>Ga0307312_10001930_pt1 | contig 10800 bp, 9 predicted proteins | sample ER_DNA_202_FD_194489 | JGI IMG/M metagenome (GOLD analysis project Ga0307312, IMG submission 194489) | Bulk soil microbial communities from the East River watershed near Crested Butte, Colorado, United States - ER_DNA_202 | ecosystem: Environmental > Terrestrial > Soil > Floodplain | place: USA...
TGGCGAACCAGCCGATCGCCGCCGCGGGGACGATGACGGCCGCGGCCGCCGTCATCCCGATCGCGGCAGCCCGGAGGGGATCGCCGGCGGTCTTGAGTAGGACGTTCCAGGCGACATGAAGGACGGCGGCGCCGGCCACCAGCCCAAAGACGAGGGGATCCACCCCCGCAGTCTAAGGAGCGCTGAGTGGATCCCGCTGGGCGATCGAGTGACCGCGTGGTCGGCGGTCCCGCGTTAGCTCCGGAGGTCGCGCCGCTGGAACCCCCATGCGCCGATTGCGACACCGCCGACAGCGAGGACGAGCGAAGCGACGATCCCAGCCGGGTCCCAGATCCCCAGCATCGGCTGGCCGTAGTGGGTGGTCAGCGCGAGCTGGCGGACGATATCCGGCAGGCCGAGGGCGGGCGCAATGATGCCGTCGAACCAGATGATCACCGTGAGCAGGGCGACGGCCGGCCCCGCGGCCCCGGTCCCGAAGACGCCACCCACCGCGACCCCGATGCCCGCCATCGCGAGCGCGTACAGGCCGAGCGACAGCGTCCCGACCATCGGCGTGACGATGTCGCCGCCGGTGATCGATGCGCCGATGCCGATGCCGGCAACCGTCAGGGCCATGATCACCACGATTCCGCCGAAGATCCCGCGGCCGCCCGAGACCACCCAGCGGGTCCGCCCGAGCGGTGCGGCGAGGAGCATCTCCAGTCGCCCCGATGTCTCGTCGGACGCCCAGCCGGCGACCAGCGTCGCCGCGGCAAGACCGGCCAGGATCATCCCGAAGTCCACGAAGAGGAGCTGGAGGAATCCGCCGACCGTGGCGACGTCGACACCCGGAAAGATCGATGAAAGCAACCGCTGGAAGTCCGGGGCGCTGCCCAGCTGCTCGACGAACGATCGACCCGAGCCGGCGATCGCGAGGCCGAAGAAGCCGAGCCCGAACCCCCACGCCAACGCCGACGGCAGCACGTGGCCGAATGTCCGTCCGGCGGGACCGCGCAGGCCGACGAGGGCATGCGGCAGGCTCGGCGTCGGGATGCTGGTCGTGACCCCGATGTCACGGCGAACGAACGACTCGACGCCGATCGCGAGGAAGACGACCGCGACGGCGGCCGTCAGGGCAAGGGACGGCCAGTCGTACAGCCCGGCGAGCGGGATGTGGTTGGTCGTCCAACCGAACCAGGTCAGGTTCGCGAGCGGCGCCAGCGCCGGGATGGCGGCCTGGTAACCATTGAGGATGAACCCGGCAAACATCACGGTCCCCGCGATCCCGACCGCCGAGCCACGGCCGACGAACCCGGCGAGGGCGAACGCGATGGAGCCCGCGATGAGCGCCAGCAGCCCGAGCCAGATCGCGTAGCCGGCGGCGGCCGACACGGAGATCGCGTCGCCGGGCAGCTTGGTCATGGTGCCGACGACGACGAGGGCCGCGAAGATCGCCACGCACGCGATCGTCAGCATGAGGATGTGGCCGAACAGCTTCTCGAGCGCGATCCGGCGACGGGTGACGGGTCCCGCGGCGACGAACTCGAGGCTGCCCCGACGCGCCTCGGCCGCGAGCGTCCCCGAGAGGGCGAGGATCGACCACAGGCTGACGATGATCGGGAAGAAGGTGCCGTACTTGTACTGGAGGTAGCCGCCGAGGGTCTCGACGTTGACCACCTTCCCGGCCAGCCCCGCCAGGATCGGCGGGACGGATCGGATCACGTCGCCCATCTCCTGGCGAGACTGCGCGGTCGCAAACTGGGAAATGATCGCGGCCCCGATGCCGATGAGCATCAGCCCGAGCACGCCGCCGACCAGGACGGTGGCCCGGCTCGAGTCACGGAGGGTCTTCGCGAAGACGCTGCCGAGGCCGTAGATCCGCTGCATGAGCGGCACGGCCGGGGGAACTGTGGCGGTCTGTGCCCGCCCGACGTCGAGTGTCATGTCACGCCGCCTGGCCGGCGTCGTGCCCGTACTGGGCGAGGAACGTCTCCTCGAGCGACGGCTCGCGGCTGACGAAGTCGAGCAACTCGTGGCGAGCGGCCTCGCGAACGACAGGTGCAATCGAGCCCGAGACGCGCATCCGGAGGATGTGATCGTCGGCGACGACGTCGCTCACGCCGGGGATGGCCGCGAACGCGCCCACCGGGACATCGCCGACGAAGCGCAGCTCGACCTGGTGGTGGGCGAGATCCCGGAGTGCTTCGACGCGGTCGACCTTGGCCAGGCGGCCGTCTCGAATGATCGCGACCCGGTCGCAGGTCTTCTCGACTTCGGACAGGATGTGGCTCGAGAGGAAGATGGTCCGGCCCTCGGCCTTGGCCTCGCGGATGACCTCGTAAAAGGTCTGCTGGACGAGCGGATCGAGACCCGAGGTCGGCTCATCGAGGACGAGCAGGTCCGGCCGATGCTGGAGCGCGACGATCAGCCCGATCTTCTGCTTGTTTCCCTTCGAGTACTCCTTGAACTTGCGGGTCGGGTCGACATCGAGGCGGGCGACGAGGTCGGCCTGGTATGCCGCGTCGACGCCGCCCCGCAGGTTCGCGAAGTACTCGATCGTCTGGCCGCCGGTCAGCTTGTCGTAGAGCGTGAACTCGCCGGGCAGGTAGCCGATGCGGCGATGGATGGCGACAGGATCGGCCGTCGTCTCGATCCCGAAGACCGTCGCCCTGCCGCTGGTCGGCCGGAGGTGGTCGAGCAGGACCCGGATCGTCGTCGTCTTGCCGGCGCCGTTCGGGCCGAGAAAGCCGAACGCCTCGCCTTCGTTGACCTCGAGGTCGATGTCGATGACGCCGCGGTGGACGCCGTACGACTTGGTGAGCTTCTCGGTCTGGATGATCGCGGTCACGATGGTTCCTTCCCGCCGGCTTCGACCGGCATCTGTGTCCTGTTCGTCGCCCGGTCCCGCAGGAACCCGTCGATGAGCCGCGGCAACTCGGCCTCGATGAAGGCGACGACGTCGTGGAACTCCCGCAGGCGGGCCTCGGCGCTCGCCGAGTTGCCGGCCGCCGCAAGACCGTGCTCGGCGATCTCGCGGAGGCGCCGATAGATGACGCCGGCGTTTGACAGCATCGAATCGAGCGCTTCGGGCGGAGAGCTGAAGTACTCGCGCCGGTCGCCACGGCGGGTGGTCCGGCGGATGAAGCCCGCCGAGGCCAGGATCCGGGCAGTGCCGCTTATGGCGCCGCGGCTGGCCTGGAGGGCCTCCGCGATCTCGGCTGCTGTCTGCTCGGGCGGGTCGCAGAGCAGGAGCCACCCCCACATCCGGCCCGCCATCGGGGTCATCCCATACCCGCCAAGGAACTGGCCCATCTCTTCGATGAACGCACTCTGAGCGGGCGTGAGGACGGTGGCCACGTCGGGATATTAGGTCGTTCAGAAGTTTCAGTCAATACTGAACGTTCAGCATCTCGGGGACTGTGTCGCGCCGAATGTATCTGTCGAATGTGTCTATTGCTTCTTGCGCGATGCACTATTCGCAGGCGGACGCACGCGGCTCCTTCGTCGACAGCCGTTTTGATCCGAAAGGGCCCGGATCTGCGCCTGTTGAACCGTATGAGCGACGTATGGCAGGAATCCAGCGGTCCTGGCAGGGACGACCATGCTTAGCGCTACCCACGGAGGCATTTGGCAAGGACTGCCTACTGGATGGGCTCGGCGGACCGATATTCGGCTGGCTGATCGAAATCCCGGCGATCACGCTCGACCAGGTCGCAGTTCGCGCGCAGAGAAGCGAAAACGCGTTGGGGTCGAGCGTGCAGGAGCCGATTCCTATCAGTGAGCCTGATACGGCCCGCGGTGAGGTGAGGCGTGGTGCGGCTGGAGAGCGTCGGGCGGCTGGAGAGCGTCGAGCGGCTGCAGAGCCTGGCCCGGCGCCGCGGCCTGGCCGGTGACTACGCCGCGGGGTCGGCCGCGGCTAGTGCCTCGGCCCGCTCCTTGAGGGCGCGGAGATGCGTTTCGGCAAACGTCTCGAACGAGGATCGGCCGAGCCGCGCGAGGAAGCCCGCGAGTCGATCGGGCGACGACGAGACGCCGGAATGGACGACCCGTGTGCCGCCGGCCAGCGGCTCGAGCCGCCAGTCCCAGTCGAACCAGAAACCCTCGCCCACCACCGCGAGACGGAATGCCCGGTTCGGGCGAGCCTCGAGGCTCTCGACCCGGACAGGCACGCGCAGCAGGCCGAGATGGGCCTCGCCGAACCGTTCCGCTCCGCCGGCCGGCCATGACGGCCCTGCGGGCCCGAGATTCAGCTCCGGAAAGAGGTGAGCGAAGGCGGGTGGCTCGTGAAGCGCGGCCCACACGACTCGCGGCGACGCCCGGATGTAGACCCGCCGTTCGACCGTCCGGCGCGAGTCCGGTCCAGGCTCCCCCGCCGGTGCCGATTGCCGCCCGATCCCGATCGCCATTGTCAGACTCCGATCGGGTGCCAGACCGTCTTCATCTCGAGGAAGGCGGCGATCCATTCGGGACGTTCCGTGGCACGGTCGTCCAACCAGTCGAAGCGGGCGTCCGACACGCCGGCAGGCCGCCGCGACAGGCGCTTGACGTTGTCGGCGGCGGTCAGTTCGACATCGGTTCGGAGGGCTTCGGGGACACCCCAGACGTCGATCGCGTCGACGTCGACATGGCCCGCCATCACCGGTACGAGCTCACCCTTGAGCCCGGTCAGGACGTTGACGACGCCGCCGGGCACGTCGGACGTGGCGAGGACCTCGGTCAGGGTGATCGCCGCCAGCGGTCGGGTCTCCGACGCGATGACGACGACGGCGTTGCCGGCGACGAGCGGCGGCGCGAGCCGCGAGACGAGGCCCAGCAACGACGACTGCTCCGGTGCCACGAGCCCGACCACGCCGGTCGGCTCCGGGATCGTGAAGTTGAAGTACGGGGCCGCGACCGGGTTGGCCGAACCGAGAACCTGGCTGATCTTGTCGGCCCAGCCGGCGTACCAGACCCAGCGGTCGATCGCCCGGGCGACGAGCTCGCGGCTCTTCGCCTCCCTGAGCCCCTCGGCTTGCGCGACCTCGGCGACGAACTGGTCGCGCCGGCCCTCCATCAACTCGGCGACGCGGTAGAGGACCTGGCCGCGGTTCATCGCCGTCCTGTCGGCCCAGCCATCGGCTGCCTTGCGCGCAGCGCGGACGGCCTCGCGGAGATCCTTGCGCGACGCGCGGCAGGCATTGGCGATCGGCGAGGCATCGGCCGCGCGAACGACATACGACCGACCCGACTCGGAGCGCGGGAATGCGCCCCCGATGTAGAGCTTGTACGTCTTGCGAACGTCGATCCGATCCGCGACGGCCATCAGCGGTCCTCGAGCCGGACGTACGCGTGGAGCCCGTGCATGCCGCCCTCGCGGCCGAATCCCGACTCCTTGTAGCCGCCGAACGGCGAGGTCGGGTCGAAGCGGTTGAACGTATTTGCCCAGACGACGCCCGCCTTCATCTTCTTGACCATGTGGAGAATTCGACTGCCCTTGTCGGTCCAGATCCCGGCCGACAGCCCATATGGCGTGTTGTTCGCCTTCTCGACCGCCTCGTCCGGCGTCCGGAAGGTAAGCACCGACAGGACCGGCCCGAAGATCTCCTCGCGCGCGATCCGGTGCGACTGCGCGACGTTCGTAAAGAGCGTTGGTCGGAAGAAGTAGCCGCGGGCCGGCAGATCGCAGGCCGGCTGGTACATCTCCGCGCCCTCGGCCTGGCCTGCGGCCACGAGCTCCGTGATCTTCTCGAGCTGGGCTCGCGAGTTGATCGCCCCGACGTCCGTGTTCTTGTCGAGCGGGTCGCCGACCCGGATCGTCGCCAGGCGGTCCTTGAGCTTCTCGATGAGCGGCTCCACGATCGACTCCTGGGCAAGCAACCGTGAACCGGCGCAGCAGACTTCGCCCTGGTTGAAGTAGATGCCGTTGACGATGCCCTCGACGGCCTGGTCGAGGGGCGCGTCGTCAAAGACGATGTTGGCGGCCTTCCCACCCAGCTCGAGGGTCAGGGCCTTGTTGCTGCCGGCGACACCCTTTGCGATCCGCTTGCCGATGTCGGTCGAGCCGGTGAATGCCACCTTGTCGACGTCGGGATTGGTGACGAGGGCCATCCCGACCTCGCCCGGGCCCGGGATGATGTTGACGACGCCCGGCGGCAGGTCGGCCTGGCGGCAGACGTCGGCGAACAGCAGGGCGCTCAGCGGTGTCGTCGAGGCGGGTTTGAGGACGACCGTGTTGCCGGCGGCGAGGGCCGGGGCGATCTTCCAGGCGAGCATGAGGAGCGGGAAGTTCCACGGGATGATCTGGGCAGCGACACCAAGCGGCCTGGCGACGCGGCCGGGGAAGGCGTACTCGAGCTTGTCAGCCCAGCCGGCGTAGTACCAGAAGTGGGCCGCGGCCAGCGGGACGTCGACGTCGCGCGATTCCTTGATCGGCTTGCCGGAGTCCATCGATTCGAGGACGGCGAACTCGCGGCTCCGCTCCTGGAGAATCCGGGCGATCCGGAACAGGTATTTCGCCCGTTCGCGGCCCGAGAGCGAGCCCCATGACCGGCGGAACGCCTTGCGGGCGGCCCGGACACCGCGATCCATGTCGGCCGGGGTGCCGCGCGCGACCAGCGCGAGCGGCTCCTCCGTCGCGGGGTTGATCGTCGCGAAGGTCTGACCGTCCGACGCGGCCACGTCCCGACCGCCGATGAACAGGCCGTAGCGCTCCTTGAGCGTGACGACGTCGCGCGACTCCGGCGCGGGTGCGTATTCCCACGGGATCGCGGCGCCGTCGCCGAGGCCCCAGCTCGATGGGGCGGCATCGTTCGTGCGGACGATTTCGCCCGTGCGGGCGTCGGCGGACGGAGTGCGGGTGGCCATCCTCGGCATTATGGCACCGCGCCTCGCGAAACCCGATCAACTCACGCTTGCAAGCTCTGCCAGCGTGGGCGGCTCGGCGCCGGCTCGCGTCGTCGTGAGCGCCCCGACCTCGATCGCGAACTGGGTGGCAGCAACGAGAGCCCGCTCGTCGACGAGATCGGCCCGACCACGTCCGTCTGCCGTCCACGCCGCCAGGAACCCTGCCCCGAACGCGTCCCCTGCACCGACCGTGTCGACGACCCGAACCGCTGGCACGGCCAGCTCGGTGACACCGCCCGAGGTCAGCAGTCGGACGGGGCGCGGGCCGTCGGTGATGAGGACGGCCGCCGGGCCGAGCTCCATGATTCCTTCGGCGGCAGCCAACGGGCCGGCGAGCGGGTCAAGCCAGGCCAGGTCGTCGACGCTGACCTTCACGATGTCGACCCGGGCGAGGATGCGCCCCAGCCGGGCGCGATACCCCACGGCGTCGACGATCGCCGTCGGGCGGCAGTTCGGGTCGGCGACGACGAGGACATCGTCGCGAACCGCCGCCACGAGGCTCTCGATCGTCGCGGCCATCGGTTCGAAGACGAGGCCCAGCGTTCCGACTTGGAGGGCGGTCGTTGTCGCCGGCAAAGCACCCGGCAGGTCCGCCGCCGAGAGCCCGGGCGCGGCCGTCCCCTCGACATAGAAGCGATACCTCGCGGCGCCGCCGTCGTCGAGCTCGACGACCGCGAGAAGGGTCGGCGCGTCGGTGGTCGGGGCCAGATCGAGCCCGACGTTCTCGGACGCGAGCCCGGCCCGGAGGATCGACCCGAATCGGTCGGTCGACAATCGGCCCAGAAACGACACTGACTGCCCGAGCCGGCCGAGGGTCCGAGCGACGTTGTACGGACCGCCGCCGGGGATTGCCTCGACCCGACCATCCGCGCCGACGATCAGGTCGATCAGGCTTTCACCGGCGACGACGATCATCCGCCCTCAGGCCGCAGCCGGGCCGGTCGCCGCATCCATCGCCCCGGTCATGATCGCCACCGCGTCGGACGGGGTGTGCGACGTCGGGGTCACGACGGCCACCCGCCGGCCCAGCCGCTGGATGTGGATACGATCCGCCACCTCGAACACGTTCGGCATGTTGTGGCTGATGAGGATCACCGGCAGGCCTCGATCGCGGAGGTCGCGGATCAGCTTCAGGACCTGGCCGGTCTCGCGGACCCCGAGGGCCGCCGTCGGCTCGTCGAGGATGATCACCTTGCTGCCGAAGGCAGCGGCCCGGGCGACGGCGACGGCCTGGCGTTGACCGCCCGACAGGGTCTCGACGGCCTGCGTGATCGACTGGAGCGTGCCGATCCCGAGGTCCTGCAGCTGCTTCCTGGCCATCGACCGCATCCGCCCGTGGTCGAGCATCCGGAAGACGCTGCCGAGCGGGCCCGACCGGCGGATCTCGCGACCGAGGAACATGTTGCTGGCGATGTCGAGCGCCGGCGCAACGGCGAGCGACTGGTAGACAGTCTCGATGCCAGCGGCGCGGGCGTCCTGCGGTCGGCGGAAGACCGTTTCCCGGCCCTCAACGAGGATCTCGCCCGCGTCGGCGACCATCGCACCCGACAGGCATTTGATCAGGGTCGACTTCCCGGCGCCGTTGTCGCCGATGACCGCGAGGACCTCGCCTGGGTACAGCTCGAAATCGGTGCCGTCCAGGCCGACGACCCGACCGAACGTCTTGATCAGGCCGCGGGCCTCGATGATGGGTTGGCGGCGTTCTTCGACGGGAGCAGACGCGGGAGCCACGTCGGCGGTCATGCGCGAACCCTCCGGATCCACTGGTCGGTCGCGACGGCGACGATGACGAGGACGCCTACGACGAGCGTCTGGTAGAGGACGTCGACCCCGGCCAGCGCCAGCCCATTGCGGAACACGCCGACGATCAGGGCGCCGAGCAGGCTGCCGACGATGAGCCCGCGGCCGCCGAACAGGCTCGTTCCGCCGATGACGACGGCGGTGATGCTGTCGAGGTTGGCGTCGGTCGCGGCGTTCGGACTCGCCGCGCCGACCCGCCCGATCAGGATCCAGGCGGTCACCGCGAAGATGAACCCTGCGGCGAGGTACGCCGAGAGCAGGATCCGGTTGACGGCGATGCCCGCCAGTCGAGCCGCCTCGCGGTCGTCACCGACGGCGTAGATGTGGCGCCCGAAGGCGGTGTTGCGAAGGACGTACGTCGCGATGACGTACATCGCCAGCATCAGCAGGACGCCGGTCGTCAGCCGGAACGGGCCGAGCGCGATCGGCAGGCCAGTCCACTGCAGGATGTCCGGGATGTCCTTGCCCTGGATCGACGCGCCATTCGAAACCAGGAGGGTCAGGGCCATGAAGATGTTCAGGGTCCCGAGGGTGACGATGAACGGCGGCAGCCGAAGCCGCGTCACGAGCAGGCCGTTGAGACCGCCGGCCAGCGTCCCGACGAGCAGCCCGATGACGAGCGCCAGCGGGCCCGGCACGCCGAAGTTGGCGGCGCTACCGGCCATCACGATCGAGGTGAAGACCATGATCGCCCCGACCGACAGGTCGATGCCGGCAGTCAGGATGATCAGCGTCTGGCCGACAGCCAGGCCACCGACGACGGCGACCTGCTGAGCGACGAGCGACAGGTTCGACGGGAGGAAGAACCGGTTGTTGAGCGATCCCAGAACCACGGCCGCAAGGACCAGGACGACCGCCGGGCTGAGCGCCGGGTAGCGGTGGAGGATCGCGTGGACCCGCTGAACGGGCGTCATCCGCTGGAGCAGCCGCTCGGCCGGATCGAAGGTTGTCGCCTGGACATCAGACATGCTTACCGCCTCGAACTGCGCACCGCTACGCGCTCACGTTGGATCAGTCTAGTTGGGCCGCCGGGTCGTGATTTGATGTCCCGGGGCCGCGGAATGAAGACGGGGCGGCCGCCGGAGGCGGCCGCCCCGTGGTGCGAGGAGGAGCGGGTTGATCAGCCCCAGCAGATCTTCGAGGCGTCGTCCGAGGTGATGCTGGTCACGCCGCTGGCCGGCTTGTCCGTGACGAGGGCGACACCCGTGTTGTAGAAGTCGAGACCGCTCGAAACGGCCGGCTTCTTGCCGCTCGTCGCGAGGTCGTAGATCGCCTGGACCCCGAGCGAGGCCATCTTGAGGGGATACTGCTGCGAGGTGGCGCCGATGACGCCGTCCTTGACGAGCTTGACCCCGGCGCAACCGCCGTCCACCGAGACGATCGTCACGCCCGACTTGCCCGCCGACGTGAGGGCCTTGTTCGCGCCGTTTGCGGCAGGCTCGTTGATCGTGTAGACGACGTTGATGTTGGGGTTCTTGGAGAGGCAGTTCTCCATCGCGGTCTGGCCGCCGTCTTCGGCGCCCTGCGTCGGGAGGTTGCAGACGATCTCGTAGGTGCCGCCGGTGTAGCTACCGGTCTTCGCCTCGTCGCCGTTCTTCTTCGGGTCCTTGGTGTCGATCCCCATCCCCGTGAGGAAACCCTGGTCGCGGTTGTAGTCAACCGAGACGATCTTGTCGCTGAACAGGTCGAGGAGGGCGATCGTCGCGGCCTTGCCCGCGAGCTGCGCGGCCGTCCACTGTCCGATCAGCTTGCCTGCCTCGAAGTTGTCGGTAGCGAACGTGATGTCGACCGTGTCGGCTGGATCGGGCGGCGTGTCGAGGGCGATGACGAGCAGGCCGGCGTCGCGAGCCTTCTTGATGGCCGGGTTGACGTCGGGCCCGGACGGCGTGATGAGGATGCCCTTGTCGCCCTTCGAGATCGCGTTCTCGATCGCGGTGATCTGGGTGGCCGTGTCGCCGTCTTCCTTGCCGGCCGCCGACGTGAGCGTCATGCCCAGCTTGTCGGCCGACTCCTTGGCGCCCTTGGCCATCGCGACGAAGAACGGGTTGGTCGAGGTCTTGGTGATCAGCGTCACGCCGATCGCGCCGCCCGCCGCCGAGCCGGCCGGGGCCGATCCGCCGGCCGATGACCCTGCCGGAG
>Ga0307312_10001932_pt1 | contig 10794 bp, 8 predicted proteins | sample ER_DNA_202_FD_194489 | JGI IMG/M metagenome (GOLD analysis project Ga0307312, IMG submission 194489) | Bulk soil microbial communities from the East River watershed near Crested Butte, Colorado, United States - ER_DNA_202 | ecosystem: Environmental > Terrestrial > Soil > Floodplain | place: USA...
GACCATCGCGCGCTGCCGGGGAGGCAATGAGGGCAGATCCCCAATCTGAAACCAGGTATAGCTCGCGCGGGGCGCCGCCGTTTCGTGGGGAACGAGCCCGAGATAGGCCACCGAGACTTCAGCTTCGCTCGGGTGCCGTTTGCCGTCACCAAACGCGCCGATCTGCTCCATCCAGGTTGGCGACTCGCCGAGCGCTTCCTCGGCGGTGCTGGCTGCGGCGGCTTCGAGCGTTTCGCCGGTTTGCGGAGTTCGCCAGGGAAGCGACCATCGTTCCCGCTCGCTCGAGTTCCGCACCAGCAAAATCGCGAGCTCATTCCCCATCGCTGTCACCAGAACGGCATCGACAGTATAAAGGGCGGTCTTGGAAGGGCGTTCACGCATCGTTGATGCGAATTAGTCACTTTGTGTGACTAAAGTCAAGGTCGCATCAGCTGATTTCTTGTAGAGTGACGTCGGCGCTCAGCGGCGAACGTCTGGAGGCGGGCAACTAGTGATATAACAATGCTTCGATCGAATCGTCAACAGAAAATTTCCGAAATATTTTCTTTATTGGCGCGTCAACGATTCACCTCGAGAACTGCTCGGCTCAGGGGGCTCGGGCCGCTCTCTCCTCTCCCGTACCGCGGCTTACATATGGCGGTATGCTGATCGGCAGGTGACCGGAGATTTCCGATGTTCCGAGTAGTGCTCGCGCTGCCGCTGTCTGGGAAACTGGAAATCCACCCCACGCAACGAGATACGTGCCTACCCACGGCAGCTGCTGCAGCAGATACGGATTCCCGAACGCGACCACGATCGGTTTTCGCCCGCGCCGAACGAGCGTCTGAACGAAATCCATAAACGCTTGCGGCGCACTGGCGGTGAGTGCATCCCAGCTTTGCCCCACGTAGGAGCTGACGATCGTCACGTCGGCGGAATCCGCTGCCGCGATCAATCGCGGATAGTTGAGTGTGGCGTCCTCCGTCCCGACAAATTCGGTACGCAGATTTGGCAGGCCTGTTCGCAGCTCGGCGTTGAACGCGTTCCCAGCCGGAAGATCAGCGCGGCGCGCAACGGTGATGGAAAGCACTTTCGCACTCGGGGCGGCGAGCGGAATTTGCCTGAGCGAGTCTTTGACGAGCGTGATCGACTTCTCTGCAACCCGCCGCGCGATCTGCAGGTTGGAGCTATCCCCGACAAGAAACCGTAGCGCACTGAGGTCGACCAATTTGCTTTGGGCCAGACCCAGCTTGCGCTTTGTCTCCAGTACTCTCCGCACCGATGAATCGAGACGAGCTTCAGTGTATCGGCCCTCCGTCACACCTGCGACGACTGCATCGATAGTCTGCGACACATCGAGCGGCTGGATCAGAACGTCGATTCCCGCGGCGATCGCGCGCTTCACCGCCTCTGCCGCGCCAAACTGATCCAGAACCCCACGCATGTCCATCGCGTCCGAGATGATGATTCCCCGGAATCCCATCTCCCCGCGAAGGAGTCCGGTCAAAACCTTGGACGAGAGCGTTCCCGGCACGCCAGAGGAATCGAGCGCGGGCATCGCCCCATGAAACGACATGATCGCGCCCACGCCACCATTTACTGCGGCCCGGAACGGCACGAGCTCCACCGTGTCGAGCCGGCTTCTGCTCACCGTCACCACCGGGAGTGCCAGGTGCGAGTTGACGCCGGTGTCGCCGTGACCTGGGAAATGTTTCCCTGTCGCGATCATGCCGTGATCCTGCAGGCCGTGAATGAATGCGACACCCATCCGCGCGGCGAGTTGTGGATCCTCCCCGTACGAGCGTGTATTGATGACTGGATTGTCCGGATTGTTGTTGACGTCGAGCACCGGGGCGTAGGCGATATGAATTCCGAGTGCGCGCCCCTCGAGTGCGGTGAGACGCCCCTGCTCATAAGCGAGCGTGGTGTCTCGCGTTGCGCCAATCGCCATCTCCGGCGGGAACACGATCGCTCCTCCCAGATCGATGGCGTTGGGGACAAAGTATCCGCCCCGGGCGCGGAATCCGGCACCCGCCTCGAGATCTGCGCCGAACAAAAGGGGGATCTTGCTCATCGATTGCAGCGCGTTCAGCTTCGCGGCCACTTCGATCGGCGAGCCCACCGAGATCGTGAACCCTCCGACCTTTTCCTGCTGGATGTATTGCGTCAATCGCCGCCACTGCGGCGAATCGCCGGACGTGTAATCACCGAATAAGCTCGGCCACACGATTTGCGCGGCTTTCTCACGCAAGGTCATCGAGGCAAGAACCGAGTCCGTCCACCGCGACGAAGCCGTGCCCGTTTGTGCGGAGCCGCCTGTGTTCGTGCCGATCGTCGTACAGCTCGCAGCGAGGAGAACCAGTGCCAACGCAGAAAATCCCTTCGATTTCCGCATCATCAGTGGCTTATCGTCCCTTTCTTGCTCGTATCGATGTCGGCCGAGTCGCCGGTCTTGAAGAGAAACGCCGTCATGTTCTTGGTAAGGAACGACCGCGCCTGTGGATCCATCACGTTGAGCCCGTAGTGATTGATCAGCATCGTCTGCTGCTTGAGCCAATCGGCCCAGCATTGCGTGCAGAGTTCTTCAACGACGCGGGCGCCGATGGGACCGGGAAAAGGAGGCTTAACGAATCCTGCACGCGTCTGTCCACAGCGCGCACAGGTTACAGTCTCAGGCACCCGCGGTTCTACCTGCGAGCGTACGAGATTTCGGCCAGGCCGAAAATGGAGAGCAGCCGGAGATAGACCCAGCCGATATCAAACTCATACCATTTCGCCTTGAACTTCGCTGAGTGCGGGTCGGCGTGATGATTGTTGTGCAGCTCCTCGCCACCGAGCCAGATCGCAATGGGCGAAATGTTACGGCTCTCGTCCTTGACGTTGAAGTTCCGATAGCCGACGGCGTGGCCGACGCCGTTGATGATTCCCGCCGCCCAGAACGGGATCCAGATCATCTGGACGCCCCAGACGACTGCTCCCACGAAGAACCCGAACAGGTAAACGTCGACCCCGAGCATGACAAGGATGCCAACCCAGTTGAGCGGAGAGAGCAGGTGTCTCTCCAGCCAGTCATTTGGAGTACCCTTTCCATATTTATCGAGAACCCCGGGCGAGCGGACGGTCTTTCTATAGTAGAAGGCCCCTTTCAGAATGATGTTGCGCAGGCCTTCCATTAACGGGCTGTGCGGATCGCCCTCGCGGTCGGCAAACGCGTGATGCTTGCGATGGCAAGCGACCCATTCCTTGGTCACAATGGCGGTCGAGAGCCACAGCCACAGCCGCATTGGTAGGGCGGCAAGGAAGTGCAGCTTGACGCCGCGGTGGGTCTGAGCGCGGTGCAGAAACAGAGTGACGGACACATTGGTGAGATGTCCCGCAACTATTACGAACAGGATCGGCTTCCACCACGCCGTCGCCCAGCTTCCAAAATCCGGCATTACTTGCTCCAGTTATCTAAGTCTTGACTTGCTTTTCAATGTACCCGAACGGCACCTATAAACCAAACGAACCACATCACTGTCTCGTCACGGGCCCAGTCGGATTCGCGGGCGGTGGTGTGCCCCACGTGTCATTGGAGGGATTCCAGTCCGGAACCGACGGATCGGGCCAGAGTCGCACGCCGATGACGTTTCCACGCACCGGAATCACGGCATCGAAGCGATTGCCACGTGCCCAGATATTCACAGGCAGAGAGAAGTCCTGGGTCTTCCCATCGGCATACGCAACCCGCAGTCGCACCGGAAACGGGATTGATGTGAACCGGTGAAGCGCTATCGTCGCGAACAGTTGTCCTTCTGAGGTCCGTGTTGCTACGCTATCGATGCCAATGTCGAGGACATCCGTCGTGTAGAAGAAGCTGTGCCAGAACCAGGAGAGATCCTCACCCGCCGAATTCTCGATACTGCGGAAGAAATCCCCAGGCGTGGGATGTTTGAACGCCCAGGTTCTGATGTATTCCCTGAAGGCGGTGTCGAAAAAGTCCGGTCCAACCACGTGATTTCTCAGCGTCAGCAGCACGAGAGCCGGTTTTCTATAGCCGATCGCTCCCAGAGCGTTTGGATCGATGTTGTCCGGCGCCGTCATCAATGGAGACTGAGTTCCCCGCGTTACAGCGTCGGCCCAGTTTCGAAGATAGCCCGGATACGCGCTCTGCCCGGGGTAGCGGGCCTCGTTGGCAAACGCGTTCAGGTAGGTGTTGAATCCCTCGTCCATCCACGCGTAGCGCCGCTCGTTGGAGCCGACGATCATCGGGAACCACTCATGACCGTGTTCGTGATTGATGGTGCCGAAGATTGATGCGGGGTCGTCCGTCCCGTATCCGACCATCACGAACATCGGGTATTCCATTCCACCAACCGGTCCGGCGACGCTCGTGGCCTGTGGGTAAGGGAATGGGAAAAAGAGTTGCGAGTACTGCCTGATGGTCCACTGCGTCTGTTCGGCAGCCTGTTCCCACGCCTTTCCGGCTTTCGGAAATTCATAGTAGGCCTGCGTCAGAATTCCGTTCCAGCTGGTTGCGTCCCATCTGAAGTCCGGAGCGCCTGCCCACGCCACATCGTGAACGTTCCGCGCACGGAACCGCCACGTCCTTGTGCCTGGCCTTGACTGTGTCCTCGCGGCCGCTGCTTCGGACTGGGTGATGATTTGAATTACATCGCTGCTCCGCGATGCGATCGATAGCCTGCGTCGTTGCTCGGAGCTTAGAACCTCGTCTGGATTCTGAAGCACGCCGCTGCCCGCGATTACATATCCGGCCGGAGCCGTGACTGAGTAATCGAAGTCGCCGAATTCGAGATAAAACTCACCCTGGCCCAGATACGGATCCGTGTTCCAGCCGCGGACATCGTCGTACACGGCCATCCGCGGATACCACTGCGCGATCTCGTAGAGTGCGCTGTCCCGTCCCATCCGATCGGATCCGTGCTCCGGGACCTTGAACGAATAGCGGATGGAGATCGTCGCCTTTCCACCACGGGGAACCAGAGGCGAGGGGAGATCGAGACGCATCATGGTGTCGTTGATCCTCGGGCGGACGGATGTGCCGTTCACGCGCACGTTGCTGAAGTTGTATCCGCCCTCGAATCCCCTTACGCCCCAACGCGAATCGGCGGGGAAAAGCGCTGAACCTTTGCTGCCGTTGCGATAGAGATTCTGATCGACCTGAACCCAAACGTAACGAAGCGTGTCGGGAGAGTTGTTCGTGTACCTGATCTCGACGGAGCCGGTGATCCCGGTGGTGCCGGTATCGAGAGTGGCCGTGATGGTGTAGTCCGCGCGCTGCTGCCAGTAATCAGGACCCGGCGAGCCGCTCGAAGAGCGGTACCGGTTCGGCCCGGGCCAGTCGATCTGATTCGTCGTTGCAAATGGATCGTTACGCTGTGTATCGAATACCGGGCGGGCAGGTAGTGCCGCTGCCGACGTGTCGCCGGTTGGAGTCTCCATCCGCACCGGGGCGAGCACCACTGGACGCTGCTGCGTACACGCAGTCAGAGCTACAAACATTAAAGCGTATGATTTCACTTCCGAGCGCCGTCGTTTGAGAAAGGTTCGCAAATGTGCCCTCGTTGTTGAGCAACGTAAGGGCCATCGCGCGTTAGGCGTACACTTGCATTACTCGGGTGCTCCCGGTACCCTCTCCGCAATGGCTCGTCAAAAAGGCTTGGAGTCCCTCGTAGAAGGGCGCGCGACATCTGAGGGCACGCGCCGGTTTCAAGAGCGCTTCGTCGAGGCTCAGGCGGATCATTTCTATCGCCCCATCGGCGGAGGTGCCTTCGTCTCCTCACTCGGATTCGGAACCTATCTCGGCGACTGCGACGACGCTGAGGATGCCCGGTACACAGCGGCTGCCAGGGCCGCGCTCGAGAGAGGTGTGAACCTGCTCGATACCGCGATCAACTATAGATGCCAGCGGTCTGAGCGCGCGATTGGGCAGGCTGTACGCATAAGCATCGCGAACGGTGGCATCCGCCGGGACGAGGTTGTCGTTTGCACCAAGGGCGGATATATCCCGCTCGACCGAACGCCACCCGCCACCAAGGAAGGGTATCGGGGTTTTCTCGACAGCGAGTACTACCGGCCCGGTGTGATGCAGCCCACTGACGTCGTATCCGGCGGCCACTGCCTCGCGCCGCGCTATCTTGACGATCAGATCGAGCGCAGCAGAAAAAATCTCGGGCTCGGCGTCATTGACATCTACTATCTCCACAATCCCGAGCAGCAGTTGGATGTACTGCCTCGGCCCAGGTTTCTGACCGTCATGCGCGACGCGTTTATGGCGCTCGAGAAGCAGGTCACCCGGGGGGTGATTGGGAGTTACGGGTGCGCAACGTGGAATGGACTCAGGGTCCCGCCCGAAACGAGGAATCATTTGAGCCTCGAGGAACTGGTGGCGATGGCGCGGGACGTAGCGGGTGCCGATCATCACTTCAAGGTCGTCCAGCTTCCAATCAACCTGGCGATGACCGAGGCAGTCCGGGTCTCCACTCAGTGCGTGCGAAACGATCGCGTTACTCTACTCGAGGCAGCTAACCGTCTTGGCATCTCGGTGGTGGGAAGTGCGACGTTGATGCAATCACAGCTGACGCGAGCGCTCCCTGAGCAGGTGCGGTCCGCCTTTCCCGGATTCGAGACCGACGCCAGGCGCGCGATAGCGTTTTCGCAGTCGCTCCCAGTGGCCGCCGCGTTGGTTGGGATGAAATCGGTCTCTCACCTCGACGAAAACCTCGCGCCGCCAAAGATCAGCTAAATGGGGGCCCCTTCACATCATCGACCTGAAGGCGGATTCAGGAATCCCTGGCCGTCCGCGCAATTGCACGGGTTCATGGACTTTCTCAAGTGGTCGTTGATCGAGAGACGGAGAAATCCGCGCCGCCCTGATCCCGACCCGCGCACATTCGCGCGGGTCGCACCGGAGTTTGTAGTGCCACGAGCCGCGCCGGATCAGCTCACGATCACGTGGGTCGGACATACGAGCTTCCTGCTCCAGATCGCGGGGCTCAACGTTCTCACCGATCCCATCTGGAGCGAGCGCGCTTCGCCATTGCAGTTCATCGGGCCTCGCCGCTGGGTCCCGCCAGCCGTGGATTTCGATCGCTTGCCGCCGATCGACGCCGTGGTTCTCTCGCACGACCATTACGATCACCTCGATGCCACGACCATCTCACGCATCGCCGGCCGTTATCCCGCGGTGGCGTGGTTCGCACCACTGGGCCTGGGCACATTCCTGCGTACCCGCGGAGCCCGAGAGGTGACGGAACGAGATTGGTGGGAGGAGAGCGTGATCGGAACGCTGCGCCTGACTTGCGTTCCAGCCCAGCATTTCTCCGGCAGAACGCTCGGCAGCCGCAACAACACTCTCTGGTGCGGGTGGACGCTTCGGTCACCACATCAGGCACTTTTTTTTGCCGGTGATACCGCCTTTCATCCCGATTTTGGGACAATCGCCCAGCGCTGTGGACCGTTCGATGTAGCGATCCTGCCGATTGGAGCCTACGAGCCCCGCTGGTTCATGGGCCCGGTGCATATGAATCCTGAAGACTGCGTAAAAGCGGTCGCTCAGCTGGCGACAGCGCAAAACGATAGACGTCTCATCGTGACTGCGGCCCATTGGGGAACGTTCAAGCTGACCGACGAGCCGATGGACGAGCCGCCGGCGAGAATGCGAGAGCAGTGGCAAACAGCGGGGCTCGCCGCCAACGATCTCTGGATCATGCGACACGGTGAGACGCGCAAAATCTGGTAATCACAACGCGCAGGGCGCGATGTAGGCCTGCACCGGATACGGAGTCTCACAGCTTTGTTGTGCGCGAATCTTGCTATCCGTTCTACGAACCCTCCTACACGGAGCCTTCCCATGGCTGCAGCCAAGAAATCCAGTCGGTCAAAAAGCGGTAGAAAGCGGTCGCGGTCCGGATCCTCCGGACGCAAGCGTGGAGGTTCAAAGCGCACGACTAAACGCAGCGCGCGGAAATCCTCGCCCCGACGCAAGAGCAGCGGACGCAAGGCCGCTGGACGCAAGACGAGCAGCAGAAAGCGGGCTCGTCGTAGATCGCAGTCGCCTGTAGCTCGCGTGAAGCGCGTTGCCACTGGGGTCGTTCACCAGGCTGCAGACTTGGGCGAGCGCGCGGTCGACACAGTTACTGAATTCGTACAGGACCGCTTCTAGCTTTAGAGTCGTTCGACAGCCGCTCTGCTATTCGGCGGCTGTCGCGCTACGGCTGTTGTGTGCCCGCAGCCACTTCTCGACTTCGCTGAATACGCGCTCGCGGCCATAGTCGACGGTGATGATGTGTCCCGCGCCTTCGGTCCAGACGAGTTTTTTTTCTTTCGCTCCGAGCTCCTTGAGCGCGAATTCCGCGACGTCCTGGGGGATGCGCGGGTCTTCCCGGGACTGCACAATCAGAGTCGGAGCTCTCACTCCAGGAAGCGCTTTCCTCGCGCGATTCATCACTGTCGACAGCTCATAAAGCGCCCTTCCCGTCACGGCGCCATAGGCGAGGTTTTTCTCGCGCTCGATCGGATCGTGAATCGAACGGGGATTCCTTCCGTTTAGCTCTCCAGCGAATCTTCCCCAAAGCCAGTGCGTTGCCGCAGCGATACGGAGCAGCCGGGGCATGCCCAGATAGGGCGCGATGAGAATCAGAGCCGAAATATTCTGGAACTCAGCGGCGAGCAGAACAGCCAGTGCTCCACCCATCGAAAGTCCAACGACGCTGACGGCGTTGCTCCGGTCTCGCATCTCGAGCAGTGAGCTCCTTGCCGCATCGATCCATTCGTCGGCGCGGGATCTGGTGAACGCTTCCATCGTGCGTCCGTGTCCCGGCAGCAACGGCACGAGTACGCTGTACCCGCCCTTGTGCAATCTGCGCGCAAGAAGCGAGAGCGTCTGTGGAGTGTCTCCAAAACCATGCAGGAGGAGGACTCCGTGTGAGCCCTCCTCCTGCAGATCGATCGTTTCGGCCCCTTTCAGAACCGCGGCCAGGTCAGCGTCTCGCCGATCGACCATTCATCCTCATCACCGGGACATTTCCCTCGCTACAGGAACCGTCGATTCCCTGTCCCCGTTTTTTCCGAGCGTAGATGTCAACGAACCGGGTTCGATCAGGAAAGTCATACCCTTTCTCTCCGCGATGCCAGCCGACACCAGGCGGCTGAGCGCCAGCGCAATCGACTCTCTCGTCGCACCGACCATCTCGCACAGGAGCCGATGATGCGTGTTCTCCAGCTTGAGGCGGCCATCTGATGTCGTGAAGCTGCGGTCAGTGCTGAGATGCGTCAGCGTGGATATCAGACGTTGATCTACGTTCAGCGCCGCCAGCTCGTGAAGCTTCTCGAGCAGATAAGAGCGCTCCGACATTATCTGCGACAACAGCGGAATCGTCTGGGCCGGACTTTCCCTGACGAAAGCGCGGAACTGTGCCGCGCTCAGGAACATGGTCTTCGTCTCTTCCGATGCGCTCGCGTCCGTGACGTATTGACTGTACGGAGAAAGGCCTTCGCTTCCGAATGTCTGTCCGGACGTGGCGATGAGAGGAACGAATCCACGTCCGACTTTTATCTTGTTGCGCAAAACGACGTGACCGTCGAGTACGATGAAGACGCCGTCTGCCGGAGCGCCGCGCTGATAGAGTTGAAATCCGGGAGGCCAGTTTGCTTTCGCGCCGTACGCGCCGATGGGCGCTACTTCGTCCGAAGTGAGACGTGAGCGTCGCACCCCTGTCTGCCCGTTTCTCGTCTGGCTGTCTTTCATTTCGTTTCTCGTCGAGCGGTCATCTAACGCAATGTCCGGGCCCGGCCAGGACGAGAGATGACTTCGCGTTTCAGCTTTTCTTTAGCAATTCCGTCGCCATCCGTAATGCGCGCGTCGCAGCGTCAAAACGCTGGGCAAGATCCGTCAGCTCTTGTCCGACAGCGCCCTGGTCACCAAGCCGGATCGCTTCATTCACCGACGGTAAGACCATTGTTGAATAGCCGTTGTTCTCGTCTGCGGCGTAAATGAGGTTTCTGAACCACGGCCTGGTCACCAGCCCCTGTGGTCTTGTAAGCTGCCGTTCAACTTCGAGCAGAGTCGCGTTGACCTGCTTCGCTGTTCCTGTTGCCAGCTGAGCCGTAAGAGCTCGGTCCCTCGCGGCACTGAACATCGAGGCCGCATCCTCCATTCGCGCAATCGCCGTGGTCAGTCCGGCGGCCGAGAGTTTCAGGTGCTTGTCGGCAATTGCCTGATCAACCTGTGCTCCGAACCGCCGCATTGTTCGGGCGAATTCCACGTAGTCGTACGGCAGGATGTCGGCATTCGCGATGCGCAGCAGCGTCGCAGCTCCAATGCGCGCTGCGGTCGCGTGAACCTCAAAGTTCGGGTCGCCGAACTTCGACATCCAATGATATGAATCGTACGCCGAGTGATAGACACCTTGCGGTCCGCCAAAACCCCAATCGGCGATTGGAATGCCCAGATGGTTGTAGAAACCGGCGAAGTCAGAGCCTCCACCGGGATCACCCATTTGTGGCTCGAGTGAATCCGCCGCCAGGTTGGCGCGTTTCCTCCAGACGTCGTACACACTGCCCTGGTGGCTCGGATCAGGCACCTGCTTCGTTACATCGCGCAACAGTGCCCGAAGCGATGGCGATCCACCGCCGCTGAAATTCGGGCCCTGTGCGACGTCATCCTGATTGAGATAGGCGACGGCACTCCTGCTCAATCGCAGTGAGTCATCTTCCACGTACTCCGTCGATCCGAGCAATCCCCATTCTTCTGCGTCCCACGTCGCGAACACTATCGTGCGCTTCGGTCGCTTGCCCGCCTTCACCTGCTCCGCG
>Ga0307312_10001933_pt1 | contig 10790 bp, 10 predicted proteins | sample ER_DNA_202_FD_194489 | JGI IMG/M metagenome (GOLD analysis project Ga0307312, IMG submission 194489) | Bulk soil microbial communities from the East River watershed near Crested Butte, Colorado, United States - ER_DNA_202 | ecosystem: Environmental > Terrestrial > Soil > Floodplain | place...
GCTCCGCTGCCGTCGACGACAGGAGGAGTGATCGATGGATCGTGAGGCGTTGATCGGACGCGAGGACGAGGCGTGGGCCGCCTTCTCGAAGGCCTTCACGGACGTGCCCGAGGACCGTCGGGACGTGGAGGGGGTCGTGCCGGGATGGTCGGTCAAGGATCTGGTGTGGCACTGCGGGTACTGGGCCGACTACGTCGGTGACGTCCTGGAGCGGCTCTCGGCCGGACAGCCCGAGCCGCCCGACCAGGACTGGGACGCGCTCAACCGGATGGTGGCCGATGATGGGAAGAGCAAGTCCTGGGACGAGGTCGTGGTCGCTGCCGAGCTCGGGCGGGATCGGGCCAGGCAGGCGCTGATCGCGATGGCCGTGGTCACCGACGCGGCCGCCTCCGAGTTCACCGACGAGACGTTCGACCACTACGAGGAACACACCGCGGAGATCGTGGCGTTCGGTTCGGCCGGGCGGGGCTAGACCGGCTCGACGGGGTCGCCGACCCGGACGTCACCCGTCACTTCGACCTCGCCGTACATCCCGAACAGGAGCTCCTTCCCGCGCTTGCGGTAGCTCGCGAGGATGTCGAGCGTCGGGAAGTCCTTCTTCGCCGTGTCCGGGTTCAGCGTCGTGACCACGCAGCGCGGCATCGGGTCGCCGACCTTGACGACGGCATCGCCGAACCGGATCCGGCGTCCCGCCCACGTGTCCTCCTCGAACGGCTCCGCGCCGGTGATCTCGATCAGCATCCGGAAGCGGCGGGAGTCGAGTTCGTCGACCCCGCCACGGTGGCCGAGGTCGTCGACGGATGCCCGCGAGACGATCGAGACCCGGTCGATCCCACCGGCGTACTCGGGCTCGTCGACCCGAAGCAGCTCGAGCGTGTCGTCGCCGGTGGCCGTTCGGATGGCCTCCGTGAAGAGCGGATCCACCCGGCGGGCGGGCACCTCGCGGTCGTACAACTTGACGGTGCGGGGCTCGCCGAACGACGTCGACCCACCGGAGGCGGTCGTGCCGTCCGGGAACCGCAAGGCGAGGTGCTCCTCGTCCACGTCGTAGGTCGACCGGATGTTCATCAACGGGGCCTTCGTCTCGCCCGACAGGCGCTCGCCGTTGGCACGGACGAAGAGGAACCGGCGATCGCCGACGGCGCCTTCCGGCCGGAGGTCGATCGCGTCCGGGTGGAGCAACGCGGTCGACTTGACCGGGGTGAGGTTGAAGCGCTCGACGGTCGGCATGGGGACATCGTACGGGCTCCCGCCGGGGCGGCGGTTACCATCCGAGGAGCCGCGGCCCGTATCCTGAGGCGTCCCGTCCGAGGAGACCCGCATGCAGACCGAGCAGGAACCGATCCGGTACGACGAGCGTGCATGGAAGCCGCGACCCACGTTGTCCGGGGCCGACTACACCAGCCGCGAGATCTTCGATGAGGAGCGCGAGCGGATCTGGTGGGGCGACTGGGTCTGCATCGGACGGACGGAGGAGCTTCCGGAGCCGGGCGACTACATCGTTCGCGACCTCGCTGGCGAGTCGATCTTCATCACCCACAACGAGAAGGGGGAGCTGCACGGGTTCTACAACGTTTGCAGCCACCGAGGAACCAAGTTCCTTGACGACGAGCCGGCGGCCGGCCACATCCGCAAGGCGTTCGTCTGCCCGTACCACGCATGGGCGTACGACCTGAACGGACGGTTGGTGGGGACGCCCAACGTGAAGGAAGGTGAGCTCTTCGACCGGAGCGACTACCCGCTTCACGGCTTCGCGGTCGAGAGCTACGCGGGATTCCTGTTCGTGAGCCTGGCGCGCGAGCCCCGGCCGCTGATGGAGTGGATGGGCGCGGGCGCCGAGAGCGTCAACATGTTCGACCGGTTCAAGATGGAGGAGCTCCGGGTCGGGGTTCGGATCGTCTACGAGGTCGAAGCGAACTGGAAGATCGTCGTGGAGAACTACAACGAGTGTCTCCACTGCCCGCAGATCCATCCCGAGCTGGTGCAGGTGGTGCCGCTGTTCCGGTTCGGCGAGGTGTGGGACGAGGAGACCCGCGACGACGGCAACTGGATGCGCGAGGGCGCCACCAGCTTCACGATGACCGGCGAGTCCGAGTTGCCGAAGCTCCCGGGACTCCAGCCGGAGGACTACTCGATGTATTACGGCGCGTACCAGTTCCCGAACCTGATGTTGAACTTGCACCCGGACTGCGTCATGTACTACATCGGGTATCCGAAGGGTCCTGCACAGACGACGGTGGTCTCGGAGTATCTCTTCCGCCCGGAGACGATCGCGGATCCTTCGGCGTTCAAACCCGAGCCGGTCGTGGAGCTCTGGGACCTGATCTCGAAGCAGGATTGGGAGGTGTGCCGGCGCGCGCAGACCGGTGTCGGCTCGCGCGCGTTCACGACCGGCGTGTACCCGCGTCAGGACCGGTTCCTCTACGACTTCAACGAGCGCTACCGCAAGGAGATGGGCCGGGCCCTGTTGGGGTGAGCCGTCGTCCGGCCGCCTCTTGTCAACGTGTTACCGCGCTTGGGCCTTGTCGCCGGAGCAGCTTGTCAACATCTTCACGACGATGTCTCAAGTCGTTGTCGGGAGCATGTTGACAGATCTCTGGGACTGACCCCCGCCGCCAGCGCAAGAGGTTGACGAGCTCACCACTCCATGCGCCATGCTCTCGGCCATGACCGCTCCCGAGCGCCTCGCGAACCGCGAGCTCGATAGCTCGATCCTCGAGCCGCTCTCCGAGCAACCCGACCGCGCCATGATCGTCGTGATCGGAGCCGGCGTGGCCGGCTCCTCGGTCGCCTATCACCTCACGAAGCTGGGGATCACGGACGTCGTCGTCCTCGAGCGGACGCGGCTGACCGGCGGGACCACGTGGCACGCCGCCGGCCTGGTCGCGCAGGTCCGCGGCACACACACGCTCACCGAGCTCAGCCGCCTCAACGCCCCCCTGTATGAGGGGCTCCCGGCGGAGACCGGCGTCGAGACCGGTCTCCGCCGGGTGGGAGCCCTGACGGTCGCGCGGACGCGCGGCCGGATGGAGGAGCTGCGCGCCGGCCTCTCGATGGCCAAGGATTTCGGGATCGAGGCCCACGAGCTCGCGCCGCAGGAGGTACAGACGTACTGGCCGCACGCGGAGGTCGGGGACCTCATCGGCGCCACGATCTTCCCGCACGACGCGACCGTGAACCCCGGCGACGCAGCGCTCGCGCTCGCGAAGGGCGCGAAGGACCGCGGCGCGCGGTTTGTGTTCGGCGTCAGCGTGACCGGGTTCGAGCGACGCGACGGACGGATCGCGGGCGTCGTCACCGACCGCGGGACGATCGGATGTGAGCTGGCCGTGCTCACCTCCGGCCTGTGGACCTCGGAGCTCGCTCGGCTCGCCGGCGCTTCGGTGTCGCTCTATCCCGCGGAGCACGTCTGGGTGATGACTGACGAGACGCCGGTCGCGACCGAAGCGCTCCCGGTCCTTCGCGACCTCGACGGCTACCTCTACGTCCGGCACTACCGAGGGCGACTCGTCGTCGGGGCCTTCGAGCCGAAGGGCAAGCCGAAAGCGCCCGGCGACATCGACACCGGCGGGTTCGTGGAGTTCGGCGAGGATTGGGACCACTTCGCTCCGGTCCTCGCCAATGCACGCGAACGGCTGCCGGTCCTGAACGACATCGGCTTCGAGCACTACCTCCGAGGTCCGGAGAGCTTCACCCCCGACGCGAACTTCCACCTCGGTGAGTTCCCCGAAGCCCCCGGCCTCTGGATCGCCGCCGGGTTCAACTCGCAGGGCATCATCTTCAGCCCGGGCGCCGGCAAGGCGCTCGCCGAGTGGATCGTCGCGGGCCACCCGACGATGGATCTCACCGAGGTCGATATCGCGAGGACCGGCCGGTGGGCGAACAACCGCGGGTGGCTGCACGAGAAGACGTCGGAGACCCTCGGCCGCCTCTACGCGATGCACTGGCCCGCGCTCCAGCCCTCGTCCGGGCGCGGTGTCCGCCGTCTGCCCCTCGAGGATCGGTTCCGTGCCGCCGGCGCTGCGTTCGGGGAGGCGGCGGGCTGGGAGCGACCTGCGTGGTTCGAGCCCGGAGTGACGGAGGATCCGGTCTGGCGCTATGACTTCGAACGTCCGTCGTGGTTCGGGCCGGTCGGGGACGAGATGGCCGCCGCCCGCGAAGGGGTGGCGCTCTTCGACCTGACGACCTATTCGAAGTTCATCGTCCAGGGCCCAGGCGCGGTGGACGGCTTGCAGTGGCTCTGCGCGTCCGACGTCGACGTCCCGATCGGCCGGGTCGTCTACACGCTCCTGTGCAACGACCGCGGTGGTATCGAGATGGACCCGACGGTGACGCGGCTCGCCGAGCAGATCTTCCTGGTGATCGCGCCCACCGCCTACCAACGACGCACGGAGGCGCTCCTCCGAACGGGGCTGCCCCCCGACGCCACCGTCACCGACGTGACGAGCGCGTTCGCGGTGTTGCACCTGGCGGGGCCGCGCTCGCGGGAGCTGCTGCAACGGCTGACCGACGCCGATCTGTCCGACGATGCGTTCCCGTTCCTGTCGGCGCGCCGCATCGAAGCCGGGTGGGCACAGACGTGGGCTCTCCGGGTCTCGTACACCGGCGAGCTCGGATGGGAGCTGTACGTAGCGACGGAGTTCGTCGCGGACCTGTACGAGCGGGTCGTCGAGGCTGGCGCCGACCTCGATCTTCGCCACGCGGGCGGTTTCGCGTTCGACGGGCTCCGGTTGGAACGCGGGTTCCGGTCGTGGGGGCATGACATGGGACCGCTCGATGATCCGTACGAGGTGGGGTTGGGCTTCGCGGTTCGGTTGGCCAAGGACTTCGTGGGCTGCGAAGCGCTCCGCCAGCGGAAGGAAGCTCCCCGCGATCGCCGGTTGCTGTCGCTGAGGCTGGACGATCCGGCCCCGATGCTCTGGCACGCGGAGTCGGTGCTGTCGGGTGACGAACGGGTCGGACACGTGACGAGCGGCGCGTACGGCCACACGCTCGGCAGCGCGGTCGGGCTCGCGTGGGTCCACGGCGAGGTGTCGCCGGACGCGCCGGTCACCGTCGAGGTCCGCAACCGGAAGGTCCCGGCGACGATCTCCTCGAAGCCGTTCTACCTGCCGGCGGGCTGACGTCGTCAGGATGGAGGTGGGATCTCGACGACTCGGCCGTCTCGTTCGCCGAAGTCCCAGACGTCGATGCCCGGGGGCTCCACGCCGAGTGTCGTGAGGGCAGTGCAGATCTGGCTCCGGTGATCGGTCCCGTGGTGAAGCGCCTGCGCGAGCCGGATGCCCATCGGGGCATGCGTCTCGGATCCGTCGTCCCGATGTCTCTCGAGAACCTGGTCCGGATCCGGACCCTCAGCCAGGAGTGAGGACCAGGCGTCGCCGTGGCCCTCCATCTCTGCCCGAAGCGCGGGGAGGTCCATATCCTCTTCGTCGATGGGCTGGATGCGCCCACGGGTCGTGACGAACAGGTACGAGCTATCGGCCGCGACGAGGTGTCGCATCGTGTCGAGGATCGAGCCGTAGGTTCCTGGGACGGCGGTCTCCAGTTGCTCGGGACTGAGCTCTTGACACACGTCGAGCAACCGCAAGGTGGCCCACACGTGGTGCCCGAATGCGTCGCTCAGATCGGACCTCGTCATGACGGCTCACGCTAGCAAACGCCCACGAACGCGAGGCGTCAGCGCGCCAGGTACTCCTCGAGTTCCTGGCGCGTGGGCATCCCCTCGCGGGCGCCGGCGACCGCGGTCGACATCGTCGCCGCGGCGACGGCGCGCGCGGCCGCTTCACGGATCGGTCGCCCCTCCAACAGGCCGGCCGCGAGCACGCCGTTGAGGCAGTCGCCGGCACCGGTCGAGTCCACCGTGTGGACGTTCGGCGCCGGGATCCCGGTCTCACCGTCGTCATCGAGGAGGTACGCGCCCGCCTCGCCCATCGTGACGAGGACGGTCAGGCCGGGCGTTCGCTCGCGGAGCGCATGCGCGGCCTCCACGGCGTCGTCGCTCGTCGGCGCGAGCTTCGTCACTTCGCCGTGGTTCGGCGTCACGACCGCGGTGTGCTCGAGGAGCTCACGGAGCATCGGATGGATCGGCGCCGGGTTCAGCACGAACGCCACGTGGTTCGTCCCGCACCACGCTGCGGCCGCGCTCAACGTGTCGAACGGGATCTCGCAGCTCGCGAGGACGAGCGCCGGGCGCGAACCCTCGAGGGCCTCGGTCGGATCGCCGAGGTCCCGGTTCGCGCCCGGCGCCACCGAGATCTGGTTCTGGCCACCTTGATCGACGGCGATCAGGGCGACCCCCGTCGGTGAGCCGGCGACGACGGCGACGTTCGCGACATCGATCCCCTCGGCCTCGAGGGCGGTCCGGGCCGCGTGGCCCATCTCGTCGTCGCCGACCGCACCCAGCATGGCCACGCGGCCCGTTTCGCCCAGCACCCGCGCCGCGGCCGTCGCCTGGTTCCCGCCCTTGCCCCCGTCGTGCCGGGAGAGCTCCCCGTCGGTGACCGTCTCCCCGGGTCGGGGCAACGCCGCGCCCGACACGACCAGATCGACGTTGATCGCGCCGATGACCACGAGCCCGCCGGCCTCGCTCACGCGCGCTCCGTGACGAGCCCACGCAACCGCTCGATCAGGTCCCGGACGACGCGCCGCGCGTCCACCGACACCGCGACCCGCGCGTTCTCCTCCTTCGCCCACTCCGACCAGCGGGTGTTGCGGATGTTCAGGAGGTCGGTCACGGTCTCGCCGCGGGTCCACGTGCCGGCGAGCTCGACCTCGACCCGTGTGTCGATCCACTCGCAGACCGACGGATCGATCGCGGCGGCGACGGCCAGCGGATCGTGCATGCTCGCGCCGTCGTAGCGACCGGTCGAGGCGTAGAAGTCGATGTAGAAGGGGACGGCCTGCCCGATCAACGTCGCGAGCTCGCTGGCGGGGGCGGGGGCGCAGATCGCGTTGACGTCGTCCCGGGTGAGCCAGACGCGTTCGGTCACGTCCAGCCCGACGCAGAGCGGCCGCGGCGCGACGCCCGACCACGCGTCGAACACCCGCGCCGCCGCCTCCGGATCCATCCAGACGTTCGCCTCGGCGCGCGGGGTGACGTTGCCGCCCGCCCGGTAGGCGCCGCCCATCAGCGCGAACCCGCCCAGCAGCGCCGGGAGCGAGGGTTCCATCTCCAGCGCGAGCGCCACGTTCGTCAGGGGTCCGGTCGCGATGAGCGTGATCTCGCCGGGTCGCCGAGCGGCCTCCTGGGCGATCAGGGTCGCGGCGCTCCGACCCGAGATTCCTTTCGCATGGTGACCCGGGACGTACGCGCCCAGGCCCTCGGGACCGTGCACGACCGGGAAGGGTTGCCAGCCGCCGTCCAGGGGCTCCGACGCGCCGCGCGCGATCTCCACGCCCCCGGCCCCGGCGAGCTCGAGGACCAACGACGTGTTGCGCGTGACCATGTCAACGTGGACGTTGCCGGTGACGCACGTGGCGGCGATGAGTTCGACCTCGGGCGAGGCGACGGCGAGCAGGAGCGCGACCATGTCGTCGACACCGGTGTCCACGTCGAGGATGAGCGGGGTCGGCATCGGGGCGAACGATAGCGCCGCGACGCGGGTTGACGAGGGCCCGCTCGTCCGGTCAGCTACGCGAACGATGGATCTGGTGATCCGCAACGCGAAGGTGTGGACGGTCGATGACCGGCAGCCGACGGCCGAGGCGGTCGGCGTCCGTGACGGACAGATCGCGGCCGTCGGCGACGATCGGGACGTGCGGGACGCGGTCGGCGCCGATGCCGAGGAGCTCGACGCCGGCGGCAACACGGTCCTGCCCGGCTTCATCGACGCGCACAACCACCTGCGGACCGGCGCCGACGCCGACGCGGTGCAGCTCGGCGACGCCACCACGCTGGATGCGGTTCGTGCCGCGATCGATCGATACGCGACCGAGCATCCCGACCGCGAGTGGATCGTGGCGGAGGACTGGAGCTACGCGGCGCTCCCGGACCGCCGTCGACCCACGGCCGAGGATCTCGAAGGCGTCGCGCCGGGTCGGGCGATCATGGTCTTCTCCTACGACGTCCACAACGTCTGGCTGAACCGCGAGGCGATGGGACGGTTCGGCATCGGCGCGGGCGGGCCAAGGCTCGCGTTCGGCCGTCCGGAGCTCGATGCAGGCACGGGTGAGCCGACCGGGTTCGTGACCGACTTCGCGGTCATGGGGCTCTCGCGCGACGGGCAGACGGCGCTCGCCGCCCAGGTCCCGAACTTCGCCCCGGACGAGATGTACCGAAGGCTGCTCCGGAGCCTCGACATGGCCGCGGAGCTCGGGATCACGACGGCGGTCGAGCCGCAGAACTCGCTCGATGACCTGCCGCTCTTCCGGAAGGCGCGCGACGAGGGCGCGATGCGCTCGCGGGTGGTCGCGGCGCTGTTCCACCCGCCGGGGACCACGTCCGAGGAGCTGGACGCCTTCGCGGAGGCGAAGGCGGCGAACGACGACGACCGGTTCCGGGTGGGACCGATCAAGCTCTACATCGACGACGTGATCGAGCCGCACACGGCGGCCATGCTGGAGCCGTACGCGAACCGCCCGGACACCTCCGGCGACACGTTCTACCCGCCGGACGTGTTCGCCGAGCTGATCGCCGCGCTCGAGCGACGAGGCTTCCAGACCTTCACGCACGCCACCGGTGACCGAGGGATCCGAACGGCGCTCGACGCGGTGGAGGACGCGCGCCGCGTCAACGGCCCGCGCGATGCCCGTCATCAGATCGTGCACGTCGAGTGTGTGCATCCCGACGACCTCCCGCGCTTCGCGGAGCTCGGGGTGGTGGCCTGTATGCAACCGCGCCACTGCGCGCCGCAGATCGTCGAAGACTGGCGGGCGAACGTCGGCCCGGAACGCTGGCGATACGCCTGGCCGTTCCGCTCGCTGAGCGAGCACGGCGCGACCCTCGCGTTCTCCTCGGACTGGAACGTCGCCGAGATGGATCCGCTCGTCTGGCTCTACACCGCCCGCACGCGTGCGAACCTCGATGGATCCGAGGCGTGGACGCCGGAGGAGACGATCGATCTGCCGAGGGCGATCCGCGCAGCGACCTTGGGCTCGGCGTACGCGAACTTCGCCGAGGGCGACCGGGGCTCGATCGAACCGGGGAAGCTCGCGGATCTGGTCGTCCTTTCGCGCGACGTGTTCGCGGACGAGCCCGCCGCGCTCCTGGAGACGTCGGTGGACGCGACGATCGTGGACGGGGACGTGGTCTACCGGCGATGAGCGCCACGTGGGAGGAGTTCGAGCGGCTCCGGACGACCGTGGGGGTGGTGACCGAGGTCGAGGACTTCCCGGAGGCCAGGGTCCCGGCCTACAAGCTCACTATCGACTTCGGCCCGGACATCGGGACGAAGCGATCGAGCGCGCAGCTCACGCACTACCCGAAGCAGGAGCTGCTCGGCCGCCAGGTGGTGTGCGTGCTGGGGTTCGAGCCGAAGCGGATCGCGGGGTTCCCGTCGGAGGTGCTCGTGCTCGGCGCGTACAGCGCCGAGCACGGCGTGGTGCTGGTGCAGCCCGACCGCGAGGTGGAGCCTGGCTCGGCGATCGGGTGACTGCAGCGGCGCGAGTCGTTCAGCGCGCCCCGTCGTAGCCGATCAGCCGGCGGGCGACGTCCACGCAGATGTCGCGCATCCGCGAGGGCGTCATGACCGTGTCGTTCAGCAAGACCTGGATCGCGAGGCCGTCCACCATGGCGCCGAACTCCATCGCGATGTCGTCGGCATCGGCCGCGTCGCTCGGGAACTCGCCGGTCTGCCGGCCATAGCGGATCACCTCGGAGATCGACTGGACCCAGCGGCGGTCCAGGGTCTCGCGCTCCTTCGCCATCTCGGGATCCCGCAGGGCGCGGACCCAGATCTCGAGCCAGAGCGCCCATTCGTCCAGGAGGGCGTACTCGGGGAGGAGCCCGGGGACGGAGAGCTGGATCAGGCGATCCATCCGCTCGCTCGCGGCGGGCATCTTCCGGAGCTCGCGCGACATGCGGAGGTACGACTGGTCGTTCGCGTAGGTGAGCGCCTCGACGAGAAGCCGATCCTTCGATCCGAAGTAGTACAGGATCAGACCAGGCGAGACCCCGCAGCGGTCCGCGATGTCCTGGATCCGCGTCTCGGCCAGGCCGCGGTCGGTGATGACCTGCGCGGCCGCCTCCACGATCTCCTGGTGGCGATCCCGCTGGGGCTTCGCCCGGGCCTTCGTGCTCATCGATCTCCCTTTGAACGCGGAACAGACCCGGCGCCACAGCGCCGGCGTTCCTGAGTGGCGGTTCAGGCCAGTCTAGGGCCCTGACCTGCGGCGTCAATCCCGCCGAGCTGGGCGATCAGGTTGACTGGCGGTTCAAACGCGGGGCATGATACGCGGGTCCCGGCGATCGCCGGGGGAGGGAACGAGCGCGCGATGGCAGCCAACACCTATGACGCGATCATCATCGGGGGCGGGCACAACGGACTGGTGAGCGGTGCGTATTTCGCCCGCGACGGCCTGCGGACGGTCGTCCTGGAAGCACGGGACAAGACCGGCGGGGCGGCGGACACCAGCGCCCCGTTCGCGGATCACCCCGAGATCAACGTCACCACTTATTCCTACGTGATGTCGCTGATGCCCCCCACGATCATCCGCGAGCTCCGGCTGAAGGAGTTCGGCTACGACGTGACGCCGTTCGGGCCGTACTTCCAGGCCTACCCGGACGGTCGTGCGGTCATGGTCTACCCGGACGACGCCCAGCGATCCTACGACTCGATCGCCGAGTTCTCGAA
>Ga0307312_10001936_pt1 | contig 10785 bp, 9 predicted proteins | sample ER_DNA_202_FD_194489 | JGI IMG/M metagenome (GOLD analysis project Ga0307312, IMG submission 194489) | Bulk soil microbial communities from the East River watershed near Crested Butte, Colorado, United States - ER_DNA_202 | ecosystem: Environmental > Terrestrial > Soil > Floodplain | place: USA...
GTAGACGTAGGGCAGGAACGGTCCCGTCGGATGGTAGGGATCTCCGCCGTTGAGCCAGATCCTGACGGCCGCCCAGTACGCCCGCGCGTCGGCGCCGGCCGGTTCGCCGCGACCGACGATCCCCGCGGCGATGAACCCAAACGTGATGATCAGGAGTGCCATCGCGAGGATCCGGCGCTTGTCGTGGAGCCGGGAGATCTCGCGGCGGAGGGCTCGTCGTTGGAGGCCTGCGCGCCTCTCGTGCGCCGGCTTCGCATCCGCATGCCCGATCGGTGCGTCGGCCGTGCTCATCGCTGATCCATTCTGACACGAGCCCGTCCGCCGGCCGACTCCTCGCCTCCCGGCTCTCTCATGTCCGTCGAATCCGGTACGCAACCTCGTCGACCTGGCTCGGTCGGCTATTCTCAGCTGAACGTTGAGAGGAGACGACCGACGCCGTGACCGATGGAACCGTCATCGTCATCGGAGGCGCAGAGGACAAGGTCCGCGACCGGGTCATCCTCAGCCGCTTCGTCTCGCTCGCCGGCGGCCGCGACGCGACGATCGCGGTCATTTCCACGGCCAGCAGCCTCGGCGCGGAGGCCGGCGCGCGTTATCGCGCCGTGTTCGAGGAGCTGGGCGTTGCCAAGGTCCATCTGCTCCACGCCGTGACCCGGGCGCAGGCGAACGACGAGACGGCGGCACTGTCCGTTCGCGATGCGACGGGGATCTTCCTGACCGGCGGCAACCAGCTGCGCCTCTCGTCGACGCTCGGCGGGACGCGCCTGGCCGACGCCATCCTCGAGCGGTTCCGCAACGGCGCAGTTGTCGCCGGGACGTCCGCCGGGGCGTCGGCGATGTCGTCGCACATGATCGCCTTCGGGGCGTCCGGAGCGACGCCGAAGCACCGGATGGCCCAGATTGCGGCCGGCCTCGGCATGCTCCCGGGGGTCATCATCGACCAGCATTTCCAGCAGCGGAATCGCCTCGGGCGGCTGCTCTCGCTCATTGCCCAGAATCCCTCGCTGCTGGGTCTCGGGGTCGACGAGGACACCGCGGGCGTCGTCGGTCCCGACCACATCATGGAGGTGATCGGGCGCGGGAGCATCACCGTCGTCGACGGCTCCGCCTCGGAGACCGACGCCTGGGAAGTTCGTGGCCACAAGCCCCTGATGATCAGCGGCGTCGTCCTCCACTCGCTGCCCGCCGGCTACCGCTTCGACCTTCGCCGTCGGCACCGTCTCGCGACACCGACGCTCCACTCGATCCAGGGCGGCGGAGAGGCCGCGTCGACGTAGCCCATCGCCGAACGGCGCCGAAATCAAGTCTCCATCGGTGATGCCGTTGTTGGCATCAAAATGCATCCCGCGAGCGGCGGGTACACTCGGGGCCGGCGAACGGCCGAGCAGGCGGCAGGAGGGCTGCGTGGCGCAAGCGGCACCGAAACCTCGCGCCGAAAGGACAAAAACGGCAGCGACGCTGGACAACGCGATGGCGACGCCGGGCGCGAGGCGCCCGAGACGCCGCGCAATGGATGGCCCCGCCGACGGTGGACGCCCCGAGCCGTCGCTCCGGATCGTCGAGACGCGGATCCTTCGTGGCCCGAACTACTGGGCACGCGAACAGGTCGTCCGGATGGTCGTCGACCTCGGCGTCCTCGAGGACTACCCGTCGAACAAGATCCCGGGTTTCACCGACGCCCTCGTCGAGCTCCTGCCGAGCCTCGAGGACCACGCCTGCAGCCTCGGCCGGCGGGGCGGCTTCATCACGCGGCTCCGCGACGGCACCTGGGCCGGCCACATCGCCGAGCACATCGCTCTCGAGCTCCAGAACCTCGCCGGCACGGACGTCCGTCACGGCAAGACCCGCAGCACAGGCGAGCACGGCCGCTACAACGTCATCTACGAGTTCCGCGAGGAGAGCGTCGGGATCGACGCCGGCAAGCTCGCGGTCCGCCTCGTGAATCACCTCGTCGCCCCGAGCGACCCATCGGTCGATCTCGACTTCATGGCGGAGCTCGAGGCGCTCATCCGCCTTGCCGAGAAGCAGGCCTTCGGGCCGTCGACGCAGGCAATCCTCGACGAGGCCGCCAGCCGCGACATCCCCTACATCCGGCTCGACCGCCATTCGCTGGTCCAGCTCGGGCTCGGTGTCCACCAGCAGCGGATCCGCGCGACGATGACCTCGCAGACGTCGGGCATCGCGGTCGACATCGCGTCGGACAAGGGCCTGACGAACCGCCTGCTCGACTCGGCCGGCTTGCCCGTTCCCCGCAGCGCCGTCGTCACGACCGAGGAGGAAACGGTCGCGGCGGCCCACCGGCTCGGCTACCCGTGTGTCGTCAAACCGCTCGACGGCAACCATGGCCGCGGCGTCCACCTCGACCTTCGCTCGGACGAGGCCGTCAGGGCAGCGTTCCATGGCGCCCTGCGAGAGAGCCGCTCCGGCGATCTCGTCGTCGAGACATACGTCGCGGGCAACGACTATCGCTGTCTCGTCATCGGCGGCAAGGTCGCGGCGATCGCCGAGCGCGTCCCGGCCAGCGTGGTCGCCGACGGCGAGCGCACCGTTCGCGAGCTCGTCGAGATCGCCAACCAGGATCCCCGTCGCGGGATCGGCCACGAGAAGGTCTTGACCCGGATCAAGCTCGACGAGGCCGCCGAGGAGCTCGTCCGTGCCCAGGGTTTCGGGCTGGACGACCGCCCGCCGAAGGACACCCGGATCAAGCTCGCGCTGACCGGCAACATGTCGACCGGCGGGACGTCGATCGACCGGACGATCGAGGCCCACCCGGACAACATCGAGATCGCCGAGACGGCCGCCCAGGTCGTCGGGCTCGACGTCGCCGGGATCGACTTCATCTGTCCGGACATCGCCACGCCCGTCCGCGAGACCGGCGGCGCGATCGTCGAGGTCAATGCCGCGCCCGGCTTCCGGATGCACACTCACCCGACCGAAGGCGAGCCGCAGTACGTCGCGCGGCCGGTCATCGACAGCCTCTTCCCGCCCGGCACGCCGGCCCGTATCCCGATCGTCGCGGTGACCGGCACGAACGGCAAGACGACGACCGTCCGGATGATCGCCCACATCATGAAGCTGATGGGCCGGCGGGTCGGGATGACCTCGACCGACGGCATCGTCGTCGACGGCCGGCTGACGAAGAAGGGCGACATGTCCGGCCCGAAGTCGGCCCAGATGGTCCTCCAGAATCCGAAAGTCGACACGGCCGTCTTCGAGGTCGCTCGAGGCGGCATCCTCCGCGAGGGCCTCGGCTATGACCGCAACGACGTCGCCGTCGTGACAAACGTGACCGGCGATCACCTGGGGCTCGGCGGGATCGACTCGATCGGCCAGCTGGCGAACGTGAAGGCGGTCGTCGTGGAGGCGGTGCCGCGATCCGGGACCGCGGTCCTCAACGCCGACGACAGCCACGTCTACCGGATGGGCCGACACTGCGCGGGCCGGGTCGTCCTGTTCAGCATGTCGACAGAGAAGGGCGAGGATGGCTTCGATCGAGTAGACGGTCACACGTCCCGCGGCAATGCCGCGTTCTGCCTCGAGCCGAGCGCGGCCGGCGAGCTGATCGTCCTCAAGCACGGCCCGCGGACGATGCCGGTGCTGTACACCCACCTCATCCCGGCGACGTTCGGCGGCAAGGCCCGGATGAACGTCGCCAATGCCCTCGCGGCGGCCGCGGCGGCATGGGCGGCGGGTGCCCACCTCCATGACATTCGGCAGGGCCTGCGGACGTTCTCGACGTCGTTCTTCCAGGCGCCGGGCCGGCTGAACCTCCTCGACGTCGGTGGGATCCGGGTCGTCATCGACTACTGCCACAACGTCGACGGGATGCGTCAGCTCGCGGACTTCGTCGATCGGATGATGGCCGAGCCGGTGTCGGTCGCCGGGCGGGTCGCGGCGGTCTCGGGGCCGGCTCGTGACGGCAAGGACGGCAAGGACGGGACGCGGTTCGTGCGGCGCGGGCGGGCGATCGGGGTCATCGGGATCCCGGGCGACCGACGTGACGACGACCAGCGCGAATACGGCTCGATCGCCGCGGGATCGTTCGACGAGATCATCGTCCGCGAGGACAAGAACCTGCGGGGCAGGTCACCGGGCGAGAGCGCCTCGAACGTCATCAACGGCGTCCGTGCCGCACGGGCGACCGGGGCACGAGCCACCAGGGGCGACAAGATCCTCGACGAGACGACGGCTGTCCGGGCGGCCCTCCGCCGCGCCGCGCCCGGCGATCTCATTGTCTGCTGCGTCGATGACGCTGTGGCCGTCTACCGCGAGGCGATGGCCGCGGCCGGCTCGTCGCGCGGCGGGCAAGCCTTCGCGGATCCCGGCGAGCTCGAGGCGCCCGAGGGGTGAGCGGGTCCGGGGCTCCGCGCTACGTCCCGGAGGATTCGCTCCAGAGCCCGCGGTTCACTGGGCCGTCCACTTTCGCCCGGCTGCCCCACGTCCGGACGCTCGAGAACGTGGACCTGGCGATCGTCGGCGTGCCGTTCGACACCGGCGTGACCTATCGCGTTGGCGGCCGCTTCGGCCCGAACGCGGTCCGCGCGGCGAGCGTGATGCTCCGGCCGTACAACGCCAACCTCGACGTGAAGCCATTCGATGTCCTGTCATGCGTCGACTACGGCGACGTCTCGATCGTGCCCGGCTACATCGAGCGGAGCTACGAGGCGATCGAGGGGACGGTCGCCCCGATCGTCGAAGCAGGTGTCGTCCCGCTGCTGATCGGTGGCGACCACGCCTGCACGCTGCCGCACCTCCGCGCGACCCGCTCGCGCGGTCCCGTGGCCGTGATCGACTTCGATTCCCACACCGACGCCTGGGACAGCTACTTCGGCGAGAAATACAACCACGGCACGTGGATGCGGCGAGCCATCGAGGAGGGCCTTGTCGACGTCGCCCACTCGATCGAGGTCGGGCTGCGAGGGTCGCTCTACGGGGCGACCGACTGGAGCGGGCTGCGTGACGAGCTCGGTCTCGAGTACCTGACAACCGAGGAGGTCCTGGACATCGGGCCCGACGAGACCGCCGCCCGGATCCGGGCCCGGGTCGGTGACGCGACGGCGTTCATCAGCTTCGACATCGACGTGGTCGATCCGGCGTTCGCGCCCGGGACGGGGACGCCCGAGCCGGGCGGTCCGTCCGCCCACGACATGCTGGCGGTTGTCCGGCGGCTTACCGGGATCGACTTCGTCGGGTTCGATGTCGTCGAGGTCATCCCCGCCTACGACCCGGCCGACCAGACTGCGTTTCTGGCCGCGAATCTCGCCTACGAGATGCTGTCCCTGGTCGCCCTTCGCAACTCGGGGAGGTAGCCGCCGGTTTCGCCCCTCGCGGCTGCTGAGTGTCCCGGGACGGCAGGACCCAGCGGAACAGCGATGGACCGCCCCGCGAGCCAGACATCGAACGAGGACTCGCTCGGCCTGGCCTTGGATCGCCCCGGAAGCCAAACGTCGACCGAAGCGCCGCCCTGTGCCGGCTACAGCTGTCTCACCCGATCATTGGCACGTGCCACGTGCCAACCGGGGGTGCGGGGGTCGCCTGAGCCGTCGGCGGCGCCGGCCAGCCTACGGTTGGCACGTGCCACGGACCACAGCCGCCGGAAGGCCCTCAGCGAGGCGTGTTGGCGATGACCGTGCGGGTGATCCAGGCGATCTCGAGCGCCGAGATGATGATCAGTGCGATGCCGACGACCGTCTCCACGGAATGGCTCCTCCATCACCGGATCCCCGGTCGGTGGCCCGACCTGCGCGCGATGATGGGGCTCGCGGAACCGGAAATCAAGAACGGCGCGGGCGCTCCTGGAGGCGTGGGATCAGCGACGTGAGCTCGGTCGTGACGTCGATCGGCTTCGCGCCGAGCGAGTCCAGCAGGGCGAACACCTCGTCCCGTTCCTCGTGGCACAACAGCACGATGATCCGAGGCTTGCCCGACGCATCCGCGAGCTCCGCCCGAAGAGCGGCCGTCTCGGATTCGTAGATCGGGACATCGGCAGTCGGCACGCCGGCGGCCTGGATCCCGGCCATCAGCTCCCCGACGATTGATTCTCGCGACCGGCCGCGAAGGTATTTCAGCGTTTCCTTGATCGCGACGCGCTGGGCGCGCTCGGCTGCGATCCGGGCGATCCCGCGGAGCGTGTCGTCGGGTCGGTCCCCCGCGGTGCCGACGATCGCCGTGATCGGCGCCGCGCGGCCGGCCGCCCCGCCGGCGATCCCCTCCGCGACGTCGAGGATCGCCGAGACACCGGCCTCGTTGTGGGCGAAGTCGACGATCACGATCCGCGGCCCCAGCCGGTAGAGATTGAGCCGGCCCGGCGATCGATCGGACGTCGGTCGGAAGTCGACCAGTCCCTCGCGAACCTCCTCGAGCGTCGCCCCAAGGCCGCGCGCCGCCGCCGACGCCGCCAGGGCGTTCGCGACATTGTGGCGAGCAAGCCCGCCGATCGTGATCGGAACCCGCCCGACCTCGACGATTCGGTGCTCCTTGCCGCCGTCGAGCTCGACTAGCCAGCCGTCGCGAACGACGTAACCGCGGCCATGCCTCCCGCCCCGCCCGGGATCGCCGACGACACGTCGTATCCCGGCGTTGTCGCCGTCGCCGAGCGTGAAGAGGGCCACCCGCGACCTGACCCGCCGGGCCATCGCCGCGACGAACGGATCGTCGGCGTTGAGGACCGCCCAACCGTCCGGCTTTGTCACGCGAACGACCGTCGACTTGACCTCGGCCAGCTCCGGCAGCGTGTGGATGCCCTGGAGGTCGAGATGATCGGAGCTGACATTTGTGACCACCCCGACCTCGTTCGACTCGTAGCCCATGCCGCGCAGGACGAGCCCGCCGCGCGCCGTCTCGAGCACCGCGACGTCGAGATCCGACCGGGCGAGAATCTGCCAGGCGCCACCCGGCCCGGTCCAGTCACCCGGATCGACGAGCCGCTCGTTGACGAGTACCCCGTCAGAGGTCGTCGTCCCGACGCGCCGGTCCGCCCGGACCAGGATGTGTGTGACAAGCCGCGTGACGGTGCTCTTGCCATTCGTCCCGGTGATCGAGACAACCGGCAGCCGCCGGTCGGCATTCCGGATCCAGGCCGGCGGCGTCGTCCGCGACCCTTTGATCCGCTCGGTCCAACGTTCGAGCAGCCGTTCCTGGGCGCCCGTCAGACGCGTTCGACGAGCGGGGGACACGTCCCGATAGGCGAGGGCGAGAGCCGCCTCGGCGATCGTGTGGGCCCGCTCCGCCCCGATCCACGGGAACGTCACGATCCAGTGCCCGGGGTCGGACGAGCGATGGACGACGACACCGGCGCGGCCCTCGTCGTGGTCGACGCGCAGGCGTCGGATCCAATCGACGAGGGCGTCGATCTGGGCCGGCCAGTCGTGCCGCGGAACGTCGACGCCGAGATGGACGAGGGCGTGACGACCCGGCGCTCGCTGGCCGTACCACGTTCGCCGACGACCGATGGCGACCTCGATCTTGACCACCGGCTCGAGCCGATAGACATTGGGTCCCTCGAGGAGCCGAATCTCGATCTGTCGCACGATCCGGCGAGGATAACAAGCCCCGGACTCGCCAGGGGGCGCCACGGGCCACTCCCGGGCCACTCCCGGGCCACCACGGGTCTCACTCCCGGGCCACCCCGGGCCTCATTAGACTGGGCCGATGACCACCGTTCACCCGCCCGCGGCCGGCGTAACGGCCGACGACCTGACGGCAATCGAGGCGAGCATGCGGGCCGACGAGACCGCTTACCTGGCCGATCTCGAGCGCCTCGTCAACATCGACTGTGGCAGCTACACGCCCGCCGGCGTCGACGAGGTCGGCCGGTTCGTGGCCGGTTTCCTGGCCGATCTCGGGGCCTCCGTCGAGGTCCGGTCGGACCCGGCCGGCCGGCTCGGCGGGACGGTAATCGGGACGTTGAGCGGACCAGTATCGCCCGGCGCGCGGCTCCTGCTGATCGGCCACATGGACACGGTCTTCGACCCGGGCACGGTCGCCGAGCGGCCGTTCGCCATCGCCGACGGCATCGCGACCGGGCCCGGCGTGACCGACATGAAGTCGGGTCTCCTGGCCGGCCTCTACGCCATCCGGGCGCTCGTCCGCCGCGGGCCGCTGCCGTTCGAACGGCTGACGTTCGTCGCCAACCCGGACGAGGAGATCGGCTCGCCGACCTCGACTCCCCACATCATCGAGCTGGCGGCGGCCGCCGACGCCTGCCTCGTCCTCGAGTGCGCCCGAGCCAACGGCGACATCGTCTCGTCGCGCAAGGGCATCCTCGACGCCCGGATCAACGTTCGCGGCCGGGCCGCCCATGCGGGCGTCGAGCCGGAGAAGGGGCGCAGCGCGATCCTTGCCGCGGCGGACCTCGTCGGGCGGCTCCACGCGCTCAACGGGCGCTGGGATGGGGTGACCGTCAACGTCGGCGTCATCGCCGGCGGGACGCGGCCGAACGTCGTGCCCGAACGGTGCACGTTGGAGGTCGACGTCCGGGCGGTGCGCCGCGAGGACCTCGAGACGGCCGAGGCGGCGATCGTCGAGCTCCTCGGCCGACTGGTGGTCCCCGACACGACCGCCGAGCTCGAGCCGATGGCTCACTGGTGGCCGATGGAGAAGCTCGAACGGTCCGGCCGGCTCGTCGAGCACGCCGTCGCCCTCGCCGACCGGCTCGGGTTCAGCGTCCGCGACACCGCCACGGGCGGTGCGTCGGACGCCAATACGACCGCCGGACTAGGGGTGCCTTCGCTCGATGGCCTGGGCCCGATCGGCGGCAACGATCACTCGCCGGCGGAGTACCTCGAGGTCCCCTCGATCGTTCCGCGGACCACGCTCGTGGCCGGACTCGTGCTCGCGATCAGCCGCGATCCCGCCATCGCGGCGTGGCGAGCCGAGCGTGGCTGACGTCTGTCCTCGTGGCTGAACGGCGCCGCAACATCTCGTCGGGTGGTCCCTTCGAGGCGTCGGTCGGCTACAGCCGGGCGGTTGCGATCGGCGATTCGTGCTGGGTCGCCGGCACGACCGACGCGGGGCCCGACGGCCGATCCGCCCACCCCGACGACGCCGGGGCACAGGCACGGGCGATCTTCGCGATCGCGGAACGCGCCCTGGGCGAGGCGGGCTTCGGCCTTGCCGACGTCGTCCGGACCCGGATGTTCGTCGTTCGCCCGGAGGCCGTCGCGGCCGTGACGGCGGCCCACCGCGAGGTCTTCCGCTCGATCCGCCCGGTGGCGACACTCGTCCTCGTCGCGGGCCTCGTAGATCCGTCGTTCCTCGTCGAGATCGAATTGGAGGCTCGGCGCGCCTGAGGAGCATCGCGGGCCGATGGCTCTTCGCCATTGGATACAGGCTGAAGCACCAAGGTCGCCGAGTTACCGGATCGATCGATGGCGCCGCGCCAACGAATCTGCGCCGACGTCGTCGCCGGCTTGGTCGGGGCGGCCTCGAGCCGAATTCGATGGCTCTCCGCCATGACCCCGGCGACGAGACCTCAGGCGGCGCCCGCGGCCCGGCCGACGATCGCGATCGCCACGGCCGCGATCAACCCGAGGAGCAGGTTGCGCCGCCACGCGACGATCGCGAGGCAGGCCCCGACGGCGAGCCACTCGAGCCCGACGTGGAAGCGCGGTCCGGCGTCGGTCGTCACGACCATGATGTTGACGGCCGCGAGCGCGGCCAGGATCGCCGGGCCGACGAGCTGGAGGTAGTCGAGGGCTCGACGGGGCAGGCGATCCATCGCCGGTGCCAGCAATCCGAGCGCGCGCGACGGATACGTCACGAGGAACATGAAGACCGCCAGCACGATGAGCTGGGTGTTCATCGCGGGCCACCGTCGCGCGGCTTGTCGTCGAGATGAGCACCCGGCATCGCGTATCGCTCTGCCGACGCGCCGGTCCCGAGGGGCGCTCGCTCGTCGGCCAGGGCCCCGGGAACGGCGAGGCCGACGGCCGGCCCGATCAGCCCGCCGGCGATGATCCCGATCGCCGGTCCAGCGACGAGGGCGACGGCCACGCCGACCGCCGCTCCCACGATCGCCGCGACGATCTCGCGCCGGCCGGAGATCAGCCCGACCGCGAGGCCGACCATCGCCGCCGGGAAGATGACATCGATCCCGAACCGATTGGGCTCCGGGATCGAGCCGCCGACGAGCACCCCGGCCAGTGTCGCGAGGTTCCACGGGATGAAGGTCGCGCCGATCCCGGCGACCCAATAGCCCCAGGCGTCGGCCCGTCCCAGACGCCGGAAGTGGGCCATCGACAGGGCGAAGCCCTCGTCGGTGAGGAGGTGAGCCATGACCGCCCGCTCGGCAAGCGGCCGATCGCGAAGCCACGGCGCGATGGCGGCCGAGTAGAGCAGGTGCCGCGCGTTGAGAAGCGCCGTGAGCAGGATGACGCCGGGCCAGGCAAGGCCACCCGCGACATAGCCGACCGCCGCGAACTGCGCGGCGCCACCGAAGGCGAGCGCGCTCATCGCCATTGCCTCGACGGGCGAGAACCCCGCGTTGCGCGCCGCCAGACCGTAGACGAAGCCAAACCCCATCGCGCTGACGACGATGCCGGCGGCCTCGACGACGAGCCGGCGGCGAGACGCGGCGAGCGCGTCGTCGGGCGCGAGGGTCTCGTCCGGGGGCACGCTCATGCCCGCCCTAACGCAGGAACGTCTTGCCGCAGGTCCCGTCGCAGACGACGAAGAGGGCGTGCTTGTCGAGGGCGTAGCCGGCGACGTGGAGCAGTCCCGGGCAACCCGTCGTCGGACACTTCCAGACCCACCAGCGGTCGTTCTCGTCCGGTGGGCTCGACTCGG
>Ga0307312_10001937_pt1 | contig 10784 bp, 10 predicted proteins | sample ER_DNA_202_FD_194489 | JGI IMG/M metagenome (GOLD analysis project Ga0307312, IMG submission 194489) | Bulk soil microbial communities from the East River watershed near Crested Butte, Colorado, United States - ER_DNA_202 | ecosystem: Environmental > Terrestrial > Soil > Floodplain | place...
CTCGAAGATCGAGTGGATGAGCTCCTTCTCCCCCTCCTCGATCTCGCCCTCATCCGAGGCGACCTCACCGAGCGCTCGGATCTCGTTCTCGGTGATGAACGGACCTTGCGGCAGACCCTTGCCCGGCATCACCACGTTCGCCATCTTCACGAGACCGTTCGCCACCGGTCCCACGAGCCTGCCGAGCCACGCGATGAGGGGTGCGAGCGTGAGCGCCACCCGGTCGGTCTGTTGGATCGCGAAGGTCTTCGGCGTCACCTCGGCGAACACGAACAGCAGCAACGTGAGGCCGAACGTGGCGATGATCTCGCCCGGGCCGCCGAACACCCGCACGGCGAGCGAGGTCGCGATCGTGGTCCCCCCGATCGTCGAGAGCAGCACGAGCAGCAGCACGACATTGAGGTAGGGCGCGGGGTTCTCGGCGATCTTGACCAACGAGGCCGATCCCCTACGCTTCTCCTCGGCGAAGCGGTACGCGCGGACCCGGTTCACCCGCGTGATCGAGACCTCCGCCGCTCCGAACAGCGCCACGGCCAGGACGAGCAGTCCGATGATGAGGAGCTCGAACCAGTCGCCGCCGGTCACGGCACCTTCACCCCGGTGTAGCGCTCCTGGAGCGCCCACATGCTTGCACGACTCCGGTCGTCCTGATGATCGTGTCCGAGCAGGTGCAAGATGCCGTGCACGAGCAGGAGGCGGAGCTCCGAGGACCGATCCGATGGGTTGTTTCGCTCGGCCGCCGAGGGACTGATCACGACGTCGCCGAGGATCCGCACGCCCTCTTCGTCCACCTCGCCAAGCGGGAACGACAGGACGTCGGTCGGTCCCTCCTCGTCCATGTAGCGCCGGTGCAGATCCGCGATCTCGTCATCCGTGACGAAGCTCACCGAGAGCTCGGTCTGCTCGGCTCCCTCGCCGAGCAGGGCGACCTCCGCGAGCCGGGCGAGGCCCTGGACGTCCACCGGCGCCGTCTGGCGGTCGTCGACGAGGATCCTCGGGGTATGTCGGCCGTCAGCCATCGGCGCGTGCGGCTCGTTGCTCGCCGAACATCCGGTACGCCTCGACGATGTCCTGCACGATCTTGTGGCGCACCACGTCGCGGGCCCCGAGATGCGCGAACTCGATGCCTTCGATCCCGGGAAGGATGTCCTGCACGATGACGAGCCCCGAGGTCTGCCCTTGTGGCAGGTCGATCTGCGTCACGTCGCCGTTCACGACCGCCTTCGACCCGAACCCGAGCCGCGTGAGGAACATCTTCATCTGCTCGGGGGTGGTGTTCTGCGCCTCGTCCAGGATGATGAACGAGTCGTTCAACGTTCGCCCGCGCATGTACGCGAGCGGCGCGACCTCGACGGTGCCGCGCTCCATGAGCCTGGGCAGCATGTCGGCGCCCGTCATCTCGAACAGGGCGTCGTACAGCGGTTTCATGTACGGATCGATCTTCTCGTAGAGCGTTCCTGGCAGGAAGCCGAGCCGCTCGCCGGCTTCGACCGCCGGGCGGGTGAGGATCAACCGCGACACCTGCTTCTGTTGAAGAGCTCGCACCGCGGTCGCGACCGCCAGGTACGTCTTCCCGGTACCGGCCGGCCCGATGGAGAACGTGACCGTCGCCTTCCGCATGGCGTCGACGTATCGCTTCTGCCCGAGGGTCTTCGGTGCGATGCCCTTCCCGCGGCTGGTAAGCAGCAGATCACCGAGCACCTCGGTGGGCGTGGCCTCCTCGCCTTTGATCAGCTCGATGGAGCGGCCGACCGAGGACGGGTTCAGGTCGTGGCCTTTCTCGAGCAGGGCGATGAGCTCCTCGAACAGGACACCCACGCGCTCCGCCTCGTGGGCCGGTCCCGAGATCGTGATCTCGTTGCCCCGGACGACGATCCGCGATGCGAACGCGGCTTCGACGAGCTTCAGCAGCTCGTCCTGCTGGCCGAGAAGGGCGACCATGCTCTGGTCACCGGGCACGAGGATCTTCACTTGGATGGTGGCACTCGCCAAGCGCGTTCTTCGGGGGTGGTCCCCATCCCTCCTGAGACGACGAAGGTCGTCATCCGACGACCCGCACCGATTCTACCGTCCCCGGCCCGGCCGACGGCCGCGCGTGCTGAGCTCATCCGGGCGGCCACGTCATCTGCCGACCCCCGAGGAGGTGGAAGTGCAGGTGGAACACCGACTGCCCCGAATCCGGGCCCTCGTTCGCGACGAGCCTCCACCCCGAGCGCTCGACGCCCTCGGTCCTCGCGAGGTGCGCGGCCGCCTCGAAGATCTCGGCGAGCATCCCGCCATGGCGTTCCTCGAGATCGCTCATCTGCGCGACGTGCTCCTTCGGGATGAGCAGGATGTGCGTCGGCGCCTTCGGCCGCAGATCTCGGAGCGCGATCACCGTGTCAGTGACGTGCAGGATCTCGGCGGCTGCATCACCGGCGACGATCCGGCAGAACGGGCAGCTGGAAGCCGGGTCGTCGTTACCGGTGGTCACGACGGTCGCCGCAGCGACGCGCGGACGGCACTCCGCTTGCCGGCGACCTCGCCTCGGATCTTCGCGAGCTCCTCGAGCAGCTCTCGCTCTTCCTTCTTGAGGTCCTTCGGGGTTTGGACCTGGAGCGTGAGGAACAGATCCCCGCGGCCCCGACGACCGAGGTTCGGGATCCCGCGACCTCGGAGACGGATCACGGTGCCCGACTCGGTGCCGGGCTCGAGCTCGACGCGCTCGACCGCGTCGAGCGTTTCCACGTCCAAGTGCGCTCCCAACGACGCTTGCACCATCGGCACCTCCAGCACCGCGAAGACATCCTGGCCACGGCGCTCGAAGATCGGGTCGTCGGACACCTGCACCGAGAGGTAGAGGTCCCCCGGCGACCCCCCCGCGCGACCGGCGTGTCCGGCACCCTGCACGCGGAGCTCGAGCCCGTCCGAGACGCCGGGCGGCACATCGACCGCGACGACGTCCGACGTCGAGACACGTCCGTCCCCGCGACAGTCCGAGCATCGATCGAGGATCTCCTCCCCGGTGCCCTCGCATGCGATGCACGGATGCGCTGTCATCACGGTCCCGAAGATGCTCCGGCGAACGTCCTGCACCTGTCCGGTGCCGCCGCAGTTGCGGCAACGCGTGGGTCCGCTCCCCGGCTCGGCGCCCGTCCCGGTGCAGCGTTCGCAGGTTCGCAGACGCTCGACGTGGAGCTCGCGGTGGGCCCCGAACGCGGCCTCCTGGAACGTGAGCGATGCCGCGGCGAAGATGTCGTCGCCGCGATGGGTCCTCGTTCGGCGCGCGGGACGCTGCCGGGTGCCGAACCCTCCCCCACCGAAGAAAGCCTCGAACAGGTCGGCGACGTCTCCGAACGGCATGTCGCCGGCTCCGCCCGAGCCGCCGTACCGGTCGTACTGCTGGCGTTTCGCGGGATCGCGGAGGATCTCATAGGCCGCAGTGACTTCCTTGAACCGCACTTCCGTGGAGGGATCAGCGCTCACGTCAGGGTGGAGCTCGCGCGCCAGTTGCCGGTACGCCTTCTTGATGTCCTCGGCCGAGGCGTCCTGGGCGACGCCGAGGATCTCATAGAGGTCGCGGATCCCGGCCATCGCGGTTACGCGCCGAGCTCCGTGGCGAGCTCGGACAGGCGCTTGGCAACCGCCCGCACCGAAGCCATGACCGAGACGTAGTCCATCGCGGTGGGACCGACGACGCCGATACTGCCGAGCGCGGTGCTGCCCGCGCGGAAGGGTGCCGCGACGAGGGTGGCCTCCCATTCGCCGGTCTGCGGGTGCTCGGCCCCGATCGTCACCGACACGTCCTCGCCCGGCGTGACGTCCCGGAGCAGGTGGAGCATGTCGGACTCGCGTTCGAGCGCCTCGAACAGGCGGCGCACGGTCTCACGGCGCCAGTGGGCTGCCTCATCCGCGAGGTTCGCGACGCCGCCGATCACCACGTGATGCGTCCGCTCGTCGGTCTGCATGGCGGCCAGCGTGTCGGCGACCGCAAGGAGCAGGTCACGCTCGGGCGCCGGGGCCTCGGCTCCCATCCGCAACGCGGCCGCTTGTGCCACCGCGAGCGTCTTGCCCCGGAAGCTATCGCCGAGCTTGCGCTCGAGCGCGCCGAGCCGCTCGCCGTCGAGCTCGACCGGCCGGTCGATGAGGGTCTTGTCCACGCGTCCGTGCTGTCCCACCACCAAGATCATGAGCGCCGTCCCCACGTCGATGAGCTCGACCCGAAGGACGGCCTCCTCGCCGCCGCTCGGCGGAACGGCGAGACCCGCGTACTGCGTGAGGCGCGACAGCAGCTGCGTCGTTCCTTTCAGGACCTCCTCGAGGTCGTGCATCGTCTCGGCGAAGAAGCCCGCGATGGCCCGCCGCTGCGTCTCGCGCAGCTTGCCGCCGTGCGGGACGGTATCCACGAACTTGCGGTAGCCGGCGTCGGTCGGGATGCGCCCTGCCGACGTGTGCGGCTGCTGGAGATACCCGAGCTCCTCGAGCGCCGACATCTCGTTCCGGATCGTCGCGGAGGACACGCCGAGCCCCGAGCGCTCGGCGATCGTCTCGCTGCCGACGGGCTCACCGCTGCGAACGTACTCCTGCACGACCGCACGTAAGACGGCGACCTTGCGTGCGCCGAGCTCCGGTTCGACGGCCATCCATACATTGTTAGCAGTCCCCGGACGAGACTGCTATCACCGGACCTTGCAGGCGACCCATCGGCAACCTCGCGCGTCCCAGGCTCGGGGGCGAGATGTCTCGGCATTCCCGCCGACCAACCTCGAGCCTCATAATCGGTCCCGGGGAGCGTTCCGATAAAGACTCGCACAGGCAAGTGGATCGCCTGGTCCCTCATGGGGCTCGTGGTCCTGCTCGTGCTGGCCAGCCTGTGGCTCGACATCCTGAACCGCCATCACACGCTACCGCCCGGCTTTCCCACCCTCTGGAGCGACCTCCTCGGCTTACTGCTGTTCGTCATACCGTTCGCGGCGGTCGGGGCGCTGATCGTCTCACGACGTCCCGGGAACCGGATCGGGGCGATCTTCCTGATCGTCGGAGTCGGGACGGCCTTAGAGTTCCTCGCGAGCCAATACGCCGTCCACGTCGTGCTGACCGGCCTCGAGCCGGGGACGGTCGGCGCCTGGGCGGCCTGGTTGAGCGGCTGGTTCGAGCCCCTGTGGGTCCTCGCTTTCACGTCGCTGATCCTCTTGTTCCCGGACGGGCACCTCCCCTCTCGCCGCTGGATGCCCGTTGCCGTGCTCTGGTGGCTGATGTTCGCCGCGCTCGTCGCACCGCATTTCGTTCCGGGGTCGATGGCGGAGGTGACCGATTTCGACATCGACAACCCTGTCGGCATCCCCGCGCTCGGATTCCTACGGAGCTATATGGATGTCGGGTTCCACCTCCTGATCTGGATCGTCCTGCCCGGTTCACTCGTGGCGCTCTTGGTGCGGTACCGCCGTTCGGGAGGCGTCGAGCGGCAGCAGATGAAATGGATCACGTTCATCTTGGTCCTCGAGATCGTCATGCTGGAGTTGCTGGAGTTCGGCGTCCCCGTGCCGGCCTCCCTTCAGCTGATGGGCTTCGGCGCTCTCGCCATCGCCGCCGGTATCGCGATCCTCAAGTACCGCCTCTTCGACATCGACGTCATCCTCAACAAGACACTGGTCTACGGCGCGCTCGCCGCCTTCGTCGGCGCGGTCTACGTCGTGGTGGCCGTGGTGATCGGAGCCTTCGTCGGAGCCACGGAGGTGCTGTCGCTGGTGGCGACGGCGATCGTCGCGGTGTCCTTCAAGCCCGTCGAACACCGCGCTCAGCGCCTCGCCAACCGCGTCGTGTACGGCGACCGGGCTGCCCCCTACGAGACCCTGTCACGGTTCTCCCAGCAGCTGGCCGAGGTGTATTCGACTCATGAGGTTCTTCCCCGGATGGCCAGGATCCTGGCTGAGGGAACCGGGGCCTCTCGAGCCGAGGTGTGGCTTCGGTTCGGATCCGAGCTTCGGCCGTTCGCGTCGTGGCCCCAGGAAGGGGCCAGCGCGTCGCCCGTTGCGGCCAGCAGCGACTCCATCCCGACGATCGTGGCGGAGAGCCGGGTCGAGGCGGCGAGCAGAACGGCTCAGGTCCGCGACCAGGGCGAGATCGTCGGCGCCCTCACCGTCACGAAGCCGCCGTACGACCCGCTCACGCCCGTTGAGGAGAAGCTGCTCGCCGACTTGGCCTCGCGGGCGGGCCCGGTGCTTCGCAACGTTGCATTGATCGCCGATCTGCGGACGCCGCGCTAACCCCTCGCACTGGGACAACGCTTCAGCCGGCGAGCGCCAGCACGAGCTCATTGAGAAGCAGCATGCCTCGCTCCGTCGGGACGAGGGCTCCGTCGTTGTTCAGCAGCAAGCCGGACTCGAGGAAGGGTGCGGCACGCTCCGCCTCGACCCACGAGGCGGGGATGCCTTCGAAGATGCGCAGGCGCAGGAAGATCTCCTCGAGGTACGCGTCCGACGGCTCGAGGTGCTCCTCCCCACCGACGGGGAGCACGCCCGACTCGACGAGCACCATGTACTCCTCGGGTGGGCGGACGTTCCACCAGCGGCGGTCGTCCCGGTAGGCGTGCGCCCCGGCTCCGAGTCCGACGTACGGCCGACGTTCCCAATAGCCGAGGTTGTGGCGGCACTCGAAGCCCGGGCGCGCCCAGTTCGAGATCTCGTAGTGCACGTATCCAGCGGCTGCGAGCCGGTCACACGCCAGGGTGAACATGTCGGCCTGCAGATCCGGGTCGGGCGAGGGAACGACGCCGGCAGCGACCTTGCGCCCGAGCGGTGTCGAGGGCTCGACGGTGAGCGCGTACGCGGACACGTGCTCAGGGCCGAGATCGACCGTCTCCGAGAGCGTCCGCTCCCATGACTCGACGGTCTCGCCCTCGGCGCCGTAGATGAGATCGAGGCTCACGTTGCGGTACCCCGCGACCCGGGCGTCGAGGAACGCGCGGCGAACCGACGCCGGCTCGTGGATCCGCTCGAGCGAGGCGAGCACGGACGGGTCGAATGACTGCGCGCCCATCGACAACCGGTCGAAACCCGCAGCGAGCAACGCCTCGAGTTTGGGTCGGTCCACCGTGTCGGGGTTGGCTTCGATCGTCACCTCGGCGTCGTCGGCGACGTGGAACCGGTGTCGCAGGTGCGCGAGCAGACCCTTCAGGCCTGCCGGGTCGAGGGTGGTGGGGGTCCCACCGCCGAGGAACACCGACACGAAGAGCTCATCGGCCCACGCGGGCGAGGCGAGCGCTGCCTCAGCAAGGACCGCCCGCACGTACCGGGGAGCGAGGTGGTCCATCCCCGCGTACGCGTTGAAGTCGCAATACCCGCACCGCTTAAGGCAGAAGGGAACATGGACGTAGATCCCGGCGCTCACGAGGGCTTGGCTCCGCTCGGGCGTTGGTCCACGCGGAGCGCCGCGATGAACGCCTCCTGCGGGACGTCCACGCGTCCGACGCGCCGCATGCGCGCCTTCCCCTTCTTCTGCTGCTCGAGGAGCTTGCGCTTGCGCGTGATGTCGCCTCCGTAGCACTTAGCGAGCACGTCCTTACGCTTGGCCTTCACGGTCTCGCGCGCGACGATGCGGGAACCGATCGAGGCCTGGATCGCGACATCGAACAGCTGGCGCGGGATGAGCCCGCGCAAGCGCTCCACCATCGCGCGCCCGTACTGCGCGGCTTTGTCCCGGTGCACGACGCTCGAGAACGCATCGACCGGCTCACCGTGCAACAGCACGTCGACACGCACGAGGTCGGAGGGCTCGTAGCCCCAGGGCTCGTAGTCGAGTGAGGCGTACCCCTTCGTGCGCGACTTCAGGTGGTCGAAGAAGTCGAAGATGATCTCGGCGAGCGGGAGGTGGTAGTGCACCTCAGCCCGCTCGGGCGACAGGTACTTCATGTCGAGGAGCTCGCCGCGCCGCGACTGGCAGAGCTCGAGCACCGGTCCGAGGAAATCGCTCGGCGTGATGATCGTTGCCATCACGACGGGCTCCTCGACGCGGTCGTACGTGCCCGGCACCGGCATCTCGCTCGGGTTGTGCACGACGATGACCTCGTCGCCGCGGATCACGCGGAACTCGACGTTCGGCGCGGTCGCGATGAGCTCCAGGCCGAACTCCCGCTCGAGACGCTCCTTCACGATGTCCATGTGCAGCAGGCCGAGGAACCCGCACCGGAACCCGAACCCGAGGGCGAGCGACGTCTCGGGCTCGTAATGCAGGGCGGAATCCGAGAGCTTCAGCCGGTCGAGCGCCTCGCGCAGATCCGAGTAGTCACCGCCCTCGGCCGGAAACAGGCCGCTCCACACCATCGGCTTGGGCTCGCGGTACCCGGGGAGCGGCTCGGTCGCTCGGTGCTTGCCGGCAAGGGTGATCGTGTCCCCCACCTTCGCCAGATGCACGTCCTTCATGCCCGTCACCAGGTAGCCCACCTCGCCGGACCGGAGCTGAGCCACCGGCGTCGCCTCGGGCGCGAAGATCCCCGCCTCCTCAGCCTCCGCGTCGAGCTTCGCCTGGATGAGGTGGATCTTCGAGCGCGAGGGCAGCGAACCGTCGAAGACCCGTACGTACGCGATGACTCCGCGATACGGGTCGAAGCTCGAGTCGAAGATGAGCGCTCGGAGCGGCTCGGTACGCGAGCCGGCGGGCGGAGGGACGCGCTCGATGACGGCCTCCAGCAGCTCGGTAACGCCGTCGCCCGTCTTCGCGGATACCGACAGCACCTCGGAGGGGTCGCATCCGACGAGCTCGGAGAGCTCGCGGGCGGTCTCCGCCGGATCGGCTGAGGGCAGATCGATCTTGTTCATCACCGGGATGATCGTGAGGCCCGCGTCGCTGGCGAGGTGGTAGTTCGCGAGGGTCTGCGCCTCGATCCCTTGGGCGGCGTCGACGAGCAGCACGGCCCCCTCACACGCCGCGAGCGATCGAGAGACCTCGTACGTGAAGTCGACGTGGCCGGGCGTGTCGATGAGGTTCAGCTCGAAGTCCCTGTTCTGGCTCCGGTAGGCCAGCCGCACCGCTTGCGCCTTGATCGTGATGCCGCGTTCTCGCTCCAGGTCCATCTTGTCCAGGTACTGCGCGCGCATGTCGCGAGCCGCCACCGCGTGCGTGAGCTCGAGCAACCGGTCGGCCAGCGTCGATTTCCCGTGGTCGATGTGCGCGACGATGCAGAAGTTCCGGATGTGGCTGGAGTCGGTCACGACCCACCTATCGTACGAGCCGACCGCACGGCCGCCGGGCTCCGGCGGGGCGAGTTCGCGCTGGTAGACTCGGTCGCCGATGGCGAACATCAAGTCCCAGATCAAACGGAACCGTCAGAACGAGAAGGCGCACGAGCGCAACAAGGCCGTGCGCTCCGCCCTGAAGACGGCAACCAAGAAGGTCGGCACCGCCGTCGACGACGGCGATGCGGGCGCCGCCACCGAGCGAGCCCTCGAGGCGTCCCGAGCCTTCGACAAAGCCGCTTCGAAAGGCATCGTGCACAAGCGCACGGCGGCTCGGCACAAGTCCCGTATCACGAAGGCCGCTAACGTGGCCGCCTCGTCTTCAGCGGCCGAGTAGCTCAGACCCTCGCCGGCTCGCCGGCGATCCTGGCAACGAGCACGGGCAGCACGACGTCGTCCGTCGCGCCCGACTTCAGTGCCCGATCGGCCTCCGCGATGCCTGTGTGGATATCGATGAGCTCTTCCATCGAGAACCGCCGAGCCTGCTCGCGGTACCGGCGCGCCTGCCAGTCGAAACGCAGGCCCGCTCGCTTGGCGAGCTCGGCCGGCGGGAGCCGGTCGGGGAAGGCTCGGACGCGGAGGAGGTCGCGCAGACGAGATGCGATCCCGCCGAGGATCATGAGGGCGTCGTCGCGGCCATGCATGAGCGTCTGGAGCGAACGCGTCGCACCGGGAAGGTCTCGCGAGAACGCCTTGTCGCACAGATCCCATACGTGCTGATCGCCGAGGCCGCGGAACTGTTTCGCAACCGTCTCGCGAGTCAGCCGCTGCCCCGAGAAGGCGGACGCGAGCTGGTCGAGTGCTTGCTCGAGCGCGGCCGGATCCTCCCCGAGGGTCTGGATGAGCGCCGGGGTGGCATCGGGGGCGAGGTTGAGCTCTTTGATCTTCGCCCGGCCCACCACCCACGCGCCGAGATCCTTGCGAGTGACCTTCACTTCGCGGACGGTCCCGACCGGCTGCACGAGCTTGACGAGCACGGCGGGAGCCTTCGCGCGGTCGCCGACCCGGGCGAGCAACACCAGCGGCGCGTCGGGATCGGGCGACGTGAGATAGGCGGCGAGCTCGGCCGTCGCCTCATCCGGCAACGAGCGGCAGTCGTTGACCAGTAGCGCACGGCGCTCCCCGAACAATGAGGGCGTCGCGAGGTCGGCGAGCTCGCCACCTTGCCACGTGCCGGCATCGAGCTCGCGAGGCTGCAAGTCGCCGAGGACCTCGAAGGCCGCCTCGCGGAGCAAGAAGTCGTCCTCGCCCCACAACAGGTAGACGGAGCTCGCGCGAGGGGTCACGCCGCGGATTCTACGAGAACCCTCGGACCCTCGAAGGTGACGGTGACCTCACCATCGAGATCGGTGCGCCGGATCTCGGCGCCGGTCGCGGCGATCCAATCGAGCACCTCGGGGACGGGGTGTCCGTAGGTGTTCGGGCCGACGCTCACGACCGCCAGCTGCGGGTGTACCGCCTCGAAGAACGCCGGCAACGAGGTGGCTCCGCCGTGATGCGGGACCTTCAGCACGTCGGCGCCGAGCGAGACGCCCTCGTCGAGCAACACCTGCTGGGCCGGCTCCTCCGGCT
>Ga0307312_10001939_pt1 | contig 10778 bp, 7 predicted proteins | sample ER_DNA_202_FD_194489 | JGI IMG/M metagenome (GOLD analysis project Ga0307312, IMG submission 194489) | Bulk soil microbial communities from the East River watershed near Crested Butte, Colorado, United States - ER_DNA_202 | ecosystem: Environmental > Terrestrial > Soil > Floodplain | place: USA...
GGCGGCGGAGCTGTTGGCGGCGAACAGCACGAATCGGCCGGTGTCGAAGGCGGTGGTGCGCGGGTTCGCCGAGGCGATGCGCCGGGGGGAGTGGATGGTCACCCATCAGGGCATCGCCTTCGATACGCGAGGGGTGTTGGTGGATGGGCAGCACCGGTTAGCGGCGATCATCGAAGCCGATCGGCCGGTGGAGCTGACGGTGTTCACCGAGGTCGGTGAGGGCACCTTTGACGTATTGGACATCGGGAAACGGCGCTCCGCGGCGGATGTGCTGGCCATCGAGGGAGAGAAGTCCTCAACCATGCTGGCGGCGATGGTGCGCGCCGTGTGGCTGTATGAGAACCGGCCGGAGTTGAACTGGTCCGGTGGGGCGGCCGGGGTGTCCAACCACCAGATCGTGCAAACCCTCGACCGGCATCCGAAGCTGCGTGAGTATGTCGGGGTGGGGGAGCAGGTTGCCGGGGCCACCGGGATGATCAAAAGCGCGGCCGGCGCGTCGTCCTACTTGGTCGCCCAGGCGAACCGACGCGCCGACCTCACCTCGTGGTATGACGGCATCATCGACGGCGCCGGGCTGACCCGACACGACCCACGGCTACTGTTTCGCCGGGTGATGTTCAACATGAGCCGCAAACACGCCGGGCAGCCGCTGCACCGCCGAGACACTCGCGAACACGTCGGGCTGTACGTGACCGCGTTCAACGCCTGGGCCACCGGCCAGCCGCTCAGCCAACTCCGGTTCACCCCCCGCGACACCGTGCCGACCATCGCCAAAGCAGGTTAACGCCTGCACCCGACTCATCGCCGGGCGGCGGGCGACCGATCGCCGATTACGCGGCGAGCTCGGCGGCGAGCTTGGGTCGGGCAGTAGCGCGATATGCGCGCCTACGGTGTCATTCGAATCGGCGACGGCTACCGCTCGGGGATGTTGGCAGGGCCCATCGACCACTACTAGCGCAACGTATACACTCAGTGTATTGTCCGGCGCATGACGGTTCCGTACGCGTTGCTGGGCCTGTTGGAGCGCGAGCCAAGCCATGGCTACGACCTCAAACGGGATTACGACACCTACTTCGGTCGCGGTAAGCCGCTCCCGTTCGGCCAGGTGTACGCGACGCTTGCCCGGTTGGCGCGGGACGGCAAGGTGATTGCCGGTGACGCGGAGCCTGGAGCCGGTCCCGATCGCAAGCGGTACGTGATCACCGAGCAGGGCGCCACGGAGGTCGAGACGTGGCTGGCCGAACCGGTCGAGCCCGAGCCGCACCTGCAGACGCTGCTGTTTGTCAAGGTGGTGCTGGCGTTGATGCTCGGCCGGGATGCCGAGAAGTACCTCGACACGCAGCGGGCCGCGCACTTGCAGCGGATGCGGGAGTTGACCGAGGTCAGGCGCGTGGGTGGGGTGGTCGACTTGCTGCTCGCCGATCACGGCCTGTTCCACCTGGAGGCCGACCTGCGCTGGATCGACCTGACCGTGGCACGCCTGTCGGCGCTGGCCGGGGAGGTGCGGCCATGAGCCCACTGGTCGAGGCTCGCGATGTGCACTTGTCGTTCGGGCCGACGCCTGCGCTGCGGGGGGCGACGCTTGAGGTGGCGCAGGGGGAGATCCTCGCGGTGATGGGCCCGAGTGGCTCGGGCAAGTCGACGTTGCTGCATTGTTTGGCCGGGATCCTCGTCCCGGACGCGGGTGAGGTGCACTTTTCCGGGCGGCGGATCGACGTGCTCGGCGAGGCGGACCGGAGCGCGCTGCGCCGCGATCGGTTCGGGTTCGTGTTCCAGTTCGGCCAGCTGGTCCCGGAGCTGACTGCGGCGGAGAACGTCGCGCTGCCGCTGCTGCTTGCTGGCGCGCGGCGGGCGGCGGCGCTTGCCCAGGCGCGCACGTGGTTCGAGCGGCTGGCTTTGGACGGCTTGCAGGAGCGCCGATCGGGTGAGTTGTCCGGCGGGGAGCAGCAGCGGATCGCGCTGGCCCGGGGGCTGGTCGGGCAGCCGGAGGTGCTGTTCGCCGACGAGCCGACCGGCTCGCTCGACTCGCTGACCGGCGAGCGCGTGATGGATTTGCTGACCGCGGCGGCTCGGGAACATAGCATCACCGTCGTCCTGGTGACCCACGAGCCGCGGGTGGCCGCCTACGCCGACCGAGAAGTGATCGTCCGCGACGGCAAGGTCACCTCGCCGGCGTCTCTGGTCGGCGCCCGGTGATTCGTTTCGGGCTGCGGCTGACCCTGCGCGGCGGCCGGGAGGCGGTAACCCGGCTGGTCCTCATCGCCACGGCGGTGGCGATCGGTGTCGGCCTGCTCCTGTGCACATTGGCCGGTATCAACGCGGTCAACACGCAGAACGCGCGGTATGCCTGGCTGCAGACCGGCACCGGCGGGACGGGTGCCGAAGGGTCGAGCGCGGACCCGGCCTGGTGGCAGCTGTCCGCGGACTGGTTCGACGGCAAGCTGATCGGCCGGGTGGACGTCGCGGCCACCGGCCCAGACTCCCCGGTGCCGCCGGGTGTTGCGGTGCTGCCCGGTCCCGGGCAGTTCTACGCGTCGCCGGCAATGGGCACACTGCTCGCCACCACACCCCAGGACGAGCTCGGCGCCCGTTATCCCGGCAAACGGATCGGCACGATCGGCGACGCCGCCCTGCCGGCGCCGAATTCGCTGATTGTCATCGTCGGCCACACCCCCGGCGAGCTTGCCCACGTCGCCGGTGCGCGGCTGGTCACCAGCATCAGCACGATCCCGCCCAGTGGCTGTAACGGGGAAGATTGCGCCGTCAGCGTCGGCATCAACGCTCGTGGCATCGACCTCGTACTGTCGGTGGTTACGGCGGCGCTGCTGTTCCCGCTGCTGATCTTCATCGCCACGGCGACCCGGCTGTCTGCCGCCCGGCGTGAGCAGCGGTTCGCCGCCATGCGCCTGGTCGGCGCGACGCCCCGGCAGGTTACGGTGATCTCCACGGTCGAGTCGACCGTCGCGGCGGTCATCGGCCTCGGCGCTGGATTCGGGATCTACTTCGCTCTTCGCCCGCTGCTGGCGCCGATCCCGTTCACCGGTGTGCCGTTCTTCATCGGCGATCTGTCTCTGAACCTGCCCGACGTGCTGCTCGTTGTACTCGGCGTTCCGCTGGGCGCTGCGGTAGCGGCGCGACTCGCGCTGCGCCGGGTGACCATTTCCCCGCTCGGGGTCACCCGTCGAGTTACGCCGACGCCACCGAGCGCATGGCGGGTGGTGCCGCTGATGGTCGGGCTCGGCGAGCTGGGGTACTTCGTCGCGGCCGGACGCCCGGCGTCCACCGGCGGCCAGATCCTCGCGTATCTACCGGGCATTCTCCTCACGATGGCGGGTCTGGTGATCGCCGGGCCGTGGCTGACCATGGTCGGCTCACAGGTGCTCGCGCGGCGCGCCCGTCGCCCCGCGGCATTGATCGCCGCTCGCCGCCTGTCGGACAACCCGCAGACGGGCTTCCGCGCGATCAGCGGGCTGGTACTCGCCTTGTTCGTCACGACCGTCGCCATCGGAGTGATCACCACGATCAACGCCTACGACGGTGGGGCGCGCACCACCACAGCCGACCGGGCAACCCTGATCAACGACTTCTTCCGATTCAACCCGTCCGGTCGGCCGTCGACATCCGTCCCGTCGGTCCCCTCGACGCTGCTAGGCGGGCTGCGTGCGACGCCCGGCGTCGGCGCAGTACTCCTCGTCCACGAACAGCCCAACACCGGCCAGGAGTTCCCCCCGGGCGTGGTGAGCTGCGCAGAGCTGGTTCGGGCGCCGGCGCTGGGCCGCTGCGCCCCAGGTGCGCAGACCGCGACCATCGAGCCGGGCCGCGCCGGCACGAAGTTCCAGCCACCCGCGTGGCCCGCCGCCGACGTCCGGCCGGATGAGCTGGCCGGGCTGCCGGTCCGCGCCGTTGTCGTTGCCACCAACGGCTCGCGGGCCGCGATCGAGCGGGCGCGTACCCTTCTCGAACTTGTCTACCCGCAGACTGACGCGCCGATCACCGTGACCGAGCAGCTGACCCTGAACGGCAAGCAGACCGCCGCCTACCAGCAGCTCGCCACCGTCGTCATTATCGCCAGCTTGCCCATCGCCGGCGTCACACTCGCGGTCAGCGTGGTGGCCGGGCTAAATGAACGCAAGCGGCCATTCAGCCTGCTGCGGCTGACCGGTGCGCCGCTGCGCGTGCTGCAACGGGTCGTCTTGATCGAAAGCGCGGTGCCGCTACTCGCCGCCGCGGCGGTCTCCATCGGGACGGGCTTCCTGGCGGCATACCTGTTCCTGCGCTCGCAGCTCTCCGAGACCCTGCAACCGCCGGGCCCCGCGTACTACGCCGTCGTAGCAGCCGGCCTTCTGACGTCGCTAGCGATCATCGCCTCGACCCTGCCTGTGCTACCCCGGGTCACCGGCCCCGAGACCGCGCGCAACGAATAGCAGCACCCGCAGCCGAGAAATCCGGTTGCCGACCCTGTCGAACGCGAAAGTCACACACGCAACGACGAAACCCGAACACGGCCGAGGCCATTCATGCGCACGCGTCCAACCCGCATCCCGGAACTGCCGCGGTGTCACCAAATGGTCGACCCCGCGCCGCACCCATTTTCCGGACAATGGCAAAGATCAGACCACACCTGACGGATTCATCCGTGCGCCGCGCGACCCGCTCCGGCGCCGGCCCGATCGACGGCTCGGGTTCGCGGTCCCTTGCTAGATCGACTCCTTAGCGCTGGCGTAAGGCGCCGCGCTGCCACAAGTCTGTCGTGTCGTCGGGGGCTGTCTGCCATCGACGACATCGGGACCAGGTCGAGCTGGGTGCTACCACGGTCAACGGCACCGTCTGGATGCTCAGGAGCTGTGTACCGCGAGCACGGAGATGCGGCGACCATCGGGTCCAGCCGTGATCAGATACGTCACGGCGAGCTGCCTGATCTCGCTGCCATCTCTGCGCCGACGCGAGAACCGTCCCTGGTACAGCGCACACGCCGAATTCAACAACGTGATGTGAAGCCAAGTACCTCGCGACGGTCGTAGTGGTCGGCGAGCATTCCGTCAACCCGTCGCTGCACGGCCGCACTGACTTGTTCATCGCTGGTGAGGGCGAAGTGTCCGTCGTTGCCGCTGAACAACAGCGGGACGCCGTAGTAGGCAAGCAGCGAGTCCCCCTGCCTCTCGCCTCGCCCACATGCCGCGAAGACGTCGAGGTACTCGTCGAACCATTCGCTGACCTCGGCTTCATCCACAGCGGACCATACTGGCGTGACCCAGCGGCAGAAAGTGCGGTGGCCGCGGGCGGAGCGGTCCCGCCAGGTTACGTCGCGGCGGCTCCGAGGACTTGCCGCCGATCACGTGGTGCCAGGCGAGTGTCACGTACGCATCTGTATGCGCGGCCCGTTTCGGTCGCCCAGCAGCTCGGCCGCCACCGGGAACGACGGTGATGCGCGTCGGGACCGTTACGCCGATTTTCACGGTCCGAGTGACCCGGCCCGGTTGCCCGCTGGACGCCCGCCGCGATGGGGACACAGGTGGCCGAACCGGCCCGCCGCCCGCCAGCGCTAGGGTCACACAGCGGAGGTTGGTGTGATGTCTGACGCGATCGCCGCCCATCTGGTCGTGGACGACCCCGAACGGGCGGCGCAGTGGTACGCGAGTGTGTTCGGGGCCCGCGAAACCGACCGGATTCCGCTGCCGGACGGAACAGTGTTCGCGATCGATCTCACCCTCGGGGCGACAACCATCGCGCTCGCCGGCGAATACCCGGACCAGGGGATCATCTCCCCGAAGACGCTCGGTGGCACGTACCTGGCCCTGGTCGTGGCGACCGACAACGCGGATGAGGTGTGGACCCGCGCGATCAACGCCGGCGCCACCGTGTTCCACCCGATCGCTGACACCTTCTACGGCGAACGCGCCGGACAGTTCATCGACCCGTTCGGACACCGCTGGGGCGTCACCCAGCACCTGCGCGACGTGCCCAAACCGGAACGAGACGCGGCCGTGGCCGCCATCTTCGCTCCGGGCTAAACCCGCGCACGAGCGTCGCCACCGCGAGTTCCGGACGGCAGCAACGCGGGAAGGCCCGTCACCCGAGCGAATGAGCTCCGAGTGCGGAATCGGCTGCCTCGCTTCCTTCCGAGCCGCACGAATCCGCGGGCGATGCGCGCGGCTCAGCCCGTAACGCTGCGTGCTCGACGTCCGCGGGGTGATCGCCGAATAACGCGTGCAGCCGGGTGCGGCGACTGCCAGTTCCCGGCGGTGATATGCGCGCTCGCAGGGTGGTTCGACCCTGGCAGACGTGCGCCGAAGAGAGCCGACACGCGAGGGAGATTCTTCGATGCGGGTGAGAGGCGAGATACGTGACCCTGCTCGACGACTGCACCGGCTGGACGGATGGCTGTACCGCGGCGGCCGCCCCAATCGCCTCGCGCGTGTCATCAACCGGATCAGCGCCAGCCAGTATTCGTCCGGGCTGTCGCCCAGCCACTGCGTGACGCTGGAGGTGCCCGGACGGCGCACGGGCCGGCTGATCTCGTTTCCGGTTGTCGTTGCCGACTACGAGGGCGAGCGTTACCTAGTGGCCATGCTGGGCCAGAACACGAACTGGGTGCGCAATGTCCGTGCCGCACAAGGACGGGCGGTGCTGCGGCATCGCCGCCGCACCGCCGTGCGTCTGGCAGAGGTCGATCCCCGGGCCCGCGCGCCCATCCTGCGCCGCTACCTCGCCCTCGCGCCAGGAGCCCGCGCCCACATACCGGTGGGACCGGCGGGCGCCGCTGGAGGACTTCGACCGGATCGCGGCCCAGTTCCCCGTCTTCCATATCACCGCCGACGAACCGGAGCCACGCGACACCCCCAGTAGATGGCCAAACCTCAGATACCGATCGACAACAGGACCCATTCCGCGGCGACGCCACCGCCGGTTGTGCCACCGCCACGCCCGACGCCGCCCGCTGGTGGGGCATCCATGCGCTGTGAACCGTTCCTTCCTGGCCGCGGCTCGTGAGCGCCCGTGGACCGGCTGGTCGCCGCGCTGCGCACTGAGGAGGATCGGGCGACGGTACTCGTGATGCTTCTCGGCGCGTTGCGCCGCTGCGAGGTGTCGATGCTGCGGTCGTGACCGTTCACGCTGAAGGGGCTCAGTGGGCCAGCCACTCCTTCACCAATAGGTCTCAAAGGAGATGGCCCCGAAGCAACGGGTCGTTAGCCACCAGCGGCTCTGCCTCTGCGCCGGAGTCGCCCTCGGAGGTGATCATCCCGAGACCCGTCCACGAAGGGCCACCGAGGGAGGCATGCAACCAGAGTTCCGGCCAGTAGCTGCCGTGCTCCGGCGCGATTCGCCTGCACGCGGTCCGGCGCATCTTCATAAAGGAGAAGTACACGAAGCGCATCGATCTCCCCGGGGCGAGTCCGCCGCCTGTCCCTCGGGTGGTGGTCCAGATGAGCGCATGGCCGGTGCCGTCGACTACTACGAGTCGGGCGCCCGGGATGCCGTCATGCAGCATCCGGGCGTGGTTCATCGCCACGGCGCTGTCGATCGAGCCGGCGAGCACCAGCGTCGAGCAGCCGATTCGGGCCAGCCGCGGCCGGCTGTCGAACGCCATCGTTTCCCGCCACGCGGCCAGCATCAGTGCGCGGTGCTGGCTCGCCATGAGCCCTGCTAACGAGCCGGCGCGGTCGGGGCCGAGCTCGTCGGCCGCCTGTGAGACGACCGGCTTCGCCAGCCGCGTATACCCAGGCGGCGGATGAGCAGCGGCGCGAGGTGGCCGTCGAGCTGTTCCCGCTGGCTGACCATGTTGAACGCGAAGGCGCACGCGAGCACGAGTCCCGAGCATCGGTTGCGATCGTCGAGCGCCAGCTGCTGCGCGACGGCGCCGCCGTTCGAGTACCCAAGCATCGCAGTTGATTCGACACCCGGTTGGTCGAGCAGGCGCGACAGGTTGGTGGCCAGCTGCGCAACGGTGCTGGGCGATGGGAGTTGGATCTCTCGCCTGACCTGCAGGCCTGCGTGGGCAGCCCGGTGCCGTTCGTCGAGTTGATCCGGCAGCAACTGCTGGCCATCCGCCACGAACTTTTCGGTCCCGAGCTCGTGGCCTGACACGGCGACCGCCCAGCGCGGCATCTGTACGGGTGCGGCGGCGGTTCGGTTCGCGCGGGTGGTTGTGAGCTTTCCCGCACGGTCCGGATGGGCGCCGGCCGGCTTGGTCGACGTATTACGGGTGCGAGCCGCGCACAAGACGTCGGCTGCGGATCCGGAAGGACCATCATGAGTAGCACCACGAAACGCCGCCTGGCGTTCGGCATCGGCGCCGCCCTCGCCGCCGGGGTCGCGTTAGGCACGCTGGCCATCAGCGCGGCGTCGGCGAACAGTGACGTGACAGGGCAGGCGGGGATCACTGTGCCGGGCGACTCGACCGCCGCGCCCGCCACCCTGGTTGCCAGCCTGGAGGGCCGCAACGAGGTGACCCCCGGCGCTCCGCAAGGGCAGGCCCTGGAACTGATCGGCATTCGGGGCGACACGATCAGCTACTCGGTTTCGTGGCGCGGTCTCGGCACGCCGTTCGAGGCGGACATCCACGCCGGAGCCCGCGGTGTGGACGGCCCCGTCGTGGTGCCGCTGTTCACCACGCCGCCCCACGCGGATGGCTTCGCGTCCGGCACCGTCACGGTCACCGACCCGAGCGTGCTCGACGCGCTGCGCAGCAACCCGGGTGGCTTCTACGCCGATCTGCACACCACCAAGTTCCCTGACGGCGCGGCACGCGCCCAGTTCCACCAGCTCAACCACACGGTCGCCACCAGCGGCGTGGGCGCCCTGCAGGAGTCGGTGGTCCGTGGCAGCCAGATCTATGCCTGCACCCCGCAACTCGACGGCTCGTTCGCGTTCACCCAACACGACGTCGACGCGCACCTGACCGGCGACATCCACCACACCTTCGTGCGACCGCTCGCGGGCGTGCCGCAGTGGCAGGCGCCCGACGGCAGCGCGGTCACCGGCAAGCTGGTCACAAAGAACGCCAACGGCGACGGCAACATCGCCGAGCTGAACCTTGACGCCACCCAGATTGGCACGTCCACCGGACTGCTCGCCCACGCCGTCGAGGTGCTTCGCCTCAACACCGTCGGCGGCGTCGCCCCGGCCGGCACCTGCGACCCGCAGGCCACGCCGATCGTCAACGTCCCCTACCGAGCCGACTACGTGTTCATCAACGGCTAACAACCTCCACCCGAACGTCATCGCACGGCAATCCGTGGGTGCTGGTTATTGATGAAAACGATGGCCTCGACCCCTTGAGCGAGGAGGGGGTCGAGGCCATCGTCGTTCGCACCCGCAGCTGATGCTCGCGCCCCCGAGGCCCGAACGACACCGCAACGCGAAGCGACCGGTGAGATGATTCCTGACTGGGGTGCATCTGAGGAGGGCGATCATGATCGGTCGTCGTGTCCGGGCCGCCGCCCTGTCAGGGCTGACGCTGACCGGACTCGCGGTCGCCTCGGCTGCCGCCGCGAGTCCTGGACTCGCCACCCCGCCGACGTGCTCCTCGGGTGCGCATACGCTGTCGCACTTTGGTGACCACGTGTATCCGGAGACCGGAAACGGCGGATACACGAGCCTGCACACCGATGTCCACATGATCTATGACGCGCCGAGTAACCAGTTCCTGCCGGGCAACCACGTCGTGCTGACGGTCCGCGCGACGCAATGCCTGACCGACTTCAGCCTCGATTTCGAGCGCACGAGCGTCGACCCGGTCAACGGCCCGGACCTGGCGGTGAATTCGATCGTCGTCAACGGCCGCCCGGCGTCGTACCAGTTCGTGCAGCCCACCTACCCTGGTGACCCGAACGGGCAGGACGACCCCAACCCACTCGCCCATGAGGCCTCGCAGGTCAACCCGGTCGGCGGACCCCACAAGAACCCGCTGCCACCGGCCTGCACGCCGGAAGTGACCGGCGGCGTGAACACGCAGAACGGCGATCAGTGCCCGGCGAACAAGCTGGTGATCACACCGTCCAGGAGCATCCCGGCCGGAACCAGCTTCACCATCACGGTCTTCTACACCGGCCGTCCTGGGGTGCACACCGACGGCGACGGCACGACCGAGGGCTGGTTCCGAAATGATTCCCCGCCCGGCGATGGCGGCTTCGTCACGACCGAGCCGGTCGGCACCGAGGACTGGATGCCACTCAATGACCATCCGACCGCGAAGCCGACCTACGACTTCTACGACACGGTCAACGCCGGCCGGACGGCGATCGCCAACGGCATCCTGTTGTCCACCGTGGACAATCCACCAAACGCACAGTTTCCCGGCGGATCGACAACGTGGCACTGGCGTTCGCCCGCCCCGGTCGCGAGCTACCTGGTCGAGAACAGCGTTGGGGCGTTCGACTTGACCTGGCGCGACGCGAGCGACGGGATCCGCTACTACGAGGCGCAGAGCAGTTCGATCGACGCCGCGCAGAAGCAGGCCAACCTCGCGATCATGGACCAGCAGCAGGACATCACCGCTTTCCAGACCCGGTTCAATGGTCCGTTCCCGTTTACCTCTGACGGTGTCCTGGTCGGCGTCCCGAAGGCTGGGTTCGAGGAGGAGATGCAGACCATGATCACGTTCCAGGGCGGCCAGATCGACCTGGACACGTTCAACCACGAGAACATGCACCAGTGGTGGGGCGACAGCGTCACCGAGGCCAACTACAACCTGACCTTCTTCAAGGAAGGCATGGCCACGCTTGGCGAGTACCTGTTCGACGCTCGCAACGCGGCAACCTCCGCAGGTGGCCTGGACA
>Ga0307312_10001941_pt1 | contig 10773 bp, 9 predicted proteins | sample ER_DNA_202_FD_194489 | JGI IMG/M metagenome (GOLD analysis project Ga0307312, IMG submission 194489) | Bulk soil microbial communities from the East River watershed near Crested Butte, Colorado, United States - ER_DNA_202 | ecosystem: Environmental > Terrestrial > Soil > Floodplain | place: USA...
TGCGACGTGGTGACGATCAACGCGCCGCTACACCCGGAGACCGAGAACCTCTTCAACGACGAATTGATCGGCAAGATGAAGCGCGGCGCGTACATCGTGAACACCGCGCGCGGCAAGATCTGCGATCGGGACGCGATCGCGCGGGCGTGCGAAAGCGGTCAACTCGCGGGCTACGCAGGCGACGTCTGGTTCCCCCAGCCCGCCCCCAAGGATCATCCGTGGCGGACGATGCCGTACAACGGGATGACGCCCCACAATTCCGGGACGAGCCTGTCGGCCCAGGCCCGCTACGCCGCCGGCGCTCGCGAGATCCTCGAGTGCTGGTTCGACGACCGCCCGATCAGGGAGGAGTACCTGATCGTCGACGGCGGCCAGCTCGCAGGCGCGGGCGCGCACTCCTACAGCGCGGGCGATGCCACGGGCGGGTCGGAAGAGGCTGCGCGGTTTGGAGCACGATGAGGTGACGCGGCGAAGCTGGGCGATTGGCCTCCTTTAGCCTCCAGGAGCCGGTCGAGCGGTTCCTCGACCGGATCGCTTCGGCGGAGCCGGCCCCGGCCGGCGGCTCCGTCGCCGCCGTGGTCGTGGCGATGGCGGCGGGCCTCGTTGCCATGGCCGCGCGCTTGGCCCACGAGTGGCCGAAGGCGAGTGAGGTGGTCGAACGAGCCGAAGCGCTCCGCTCCAGGATGAAGACGCTCGCGCTGGCGGACGAGGACGCCTACGCGAAGGTGACCGAGGCGCTGCGGCTGCCGCCGGACTCGTCTTCGCGGGCCGCCGAGTTGGCGGCGGCGCTCTCCGGTGCCGCCGACGTACCGCTCGCAGTCGCCGAAGCCGCAGCGGAGGTCGCGGTGCTTGCCGCGCTCGTCGCACGGGAGGGGAACGATCGGCTGCGAGGCGACGCACTCGTGGCGGCCGAGCTCGCCGAAGCCGGAGCGCGGGGGGCGGCCGAGCTCGTTGCCATCAACCTCACCGGCCTCGACGATCCCCGCGTCAGCCGTGCAAGGGACCTGGCGGCGGCTAAACGTCCTCTGTGACGACGTAGACCGGCCGTCCTGCGCGGCGCCGCACCCGGTAGGGCTCCTGTGACCAGATGAAGTCGCCGAGGAGGCGGTTCCGGGGCGGATCGCCCCCCATCACGATCACGTCGCAGTCGAGCCGCTCCGCTTCGCTGACGATCCGCTTCGTTGCCTTCCGCGTCGCGAGCACATGCCCCTCGGCTTTGATCCCTTGACGCTTCAGCGCCTTCACCGCCGCTGCAACGAGGTCCCGCTGTGCATCCCACTCTCCCTTGCTGGGCATCAGGCCCGGATTGGGCAGCCCGAGACTCGTTCCCCACACGCGGGCGATCGAGAAGACGTGCACGGCTCCGCCGCCCTGCTTCGCGAGTCGCGCCGCGAACTCGACTGCGCGCTGGGGGATCTCCCGCCCCTCGGAGGCGAGCAGCACGCGCTCCGGCTGGAAGGTGGCCGGATCGGGCGGGTCGGTTGAGGAACGAAGCGGCGACACGAATGAGAACGGGGCGCCGCCGGAAAGGCGGCGCCCCGAGGAAACGGATGGTTAGGAGCCGGGAACCACCGCAGGCGCCGCGGGCGTCTCTATGTGCCTCTTGTCCTCGACGCGAACGCGATACCAATACAGCGGCAAGTACGCGGCCAGCACGCCCCAGCCGGCCAGGTAGTAGACGACCGTGTGGCCGATCTTCGAGTAGTAGATCCCGCCGTAGAGCCAGATCACGAAGTAGAGGACGGCCATTCCGAGCGCGACATACTTCATGAACTCGGGCAGGCGCACCGGCCGTCGCGCGTTCGGCTTGTACTTCCTCAGCAGGTAGTAGCCGACGAGCACCGGTAGGAACGAGAACGTGTAGCCCACGTTGGAGAACGAATAGATCTCGACCGCACCCCCGGCCAGGATGACGACCAGCGAGGCAACCACGTTGAACGCCATCGCGCGGTCCGGGACGCCGTGCTTGTTGACCCGCTGGAAGAAGCGCGGGAATTGGCCGTCGACCGACATCTGATGCAGTGACCGCGCACAGCCCATGATCGCGTTGAGGGCGGAAAGCGCGAGCGCGATGATCAGCATGAGCGCGACTAACCAGTTCAGGAAGTTCCCCCCGGTCGAGAAGACCTTCCCGGCGTAGGTCACGAAGATCGTGTTCGCGTCGGCGAGGCTCGTGTTCGAGAGCGCCTCAGCGCCGAGCACGGTGATGAAGGCGATCGGGATCAGCGTGTAGATGAAGAGCCCGTAGCCACCCTCGAGGTTCATCGCGATCTTGGCGTCCCGCTCAGGATCCTTGCACTCGCCGATGTAGCAGGCTGCTGCTTCCATCGCGATCACGTTCCAGGTAAGTAAGAACGAGTACGCGATGTACACGGTCAGCCAACCGTGTCCGCCAAGGCCCGAGAAGAAGCTCGTGCCGTCGAGCTGGTGGAAGCCTGACAGCTGCCCCCAGTGCACGACCGACGGATGGAAGATCCACGCAATCGCGATGAACGTCAGCGGGATCATTGACAGCAACGCCAACGTGGTCGCGAAGACCGTGCCGAACCGGATCCCGAGATAGGCCGGGATGAAGAAAAGCAGGATCCCGAAGATCGCGATCCCGAGCGTCCACCAGGCGATGAACGTGTGGATGGGCGTGAAGCCCGACGTCGTGTTCAGGTGGAACCGGTCGGCTAGGTACAGGGACGCGATGATCATGTTCAGCGGCGCGACCGGGAACCAGCCAAGCCAGTAGGCCCACGCGGTGACGCCGTTGATGTGCTTGGCCGCCCGTGGCCAGCGATCCTTGTACGCCGGATAGGCATACGACGGCGAGCCGCCGGTCCTTTCGGGCATCATCGCGGAGAGCTCTGCCAGCAAGAGGCAGAGGAGGTACCCCGTGATCGTGATGACGATGATGATCGGAATCGACGCGGCACCCAGCGTCGTCACCATCACGGGAGCGATCCCTGTGACGAGGATCGTCCCCGCCAGTCCGATGACGAATGCCCCCCACCAGTTCGTTTCTTGCTTGAGCCCGCCCCCCGCGTAGTCGAGCTCATCAGGGCTGACTGTCATACACCCTCCTTGCGGTCGGTGAGACCAAGGTGGCCAACGTGACAGAACGAACGAATCAGTACAAGGGAAAAACAGGAAAAGTCGCCCAAGAGTGGAGCCGGTGAACACACAAGAGGTGGCCGAGTTCCTCGGGCGCTTCCCGCCGTTCGACGTGTTGCCTGAAGACGAGCTCGCCGCCGTAGCCGAGAGCGTCGAGTTGCGGACGTACGCGGACGGGGAGAACATCCTGGTCGAGGACGCCGAGCCCGCCGAGCACCTGTACGTCGTCCGGGACGGCGCTGTCGAGCTCGTCCACCAGGAGGAGGTCGTGGACGTGCTGGAGTCGGGCGAGTGTTTCGGCCATCCCTCACTCCTGACCGGCATGGCGCCGGCCTTCACTGTGCGTGCCCACGGCGGCTGTGCCTGTTACGCGATTCCGCGCGAGCAGGCGCTCACCGTTCTGCGCAGCCCCGCCGGCGCCCGCTACGTCGCCATGACGCTACGCCAGCGTCTCACCCAGACGGGTCATACGGTTCACGCCCTGCCGCAGCTCGCAACGCTGCGGGTCGAGGAGCTGATCACGCGGCCGCCTCTGTTCTGCAGCGGCGACGTCGCAATCCGCACCGCGGCGCTGATCATGACCGAGAACAACACGTCCGCGATCCTCGTCCGCCACGGCGCGAAGCTCTTGATCCTCACCGACGCCGCCCTGCGCGCTCGAGTCCTCGCGACGGATCTCTCGCCCGAAAACCCCGTCTCCAGTGTCGCCGCGCGCGCGGTCGTCGTCCGACCCGACCGCCTCGCAGTAGATGCGGTCATCGACTTGCTGGATGCCGGCGCCGACCACCTGGTCGTTGTCGACCCGTTGCGGGACGTCCTCGGCGTCCTCTCCGCGGCCGACCTGATGGGCGTCGAGATGCGCAGCCCATTCGCGCTTCGCCACGCCATCCTTCGCGCAGCCGACGAGGACGAGCTCGTCGCCGCCGCGCAGAACCTCCGCCGCCTCTTTCTCGCGCTGCTGGACGCCGGGCTCGGGTCGGTGGACGTCGGCCGCGTGCTCTCGCTCCAGTTCGACACGTTCACGATCCGGCTGCTCGATCTCGCCTTCGAGGCGCACGGCCCGGCCCTCGTTCCATGGGCGTGGCTCGCTTTCGGCAGCGCGGCCCGGCGTGAGTTCACGCTGGGCTCCGACCAGGAGAACGCCCTCGCCTACGCCGACCCGAACGGAGACCCGGAGGTCGACCGCTACTTCGAGCGCATCGCGACGGACGTCAACCGCGGACTCGAGCGCTGCGGCTTCCCGCCCGACCCCAACGACGTCGTCTCCAGTCGCGCGCTGTGGCGGATGTCCGCGTCCAACTGGGCCCAGGTCTTCCGCGACTGCCTCGAGTCGCCGGACCGCTCCCACCTGATCCGAGCGAACGTTGCGTTCGACTTCCGCGCAGTCGCCGGCGGGCTCGAGGTCACGCCGGATCTCGTAGGGATCCTGCGGGACGCGAAGAACCACCCGGACTTTCTGCGCCGCCTCGCGCGGAGCGCAACGGATTTCAAGCCGCCGCTCGGCTTCCGTGGCGCCCTGCCGGACAAGAGCTTCGACCTCAAGAAGGGCGGCGTGATCCCGATCGCGAATCTCGCGCGCTTTCACGGCCTTGCGAACGGCATCACGATCTCGAGCACACTCGACCGCCTCGTCGCCGCGCAGGAGCTCGGTGCACTGGACGCAGAGGCCGCGGCCGCCCTGCGCGAGGCATTCGAGATCGTCGCCCGCATCCGCCTCGAACACCACGCCGCGTGCATCGCGGCGGGGCGGGACCCGGACAACCTCATCAAGCCGAAGGAGCTGTCCCCGCTCACGCGCGTGTACCTCCGCGAGGCGTTCCGGGCGGTCGCAGCCGCCCAGAAGCGGCTTGCGGTCTACGTGCCGCTCGGCATGTGATGTTTCGAACGAAACGGGGTAGGCTGACGGGATGAAGCTCAAGACCATCGTCGTCGGGTTCGACGACACGGACCCCGCACGCCGCGCTCTCGAGCGCGCCGCCGACCTAGCCGAGGCCTTCAGCGCGAAGCTCGTCGTCACGAGCGTCGCACCGATCCTCATCGGAGCCGGACGGAGTGCGGGGCCGATCGATCCGGTCGATTCGCCGGACGAGCACCGGGAACAGCTGAAGGACGCGAGAGAGCTCCTCGAGGCCCGAAGCATCGAGGTCGAGTACGTGCCGGCGCTAGGCGAGCCGGCCGACACGATCGCGGAGCTCGCGGATGACCGCGACGCCGACCTGATCGTCGTCGGTACGCGGGACCCCGGAATCCTCGAACGGCTGCTCGGCCAGAGCGTCAGCGAGCGGGTCGCGCACCATGCGCACCGCGACGTCCTGATCGTCCACTAGCCCGCCCCGGGCCCGGACGATCGCCCTTGCGGGCAGGGCGCCGCCTGCGTGTTTTCAGTGGGAGACGGCCGCGGCCGCCAACTCGGAGACGAGCGTGTCGGTGTGGAACCGTTCCAGGGCAAACGGCGCGATCAGATCGGGCGTCCGGCCGGTGGCGACGAGCTCCGCCAGCGTCGTACCGACGATCGGCGCCGCCTTGAACCCGTAGGTTCCCCAGCCGCACGAGATCAGGAATCCCTCCACTTCGGTCACGCCGAGGATCGGGCTGTAGTCGGGGCTGAGGTCGCACAACCCAGTCCACTGGCGCAGGATCTTCGCGCTCTCGAGCTGCGGGAACAGCTCGAGCGTGTGCCGCGCCGAGTACTCGAGGAACGGGAACGTGCTCGTGCCGAGGTACGTCGTGTACGGCTCGATCTCGGCGCCGATCAGGAACTCTCCGCGGTCCGTCTGGGAGATGTACACGTGCATCTGCGAGGAGACGATGATCACGTCGAGGAACGGCTTCAGCGGCTCGGTCACGAACGCCTGCAGGATGTGCGTCGTGATCGGCAGCGGCACGCCGGCGAGATCGGCGACCAGCGTCGACCAGCCGGCAGTGGCGTTGATCACGGTCCCAGCCGCGACGTCGCCCCGGTTCGTCCGCACGCCGGTAACGCGGCCGTTCGACCGCTCGATGCCCGTCACCTTGGTGTAAGGGTGGATCTCGACACCGCGCCGGTCGGCCGCGCGAGCGAGCCCCCAGACGACCGCGTCGTGGCGGATGATTCCGCCGGGTGCGTGGTAGAGCGCACCGAGGATCGGCCACGTCACGTCGCTCGAGAGGTTGAGCTCCGGACAGAGTTGGCCGACCTCTTCCGCGTCGACGAGGCGGCTGTCGATGCCGAGCAACTGGTTCACTTCCGCGCGCTCGGCCATCGTGATCATGGCGCGGTCGGAGTGCGCGAGCGTCAGGTGCCCTTGTTGTGAGAACAGGAGGTTGAAGTCCAGCTCTGCCCCGAGCCGCTCGTAGAGCTCGACGCTGCGGCGGTAGAACGCGGCGCCCTCGGGAGTGCGGTAGTTCGCGCGGATGATCGTCGTGTTGCGCCCGGCGGCGCCCGAGCCGATGTAGCTCTGTTCGAGGATCGCGACGTTGGTGATGCCGTGGTTCTTCGCGAGGTAGTAGGCGGTCGCGAGCCCGTGCGAGCCGGCGCCGATGATCACGACGTCGTAGCTCTCCTTCAGCTCTCTGCGGGGACGCCACATGCGTTCCACGCGGAAGATGTCTCTCATTCGATTCCCTCGAGCACGTCGAGCACGACCTCTCCGACGTAGTGCGCGAACTCCTGTGGGAAGAAGATGCGGAAGCGCTCCCCGTCGCGGAGCACGAGCGCCGACACCTCTGCGACCTTCCCGGCCGCAGGCAAGGCCTCGAGATCGAGGTCGGTGAGGCGCCGCATCGCGCGCTCACCCTCGAGCTCGAGACCGGCGAGAGCGCCGGTCATGTCGATCACCGTGCCGGGAAGCCGGGCACGCAGCCCGGCGCACTGCTCGTACGGACAGAGGACGAGCGCGCGCCGCGGCGTGATTCGAACGACCTCCGCGTCGACGTCGATCGCGTCGACGTCACCTCGAACCTCGATCTTGCCGAGCTGCGACAGGTCATTGACCGCCGTCGTCCCGGCCAGCACGCGCGCCAGAGGTGAGGCGAAGCGAGGCGCGAAGAGGTCCTCGCTGCGGGCTCGGTCAGGGGAAAGGAAGGCGAGCTCGGTCACGACCTGAGCTGCTCCCCCTCAGGGTCGAAGAACGGCTTGAGCCGCACGCGCGCGCTCGCGACCCCGCCGTTGACCCTGATCTCGATCTCGGTGTCTTCCTGCGCCAATTCCGGCCGCACCCAGGCCATCCCGATTGCTCGTCCCAGCTGCGGGCTCAGGCGCGCGCTGGTGACGCGCCCGGCCGACCGGCCGCCGAGCACGATCTGCCCACCCTCGACCGGCACGACGCCGTCGGTCATCTCGAAGCCGACCAGCTGCTCGCGAAAGCCGCGTTGCTGCACGTGTTCGAGCGCCCACTTGCCGACGAAGTCCTCCTTGTCGAGCTTCGCGATCCAGGGCATGCCGGCCTCGAGCACGTTCGACTCGGAATCGGTGTCCTGGCCGATGAGAATGTGCATCTTCTCGAGCCGCAGGATGCGCTGGGGCTCGAGCCCGAACGGACGGATCCCGAGATCCTTGCCGTGCTCGAGCAGCGTGTCCCACATGTATTCGCCGTACGGGCTCGCGAAGTGCAGCTCGTAGCCGAGCTCGCCGACGAACCCGATGCGCAGGATCAGGCACGGCACGCCCGCGACATGCGCTTCCTTCGCGTCGAGATACGAGATGCCCTCGTTGGAGGTGTCGACGTCGGCGAGCCGGCCGAGCAGCTCCCTCGAACGCGGCCCTGCGACGTTCACGGCGGCGAGCGCGCCGGTGAGGTTGACGGTCTCGACGTCCAGGCCCCAGATCGCGTTCCACCACTCGAACCACTCGATCACCGTGTCGGCGCCGGTGGAGGTGGTCGTGACGTAGTACTGCTCCTCGCCGAGACGCGCGATGGTGCCGTCGTCCATGATCCGGCCCGCGTCGGTGCCGAGCACGCCGTAACGGATCCGCCCCACCTTCATGTCGCCGAACCGGTTGGGGTAGAGAAGCTCGAGGAACCGCGCAGCATCAGGGCCTTGCACGAGGAGCTTGCCGAGCGTCGACACGTCGATGACGCCGACCGCGCGGTGGACGTGCAGCGCCTCGTTCCCGGCGTGCTCGTACGAGTGCGCGCGACGCCAGAGGCCGGTCCACATCATCGTCGCGCCGGCCTCCTCGTGCCGGTGGTGGATCGACGTCCGCTTCGCGGGCTCGTGACCGCGACCCGCAAGCAGGCCCAGCGAGACGGGTGCCCAGGGTGGGCGCGCAGTCGTCGTGCCGATCGTAGCCTCGTCCGTCTCGTGCTCGCGAGCGAACAGCCGGATCGCCGGCACGTGGCAGAGCCGTCCCTGACACGGGCCCATCGTGACGGTCGTGTAGCGCTTGGCAAGCTCGATCGAGTCGAAGCCTTCGGCGAGCGCGCGCTTCATGTCCTTCTCGGTGACGTCCTCGCAGACACAGACGAAGCACCGCCCCGCTTCGCCGCCGCCGTTGAAGCTCGCGGCCGGCACCGCCGAAGGTGCCATTTCTCCGGCGACTGATCCGACCGCTTCGACGTTCGGCGGCAGGTCGGAGGGGACGAAGATCCCCCGGTCCGCGTCGTACTCGATCCGCGCGCCCGCCTGAGCGAGCAGCGAGTACGCCGGCTGGCGCCCGCCCGACGTCACGAGCAGGTCGCATTCGATCCCGCGGCCGTCGACGACGACGCTCTTCAGCCGGCCGCGACTCCCCCGCGCCTCAAGTTGGCGCGGCCGAGACGAGCGGAGATCGATGCGCTCGACGACGCTCGTGCCGGCCCGCTGCAGCTGGTCGGCGACCTCGAGCCCGCGGTCGTCGGCGGACACGATCACCGCCCGCTCGCCGGGCTTCAGCGCCCACTCGTCGACGAGCCTCCGCACTGCCCCGGGCAGGTAGACGCCGACGAGGTCGTTGCCGGGGAAGACGAGCGGCTGCTCGAGCGCTCCCGTTGCCACGACGATCCGCTCTGCGCGGAAGCGGTAGAGGACGTCGCCCGCGTCGACGGGGACGAGACCGCCCTCGTAGATCCCGATCGCCCGCGCCGGTGCAAGCACCTCGAAGTCGCCGTTCGCACCGGCCACGCCGCGCTCGTCGACGAGGACCACCTGCCGCCCCCCAGCCGCAGCGGAGCGGGCGGCTTCACGCCCCGAGCGGCCGCCGCCGATCACGAGCACCTCGGCACGACGATGCTCCGTGTCGAAGCGCCGCGAGCGTCCCGCATGCTTGTCGAGCCGCCCCAGGCCGGCGATGTTCCTGAGGAACTTCTCGTACAGAGGCCACAGGCTGCGCGGCCGAATCATCGTGCGGTAGTAGAAGCCGACCGGAGTGAACGGGCCGCCGAAGTGGTCGACCGCGGCAAGCAGGTCGTGGTCGAGCGAGCCCAGCACGTTCTGCGCGTGCACTTGCGCGCCCTCGCGCACCGGCTCCACGCAGACGCGCACGTTCGGCTCGCCGTCCACCTGCATCATGCAATTCGGGCACGAGCCAGAGCAGCAGAGCAGCCCGCGGCGGCGGTGGTACTTGAAGCTGCGGGAAAACACGCGTCGCCCCGACGCGAACAGCGCGGAGCCGATCGTGTCGCCCTCGAATCCCTCGACGGCACGGCCCTCGAAGGAGAACCGCACGGGTCGCGCGCGGTCGATCCGCTCGTTCGACTGTTCCGGGAGCCTCACTCGACGGCCGGCGTCTTGGCCGAGGCCTGCGGCAGTTCCGTCTTCAGTACTTCGTTCGTGCGCGTATCGCGCTCGGCGAGGAACCAGACCTCGCAGCCGAAACGGTGATACCACCACTCACGCTGTACCCCGGCGACGTTGCGGCGAAAGTAGACGTAATCGGTGAGCCCGCGCTGGTCCGGCGGCGCCTTGGGCCGCGACGTCACCTCGCCGGCACACGCGAACTCGTTGACGTCGCGCGGCCCGCAGTTGGGGCAGTTGAGCAGGAACGACATGCCGGCCTCCGGATCGCCGCTAGGGAAATAGTATTGCCATTTTTTCGCACCTGAGGCGTACGTGCAACCGCGACCTCCCCGCGCTCGATCCACTTTGGGACGCTATTGCCGGTCAGGCGATATAGGCTTGACATTCGCCCACGCGGCACTCTAGACACACGTTCAATGCGTGCCAAACGTAGGAGTTTGGGAGGCTCCGTCCCCGGCGCCAGCGCCCGTTTCCGTTGCTGAAATCAGAAGGAGTTGGCTAATGGCAGTCGTCGAATCAGGTCCGTCTGAGGTTCAGCGCGTCCTCGCCAAGGGCCCGATCCCCGATCCCTTCCCGACGCTCGAGCAAGCTCGGCACGATCCAGCTCGGCTGGAGAAGATCCGGCAGCTCCGCAAGCTGCTCGACGAGCGCGGCATCAAGTACATCTTCTTCCAGCAGGTTTCGATCTCAGGTCACGTGAACGGCAAGGGCGTCGTCGCGACGCAGTGGGAAAAGGTCGCCCAAGAGGGCTACCAACTCGTTTACGGCGCAACCGCTGACCTGTTCGTCGATCGACAGGACCGCTACATCGGCTTCGGCCCCGAGGAGTCCGAGCTGGCAGCGATTGCGGACCTGGATACGTTTGCGCAACTCCCGTGGGACGAGCGCGTCGCGCGAGTCTTCTGCGACTGCTACGACACCGAGACCGGCAAGCCGCTCGAGGCCGACCCGCGCCAGAACCTCAAGCGGATCACGAAC
>Ga0307312_10001945_pt1 | contig 10758 bp, 11 predicted proteins | sample ER_DNA_202_FD_194489 | JGI IMG/M metagenome (GOLD analysis project Ga0307312, IMG submission 194489) | Bulk soil microbial communities from the East River watershed near Crested Butte, Colorado, United States - ER_DNA_202 | ecosystem: Environmental > Terrestrial > Soil > Floodplain | place...
GGGTGTCGTGATTCTCGCGGCTGCAAAGGTCGGCGGGATCAAGGCAAACAACGAATTTCCAGTCGAATTCCTTCTCGAGAATTTGCGGATACAGAACAATGTCATTCACGCGGCATACGAGAATGGCGCGCGCAAACTTCTCTTTCTTGGTAGTTCGTGCATTTACCCGAAGTTTGCGCCGCAACCAATTCCGGAAACAGCGTTGCTGAGCGGACCGCTGGAACCAACTAATGAAGCTTACGCGATTGCGAAGATTGCCGGGATCAAGCTTTGTCAGGCATATGCTCGCGAATACAGCGCGAATTTCATTTCGGCGATGCCCACGAACCTTTACGGCCCCAACGACAATTTCGATTTGGAAACATCACACGTGCTGGCCGCGCTCTTGCGTAAAGCGCATGAGGCCAAAACGCGGAAAGATCGGAAGCTGATCGTGTGGGGTTCGGGAAAACCGCGCCGCGAGTTTTTGCACGGAGATGACCTCGCGTCAGCGTGTCTTTTGTTGCTGCGGAAATACGACTCACCGGAAATCATCAATGTCGGGTGTGGCGAAGACATCTCGATCCGCGAACTTGCGGAGCTGATCTGCGACGCAGTTGGTTTCAAGGGCGAACTTTCCTGGGACGCGACGAAACCAGATGGCACACCACGAAAGCTTTTGGATATTACAAAGCTGCGCGCGCTTGGTTGGAAGCCGTCGATCCCGTTGCGGGACGGCATCGCCAAAACCTATGAATGGTTTCTCGCGAACTATGCGAGGTAATCTGTTTCAAAGCGCAGGTTCTTACGACTTATATGACCCATTGAACCCAGCGTGGGTTGACCCCGATAGCTTTCGGCGTTGACTGCGAGCGGTGATGAAAGACCTAAGCATCGGAGTTGTTGGGGTTGGTCATATCGGGAGCAACCATGCGCGGCTGTATGCGGAGATTCCATCGGCCGAGTTCACCGCAGTGTATGATGTGGATCCCTTCAGGAGCCGCACCATCGGTGGAAAATTCGGTGCGACACCTGCCAAATCGCTCGACGAATTTATTGAGATGGTCGATGCCGCTTCCGTGGCAACGCCAACTAATACGCACTACGCGATTGCGCGCGCTCTCCTAACAAAAGGCAAGCATGTACTCGTCGAGAAGCCGATCACCGATAATACCGCGCATGCTACCGAGCTGGCTGAGCTAGCCACGCGTAGCGGTCTCATTTTGCAAGTTGGTCACGTGGAACGGTTCAATCCGGTTTTAGGTGCGCTGGAAACGCATCTGACCCATCCTCGGTTCATCGAAGCGCATCGGCTCTCGCCTTATTCCGAACGCAGCACGGATATCGGTGTCGTCCTCGATTTAATGATCCACGACCTGGAAGTCATTTTGCATTTTGTGCGCTCGCCGCTCTGGAGCATCGACGCGGTGGGCGTGCCGGTCCTTAGCCGGAGCGAAGACATTGCCAATGCGCGACTGCACTTTGAAGATGGCTGCGTAGCAAATGTTACCTCCAGCCGCATCAGTCCCGAGCGTCTTCGCAAGATTCGCATCTTTCAAGAGGACGCCTATCTCTCGCTCGATTACCAAAATCAAAGCGGCGAAATCTATCGACGGATTGGCGGGCGCATCACACGCGACAGAGTCGATATTGAACGCGAGGAACCGCTTAAGCTTCAGCTCGCTTCGTTCATCGAATGCGCGAGCACAGGACGCGAGCCACGCGTTTCAGGTTCTCAAGCGACAGCAGCCCTGAAGCTGGCAGTCGAAATAACGAAGCGAATCGCGCCTGGTGGGTAAGACGATCGTAGCTTGCCAATTCAACTGTAGCGGCAGGCGTGTCGCCTGCGTGGAGTTTGACTTTGCAGCCGACGCGGCCGCCACCACAAAAGAATGACCATCTATTTCGTCGCCGGTGAAGTAAGCGCGGACAATCACGGCGCTGCATTAATGCGTTGTCTGCGCGAGTTGGATGGCGAACTTAAGTTTGTCGGGCGCGGCGGACCGCAAATGCAAGAGATTGCTGGTGACCAATTCAAAAATTGGATCGGCGAGGCAGCAGTGCTCGGTTTATGGGAAGTTCTCAGGAAATATGGTTATTTCCGCGAACAGTTTCACGAAACGCTGCGCGAAATTCGGGAGAGCAAGCCTGACGCGGTAGTCCTGATTGATTATCCAGGCTTCAATCTGCGTCTCGCCCGCGCATTGCGAAGGCAAGCGCCGCGACAAAAGATAATTTACTACATCAGTCCCCAGGTATGGGCCTGGGACCGCGGACGCATCAAAAGAATGGCGCACTTCATCGATCTGGTACTCTGCATTTTCCCCTTTGAAGTCGATCCCTACAACCACGCGGGCTTGCGCGCGTTGTTTGTTGGTCATCCCATGATCGAACGATTGCAGGGCCGAAAGATCGAGACTGAACGCGATCCCAATCTGATCGGGCTCTTCCCCGGTAGTCGCTCCCGCGAGGTGCGAAAGATTTTTCCGGTGATGCTGGAGACGGCGCGTGAGCTTCGGAAGCACAACCGGAACCTGCGTTTTGAAGTCGCAGCTGCATCTGAGCAACTGGCTCGCGAGATGCAGCCGTCCGTCGCCGGACTGGATCAATCACAAGATGATGCGGCAATTCAAATTAAAGTCGACGAGACAGCGGCAATCATGCAGCACGCATGGGCCGGGATCGTCGCTTCAGGAAGCGCTACGTTGGAAGCTGCTTATTTTCGGTTGCCGTTTGTGCTGATCTATAAGGTTGCGTGGCCGACTTACCTGGCAGCGCGACTCGTAGTGAGTGTGAAATATCTTGGTATGCCTAACCTGCTCGCAGACAAAGAAGTAGTACCTGAGTTCATTCAGCACCGTGCAAAACCAAATGCTCTCGTCAAAGCCATGCAGCCGCTGATTGATAATGCAAACGCGCGCCAGCAGATGATTTCTCAGTTCGATGTGGTCATCGCTAAATTAGGCGGCGGCGGCGCGAGCGAGAGAGCCGCGCGAGCGATTATTGAAGAGATTGGAAGCGCGACTTAATTAATCACGCCATGAAAATCTGGGATATCTCGCGAACGCTTTCGAACGATCTTGCAGAATGGCCGGGTGACGAGCCGTGTCGCTTTCAATTGACGAGAGAGAAAACGAAAGGCGAAAGCGTTAATCTGGGTGCGATTAGCATGAGCGTGCACAACGGTACGCACGCTGATGCCCAGTTCCATTTTGATACGAATGGCGAATCAATCGAGAAAGCGCGGCTCGAAACTTATCTGGGCCGCGCAACGGTGGTCGATCTTGGACAAGCTTTCCTGGATTCGAAAGCGAAACACCTGATCACAATCGAGGACCTTCGGCCGTCTGCGGAAGCAATAGCGGCCACTTCTCGGCTTCTTGTAAAAACTGGTCGATGGAGTGATTCCACAGTTTTTCCAAACCAAATTCCTGTGATCGCTGCTGATGTCCCAGCATGGCTGCAGAAAAATGGCGTCAAACTGCTCGGGATGGATCTTCCGTCCGTCGATGAAATCGATTCGAAATCGCTGCAGAACCATCACGCGCTGGCCGGTGCCGGCATCGCCATCGTTGAGTCGCTCGATCTGAGTGAGGTCGCTTCCGGGATTTATCAGTTCGCGGCGCTGCCGCTAAAAATCGCCGGTGGCGATGCCGCGCCGACGCGCGCTATTCTCTGGCGCGAGTGAGACCATATGAGTGTCATTCCGAGTGGAGCGCAGCGCTGTCGAGGAATCTCTGGACCTGACAATTAGAGATGTCTCGCCTCCGCTCGACATGACAAGCAACCTGCTCGAAGACCAGCGCACCGTTTGGGTCGTTGCTGCCTTTAGCTTTCTTTTGTTTCTCATCGGCAATTTGCCATGGCAACTCGATGACTACGACCAGGCGAAGCAAGCATACACTTCCTTCGAGATGATCAAGGAAGGTCGCTGGTTCTATCAGCAGACGCCCCACGAACGCGTGGCAACCAAGCCGCCATTAGTGGGATGGGTTTCAGCTGGTCTCTTTGCACTTACTCGATCATGGGAGGTATCGTGGCGGCTGCCATCGCTCCTGGCTGCCATTGCGCTGGCGGTGTTGCTGTTTCGCACTGCCAGCTCCGCGTATGGATCAATTGCCGGGCTCGTTGCGTTTAGCGCGTTTGGATTGAATTTGCTGAGCCCGCGCCTCGCGACACTCGTGCGCACAGACATGCCACTGGCATTTGTGATCTTCCTCATTGGGCTGCTGATATGGCAAAAAATTGAAAGGCAGGAAGCATGGAAGCCGCGGGATCGAGTTTACCTCTTCGCATTGCTCACCATCGCGATGCTGATCAAGGGTCCGATTGTCTATGCCTTCTTGTTTCCCGGCATCGGAGTGTTTCAATGGCGTAGCGGTAGGGCGCGACCGCCGGGCGCGCCGCTCAGCGCCTGGTCTGGTTGGTGGCCATGGCTCGCTTCACTAGCTCTCTTTTTGTTATGGGTCACCGGCGGCATCTTGTTTCAGCCAGGCTTCTTTGATGAAGTCGTTATGCGCGAATTTTTGGGGCGCTTTGGCGAAACAATTCATCGTCCGCAGCCACTTTATTTTTATTTGCCGCATCTGGTTCACAAATTTGCTCCGTGGAGCATCCTGCTGATCGCGATTGCAATTTTCGATCTTGCGTCGCGCCGATGGAGGATCGGTACTGCATTTCGCGAGATCTCGCCGGATACCTTCTGGCTGCTTTGCTGGAGTCTCGGCGGCTTGATCGTGATCTCACTGATTCCATCCAAGCGCGTCGATAGAATCTTTCCGGTTATCCCGCCACTCTGCTTGTTGCTGGCGGCACAGGTTTCTAGTGGGGTCGGCTCGCTGCGTCGAGCGGACGGTCCGAGCCGGACTGCATGGCGTCCCTATCTAGCTACGGCGCTAGTGTTCGCGATCTTCTTTACTGGCGGTTATGCAACCTGGAAGGTAGTTACCGGCTATCGCGATCATCGCGACGCGCTCGCTGTTTTTGGACGCGACGTTCGTCGCGAAGCGGAGGCGCGTCACTGGCGCTACGAAGCCGTTTCTGCGAAGGACGAAGGACTACTGCTCTATTTGCAAAAAACGCACTACATCGAGCCGGATCGCGCGGTCGCCGAATGGAACGCCGGAAATCTCGACGCGCTTGTAGCCTCAACAGAAAAAGCTACACGCCTCATGCCCCAGCTTCGAGGAGCTACTGTCTCTCAACTGAAATCAAGTGACATAAATAAAGAGCAGTGGACAGGTTATATTTTGATCACGCCTTAAGCTGGGCAATCTGCTTCTACGATTTAAGATTGCTGTTGGCCGCTTTGCTGAAACTAAGCACCCTCTCAATCGGGCGCCAGAGATGCGCCGCGGATTATCCCTGAATCAGTTTGACTTTTCCCGTGCTTTTCGACAAAAAGGCGGCATGAACGCACGATTGATTGCTCCCGTAGCCGCACTTCTGTGCGTCCTCTCCATTGCAGCCGAGGCCGGGCAGATGGTTGGAAAGGTTGAGATATCCGAAGGTCCAACGCCATTCATCCGTTTCGTCCACACCAGCGTCAGTGATGTCGCCGGCTTCAGGTTCGCCCAGTTCCGGATTCAGCCAAAAACGGGGTCAGCCACGCGGCCGATCAAGGTCCGCTATGCGCGAGCCTATTTGGAAGCGCGGGGTTATTTTGATCCCCAGAGTGGCGAAGTCACCATCCCGGTCTTCGGTCTCTACGCCGGCCGTCCAAACCGCGTCATAATCACCCTGGGCTTCAGCGGCCGATTTCACCAGACCAAAAGATTCGCCACCACAATCACCACCCCTGCCTATGACGGAGGCACGTACTCCAATCCAACCGTCATTCAGTCGCGGTTACCAGGCACCACCCTGAGCTACGACTTTATCCTCCTGAAGGGCTATGCCGATCCTATCACGCCCATCATTGTCGACACTGACGCCGAAATCCGCTGGGTCGGTACGGCAGGAGTAGGGGCTCAAAACTGCATGCTCTTCGACAATGCATTTTACCTTACCTCCGGCACCTCCCTTCTTCGCACTGAGTTCGATGGCGTGACGACGCCTATTGCCGACTACAGTGCGATTGGTGTCACCGGCTTCCATCACAATATTGACCCGGGCCGGGAGGGAATGATCCTCGACGTCGATACTGTCGATCAGACTGAGAGCGTCAATCTGGAGGTCGACGCCGCCGGCAATGTGCTCCGGACCTGGAACCTGGCGGACATCATCAGCGCAGCGATGATTGCCGGTGGAGACGATCCAAGCCTATTCGTCTATCCCGCGCCCACCGATTGGTTTCACAACAACACCTGCACATACCGCAGCTCTGATGACTCACTCATCGTTTCCAGCCGGGAAAACTTTGTCATCGCGCTTGATTACGACTCTGGAAACATTAAGTGGATTCTGGGCGATCCTACAAAGCACTGGTATGAGTTCCAGTCGCTGCGTCAATTCTCCCTCACCCTCGCTCCGGGCACATTGCCGCCGATCGGCGAGCATGCTTTGTCCATCTCGGGCGATCAACTACTCCTCTTCGATAATGGAGCCGGCAGCAATTTCCAGCAACCGCCAGGAGAAACACGCACCTACAGCGCCCCTCGAAAATATCAGATCGATCTCGGAGCTTTTGAAGCGACCGAGACCTGGCATTATTACGCTGACCCGAGTGTCTATAGCCCGTTCTGCAGTAGCGTTTATGAAGATGCGCCGGATAACTACCTCATCGATTACACGCTTGCTGGCCCCTTTATTTATACTGGCATCGTTGGTCTCGATGCCCTGGGTAATGTAGCCTTCGACTATCACTACGACGAACTGAATTTTTGTGGAACGGCTTGGAACGCGATTCAGATCCATTGGGAGGATCTGAACCTGCAATAACCCGCTCGTCGGGCGAGAGCCGCACAAAGCCTTTTGCCCAAATTGCCTGAGAAGACGACTAGGCTCCGGTTAAGGATTCGAGCCCTTTGCCTTTTCCCGTAAACCATTCTCACTAGTCGCCTTGCTGGAGCCAGACGTAGCGCTTACCATCCCAGTAGATCAACGCGCTAGCGGCCTCGGTCTTACCCACGAGAAGCGCGTCACCACGGAGATGAGGGACACTTCTTTCAGTTTCCTGGGCGGCGCGGTCTTTGGAATAAACCTGCCAGGAATCCATCCACTCGAAGTCATCACCGCCATTGCCGATGGTGCTTCCTGCTCCGACAACCGTTACCTTGTCGGTCGCAGCATTAATGATCGCAATGCCAAGCTTTCCGGTCGAAAGTTGCTTCACCAGGACCGCAATATCGGTCTTGCCGTCGCCATTTAGGTCTCCGCGCAGATAGGATGGATTTACGCGTGACGAGAGCTCGTACTCCCTCGCAAGCGACCCGGTCGCGATGGCTCTCTTTACGACCTCGGGAATGTCACGAATTTGTGCAACCGGCTGGGACGCTTGCGACAGACCACGTTCCGACTCCTTGATTGCTTTAGTCTGTAAATCAACCTGGTATCTCCTGCCGTGTTCGGATGTGACGAGGAGCGTGTGATCGCGAACACTTAGCTTATTAATGAAGATGCACTGAACGTCTTCCTCTAGCTTTGGATCGATACGGTTCGTGAATACCGTTAAATCCCAGAGCTTTTTGTTAGTCTGAACATCCCACGCTTCGATGTATGCGCAGCGACCATCGTCATTCGGTGCTACATAGCGGATACCATCGTGGACCACTGGTTCAACCTTTGGCGGCGCCGCACGCTTGGCGGGCGCCAAACACGGAAGAAGCGCGATGGCAGAAAATACAAGAATGAGTCGTGTCATAGCCGGTAGGTCGCTAACGAGGAGCCGAAATTCATAACAGCCTGCGGCTTCACCCCGATGGCGGTTGGCTCTAGCGACTGGGTAGCTCCTTGCTTGTCAGTTTCGAGAATTTCTCCTCGACTCCTCCCTCGACCCGCTGGCGCTTTATGTCGTCTTTCTTTTCTTTCAGCATCGATATCAGCTGGTTCATCCCGTTAGCGAGATCGGTGTTCGCTGACTCCCACTCGCTCTTGCCTTTGAAGGTGACGCCCGGATAGGCAGCCTCCAAATCAGGTATGAGCCGACCTTCCTTCTGGACTCTTTCTACCACCTTCACGAGTTCATCCGTATCGCTGAAGGCGTAACCATTGATGTAAGTCCCCACCAACTGAAAGAAGGCATTCTGGGCGTGCAACAGTTCAAACCCAGGGCTACCGATGCTTCCCATCTTGGCCTGATCCAGGAGAACGCCAAACTGTCGACCGCGATACTGAGCAGAATAAAACCAGTAAACCGCTTCTTTTCGATAGCCCAGGTCGTACAGCCCGGATCGCAGCGACATAGAGCTCCGGGAAAGTGAGCCGGTCCCAATCCTTCTTCATCTGGGCGATGGTAGTAAGAAAGTCGTCTTCCTTCGCCGACGCCAAGCCCGAACTGTACCGGCCGACGCTGACTGCTGGACCCTTCGAATCGTAATAGGGCGTGACGTAAGCATCAATATGCGAGGGATCGATCTCCGGCTGCGCGGCCTGCAACGCGAGCGATACAAAGCTCATCGCGACGAATACAAGGGTTAGTTTGTTCATTTTCTACCTAACGAACGCGGCTTAGCCGCCGTCGCGGACGAACCTTAGCGAGCTTGGCTTTGCTCTCAGCTATCATCTCTTAACTCTCAACTTTCTTAGTAAACGGCCAGCGGTTGGCTGCATCACCTGGTTAGGCCGCTTTTTCACAACTTCTTACCGATAATCGAACTAAATGAAATTGGTCCAAAATTCCGACTGTCAAAGGCATTGAACCGATTATCACCCATGACGAAGAACTCGTCCGGTGGAACGGTGAGGGATGCGTCGGGCGGAGGGTTCGGTGACGAGGGGTCGATTGCAATCTGGTATGAAACATTGCCAAGATGCTCCCGAAAGATCGTTTTCCCGTTGGTGTTGCCGATGCGTTCACGCCGGACTTGTCGGCCGTTAATTATAAGCGATTCACCAGATGCTTCAACCTTATCACTGGGAAGAGCGACAACTCGCCAGATATAATTGTAGCGTTGTCCGTTCTGTTCACGCACAAAGACAATGATGTCGCCTCGCTTCACTCTGGATGGATCTGAATAGGGGCGCTTGGCCGTAAACAAAATGCTGCCAGCAGGGAGTGTCGGGTACATACCGTTCTGCGGGATGCGGTAGTAGCCCACAAAGAACGTCTTAATCGTGAAAAACGCCAACGGAACTGCGATAACGCTCCATGTGACAATCTGCCTTGTTTTTGAAATCGTGAGCATAAGCGTCGCCCGGTCTAACGTTCAAGCTCAGCGACCGCCGGGCGAGCGTTTAACACACAATGTTGGAGTTCAAACTTTCCATAACCGTAAATCGCAGAGCTTGTGGGCGGTTCGCTGCAGCGTCGTGTTGGCCTATCTTTTCGAAATAAGTCGTCGAAGGACATGGCCTTTCCACATCCAAAATCCCGAAAGGACAATTGCAGGAAGGAAGACAAACCGAACAGCGGGGGCATAGTTTGGAAGTTCTTCAAACGGACTATAAATATAACCGAGTATCGGAATGCTTAAGATAATGTGAATCGAGCGAAGAATCGAGCGTTTGGTGGCGTCATTCATAATTGGTTTGTAAATCTAAATACATAAAGGCTGAGAAAGACAAGACCAGATACGGTATCGCTAAAGAAATGAAATGTGTCTGCGGAAAACCCAACGTGATAAGCTGGTTCGACACCGAAGACCCTGATGGAAACGAGATGCGATGGTACCAAGTGCTGACTAGCGATACTCAAGTGAGGGGCGAGCGACAACAACCATGAAGAAAGCGAAACAACCATGAAGAAGAGGAAGAGCGGCTCGAAGGAAGGAAAAGGAGGAGACTCTCCCTCTCGGCTGATAGATGCGAGAATCAAGGAGCTGAGTGATTGGCGGGGCGAGACGCTCGCTCGGGTCCGAATTCTCATCAAGCAGGCCGATCCCGAAGTGATCGAGGAGTGGAAGTGGAGAGGGGTTCGGTGTGGTCGCACGGCGGAATGATCTGCACCGGTGAGACGTACAAGAATGTCGTGAAGATGACCTTCGCCAAGGGGGCCTCATTGGAGGACCCTTCAGGCCTCTTCAACTCCAGCCTCGAAGGCAACACCAGGCGTGCCATCGATTTCCATGAGGGCGACAAGATTGATGAAAAGGCGTTGAAGGCGCTCATTCGCGCCGCCTTGGCACTGAACACGTCCTCAACCGCCCAGCGGCGACCGGAGACGAGAGCATAGACGGCCGAGAGGCGTTTTCTGCATTTGTTTGCTTAACCCGAAATTACGCCTGTACGACGAGCACCTGGTTGCCGTCCGGGTCCTCGAGATCGGACCACTTCAGAGATTGAAAAAGATCAGGGGCGTCGCTTTCCGGCCGCAAGCATCACGCAGGCTTTCTCGATCCGGCGTCTATGTGCCCTCGGTTGTTTGGCTGAGTCCATCCAATTAATAAAGTCCCTGCGCTCGATTGGCGTGAGATCGCTCCACTGAGCCTTCGCCATCGGGGTACCCGAGAGGGCTGTGTAAAGATTAAATGACACTATTGAATAACAGCAGGGGCGCCGCTTTCCGGCCACAAGCATCGAGCAGGCTTTCTCGATCCGGCGTCTACGTGTCTCCGATTGTTTGGCTGAGTCTATCCAACTAATAAAGTCCCTGCGCGCGATCGGCGTGAGATCCCTCCACTGAGCCTTCGCCATCGGGGCAGCCGCGAGGGCTTTGCGAAGATCCGTTGGCACTTTGGGCTC
>Ga0307312_10001946_pt1 | contig 10756 bp, 9 predicted proteins | sample ER_DNA_202_FD_194489 | JGI IMG/M metagenome (GOLD analysis project Ga0307312, IMG submission 194489) | Bulk soil microbial communities from the East River watershed near Crested Butte, Colorado, United States - ER_DNA_202 | ecosystem: Environmental > Terrestrial > Soil > Floodplain | place: USA...
TCGTGATCATCAGCTGACCGCCGGGGGCGGAGCCCGCCAGCACGATCGGCTCGAGATTCGCCCGCGCGGCGTAGATCGCGGCCGTCAGCCCGGCCGGGCCCGAGCCGATGATGATGACCTTCGATTCGGTCCGTCCGCCGTGCCGGGCATCAGTCCGCGGGCCGCCCGGCGCCGGGATCGTGGCTGCCGGATCGCTGGTCGCGGGCGGGGCCGCCGGTGGGCCAAAGTTGATCGAGACCGGATCGGACATCCCGCCGCCGTCACCCGAGAAATCGATCGCGAAGTTACCGAACGGGTTTGATGTCGGCTGGCTCGTGCCCGCGTCTTCGCGCCCCGCCGGGCCGCTGCCGTTATTCGCGGTCGCGTCGCCCGGCTTGCCGGCCTGCCGGGTCGTGTCGTCTGTCATGAACAAATCCTATCACGTGGCAGATACCCCTGGGGAGTATCGTCCGAGCGGCGCTACAGGGCCGTCAGCTGCGGAATCAGCTCTCGGCCGATCGTCTCGAGCTGGCTCGGATCCTCGACAGCGCGGACGCTGACGATGATGTGCTGGGCGCCCGCGTCGGACAGCTCACCGAAGCGATCGACGATCTGGGCGGGCGACTCGGCGGCGAGGTTGATTCCCTGGAGCGTCGAGCGCTCGATCTCGTTCGGGTCCCGCCCGATCTCCTCGCAATGCTGGCGAAGCACCTCGTACTTGTGGTGGATCGCGGTCGGGCCGCCGAAAACGTTGGTTGCGTCGGCGTACTGGGCGACGAGCCGCAGCGTCTTCCGTTCGCCCCCGCCGCCGATCATGATCGGGACGCGCGGCCGCGAGATCGACTGCGGGGAGTTCATCAATCGCCGGGCGTGATAAAGGCGGCCATGGAATTCGCCCTCGGAGCCGCGTTCGCCCTGGAACATCTGGTGGGCGATCTGGAGGGTCTCGTCGAGCATCTCGAACCGCTCGCCCAGCGGCGGGAACGGAAAGCCCAGAGCCTCCGATTCTTCCTGGTTCCAGGCTGCCCCGATCCCGAGCCATGCCCGACCACCCGAGAGGACGTCGAGCGTCGTCGCGGCCTTGACCCACAGGCCCGGCAACCGGTAGTGGACGCCGCCGACCATGAGGCCGAGGCGGGCTCGCGACGTGTTGGCGGCAAGGAATCCGAGCGTCGTCCAGCCTTCGAGCATCGGCTCCTCGGCGCGACCGACGCCACGGATCTGGAAAAAATGGTCCATGACCCAGATCGAGTCGAACCCGACATCATCGGCCTGGCGGGCGACCCGAGCCAGGGTCGGGCCGATCGCGGCGGCGCCGCCCGGCCACGTGTACGAGGGAATCTGCAAGCCGATCTTCATTTGAACTGGGTCTCCGCGATCGGGACTGGGCGAGCCCCTGGGCCTCCGGCTCTGTGCCAGGTAGGTGAAGCGTTGGTTGCAGGATGCTACTCGCACCCTGTCAACGACGCGGTCGAACCGGCCCCTCGGAGTTGGCAATCGGCGAGGATTACGCCGTTTGGGGGATGCGTGGCCAGCACGCTTGTGCCATCGTTCCCGGCGGAGGGTTGAGGCTGCACGACCCGGCCGTGACGTGGGGCACACGTCACGGCGACCTGTCCGCGCGGATCCGCCACCGTCGCACCCTGCCCGCCGCGTTCTATCCGCGTTGGAGGAGTACCGTCGCGACGGCGGTGGCCCGCGGCACGTCGAGACGGCCCCACGACGAGACGGCCCCACGTCGAGTTGGCCCCACGTCGCGCCGGCCCCTAGTGATGCTTGCCCTTGTGGCCGTGACCCTTCGCTGGTTTGGCCGCGGGCGACGCGCTGGGCGAGGCGCTGGCCGTGGGCTGGAAGCTTGGTTGCGGGACCACTGTCGATGTCGGACTCACGACAGACGGAGAGGCGCCGACGGCGGCCGGCCGCGGGTCCTGAGGCGAGAGCGCGACGAAGATGACTCCGGCCAGCGCGAGGGCGAGAACCACGCCCAGGGGCGTGGTCAGCGATCGAGCGGACCCGGATCCGGATCTCGCAGGGCTCTCGGCGATCGCCGCGGGCCGGACGGCGGCAGCGGACATGGCCGCCGGCGATGGTTCCTCGATCGGCGCCGGCGCCCATTCCTCAATCGGCGCGCCAACCGGTTCCGGCACCTGACCTGCCGCTGGGAGGCTGATCGTCTGGGTGACCGCATCGGCGATGAGGCCCGCGGACAGCTGCTCGGCGAAGGTCGCCACGCTGGCGGGCCGATCTGCGGGCTCCGGTGCCATTGCCTGCCTGACGGCCGCATCGAGGGCCGGCGGGATCGTATCGATCGGTTCCGCGCCGAGGTCCTGGGCCTCTGCCAGGGCGACCGGCGTGGTCGCCGCATACGCCGGCCGCCCGGCGAGCATCTCGTAGGTGACGGCCGCGAGCGAGTGGAGATCGCTGGCGGGTGTCGCGGGCGCGCCACGGAGCTGCTCCGGGGCGAGAAATCTCATCGTGCCCATCAGCTGGCCGGTCGCGGTAACCGACTCTGCGCCACCGCCGAGGGCGATGCCGAAGTCCGTCAGTCGGGCACCATGGGTCGGGTCGAGGAGGATGTTGCCCGGCGTCACGTCGCGATGGACGATGCCGGCGGCATGGGCGGCGGTCAGGGCCGCGGCGATGTCCCGGGCGACGTCGACGGCCTCAGCCGGCTGGAACGGGGGACCGCCGGCCAAACGGTCCGCGAGCGAGCGGCCGGGGACGTAGTCGAGGATGATCGCCGCTTCGTTCTTCGCGATCTTCAAGTCCCGGACGCGGACGATGTGCGGTTCATCGAGCGACCGAAGCGCCTCGAATTCGCGCTTCAGGCGGGCCCGGCCGGTCTGGTCGGCGAAAACGATGGGGTGGAGGCGCTTGACCGCCACCTCGTCGCCAGTCTTCGTGTCGAGCGCCCGCCAGACCTCCGCCGATCCGCCGCTGCCGGCGGGCTCGAGGAGCCGGTACCGGCCGAACAGGACCGTCTTCGCCATCGTTTCATGGTAACCGTGCCCAAGACCGTGGCACATTAGGACGATGGTCCGGAGCGCAAACCGAGCGCGACGATCGCCGCCCCGCTAGCATCGCCGGGTGTCCCGACTCCTGAGCACGCGGCCGGCGGCGGCCGGCATAATCGGCTGCGTCGCGTTCGTGCTGATCGGCTGGAGCGGGCTGCTCGTCCCTTCCTTGATCCGCTCGGTCAAGGAGGCCTTTGGCCAGTCCGACGCGGGGATCGGCGTCTACTACTTCCTGTACGCCGCGGCGTATGCGACGGGATCGCTCGGCGGCGGTCTCTTGACGGAGCGGCTCGGTCGCCGGTTGGTGCTGGGTGTCGCCGTCAGCGTTCATGCCATCGGGCTGATCGCGCTCGGTCTTGCGCCATCCTGGTTGGTGTTCCTCATTGCAGGCATGCCGAGCGGTCTGGGAGCGGGTGCAATCGATGGCGGGGTCAACGGTCTCTTCCTCGACCGCTTCCGATCCGGTCGCGGACGTGCCCTCAATCTCCTCCATCTGTTCTTCAGCATCGGCGCGCTCGTGGCGCCCCTCGCGATCGGATTCCTGGTCGAGGGCGGAACCGGATGGCAGGCGATCGTCGTCGCGACGGGCGTTGTCGCTATCCCGGTCGCAGTGCTGTTCGGGATTGTCACGATGCCGGGCGGGCGGCGTCATGGCGGCGTTCCGGTTGAGCCCGGGCACGACCCGTCCGCGCCGAGCGGGGCTGAGGCGAAAGCCGACGCCGGCCCGTCCACCTCCCGCGTGACTGCCATGCGCCGCGGTCTCGCCGCACCGCTGATCCTGCTCGGCGTGGCGATCGCGTTCTATGTCGCGTCCGAAGTCGGGGTGTCGAGCTGGCTCGTCCGGTTCCTGGAGCCGGCTCCGCTGACCACGGCGACGACGGCACTCTCGCTGTACTGGGCGGGACTCGCGGTCGGGCGGCTGGTCTCGTCGCAGGTGGCCGATCGGTTCGACCACCTTCGCTTCGCAACCGTCTGCGCGGTCGGGATCGCCGTCGCCCTCGTCGGCGCCATCTTCGTGCCGTCGCTGCCGATCTCGATGGCGCTGTTCGCCCTCGCCGGCTTCGCGTCCGGCCCGGTCTTCCCGATGATCATCGCGATCGGCGGCGAACGGTATCCGGATCGATCTGCGGCGGTGAGTGGTTTCCTGACAGGGGCCGCCGTGATCGGCTCGACGACCTATCCGCCGATCATGGGCTTCCTGTCGGTCAGTGTCGGGCTGACGGTCGCCATGGTCGGCAACGTCATCCTCGGGTTGGCCTGCGCCGGTGCGCTCGTGCTGGTCGGCCGCTCGGCCCGAAGCGCCTCCCAGCGCTAGAAGCGGCTGAGCGGAGGCGCGACGGGCCGCGATGTCGCGACTCTGGCGGCCGCTGCGGTCGCCTGGTCAGTCGGTTGGTCCGCGATACGGCGCCTTCTTCTCGATGTCTCCAACATATTCCGGCAGGCGTCGATGACCGAGGATCTGGCGGATCGCGAGGATTTCACCGATGTGGAACCAGTAGTGATAGGTGACGCGGTGGATCGAGTCGCCGACCAGGCGGCGCGGTCCAGGACCGACGAGCTCGTTCGCGAGCACCTCTTCCGTCAGCGCGTCCAGGTACGGATCGACAGCCGCCGTCACCGTGCGCCATGCGGCGAGCATCTCGCCCAACGACGGAGTCGTCGCCGGGCCGCCACTGGCCACGATCTCGTTGAGGATCGGGACCGGAGTGAAATCGCGGACGCGGGTCAGCCAGTAGCGCTGTTCCTGCCAGGCGAGATGGCCGACGATCCAGCCGATGCTGTTCATCGGCTGGAGTCGCTTGAACCCGTCCGCCTCGGGAATGCCGCGCAGGGCGCGCTGCCACTCGCCGCGGGTGAAGCGGAGCTGGTCGACGAGCGGATGGGACACTGGTCGCCTCTCTTTCCTGGTTGTCGGCGAGGACTGCGCGGTCCGTGGCCGACAGGATGCACCATCACAATTCGCCGGAGCGAGGCTCGGCGCGATCAGTGGAGGCTGACATGGACATGGACGCGCTTCGGCGCCAGCTGGCCGATCTTGTCGACGGCGTCGGAGCCCACATGCCGTTCGAGGAGGCAGTTGCCGACTTCCCCGACGATGGGATGAACCGCCGGCCGCCGAACGTGGACTACACGCCATGGCACCTGCTGGAGCACCTCCGATTGACGCAAGTCGACATCCTCCGGTACATCACCGACCCGGCCTACGAGGAACGGACGTGGCCCGACGAGTACTGGCCCGACAAGGCTGCGACGGCGACCCGCGACGAGTGGGACGCGACGGTTCGCGACTTCCTCGCCGATCGGGAGGCCCTCCGGGCGCTGGTCAGCGACCCGGCCCGTGACCTCTTCGCGGTCATTCCCGGCACGCCCGGCCACACGCTGCTCCGCGAGATCCGGATCGACGCCGATCACAACGCGTACCACATCGGCGAGTTCGCGATCCTGCGCCAGGTGATGAGCACGTGGCCGGAGGGTCACAACTGACCGGCCGAGGGCGGCTTACGCCGCGACCGATGGGGCCTCGCGATCGCCGCCAAACCGTCGGCCGACGATCGCCTCGGCCACTACGAAACCGAGTGCCGCGCAGAATGGGACCTCAAACCCCAGGTAGCCGTACGTGGCTTGGACGGCCAGGCCAACGGTGAGTCCGGCACCGGCGCCAAGGATCGCGGACGCATGCCAGCGGTTTCCTTGAACCCGTCGATAGGCGGCGCCGCGGGGGACGCGAAGCGCCGGTACGACCTTTTCGCCGATCGCGACGATAACGGTTGTGTAAAACACACTCGCGACGATGGACTCCAGGTAGGCCGAGCCGGAAATGGTCAAGTCGACATGAAACACGTAGTAGGAGGTAACCAGCCAAACGAACTGAAGGGCAGACCAAGCGATAGACCCGATCAATGCACGGCTGGCAGCGCGGCGGAGGCTCCACGACGCATCGGCCGAAAGCTCGGGGTGGATCCTTGCAGCTGGGGCCTGAATTCCGGACTGCGCGGTGACGAGCCCGCTGGCGCCCTGCGACTGCGCCGCGAACGGTGGTGAGTGCAGCGCCTTTCGTTGGGTGATGTCTGCTCGCGCAGAAGGCGCGACGGAAGCGGGCTCGGCTGGCGCCAGGATTGATTCGGCCTCGGCTCGCACCCGCGGAGTTGCCAGGTCGACGTCCGCCGCCACCGCCCGTGTGACCTGTTCGGGTTCGGGCCTGACCGCATTAGGCGCGATCGACATCGCGCGTCGGCGCGCAGCGGTGGCGACCGATCTGGGCCTGGCCGTCTCATCGAGGATTTGCTGAGCCCTCGCGGCGACGGTACGACTGTCGTCCTGGGCGAGCCGCTGGAGCGCCTGCGTGGCGGCATCGGCGAGTCGTTTGTCGGGCCCTTCGATCAGGTCCCGCAGATCGAAGAGAGCGCCTATGCGGTCGAGAGGATTCTCGCTCTTCAGTTGCACCTGCACCGCTGCAGGGAGCAAGCGGACGCTCGGCATGCGGGTGCTCTGCGCGATCACCCAGTCGCCGACCTGGTTGAACGCCGACTTGGTCGGCGTCTGGAACGGGGATGTCTCGCGGATGCGGTCTTCGAGGTAGTCGAACAGCTCGTTGATGGAGACATGGCCATCCTCGTCGCGGTCCGCCTCACCGCTACGGAGGCCGTCGACGAGGGCCTTGGTGAACGGCGATGGCTCCGGCGGCTGGCCGACCTGCCGGCCGCCCTCGAATGAATACTGCATCGCATCGGAGGCGGTGATGACGAACAGGCCGCTGCCGGTGAATTGCTCCTTGACGCCGGCGGTGTCCGCTCCGACACGGCGCGTCATAGCGGTAGTGAAGGCCCCGGCGAAACAGCAGTCGAGGAACAGGGCGATCCTCTCAGATCGGCATTTGTTCATCAGCCGATTCACCCAGGCTGCATCGATGCCGGTCGACAACAGCCGATCGAGCTGCGTGTCGGCCGCCGCCAGGTAGAGCTGGCCATCGTCGTCCTTCAGCCCGTGGCCTGAGAAATGGACGAGCAGGAGGTCGTCGCGGGCCCGGTCGGCGAAGAACCCTTCCAGGGTGCGACGCAGCGTGTCGACCCGCGAATTGAGGGCTACCCGGACGTCGAACCCGCCGATCTCCTTGTTTGCCAGAACGCTCCGAAGTGCTTCGGCGTCCTCGCCGGGCCCGTCCAGAGTGGCGAGCCGGCTGTCCCGGTATTTACTGGTGGCGACGATCAGGGCGCTTCGTGTGGCGGTCACGTTGCCGGCTCTCGACGGGCCGAAGGCTTCGAGTGCCTGGCCATCCAGTCCTTGACCACCTGGCGCTGCTGACTCTCGGACATGCCGCCGAGCTCGAGGGTGTCGCCTTCGAGAGTCAGCTTGACCGTCCGATTCGGAGAGCGTGCTGCCCATGCCTCGATCACGTCGATGACCTGACCGAGGACGGGCGTCGCCTTGCCCAGGTTGACTATGAGGGCGCCGAGTGCGGCCAACTCGATACCCTTGGCGCCATCGGGCACGGGACCACCGGACACCCGATCGACCGACTGCACGTCGAGCTCAAGCAGCTCTCGGCGTATCGCGGCGGTCAGCTCCTCCATCTCGAGCGGCGAAACGTCGTCATCTACGTGGAGATCGATCTCGAGCCGGCTCAGATCCTCGTCCATCTGATTCCCTCCCGCGGATGCTCGGAATCGATCCTACGCCGCGATGCAACGCGGAGGTGTCCGTATGCCGACACATCCGTCGGCCGTACGCCGACGCTGAGGTCGCGATACCTGACAGCCCGCGTCATGATCAGTCCGTAAGCTCTAATGATGCCAGTCTCGACCAGTGCCCCCGTCCTCGGTCGGCGCGCGCTCAATCGAGCGCTGCTCGAGAGGCAGATGCTTCTGCGCCGAGTGGCGCTCCCGACTGAGACGGCGATCGAGCGGCTCGTCGGGATGCAGGCCCAGAACCCGTTCGACCCGTACACAGCGCTCTGGTCCCGGCTGGAGGACTTTCGTGCCGACGAGCTCTCGCGACTGATCGAGGAGCGACGCGTCGTCCGCGCCACGTCCATGATGCGGACGACGATCCACCTGATGACGGCCGACGACTGGCTCGCCCTGCGGCCAGTTCTCCAGGTCGTCTCGGACCGAGGCTTCGCCACCGGCAGTCCGTTCGGCAAACAGCTCCAGGGCATCGACGTCGACGACGTCGTGGGTGTGGGTCGAGCCCTGCTCGACGAGAAGCCGCGAACGATCGCAGCCCTGCGAAAGCTGCTCCACGAGAGGTGGCCGGATCGGGACCCGGGCTCCCTTGCCTACGCTGTTCGCTACCTCGTGCCGCTCGTCCAGCTCCCGCCACGGGCGCTCTGGGGCAGGGGCGGGCTGCCTGTCCTCGCGACCCCCGAGACGTGGCTTGGGCGATCCGTCGGCAACGCCAGGGCGCCCGACGAGCTGGTCATGCGCTATCTCGCGGCCTTCGGCCCCGCGAGTGTCATGGACATCCAGGCATGGTGCTGGTTGACGCGGCTCGGCACCGTCGTCGAGCGGCTTCGTCCGGGGCTCCGGACGTTTCGCGACGAACGCGGTCGTGAGCTGTTCGACGTCCCCGACGGCCCGCTGCCCGATCCCGAAACGACGGCTCCGGCCCGGTTCCTCCCGATGTACGACAACCTCCTCCTGTCACACAAGGATCGCGGCCGGGTCCTCGGGGACCAGCACGACTGGAGCGTCGGACCGAACCAGTTCGACGACGTCTTCCGTGGTGGGTCGGTCCTCGTCGACGGCTTCGTCCGCGCCGGTTGGCATGTGGAGCGGGAGAAGGGCCAGGACGGTCGCGCCACGCTCATCGTGGTCCCGGTCGTCGCACTGAGACGAGCGGAGGAGGTGGCCGTCACTGATGAGGCCGAACGGCTCCTCGCCTTCCTTGCCGTCGACGCCGGGGACCGGGACGTCCGCCTCGAGCCGCGGATCTCGGGGAACTAGCTCAGCGTACGGGCTCCACTCGGCCTACGGGCTCCAGAAGCCGATGGTCCGACCCGGGATCGGGTGCGGATCCGAGCCGCTTGCGGGTATCACGGCGAGTTGGTCCGTGCCATCTGCAGTAACGAGCGGCAGGGCGAGAGAGGCGCTGTCCGCCGACCAGAACCGGTGACTGAGGGCGTACTGGTCGAAGTACGGCAGGATCTGGTTCACGAACGTCACCGAGACCTGGATGTCGCGCTGCGACCGGACGGCCGCCGTCGCCACATCGACGAACGCGAGGTGGAGGCCGATGCCGGCGGCCGCGTCGATCGCGTCCGGGGTCCGCACTCTTGTACTCGTCAGTCGGGCCAGCGCCGGTTCGAACCGGGGAGCGGCTGCCTGGACGCCGTTGTTGCCCGGGCCGGGGAGCTCGAGCGCCGCAATCGTCTTGCCGTCGGGCGCCCAGAAGAACCCGACGACGGTGCCGCCGAGCAACGTCCGGCTCGACCCGGACGTCGGGTCCATCAGCCGGAGCGGCCCGAGAGGCAGGTCCTGCGGCTGGGCCGCCGCATCGACAGGCGCGACATACGCGAGGGAGGCGCCGGTCGGGTCGAATTCCACGGCGGTTGCCCCCGGGACCGGGAGCGTTCGTCTGCTCGAGCCGTCGCGTGCCTCGAGGACGATTTCCTCCGCTGCGCCGCTCGCGATTTCGACATAAGCGCGGTAGCGGCCGTCGCGGCTCACCGCGGGCGATCGGAAGACGCCAGCCGAAACCGCGGTATCGGGCGCAGCCGAGGTTGGCGGCGAGAGCGACGAGTCGGGCGTGATGACCGTGGCGTCAATGGATCGGCCATCGACGCCGACCTCGCCGACGAACGCGTCGGGTGCGCTGCCGCCGATATGGGCAAGCAACTGACCCGAATCCACCCAGTCCCAGTAGAGCGGAGCCCCCTGGCGGATCGTCGTGGCGGCGACGCTTCCGTCGGCCGGGGCGATGCGCAGTGAGATCCCGTTGGCCTCCTGGGTAAGGAAGCCCACCTGACGGCTGTCGGGCGTCCAGTAGAGATAGAAGGGCGGCGCATCCGAGCTCCGATAGATGACGCCAGACTCATCAACGACGGCACCGGTTGCCGTTGGCGAGCCGGCGTCGGCGGGCGCGGCGGTGCCCGTCGCGGGGCTGGCGCCGTCAGGAGCTGCTCCGGTGGTGCCGGGCGGCGGAACCGCGAACACGTGGATGACGCCGCTGCCGGCGCCCAGGCCGGTTGCGGCAATGTGGGTGCCGTCGGGTGACCAGGCAGGGAACCCGAACTGAACGCCTGGCGCGAGGAAGGGGACGACCGCGCCACCCAGTCCATCCATCGTCGCGAGTTCGCCGTTGGCATCAATCGCGACGAGACGGGCCGGATGTGGCGTTGGCAAGGGAGTTTCGGAGGGAATCCCGGCAAGTCGTGCACCACCGAGGGCGCCGAAGACGATGATGGCTGCAACCAGCGTCAGGGCGACGGCGGCGCGAAGGCGACGGCGAGTAGCGCTGGTTGGGGTGTCGGGAATGCCCTCGGGCTCATTGGACGCCGCGGCGCCGTCGGGCTCACGCGCCGCGGCGGGGTCTTCCTTGGATTCGGTCATGTGAACCGGCAGGCTTCGGGCTTGTCGTCACACGATACGGCCCCGAGGTATGACCGGTTCGACGATCACTCGCTGCGGAAGACTGTGGCCTCGCCGGGTCGGAGAACGCGGATGTCGAGCCCGAGTTCCAATTCGGCGCCGGCCGTCGCGAAACGAGCTCCCGCGTCGGCTGCGGGTGAGCCGCGGCGACCCGGGGCCAGGCCCGGCGGGTGGAGC
>Ga0307312_10001947_pt1 | contig 10756 bp, 8 predicted proteins | sample ER_DNA_202_FD_194489 | JGI IMG/M metagenome (GOLD analysis project Ga0307312, IMG submission 194489) | Bulk soil microbial communities from the East River watershed near Crested Butte, Colorado, United States - ER_DNA_202 | ecosystem: Environmental > Terrestrial > Soil > Floodplain | place: USA...
ACCAGGACCACGACTGTCTCGAGGCTGGGGCGCTCCAGATAGCGCAGGAACTCGGCTCTTCCCTTCGTCTTCCGCTTCCAGCCTTCCACGTCACGGAGCACGACGACCCGTCGCTCCGCCAGCATCGGCAGCGTGTTACAGAGCGAGTGGATCTCTTCCGGGTCGAGCTGGGCCGCCGATCGCTGATCGAAGTTGAAGTCCCGCAGACCGGGATCGAGCGTCCGGTCGAGAATCATCCGGACTGTCTCGTCCTTGAGTACGTCCTCCTGTCCGTGCAAATAGTACACCGGCGCCAGTTCGCCCTTGTTCAGGGATCGAAACAACGCATCCATCGAATATGCGGGCATGGGAGAAACGTATCGCTGCCAAGAGAGTGAGGTAAGCCGCGAGCCAGACCGGTCTCAGCGTCTGAAGCACTGGATGTAGAGCAATGCCGCCAGCGTCTTCCCGTCCTGGATCTCGCCCGTCCGCACCATGCCCATGACCTCGGACCAGCGCCGGGTGTGCACCTCCATGAACTCGTCCGGCTCCCGCCGATGGACCCCCTTCTTCAGCTCGTGGGCCAGGAACACGTGGATCTTCTCGTCGGTGAAGCCGGGGGTGGTGTAGATCGTAATCAGCCGGGCCAGCACGTCGGCGGTCATGCCGATCTCTTCCTCCAGCTCGCGCTGGGCGCAGGTGGCCGGGGTCTCGCCAGGATCGAGCCGCCCGGCCGGGATCTCCCAGATGGGGCCATTGGCCGCGTGACGGAATTGGCGAATGAGGTGAATCCGGGGATCGGCCCCGCGAGGTTCATCCAGAAATGGAACGACCGCGGACGCGCCGGGATGCCGGATCATCTCCAGCTCGCCGGTGGATCCATCGGGGTAACGCACCGTATCCCGGTCCAGGTTGATCACCCGGCCGCTGTACAATCGTTCCGAGGAGACGAGCGTCATGGGACGTGGGGGTGAGAGGTGAAGGGAGACAGTGCCGCCCGGACCCAGGCAACGGGAATCTTGAACCCCTCTGCCGCAAGATAGCGCAGCTCGACCACAGGATTGTCCGAGATCGGACTGCTCTCGGTGGGAGAGGTATAGGCTTCAAGATTGGTTCGCCGCGCCTCCAGGCGGAGCCGATACATATGAAAGGGATCGCTCACCAGGAGCACGCTGTGCAGACCCTCGGCTTCCAGCCAGTCGGCCACTGCCGTCATCGATGCCTGGGTGGAGCGCCCCTGCGGCTGGACTACGACATCCCCCGGCACGACATCGCGCGCCAGGAGATAATGCCGCCCCACGATTGCTTCGCTGGTCGTATCGCCCCGGCCCACGCCGCCGGTGACCACGATCCGGGGAGCGTACCCTTCATTGTATAGGCGGAGCGCGTGGTCCAATCTGGCCCGGAGCACCGGTGAGGGCCGTCCGTTGTACTGGGCGGCGCCGAGCACCACGATCGCGTCGACCGCCCGACGCTGATCCTGCTGACTGACGACCAGGACCATCACCAGCGCCACAGTGTAAATGGAGACGGCGGCGAGGAGGATCAGGCCGAAGGCTCGGCTCAGTCGCCGGAGGAGAGGTCGAGCCACCGGATCCCTCCCCTTAGAGATCGAACGACTCCCCGTGACGGGGCACATGGACGTCACGGACTCCCTCCTCGCGGAGGATGGCAGCCATCGCCTCGAGGGACGCAGACTCACCGTGCACCACAAAGGCCCGGCGGATGGGCCCGCCGAGCCGACGGACCCAGGCCCGAAGCTCGTTCCGGTCGGCGTGGGCTGAGTACCCCCCGATGGTCTCCACTTCGGCTCTCCGCTGGTATTCCTGCCCCAGAATACGGACGACATCCTGACCGCTCTCGATCCGCCGTCCCAAGGTGTGCTCCGCCTGGAACCCGACGAAGAGGACGAGATTCCGTTCATCGCCGATGCCGTGCGCCAAATGATGGAGGATGCGGCCCGACTCGGCCATGCCGGACGCGGCAATGATCACCGCCGGCCCGGCTGCGGAGTCGATCGCCTTGGAGTCGGAGACCTCGCGCACGTAGTGGAGCAGCGGGAAGTCGAACAGCTTGCTGGTGGCCTCGATCAGCTCCTCCCGGCGATCGAAAACCTCCGGGTGCATGAGGAACACCGTGGTGATATCGATGGCGAGCGGGCTGTCGACGTAGATCGGGATCGAGGGGACACGGCCCGCCCGAAAGAGCCGATGCAGGCTGTAGATCAACTCCTGGGCCCGCCCCACCGCGAAGGCGGGTATCAACAGCTTGCCGCCGCGGGCCGCGGTGCGACGAACCGCTTCGCCCAGACGGGCTTCGGTGTCGGCGAACGACTCATGTTGCCGGTCGGCGTACGTCGCTTCGATGACCAGCGTGTCGATCGGCCCCGAGGGAGGGTCGGGGTCCCGAACGATCGGGAGTCCGCTTCGGCCGATGTCACCGGAGAACACCAGCCGGTGGCTGCCGCCTTCGGTCACCCGAAGGTCGACCGTGGCCGAGCCGAGGATGTGACCGGCCTCGAGGAACTCCAGTGCCAGATGCTTGCGGAGGTAGAAGACCCGCCGATACGGCACGCCGAGCATGAGGTCCTGCACCGCGAGCGCATCGCGCAGGGTGTAGAGCGGCTCGCTATCCGGCGCGGCTTTGCCGTGATGTCGAAGGAACTGGTAGTCCTTCTCCTGAATGTGGGCGGCGTCGGCGAGCATGACCGCACTGAGATCGCGCGTGGCGGAAGTCCCGTACACCGGGCCATGAAAACCTTCCTTGACCAGGAGCGGCAGGCGCCCGGAGTGGTCGATGTGAGCATGACTCAACACTACGCCATCGATGCGCCGGGCGTCGAAGGGAAGCCGCGCATTGAGCGCATGGGCCTCCGACCGCCGGCCCTGGAACAGTCCGGCATCCAGGAGAATGCGAGCTCCGGCGGCTTCGAGGAGGTGCATGGAGCCGGTGACCTGGCCGGCGGCGCCCCAGAAAGTCAGCTTGACGCCGCTCACCACCCCCCCCCCGGTAAGCGGTAAGCGGTGAGCGGTGAGCGGGGGGAATAAGAAGCTTGGTCTCTCACCAGTAGTTTCTTGCCGAAGAGTTGATAGGGACCTTCCAGTTCCACGGTCGGCCAAACCTCCCGCTCACCGCTCACTGCTTACCGCTCACCGTGTTCCAAACAGTCTATCGCCTGCGTCCCCCAAACCCGGCAGGATGTAGCCCACCTTGTTGAGCTCCCGGTCGAGGGCGGCAGCGAAGATCGGCACGTCGGGATGGGCCTCGAGCATCCGGGCCACGCCTTCGGGTGCTGCCACCAGGGACAGGAAACGAACCCGCTTGGCCCCCGCCTTCTTGAGGGCGCTGACCGCGGCGACGGCGGAGCCCCCGGTGGCGAGCATGGGATCGAGAACGAAGAAGTCGCGCTCGACCTCGTCGGATGGGATCTTGAAGTAGTAATCCACCGGCTCGAGCGTCTCATGGTTGCGATAGAGGCCGATGTGGCCCACTCGGGCGGAGGGGATGAGCTGGGTGATGCCATCCACCATGCCGAGCCCGGCTCGGAGGATCGGCACCAGGGTCAGCTTCTTGCCGGAGACCTGCCGGCCGGTGGTGCGTTCCAGCGGGGTCTCGATCTCCACCGGGGCCGTAGGAAGGTCCTTGGTCACCTCGTAGGCCATCAGTGTCGCGATCTCGCTTACCAGCTGCTTGAAGTCCCGGGTGCTGGTGTGCTTGTCCCGGAGGATGGAGAGCTTGTGTTGGATGAGGGGGTGGGCCAGGACGGTGAGATTCGCGAACCGGGGCGGCGGCATGGAGGGGAAATATGAGGGGGGAGGGGACCGGTGTCACCCTGAACCCCTCCCCCGCCGGCCCACTTCAGCATCGCCAGGTGGTAACTACGGCAATTTCGCGATCGCCTTTGCCGCCAGCGCCTTCGACATCTCCAGGCTTCCGGTGGTCACATCCAGGAGCTTCCCCTTGGCCGCAGCCTCGACGGTAACCAACCCGGTCCCTTCCACCTCATTTCTGATGGCCGGCACGCCCAGCCCCTCAATCGGTTGGATAATGATCTTGATGCCGCCGTAGGACGTTCCCTGCTTAGTGCGCCACTCGGCCATCTCCGCTGAGCTTGCCACCTGAGGCATACCAGAGGCGAGGACTAGGCTCACAACGGGAAGAAGCTGCTCCTTAGTCGCCTCGAAGTTGCAGGTCGTGTTCGCACCGTAGTCCTTCGGCTTCGTGGCTGCCACCTTTGTTCCGGTGACGGCCTCGACTTCCGCGGGCGTGAGGAGAGAGCAGGCGTCGACCTGCGTAGGGCTCGCCGGTGTAGCCGCCGGATCGGAGGAACTCGAGCTGACCTTGGACCCTCCCTTATCGCCACACCTTCCGCCTAGCAGGGCAAGGACGAGAAGCGCGGCGAGTGGCGTGAATTTCGCGGACATGGGCAAGGACTCCTTCCCTCTGGTTGCCTCAGTTATTCGTGGGCAACACCTCGGCCATCTTGACTCAGGAGGCAGACGAGCTCCCGCATATCGGCAGCTTGTCCCGCCCCCCCTCCTTGAAGTCGGCCCCGCAGCTATCGGGGGAGGCGCTTGGATCCCCGGATTGGGTACAGAAATATGGATCAAAGTCCGCTGGGTTGGCAAAGACCGTTGACGGCACCGACGGTGGTGCCCAAGATGGGGCGATTGCAACGGTCCTTGGCCGGGTCGCGGCCCCTTCCTATATTTCCCGCCCCAACGGCCAGGTAGCTCAGTTGGTAGAGCAGCGGACTGAAAATCCGCGTGTCGGGGGTTCAATTCCCTCCCTGGCCATTCACGCCTAACACCATGAGATCTTTTCCGGTGCTGTGCCGTGAGGCCCCTCGATTGGACTGCAGCTTTTCTGGGAATGTGTGCCTCTGGTGTGCGGATGCCCCGAAATTCCAAGCCCAACTACTGGGCAGATGGCCTCTTCGCTGAAGTCGTAATGCGGATGTACCACCTCCTGAGAGGACACGGACCGGTCCGGAACGCGGACCCATCATATGGTTCGCTAATGGCCCGGGCAATGGCGACGAGCTGTGATCGCCCCGGAGCTCGCATGGCTGCGGACTGTGATGCGCAAGACCCAGGTTGTGTAGTCCCAAGCCATGACGGAGACTGGCTCCGGAAGCAAACACAGCAGCGCATTCTGAGGGACACGCTCGTCCAGTCTCCGTCAGTGCATACACGTTTAGCCGTGCCCTCCCTTAGCGGCTCTCCATGCGCATGCAGCCGATCGGGGAGTTACCGGACGGCTGTCGCGCCCGGTTCCGACAGCGTCCCCTCCCACTCCACCACATACTCGATCGGCGAGATGAATCGGCCCCGGTACGTGCCGCTTCCGGTCCTTCCCTGGTACTTGCCAGTCGCCTTCTCTACGGTCCAGCTTCCCTCGAAGGTGATGACGACGCCCTTCTCCGCCGAAGCGACGGTCGTCACCCTACCAGCCGACTTCAACCGAGCGGTATCGGCCCCAGTGACGAGGCTAGAATACCCCTCGGCGGTTCCGGTGCCCCGGATCAGGTCCTCCGTCTGGATCATTCTCAGATGCGCTCCATCCATGTAGGCGGTCTCGCCGGTGCTGCGGTTCGTCCCTCTCGCCTGCCCGATGCTCAGGGTGTGTCCCTCGACATCACCGATCTCGGCGCCGAACTGGCGAGCATAGCTGGCGCTGTACGTCCCCGCGATCTTGATCCTGGCCCCTGGTGCCTGGCACACGAGGGCTTCCGTGATCAGGGCGAGGGATAGTGCCGCCAGGGTCGCTGGTGATCTGAGCTTCAACATGGGGTTACCCTCCAATCGAGTGAGAAACGAGTCCACGCGCGGTTGCCGCTCCTGGTGCGAGGGTGTACTGTAAGGCGTTGGCTCACACGCAGATCACAGAATGCTCACACGGCGGCCCATGTTGCGGCTTCGGACGTTCGGAAGTCCGTCGGTGGAGGGTGCCACCGGGCCGTTGGGCGGCGCAGCGGCGCAGCGCAGATGTCTGGCCCTTCTGGCGCTCCTGGCCGCCGGCGGCGACCGCGGAGTGAGTCGTGACAAGCTCCTGACCTTCCTCTGGCCGGAAAGTGAAGCGGGCAAGGCCTCCCATCGCCTGACCCAGCTGCTCTATCTGCTCAGGCGCGACCTGCAAGCGGACGACCTGTTCCTCGGGTCGACCGACCTCCGACTCAACCCTTCCGCAATTCAAACCGACATCGGCGAGTTCACCGCGGCCCTCGGCCGTGGAGATCTCGACGTGGCGGTGTCGCTCTATGCCGGTCCCTTCCTCGACGGCTTCTATCTCACCGCGGCGTCGGGGGCCTCCTCCTCAGAATTCGAGCGGTGGTCCGAAGAGGAAAGAGTCAGCCTTGCCGGGCGCTTCCGCGGCGCCCTCGAGGATCTCGCCGCCGCGGCCCGGCGCCAGGGCGACCTGCCCAGGTCGGTGGAACACTGGCGACGCATCGTCGCGTCCGATCCGTTGAGTTCGAGGGTCGCGCTGGGATTCATGGAGGCTCTCAGCGCGGTCGGAAACCGCGCCGAGGCCCTCCAGTTCGCCCGGGTTCACACCGAGCTGCTGCGGAATCAACTCGATGCCGACCCCAACCCTGCCGTGCTGGCCCTGGCTGACCGGCTGCGGGGCGGCGGTCCGCCTCCTGAATCGTCGCCACCGGCGGACGTGCCCGAGATCCTGGCAAGTGGTGCCGTCACACTCGAGCGGCCCAAGACGTGGAACATGGCCAGCGGCTATGCCGTCGACCGACAGATCGGACGCGGAGGAATGGCAACGGTATACCTGGCGCGTGACCTCAAGCACGCTCGGGCCGTCGCGCTCAAGGTTCTCCAGCCGGAAGTGGCGGCGGAGGTGGGAGTGGAGCGGTTTTCCCGGGAGATCAGAATCGTCGCCCAGCTTCAGCATCCCCACATCGTGCCCGTGCTGGACTCGGGGGGGAGTGGAGTGAACCTGTGGTACGCTATGCCGTTCGTGCAGGGCGAGTCGTTACGTGACAAGCTGGTCCGGGAGCGGCAGCTCGGGATCGACGAAGCGCTCGACATCGCCACCGAGGTGGCCGACGCCCTCGACTATGCGCATCGACATGGCGTGGTGCATCGCGACATCAAACCCGAGAACATCCTGCTCGCCGATGGACATGCACTCGTTGCCGATTTCGGAATCGCCCACGCGGTGGTCGCGGCCGGCAGCCAAACGCTCACGCAGGCGGGCGTCGGAATCGGCACCCCGGCCTACATGAGTCCCGAACAGGCCGCCGGAGAGCCGGTAGACGCCCGCAGTGACGTTTACGCGCTCGGGTGCGTCTGCTACGAAATGCTTGCCGGCGAGCCCCCGTTCACGGGGTCGACGGCGCTGGCGATTCTGACGCGCGCCTTAACCGAGCTCCCTCGTCCACTCCATCTTGTGCGTCAGGCCGTGCCGGTGGGAATGGAAGCGGCGATCGCCAAAGCCATGTCGCGCGTTCCCGCCGATCGCTTTGCCGGCGCCGCTCAATTCGCCGCTGCTCTGAGTTCGAGTGGCGTCACCGGCGGCACGACCACGAGGCGCAGGCGCCCCTTCCCGCGAACAATCGCCCTCCTACCGCTCGCGATCCTTCTGGCGGTAGCCGGTGTGTTCCTGTACCATCGCGCCTCCCACGCAGCGTTGCGTCCCCACCGGGTGATGGTGGCGGTTTTTGCCAATCGGACCGGCGACGCGTTTCTCGATCCGATCGGCCTGATGGCCGCCGATTGGGTCAACCAGGGACTCGTGAGAACCGGTCTCGTGGACGTGGTGGACGTCGGCGCGACGTATGTCCAGGGTCGCGCGGACTCTGGGCGACCGCCGGACCCCCGCTGGCTCGCCCGACAGAACAATGCCGGGCTCGTCGTCAGCGGGAACTACTACCGGTCGGGCGACAGCATCCTCTTCCAGAGTACGCTCACGGACGTCCAGACCGGCCGCGCATTGCGCGCGTTCGAGCCGGTTGCCGGATTGGGCGCGGAGCCATTGAAAATTGTAGAAACCCTTCGGCAGGGGATCATGGCCGGCCTCGCCACGCTGATCGACCCCCGATTCACGAACTTCATCGCGGGCGATGCTTCCCCCCCGACCTTTGCCGCGTATCAGCAGTTCGTCGCGGGCCAGGACGCCTTCTGGCACGGCGACTTCAACGAAGCGATTTCGAGGTTCGGCTGGGCCGCGGAGCTGGATTCGAGTTTCCTGTCCGCTCCCGTGTGGCTCGTCACGGCCCATGCCTCCATTTTCGATTGTGCCCCGGCCGATTCCATTGGCCTCGCACTCGCCCCGCGGCGCGAGCGGCTCAGTCGGATCGATCGCCTGCTCCTCGATCGGGAGCTGGCATGGTGCCATGCGGATTGGGACGAAGTCCTCCAACTGGCGAGGCAGAGTGCCGAAGCCCGCCCTAGCTCGACCAAGGAGAAGTTTCTGGTCGGGTTCTATGCCGCATTCGACAACCGACCCCGGGAAGCGGCGACGGCCTTGAGCCACTTGAACCCGAGGCACGACCTCGGATGGATGCCCGATAGCGCCAAGATGTTCTATTGGGCCTATCTCACGGGAGCCTATCACTCCCTCGGGGACTACGCCCAGGAGCTCGCCGCTTCCGAGCGGCTGGCCCACGAGTTTCCCCGCCACCTGGCGCCAGTGTATTACGAGGCGCGTGCGCTCGCGGGCCTTGGCCGGGCGTCGGAGGCCCTCGATCGCCTCGCCGCGGGAGCGCATCTCGAGTCCGAGCCCGCGCTGTACACCGGCCTGTTCTCCGCGGACTTCGTGCCGTTGGTCCTGTCGCCCGGTTGGGTCGACTATCAGATCGCCCTCGAGCTCTTGGCACACGATCAGCCGCCGGCATCGGCGAGTGCGGCCGCCGAGCGTGCAATCGTGTGGTATCGTGGCCGTCAGGCGGAGGAGGCGTCCTCGCTCGAGGGGCGCGTGGTGGTCGGTCGGTCGCTCGAGCTTCTCGGGCGCTATGAAGAAGCAGAGTCGGTGATCGCAGGAATCTCGGGCGCGGGCCCAGCGGCTGTGACCAGGCAGGGCATGCTCTGTGTGCTCGCCGCACGAAGGGGTGATCGGAGCCGAGCTCAGCATATCGATAGCGCGCTCGCTGGCCAGGCGCTTCCTTACTTCAAGAGCACGCCCTTGTTCTGGCGGGCTCAGGCGGCGGCAGTGCTGGGCGACCGTGACCGCGCCGTCACGCTCCTGAACGAAGCATTGACTCGCGGGCGGATCCCCGCCGGAACCCTCATCCATCACGATCTCTCGTTCGAGTCCCTACGAGACTACCAACCATTCCAAGAACTCGTACGCCCTCGAGACGCCGCTAACTGAATTGCCAGTGCCCACTGTTGAGACATGCTGATCGGGTTCAGTCCGGAGCCAACAGCCGGGGCGCCCAAGTCTACCAACGGCTCGTGGCTCTCTGGCGCGGGGCTGACCCGGCGCTCCAGCCGCAGGTTGCGGAGGTCCGCGAGGCTCTCCGAGGTGGCAGGCGAGCCACGATAAGATCCACCAGCCGCATTCCCCGACGGCCTTCTGGATCTAGATTTAGTACCTGACTAGTACCTGAACTCCGCGTTCCTAGAGGGTTCTGACCGGTGCTGGGCCGCCCTGTCGCACGCCGTAAGGCGTTGCTGAAATGCGCTTAACCGTTCTCCTCAGTTCTCGGCGGATTGGTCATTGCCGCCCTGAAAATCCGCGTGTCGGGGGTTCAATTCCCTCCCTGGCCATTGTTCGTTCCTCCAAGCCACAGCCCACCTTACGTCGCCCGAATCCTCTCCGGCCCCAACGCCGCGAGCCTGGTCAGCTGGCCTAGCTCAATAAATCGGAGGTCAAACTATGGAAAGAACAAAATTAGGGTTCGCCCAGTCCCTCCTTGCGTGTGTTGGAATTTTAACCACATCCTTTAGCCTGACCTGGGGACTTTGGAGCAAATTTCATCCAATTAGCGAGTACATCAATCGCCACGCCTTGTACATTGCCGCTACCGGGGTGGGACTGTTGTGTTCACTGGCCATTAATGTCTCATTACAGAGGAGAATCGAAGCCCTGGAACGTGCTGTGAATCAATTGTCGTCTTATCCACCTCGGTAGCGCGGTCACCCACCGGAGCACGTACCATAGCCCGATGAGCAATACCGACGCGGCCGCCAGTGTTACGGCGACGAGCATGGCCACCAACACGAGCGCGATCACGCTCCACCCAATCGCCGTTCCAAGCTCCTTCCCGTCGGGGAGCGCGCCGCGCAGGCGGGCCGCTAGTCCGTGCGGCGCGGCGGTCGCTCCGGACTCCAGCGCCGCCCCGAGCACAGCCAGTCTCTCGAGCCGCACCTTGGAATCCAGCCGCATGCCGACGACGTTCGCGGCGATCTCCGTCTGGCGCGCCGCGCTCTGCTCCGTCACTGGCGACCACACCGGAAAGAGGAAGTTCACTGCCCAGCCGCCAGGCACCTCGACGTCACACCCATCGAGGGTTCTTACCGCTCGCGCCAGTGCACCCGGGTTGCGGGTGAGCTGAACGGCGGTCGCATCGGCGAGCCGCCGCCGCGCGCGCCACATCGCGGCCAGCCACGGCCCAAGCACGAGGGTCGTGAACAGGGCGATCGACTGCTTTGCGGCAATGCTGGCCAGCCCGACGGTCGCGATGAGCGGTATCTGAAGCAGGATGATGTAGCACCCGTGCGCGACCGACTTCGGGTTGATCGTCTCCAGGTGTGCGAAAAACTCCTCGAACTCGAACCCGCCGCCGGTCAACAGCCGGTCCAGCAACACCCGCGCGTCCTCC
>Ga0307312_10001948_pt1 | contig 10753 bp, 10 predicted proteins | sample ER_DNA_202_FD_194489 | JGI IMG/M metagenome (GOLD analysis project Ga0307312, IMG submission 194489) | Bulk soil microbial communities from the East River watershed near Crested Butte, Colorado, United States - ER_DNA_202 | ecosystem: Environmental > Terrestrial > Soil > Floodplain | place...
GGCGTGGCACGGGTGCTCGTCGGCGAGCCGCTCCAGCGTGAGCGCCTGGCGCTCGGCCTTGGAGTCGAGTCCGTGTCGTGACGGCCGTGCCGGCCGGACATCGAGCGCCACCAGTCGCGCTGCCAGGTCACGACGGTACCTGGCGCTTCGCGCACTCCCACTGCGCGGCAAAGGGACCCGAGTGAGCGACACCGGGGGGTCCTCGAAGTCGCGAGCGGACACCCGAAAGAACTTCCGATCCTGCGCCAGGACGGTCGGACGACCCTCGCGCACCGAGAGCACGACCGCCAGGCCGCGGCGTTTCGCGCGGGGGACGAAGATCACGTCGCCCGGCTTCAGCCGGGCGAGGCCTTCCCGCACCGCATCGGTCTTCGCGCGTTCATGTCCCTTGCGCGACTCCTCGCGGATCTCGTCGGCGCGCTCGCGGAGCCGCCAGTACTCGACGAAGTCCCCGAGGTGGCAGGTCATCTGCTCGCGGTAGCCGGCGAGGTACGCCTTGTCGCGCTCCAGCTGGCGCTCCAGGCTCACCACCCCACGATCGGCCAGGAACTGCGCGAACGAGGAGTTGAGCAGGTGGTGGGCCTCCTCACGCGAGTAGTTGCGGACCAGGTTGACGGCCATGTTGTACGACGGCCGGAAGGACGAGCTCAACTCGTAGGTGCGCGTGCTCGCCAGGGCCGCCACTCGCTCGAAGGGCACTTGCCGCTGGAAGACCACGACGGCGTGACCCAGCTCGTCGATCCCACGGCGTCCCGCCCGCCCGGTGAGCTGTGTGTACTCACCCGGCGTGAGCAGCTCGTGGCGCTCTCCTTGGAACTTCCACAGGTCTTCGATGACCACCGTCTTCGCCGGCATGTTGATGCCGAGCGACAGCGTCTCGGTCGCGAAGACGATCTTCGCGAGGCCCGCCTCGAACATCTCCTCCACGGTCTCCTTGAACACGGGCAGCATCCCAGCGTGATGCGACGAGATGCCCGCAGCGAGGGCCTCGACGAAGTCGTAGAAGCCGAGGGTCTTCAGGTCGTCCTCGTCCATCCATGCGGCGCGCATCTCCGCGAACTCCCGGATCCGCTGCGCTTCCTCGCGGGTCGTGAGGCGGATCCCCGAGGCCATCAGCCACTCGACGCTTCGTGCACACCCGGCGCGAGAGAAGACGAAGTAGATCGCCGGCAGCATGCCCTGCTCTTCCAGAACGGTCACCACCTCTTCGCGGCGCGGCACGTAAACGCGACGGTGCCCCTCGCGCGGGCGCGTGATGCGCTGGTGTTGCGCCGTCCCCGAGCCCCGGCGGTAGTAGGTCTTGTACCGCACCTCCTCCCGGTCGAGCGAGACGATGTACGGGTTCGGCATCAGCTGGCCCTGCTGCTCGCTGTGCATCGGGTGCAGGTCGTGGCCGACGAGGTAGTGGTGCTCGAGCGGGACCGGTCGCCGCTCCTCGATCACCACCCGGGTAGGTCCCCGAAGCGTGCCGATCCACTCGCCGAACTCCTCGGCGTTGGAGATCGTGGCCGAAAGACACACGACCGCGACGGACAGCGGGAGATGGATCAGCACCTCCTCCCAGACGCCCCCCCGGTACGGGTCCTGGAGGTAATGGACCTCGTCCATCACGACGAAGGCGAGTCCGCGCAGCGTGCCGCTCTTCTCGTACAGCATGTTGCGCAGAACCTCGGTGGTCATCACGACGATCGGAGCATCGGCGTTGATGGTGTTGTCGCCGGTGAGCAAGCCCACCCTCGCCGCGCCGTACCGAGCCACGAAGTCGCCGAACTTCTGGTTCGACAGGGCCTTCAGCGGCGTCGTGTAGAAGCATTTGCCTCCCGCCTCGAGAGCCTGCTCGACGGCGAACTCCGCGACCACGGTCTTGCCGGAGCCGGTCGGGGCCGCGACGAGCACCGAGCCGCCCTCGTGCAGGGCCTCGATGGCGTGGAGCTGGAAGTCATCGAGCGCGAACGGATAGCGCCCAGCGAAACGTCGGGGGTCGGTCACCCCGCCAGTCTACGGGTGGGGGTCGGTTGACCCCGAGAGCTCAACCGATCCCCGACCGCCGCAGGTGCGCCTCGAGCAGGTCGTTGAACTCGCCGGGAGCCTCGAGGTTCGAGAGGTGGCCCGCGCCCTGGATGATCACGAGCTCGGCGCCGGGGATCTGTTCCGCCATCGGGGAGGTCACCTCGGGCGGGATGAGGGCGTCGGCGCTTGAGGTCACGACGAGCGCCGGCACGTGGATGCCGGGGAGATCAGGCGTGGAGTCCGGCCGCTCCGCCATCCCGAGCGCCGCGGCCGCGATCGATCCGGCGGGTTGATCCTCGATGAGCGATCGCACGTGAGCCCGCAGCTCCTCCGGCGCCGCCTCGGAGAGCAGGGGCGGGGGATTCTCGGCAAGGAAGGCGTTGCCCTCCTCGCGAAGCCGCTCCGCTAGCCGCCGGCGACCAGCCGCCGCCTCCTCGGAGTCCGGCCCCGACTTGGTGTTGGCGAGGATCAGCCCGGCAAAGCGATCGGGGGCGCGGCGCCACAGCTCGAGGGTCACGTAACCGCCCATGGAGAGCCCGCAGACCACCGCTCGGTCCACCCCCGCGCGATCGAGCTCGTCGAGGCAATGCTGCGCGGCCGACGCCATGGTCATCGTGTCTCCGGCTGATCTCGCACCGCCGAACCCGGGTAGGTGGGGGGCGACGACCGGGACCCCGACGGTGTCAAAGGCCGCGAGCTGCGCGTCCCACATGCGGGCGTCCAGCGGGAAGGCGTGGATGAGGAGCAAACCCTCGGCCATCAAGATCCCGTCCCGCCCGTCCCGCCCGGTATCACCGCTCCCGTCGCCCCCGGAAGGACCGAGCTCGGTTGGAACGTGCCGGCCTCGGACTGCGCTTGGATGTAGTCGGAGTAACCGTCTTTGAAGGTCGAGTCCGCGAGCGCGAGAACTCCGGAGGTGGACCCGAGCAGCTGGGCCCGTGCATCCCCGTCGAGCCCGGAGGCTTGCGCGAGCAGGTTCGCGGACTGCTCGAACAGCTTCAGCCCGGCGACCATCTGCTTCTGCGAGTCGATCATGTAGAGCACGAAGCCTTGATCGAACCCGCGGTTGACGATGATGTTCGTCACGTCGATCGCGCCGAGCGCGGCGTACGCGGTCTTCGCCTGCTTGGCCGCGGCTGCGGCGGCGGTTGCGGCGTCGGTGGGTTTGCTCGTTCCCTTCTGCAGATCGCCGAGTGCGGTGGTCAGGCTCGACATGGCGGTGAAGCTCGAGGGCGGGCTCGGCTGGCCGATCCCGGCCAGGATGGGATCGACCTCCGCCTGGTAGCGGGTTGCGGCGGTGCGGAGCCGTTTCGCCAGTTCTTCGTCCCGGGAGCGAGTCTGCTCCTTCGCGAAGCCGTACGCGATGCCGGCGAGCGACGCCACCGCGACGACGGCGGCGAGCCCGATCCAGAATCCTCGCCTGCGGATGAGCGGCGTCTTGACCGCCACGTATGCGGGTTTGGGGCCGGCGGCGACCGTCTTCTTGCTGCGAGACTTCGCCTTGCCTTTGATCGCCATGCGATACCTCTACTTCTTCAGGAGACGGGCCACGATGATAGCGGCCTCGTAGAACAAGATCATCGGGACCATCATCGCCGTCATCGTGTACGGGTCGGCACTGGGGGTGATCACCGCGGCGAACACCGCGATGAACAAGATCGCCCCCCGACGCCAGTCGCGAAGCTTCCGGCTCGAGACGACGCCCGCCTCGGCGAGGAAGACGAGCACGATGGGGAATTCGAACGAGAGACCGAAGGCCAGTGCGACGAGCATCACGAACGATAAGAACCGATCCCCCGTGAGCAGCGGGACGAACTGAGACCCGGCGAAGCCGAGAAGGAAGCTGAGGCCCTTGGGCAGCGTGAGGTACGCGAGGAGCGCGCCGAGCGCGAATAGGAAGACGGACGTCGCCACGAACGGAACCGCCATGCGCCGCTCGCGCTTCGTGAGGCCGGGGACGATGAAGCCCCAGATCTGATACAGCACGACCGGCAGCGCGATGAACAGACCAAGGAAGACGACGACCTTGAGCTTCAGCAGCACCGGATCCACGGCACCCATGAAGAACAACGTGCACTCCTTCGTGGGCCGCACGTCGGGCGGCACGGTTCGCCAGTAGTCGCAGTAGGGGTGCAACAGGAGCCGCACGACCGCGCCATAGAGGAACCATCCGACGATCGAGCCCACGGCGATCGCACCGAGCGAGATGAACAGTCGTGTCCGCAGCTCCTCGAGATGTTCGACGAGCGTCATCGCCCCTTCGGGATCGCGTTCTCGACGGCGCAGGAGCTGCGGGATGGAGGGCATCTCGGTGCGGCGCGCCCCCTACTCGCCCGAGGTCTGGCCCGGCGGGCTCGGCGGCGTGTCCCGGGTGACCTCGGGCGTCGGCGGAGCGTCGAGGGGTGGCGTCGGTGGCGCGGCACGAGGCCCGCGGGCGGGACCGCCCGACATCGAGCCCCCGTCCACGCCGACACGGAACGTCCGCTGGATCTCCTCGCGGGCGCGCCGAAGCTCGGCGAGGCTCCGGCCCAGGGTCCGGGCCACCTCGGTGGCGGCCGGGGTGTCATCCCCGCCTTCGACGGGAGGCCCGGCCTCCTGCGCCGCGGCGACCGCTTCGCTCACGGCGGCGGCGGTGGTCGATGCAGGAGCGGCCTCCGGGTTCGAGCCGTTCGGGGACGGACCGTCGTCCGCTGCGGCGCCGGTTGCGGCCGGACGCTCCGGACGTCGGCGCGGGGGCGTGGGCGGCTCGTCGAGTGAGACCTGGATGCTCCGGCGGACCTCGTCCTGCGCCTTGCGGAGCTCGCGAAGGCCCCTGCCGATCGAGCGGCCGAGCTCGGGCAGGCGCGCGGGTCCCACGACCAGCAAGGCCACGACGAGGACGAGCAACAGCTCCTGGGGACCGATGTTCAGCATCTCGCCTCAGCCGGGTTGATGCGACCGATTCTACCGCCGGACCTCTTCAGGGGCGGCCGGGCGAACGGCCAACGGCCCCGGCGGAGATGCTTCGGGAGCGGGCGCCGGCGCGGGCGCCCTCGTTCGCGATCGAGGACGCGATCGGCGTCACCTCGTCCTGGAACCTCGCGAGCGCCCGCCCGAGCACGAAGACGTGTCGGATGAGTGCGATGAGGACGGCAACCATCGCGATACTCGAGACGAGGCCGACGACGAGCCACACGAGAGCGGGACCGGACACGCGGCTAGGGTAGCCGACTGGCGTGCTCAGCGCTTGGCCAGGAACTCCTGGATATACGCATCGTCTTGGAGACGGAAGTGGAAGTCGATGAGGTCGTCGGCGGTGAGCCTGGGGCCCTCCGGCAGGCGGTCGAGTGGGTGGAGGAACTGCTCCGGCTCCTCGAAAAGCTGCTCGGCGGGATCGCGCTCGGCCTCTTCGGTGATCGTCCCGCGGCTCGCGACGTCCACGCCGGCCGAGACGAGGAGGGCCACGATCTTGCGATCCGCGCGCTTCTCGACCGCGTCCATGCAGGTGGGGCACGTGAAGCGGTAGGTGCCCTCGCGTCCTCCACGGACGACCTGCAGGAGGATCGCTTCAGGCCCCATGTCCACCTCGCCGCAGCGGGGGCACGTCGTCCGGATGGTTGTCATGACACCCCGAATATCGGCCGGCCTTCGGGGCGGCTTGAGGCATCCCGGCCCCGTCGGGGCTACCCCAAGCGGTACCGCTCCGCCGTCCGCCGGGCGAGCTCCCGGACCCGGTCGTTCAGCGAGGGGGGGTCTACCGCCTCGGCCTCCCCGCCGAGGCGGAGCAGCAACCGTTCCACCCACTCGAGACGGCCAGCCGGTAACACGATCTCCAGGTCGCCGTCCTCTCGTTCGATCGCCGAATCGACCTCGTAGTACTCACCGACCCAGCGGGCGCCGGGATGGAGCAGCAGCCGAACCGGCACGTCGCGCTCACCGGGCGTGTAGAGCGGCCGTCCCGCGCCGGCCAGGCCGAGCGGCTCGAACCGCTCCCCCGTCGCCGCCACGGTTCGGATCCGGTCGGCCCGGAACATCCGCTCCTCGTTCGAGCGATGATCCCAGGCGACCACGTACCAGTTGCCGACCGCGAAGAAGACCTCCTCGGGGTCGATCTCGCGGGAGGTGGTCTCCGCACTCGAGGCGGCGTGGTACTCGATCCGCACACGCTCATGCCGCATCACGGCCTCGCGGAGCGCATCGAGCGTCTGTGCTGGGCGCGCGCCCTCGGCGGCCTCGACGAGCTCAGGGAGGCGCCCGAGCGTCGCGGGGCCAAGACCCTCGCCGAGCTTGCGGAGCGCGGAGGTCAGCGCGGTCGCCTCGACGAGGCCCGGGGTGGCCGCCGCGGCGGTGCCGCGTAGGTACAGGGCGAGCGCTTCGGTCCTCGTGAGCCGAAGGGGCCGGCTGAAGTAATCGGCCATCCGGACCCACACGCGGCCGTCTTGGATGTCGACGTCGATGAGATCGCCGGGTCCGTACGGCGGCAGGCCCGACACGAAGAGCAGGTTCAGATCGTCCAGGAGGGCATCCTCGCTCACCCCGAACAGACGGGTCACCTCGGCGAGCTCGGTGCCGGGATGTTGCACGAGGTAGGGCACCATGACGAGCAACCGGCGCAGCCGCTCGGAAGCCTTGGGGGTCTTGCGGGTCGCCTCAGCCACCGGTGATCATCGTTTCCAACCGGCGGAGGACCTCGTCGCGAAGCGCCGGTGGCTCGAGCACCTCGGCATCGGGACCGTAGGACAGGACCCAGGACGCGATCCACGCGGGTTCGCCGGCCGGCAAGGCCACCTCGACCCAGCCGTCCTCGCGCGTAGCCAGGGTCTCCATGCCGATGAGACTCTGCGCCGCGAGCCAGGCGATCTCGGGCGAGAGCGCGACTCGCGCTCGGTCGTGCGGTTCACCGCGAAGCCACGGCCCGGGCTGGACGTGGTCGGACGCCCGGAATCCCTGCGGCGGCGAGCCGCCCTCCCCTTCGTCCGCGAGGTCGGACGCGACCCGAGAGACGCGGAACGCCCGCACCTCGTTGCGGTCCTGATCCATCCCGACGAGATACCAGTGCCCGCCGCGGAACACGAGGCCGTACGGATCGACGTGCCGCTCGGATCCCTCCCCTCGGGCGGTCCGGTAGTCGAAGCGAACGCGGCGACGTTCGGCGATCGCCTCGGCAACGGCGGTGAGACGGCCGTCCAGAGGACCGCCTTCGAGTGAGGGGGGCACCCCGGTCGGACCGGCCAGGATGCCGCCCTCGGCCCCGTACAGCAGCTTGCGGACCGCTTCCTCCGCCGAGGTGTCCTGTCCTGCGGTCCGAGCGGCGACGAACAGAGCCGAGATCTCTTCGGCCGTGAAGGTGATCTCGGGCACGTAGTACTCGTCTTTGTGGATCGTGTATCCCTGCTCCGCGTCCCAGACATCGGTGGGAACGACATCGATCGGGATGCCGATGTCACGAAGGATGTCCTTGTCTCGTTCGAACATCCGCTTCGCCGTGTCGAGATCGGCTTGCTCGTACGCGCCGGGCATCCGTTCGCGGATCTCCTCGAAGGTCATAGGCCTGCGCGACTCCAGGAGGAGCGCGACGAGGTTCACCAGGCGCTCGAGCGGCTGCATGCGTGGGGCATCATACTCGCGGCATGTCCACGCACCGGCGAGGCGTTCGGTTGCGCCGCGGACGCGTGATCGCGCTCGGGACGTCGCGCCCGGGAGCCCTCGAGCTCGAGGTTGACGTGGAGGGCCATCGCTCGCCGGCGCTCGCCTACCCCGAGCTCACCGGACCCGTCGCTGAGGGCGACAGCGTGCTGGTGAACACCACCGCGGTCTCGCTCGGTCTCGGCACCGGCGGCGTCCACCTCGTCGTGGCGGTCGAGGGCGCGGACCCGTCCGACGACCTGCCTCCCGGACGTGTGATGAAGGCGCGCTACACGCCGCTGCAGATCGCGGTGCAGACCCTCGAGGAGACGCACAGAGATCGGATCGATGGGTCGAGGGGTTTGGAAGGCACGCCCGTGGTCTGCGCCCCGCTGCACTCGATGATAGCCCCGATCGCCGCAGGCGCGATCGCTGCGGGGGCCGAGCGGGTGGTGTACGTCATGACCGACGGGGCCGCGCTGCCGGGATGGTTCTCGCGCCTCGTCCCGAGGTTGCAGACGGCGGGTCTCCTCCATGGATTCATCACCAGTGGGCAGTCGTTCGGTGGAACGCACGAGGCCGTCACGCTGTGGACGGCCCTGCTCGGGGCGAAGGAGGTCCTGGACGCCGACGTCGTCGTCGTGGCCGATGGGCCCGGCAACCTCGGGACCGACACGCGGTGGGGCGTGAGCGCGCTCGGGAGCGGGGTCTCGCTGAACGCGGTCTCACTGCTCGGGGGCCGGCCCGTCGCCGCCCTCCGGATGTCGTTCGCCGACCATCGCCCGAGACATCGCGGGGTCTCGCACCATTCCCTCACGATCCTCGGACAGGTGTGCACCGTGCAGGTGAACGTCGCCGTCCCCACCTTGGAGGGCGCCGAGCGGAGCACGGTGTGGGATGCCCTGCGGACGGCTGCCCTCGAGGAGCGTCACCAGTTGGTCGAGGCCGACGGCCGTCCCGCACTCGCCGAGCTCGAGAGTGCCGGTGTCCGATTGGAGTCGATGGGCCGAACACCGGTCGACGATCCGTCGTTTTTCCTGGCGGCGGGTGCCGCCGGCGTCCTCGCCGGACGGATGGCCGCGGGATCGCGCACCTGGCACCGCGGATAGGCGGCGGGCGTGCGCACCTCTCACATGTGGGCGATCAGCTGCTCGACCCGCTCGTCGACGCTGCGGAACGGGTCCTTGCAGAGCACGGTGCGTTGCGCCTGGTCGTTGAGCTTCAGGTGCACCCAGTCGACGGTGTAATCGCGGCGCTTCTGCTTCGCGTGCTTGATGAAATCTCCGCGCAGCTTCGCCCGCGTCGTCTGCGGAGGCTCGCGCATCGCCCTCGCGATGTCCTTCTCCGAGACCGCGCGATCCACTCGGTCGGCGCGCTCCAAGAGGTAGTACAGGCCTCGGTCGCGGTTGACGTCGTGGTAGGCCAGATCGAGCAGTGCCACACGCGGGTGCGAGAGCGCGAGCCCATGCTTCTCGCGGTAGCGGTCGATCACGCGCTGCTTCGCCACCCAGTCGACCTTGCGCACCAAACGATCCGGTTCCTGGGCCGTGAGCGCGTCCAGCGCACCGCGCCACTCGGCAAGCAGGAGGCTGGAGGTGTCGTCCCCCCCACGACGTTCCACGAACTTCGCCGTGCGCTCGTAGTACTCCTCCTGCATCTGGATCGCCGTCAGCTCACGACCGTTCGCTAGGCGTACCTTCTTGCGGCACGTGACGTCGTGCGAGATCTCGCGGATCGCACGGATGGGGTTCTCCAAGGTGAGGTCGCGCATCACCGTGTTCGCCTCGACCATACGAAGGACCAGGTCGGTGATCCCGACCTTCATGAACGTCGTCCACTCGTTCATGTTCGAGTCGCCAACGATCACGTGGAGGCGGCGGAAGCGCTCGGCGTCGGCATGCGGCTCGTCGCGGGTATTGATGATCGGGCGCGAGCGCGTGGTGGCGCTCGAGACACCCTCCCAGATGTGCTCGGCACGCTGGGCGATGCAGAACTGCGCGCCACGCGGGCCGTGGAGCACCTTGCCGGCCCCGCAGTAGATCTGCCTCGTCACGAAGAAGGGGATGAGGATGTCCGCCATCCGCGCGAACTCGCCCTGCCGGGCGACCAGATAATTCTCGTGGCAGCCGTATGAGTTGCCTGCCGAGTCCGTGTTGTTCTTGAACAGGTACACCTGCCCGCTGATGCCCTCCTCGTGCAGACGCACCTCGGCGGCCGCCAGGAGCGCTTCCAAGATCCGCTCGCCCGCCTTGTCGTGCGCGACGAGATCGTTCACGGAGTCGCACTCGGGCGTGGCGTACTCAGGATGGGAGCCCACGTCGAGGTAGAGGCGGGCTCCGTTCTCCAGAAACACGTTCGAGGAGCGTCCCCAGTGGACGACGCGCCGGAAGAGGTATCGGGCGACCTCGTCGGGTGAGAGCCGGCGCTGGCCCCGGAACGTGCAGGTCACGCCGTACTCGTTCTCCAGGCCGAAGATGCGACGGTCCACGCCCCGAGTCTAGGCCTGGCCCCGACGAACGCCGGGAGGTCCGATCAGCCGGCGAGGGCCGCGGAGACCTCGTCGTCGTCGAGCCGCCGGAACTTCCGGCGATGCGTGCGCGTGCGATCGAGCACGCCCGCCTCGAGCGAGGCCGCTTCGATGTCGTGTCCCTCGGCCGCGGAGAAGGTCTTCACGGCCTCGCGGATCGCGGTCGGCAGGTCCCACCCCGGGGCGAAGGCCGACCGGAGCGCCGTGGTGAGGTCCTCGGCGTGCCCACCGATCGCCACGAGCTCCTGCTCGTCGTTCACCGAGCCGTCGAACAAGACGTGGTACAGGGCGTTGCGGCCGCCGTCGGCCTCCACCTCCCCGACGAGGATCTCGACCTCGTACGGCTTCATCTGCTGGGTGAAGATCGTCGAGAGGGCTTGTGAGTAGGCGTTCGCGATGTCCTTCGCTTTCACGTCCTCGCGCCCGTAGGAGTAGCCGCGCAGGTCCGCCAACCGCACGCCGGCGATCCGGAGCTCCTCGAACTCGCTGTACTTGCCGACGCCCGCGAACGCGATGTGGTCGTAGATCTCACTGATCTTGTGCAACGTGGCCGACGGGTTCTCGGCGATGAACAAGATCCCCTCCGCGTACTCGAGCCCGATAACCGATCGG
>Ga0307312_10001950_pt1 | contig 10751 bp, 8 predicted proteins | sample ER_DNA_202_FD_194489 | JGI IMG/M metagenome (GOLD analysis project Ga0307312, IMG submission 194489) | Bulk soil microbial communities from the East River watershed near Crested Butte, Colorado, United States - ER_DNA_202 | ecosystem: Environmental > Terrestrial > Soil > Floodplain | place: USA...
GTCGTTGATCAGCTGGCCGCTGTTTTCGTCGACCAGACCGCCGATGAACACTGCGTCGGGGTTCGTGTTCTTGACGCGCGTGAACAGCGCCTGGAAGTTCGTCGACTTGGGATCGAAGGCCGAGAAGCCGACCACCTTGATGCCGGCCGCCTTCAGAGCGCCCTCCGTGTTCTTGGCAACTCCGAGCCCGTAGGCCTCCTTGTCGTTCAGGATGTAGACGCTCTTCACGCCCTTCTGCTGCATGAGCTTCGCCTGAACGGCGCCTTGGTTTGGGTCGCTCGGCGCTACGCGCGCATACGTGCGCGTCCCGCTCGGGTAGTACTTCTCCGGCTCGTTGCCCGCGCAGGGTTCGGTCAGGCACCCGTAGGTGTTCGCCGGCGAGATCATGGCCAGCCCGCCACCAGGCGCCTTGTTCGTGACCGGGATCTCGATCGCCGCGCAGCCCGAGTTGAACGTGCCGACCACGCCGAGCAGGCTGCTGTTACCCGCGTAAGCATGGGCGTTCGCGCTGCACTTCGTCGGGTCCCACTTGGCGAGCTGGGCCGACGCGTCGTTGCAAGCCTGGAAGGCGATCTTGTACTTGCCCGCTTTCCAATCCCTCTGACTTAGGGCATACGTCATCGCCTTGTTCATCTGGACCGTTTGGGTCCGCGAGCCGCCGATCAGCGGCAGGTCCGAGGCGATCAGGTAATCGGCCTTGCCGGAGCCCTGGTACTGCACCGGCGAGCAGGAAGACGCGGGCAAAGCCGTGACCCCATTGCCTCCTCCCCCGCCGCTGCTGCTCTTCTTGCTTCCTCCTCCGCACCCTGCCGCGGTGAGAGCCAGCCCAGCGGCGGCGACGAGGAGTAGTCCGATCCTGAAGCGTTTCGTCACTCTTCCTCCTATCCCGGGTTGCCGAGCAGTTCCACGGGCGTGACGGCCTGGACGCTGCTCACTGCCGCGCGCAAGTATCAGGGCAGCGGCCTGAGCTTTCAACTTTCGAAAGTAAAGATGAGGCGGGTTACTCTTCGTTTCGCGCCGAAGTGGCGGAACTGGCAGACGCGCCGGACTCAAAATCCGGTGAGGGAAACCTCGTGCGGGTTCGACTCCCGCCTTCGGCATTCAGCTCAACCATGCGAGTCGGCAGTCATCTCGCGAGATGAAGAGGCGTTTCGCGGCGGGACGACGTGCGGCGGCTTCGGCGACCGGCCCCCGAATTCCCGCAAGTCCTAATCGGGATTGCTTAGTTCGCTTAGGAGCAGCCCCGGTGGGGCTGCCAGTCGAGCGCCTCGGCACGGAGAACGATGCGAGTGGTGCGAGCGTTGTTCCGCTCGTTCGACTCCAGGAGCCGATCTTCGGGATCGGCCTGAGAGACAAGGCAGTACACGCCGTCGCCGAGCCTGGTCAGATCAAGCTCTTGGCCGCTGACGCGAGCACCGTAGATGTCACCCCACCCGATCGAGATGCCGCCTATGGAGTCGCGCCGGCAGCTCCCGTAGTACTTTCGACGTGGGGAGCCGGGTGCCTTCGGTAGCCGCCGTTTCGTGTCAAGCACGCACGAGCTCACCTTCTTTCCCACGATGACGAGCGGGCCGCGCGACCCGTCAGCCTGGAAGGGGTGGAGCGAGTACTCGGCAAGCGCCTCGAAGTGCCAGTGCTTGTGGACGGGATGGAACCGGGTGCACCCTGCGCTCCTCGTGCGGAAACGGACGTCGACGCCCCGCGCAAAAGCCCCGTCCCCGTTCGCGTCTCGGTAGATGCGCTGATACGACGTTCGGTCGTCGCGGGGGTTGCCATTGCGGTTGCAGTCGCCGACGCGAGGCCGCAGTTCGAGCGGGCCGATCCCGACGTTGACCACCTCGTTCGAGAAGCGAACCACCCGATTTCCGCGCTTCCCTACCTGGAGGAAGATCTTGGCCGGGCTTCGCGTGACGAGGTCGGGAAGGAGATCGCGCGAGGCACCCGTACTCCCAGCCGCGCTCGGAAGCACGAGGGCGGGCGCCAGGAGCAGCGCGGCAAGCCGGGGGAGCAACGGCGCAAGCCTAGCTGCCGTCAGTTTGCGGACGACGTTGTCTTGCCTTCAAAATCCGGTGGGACGAAAGCCCCGTGTGGGTTCGACTCCCACCTTCTGCACCTCGCGCAACGCTGGTAATTCGGGGAGGTCGGGACCTACACTCTCCGTATGCAGACGTGTCCGAGTTGCGGGCGTGAGAATCCGGACGACTTCAAGTTCTGCGCCGAATGCGGCACGGCGCTCGGAGCCGACGCGCTTCAAGCTCGCGAGCTTCGGAAGCTCGTCACCGTCGTCTTCGCCGACATCACGGGCTCGACCGCGCTGGGCGAGCAGGTCGATCCAGAATTGCTGCGGCGCGTGCTCGAGCGCTACTTCGAGGAGATGCGCCGGATCCTCGAGCACCACGGCGGCACCGTCGAGAAGTTCATCGGCGACGCGATCATGGCCGTGTTCGGGATTCCTCACCTGCACGAGGACGATGCGCTCCGGGCCGTTCGGGCGACGGCCGAGATGCGCGAGCGCCTCGCCGAGCTGAACGAGCAACTCGAGGTCGATTACGGGATGCGGCTGCAAGCGAGGATGGGCGTGGCGAGCGGCGAGGTGGTCGCAGGCGACCCAGGCCGGGGCGACTGGTTCGTCACCGGAGACGCCGTCAACGTTGCCGAGCGCCTAGAGCGAAGCGCCGCCCCGGGCGAGATCGTGGTCGCGGAGGAGACCTGCCGCCTCGTACGGGACGCGGTCGAGGTCGAGCCACTTGAACCGCTTAGCGTCAAAGGAAAGGCCGAGCCGCTTTCCGCTTGCCTGCTGCTGAAGGTCACGCCCGGAGCGCCCGCGCATGAGCGCCGGTCCGACTCTCCGATGGTGGGGCGAATGGGCGAGCTCGAGCTGCTCCGACAGGCCTTCGGCCGGGCCGTCTTGGGGCGCGCATGCCACTTCTTCACCGTCCTTGGCGCGGCCGGGGTCGGCAAGTCGCGCCTGCTGTCGGAGTTCCTGGACGAGGTGGAGCCCAAGGCAACCATCCTCACGGGCCGCTGTCTCCCCTACGGCGAGGGGATCACCTTCTGGCCCTTGTTCGAAGCCGTCAGTACGGCAGCCGACCTCGCCGAGGGCGATCCGCCGGAGGTGGCGCGCACGAAGATCGCCTCCCTGCTGTCCGGCGAAGACGCGGCCGGGCTCGCGGCGGAACGGGTTGCAGGGCTGCTCGGCCTGGCCGAGACGGCGGCCTCGGCCGAGGAGGGCTTCTGGGGGGTGCGAAAGCTGCTCGAAGCACTGGCCCGCCGTACTCCGCTCGTTCTCGTTTTCGACGACCTGAACTGGGCCGAGCCGACGTTCCTCGACCTGCTCGAGCACATCGCGGACTGGTCGCGCGACGCGCCGATCTTGCTTGTCGGGATGGCGCGCCCCGAGCTCACGGAGATGCGGCCCGGCTGGGCCGGCGGCAAGCGAAACGCGACCACGATCTTCCTGGAGGCCCTGTCCGCGCAAGATTGCGCGACGCTGATCCACAACCTGCTCGGACAAGCGGCGCTCGCAGCCGAGGTTCAGAACCGCGTCCAGGCGGCGGCCGAGGGCAACCCGTTGTTCGTCGAGGAGACGCTCGCGATGCTGATCGAGGAGGGCCTGATCGTGCGCAGGAACGGACGCTGGGTCGTGGCCCGCAACCTCTCCCAGGTTCGCGTTCCGCCGACGATCCAGCTGCTGCTTGCCTCACGGCTCGATCAACTCGGTCACGAGGAACGCCAGGCAATCGAGCGCGCCGCCGTCGAGGGTGACATCTTCCACCTCGGCTCGGTGGAGGCGCTGACTCCGGCTGAGCGCCGCGCCGGTGTCGGGGACTGCCTGCTGAGTCTCGTGCGCAAGGAGCTGATCCGGCCCCACCGCGCCACGTTCGCGGGCGAAGACGCCTTCCGGTTCCGTCATCTACTCATCCACGAGGCCGCGTACCACGCAGTGCCGAAGGAGGTGCGCGCGGAGCTCCACGAAGGCTGCTCGCGCTGGCTCGCGCAGAAGGGAGGCGAGTTCGACGAGCTTGTCGCCTACCACCTCGAGCAGGCGGTCCGGTTTCGCAGCGAGCTCGGCCCGCTCGACGCTCACGGCCAGGACCTTGCGGCGCGAGGAGGAAATCTGCTCGCCACTGCCGCGCGAAGGGCCTCCGCCCGCGGCGACATGCCTGCCGCAGTCGGCCTCTTCGAGCGCTCGGTGGCGCTGCTCAGGGACGAGCCCGAAAGGGCGGAGGCGCTGCTCGACCTCGCCGCGGCCCTCCTGGAGACCGGAGACTTCACACGCACCGAGCAGGTGATCACCGAAGCGACGGAGGCTGCCGCCACACGCCAGGATCGACCCCTTGCCGCTCGTGCGAAGCTCGAGCGCTCCAAGATGCAGCTCCTGGTCGAACGCGAGATGAGCATCGCCGACTCGCTCCGGCAGGTTGAGGGCGCGATCACCACTCTGGAGCAAGCCGGTGATGACGCCGCCCTGGCCCGAGCCTGGTGGGTCGTCGGAGAGATGGCCTGGCTGCGCTGCGAGTTCGCCGCCGCCGAGGAGGCAATGACCCGCTCCCTGGCGCACGCTGAACGGGCGGGAGCCCCCCGAGAGGTCTTGCGCGCCCGCACCTTTCTCGCGCTCGCAGCGGTCGACGGGCCGAGGCCGGTACCCGAGGCGCTCCTGCGCTGCCGCGAGATCCTCGACCAGGCCAGAGGCGACCAGGTGCTCGAGGCGAATGTCGGGTACGCGATGGCTTCCGCCGAGGCCATGCAGGGGAGGTTCGACGAGGCGCGAGAGCTGGCGGCTCGCAGCGCGGCGATCTACGAGGAGATCGGCATGCCTTTCTCGCTCGCGACCTGGAGCCACTGGCCGGGAACGGTGGAGCTGCTTGCGGGGGATCTGGAGGCCGCCGAGCAAATCTTCCGCTCGGGGTACGAGACGCTCGTGTCGCTGGGCGAGAAGCTCAACCTGTCGTCGATCGCGATCTCACTCGCCGAAACGCTCTATCTCCAAGGCCGCGCGGAAGAGGCTGAGCAGCTCACAATGGTCAGCGAGGAAGCGAGCTCGCAAGAGGACGTCTGGGCCCAGGTTGCGTGGCGGTCTGCGCGGGCGAAGATCCTCGCCCAACGTGGCGTGCTTGCCGACGCCGAGATGCTGGCCCGAGAAGCCGTGGAGCTGATCGCCGAGAAGGACGTCCTCAACATGCGCGGACACGCGCTCACTAGCCTCGCTGAGGTGCTGTTGGCCGGCAACAGAGTAGAGGAGGCGTCCGAGTGCGCGGCCGAAGGCGTCCGGCTCTACGAGGCAAAGGAAAACGTGGTCGCTGCGGAGAAGGCGCGCGCGATCGTCGCCCCTGGGAGGCTCAAGACAGGCGCAGCCTGACCCTTTCGAGCATCTCCCGATCGAATTCCGGCTCCTTTAGCGGCGGCACCACCATCGTCACGACCGGTGCGACCTCCGCTTCCCCCACTGCGTGGAGCGGAAGGCGCTGCACGATCGGCTCGCAGGTCGGGTAGGGGGAAGCCTCGTAGAGGATCGTCTCGTGCTCGGGCGGGTAGAGCTCCAGTAAGCGGTCGATCAGGAGCGGCAGACCGCGCAGGCTCGGCGTGGGCTCAAAGCGCCATTCGCCTACCAGGCCGGCCTGCCAGAGGATCAGGAGCGCGCCGGTGTCTATTGTTCGCCGCCGGACGAGGAAGTCGGTCGCTTCGTAGCTCTGGCAGCCGGTCGAAGCGGGATCGATGCCAAGATCGGCAACCAGGCAGTCCTCGGTCGAGATCCCGGGCAGCATTCGCGCGCGGAACCCTTCGGCACGGAGACGCCGGATCGCCTCGTGGCCGGGCCAAGCGAAGACGCCCGGATGCCCGTAGAGAATGGCGCAAACGTGGCGCTCCTGCCTGACGCGTGAGACGATCTCGTCGACGATCGCGCCGTAGATCTCCCGCCGGTCTTTGCCCTGCTCGTAAAACGGCGTCAGGGTGCGCGGTTTCGGATTTGCCCGCTCGATCCAGGCGGCGGTGACGGGATCGTTGACGAGGTAGAGAGCTTCGTCCGCTTGCTCGACGGCGAGCCGCGCCTCTGCGGTCAGATGCCCGGCTGCCTGGATCCCCGTGCCGACGACGGTGAGCGAGCCGCTGGGCATTGGCAGCGGGTGCCGCTCAGGACTCGCTGGTGTCGTCCGGCGCGGTCATCGGCACGTGGCCGAAAACCATCGGCACATTGCCGAAGACCTGCGGAACGTTGGCCAGGAAAACCTCCCTGTCGGGGTATTCCTCCTGTAGCGCCTCGCGGAGCCTTCTCAGATTGCCGCTGAGCAGGATCTCGCGCTCGCTGCTCGAGAGCCCTTCGGCATCCATCGCTCCCTGGGGGTCTCTCAGGTAATGGCCCAGCACGTCGGGCTGCTCGACGAGCTTGATGAGAAACGGTCCGATCATGGCGGCTCCTCCGGAGGCTGACCGATCGCGCCGACCCTACAAGCAGCGGTTCAGTTGCGTCAACCGCCACGGCGACCGCACGAGAACGGTGAAGATGGCGATGTGAAGGTCGGCGTCCTCACCGGCGGCGGAGACTGCCCGGGCCTGAACGCGGTCATCCGCGCGGTGGCGCGGCGGTCGTTTCAGCGCGGACACGAAGTCGTCGGAGTGCGAGACGGATGGCGTGGGCTGGTCGAAGACGAGCTCGAGCCGCTTGGACCGCGCGAGATCTCCGGGCTCCTGCCGCGCGGGGGGACGATCCTCGGCACGACGCGCACGAATCCCTACAAGCTCGAGGGCGGGGTCGAGCGAGTCAGGGAGACCTTCGAGCGCGCCGGTCTCGACGCCCTCGTGGCGATCGGCGGCGAGGACACACTCGGTGTCGCGGCGCGGCTCCACGAGGAGTACGCCTTCCCGGTCGTCGGCGTTCCGAAGACGATCGACAACGATCTCAGTGGCACCGACTACACCTTCGGTTTCGACACGGCCGTCTTCATCGCCACGGAGGCGATCGACCGCCTCCACACGACCGCGGAGTCGCACAACCGCGTGATGGTCGTGGAGGTAATGGGCCGTCACACGGGCTGGATCGCCGTCATGAGCGGGATCGCGGGCGGCGCCGACGTGATCCTGATCCCCGAACAGCCGATCTCGATCGACGAGGCCTGCGACGACATCCGCCGCCGCCACGAGCGCGGGAAGGACTTCTCGATCGTCGTCGTTTCGGAGGGCTACGAGCTGGAGGGCCTCGCTGATGCGGGCGAGCAGGACGAGTTCGGTCACGTCCGGCTGTCACAGCGTGGCGTCGGGGACGCACTCGGACGGGAGATCGAGAAGCGGACGGGTTTCGAGACGCGCGTGACGGTGCTCGGACACGTCCAGCGCGGGGGCTCCCCCACTCCGCGCGACCGCGTGCTCGCCACCCGGTTCGGGCTGAAGGCGGCCGACCTCGTAGACGAGGGGAGGTTCGGGCAGATGGCGTCGCTGCAGGGCGACCGAGTCGTCGAGGTGGCGCTCAAGGACGCGACCGCGGAGCTGAAAACCGTGCCGCCGGAGTGGTACGGCGTGGCCAAGGCCTTTTTCGGCTAGTGGCCGTCACCAAGCCCGGGCTCCACAGCTTTTCGTCCATGACCGCGCCGCTGCGACGGGTGCTACTGCGCCCGCCTCAGGCCGGTGACCTGCGGTTTTGGCGCGAGTACGGCTGGCGAGCCGAGCCGGACGCGGCCGGGATCGCGAGCGAGCACGACGCCCTCTGCGAGCTGCTTGCCGGCGCCGGAGCCGAGGTTGTCCTGGCCGAGGCGCGGGTGAAGGACGATCCCGACGCGATTTACGTCTACGACCCGGCGCTGATCGCGGACGATGGCGCGGTCTTGCTCCGGCCCGGAAAGGCGGGCAGGCGCGGCGAACCGAAAGCGCTCGGTATCGATCTCGCGCGGGCGGGCGTGCCGGTCTCGGCGCGCCTCGACGAGCCCGCGCGAGCCGAGGGCGGCGACCTGATCCGGCTCGACGAGCGAACGCTGCTCGTCGGTCTCGGCTACCGGACGAACCAGGCCGGCGCCGACGCGCTCGCGGAGCTCACAGGTCTCGACGTCGTTACGTTCGACCTGCCGCACTGGCGCGGCGAAGGCATGCACCTGCTCTCGCTGCTGAGCCCGGTCGCGGGCGATCTCGTTGTCGCGTACAAGCCCTTGCTCCCCGTCCGGCTCGCCCAACTGCTCGCCGAGCGCGCGATCGAGATCGTCGAGGTGCCGGACGAGGAGTTCGGGACGATGGGCGCAAACCTGCTCGCGCTCGGGCCGCGAGTCGCCCTGGTCGTGGAGGGCAATCCGAGGACCCGCAGCCGGCTCGAACGCACGGGTGTCGAGGTGCTCGCCTACGAGGGCAGGGAACTCTCGAAGGGCGACGGCGGCCCGACCTGCCTGACGTTTCCGCTTCTGCGCGAGCAGCTCTAAACGTCGGGCGGCGCGTCGCCGACGAGGTCAGCCACGCTGCGCGGCTCGACGATGACGCCGTCGAAGCCAGCGCGTTCGAGCGCGCCGACATCGTCGGCGCTTGCGGCGGGCAGCTCGGCGATCGCCAGCTTCCCGGCCGGAACATCGGGCAGGAGATCGAGCACGCGCTCGAGCGCTTCCTCGCCATCGGCGCCGGGCGCCGAGAGCACAAAGATCTCTGGGTCGAGCTGCTCGAGCGCGGACTCGAGGTGTTCCTCGTCGTCGATTCGGAAGGCGAGCTCGCAGATCTCGGAGAACTCGCCTGACAACTCGGCGAGCGTGCCCAGATCCTCCCCCACATCGAGGAGGCAAGCATCGGCCTCGTGAGGCGGCCGGCCCTGGTCGCGCGGCCACGCCAGGAGGACCGGCAAGCTCGTCGCCGTTCGGATCTGCGCCAGCGCTCCGTCGTCCAGACCCGCGACGAGGACGGCCTCGGCGCCCTGCTCCTCGACCCGGGCGGCATCGCCTGCAGCCGCAACCCGGGCGATCAGCGAGATGCCGTCGCCTTCGGAAATCGCCTGACTGAAACGCCTGCCCGCGTTCACCGGCGCAGATTCTTCACGATTGCGTCACCCACGCGCGCGAAATTCTGAATTAGGCTCGTCGCGGGGAGGAGGCTGGGTACGCCTGACGGCGGCGCCACCGGACACGGCCCGGTCAGATACCCATCGGGTGCCCTGAGGCGTCGCCTTGCGACGCCGACCTGGAGGCCGCGGCGGCTCTGCCGTCGCGGCCGTGCTAAACCCGACTGAGGTCACTGCCCGGCGGTCACACTCCCATCGGATGCCAGACCGTCTTGAGCTCGAGAAAGCCGGCGATCTCCCAGGGGCTCTGGTCCTCGACCGAGCCCCGGACGATGCGCTTGACGTTGTCCGCGGCCAGCCGCTCGAGCTCGGGAATGTCGCCGTCAGCTCCGGTCACGTCCAGCGCGTTCACGTCCATGTGGGACGCCAGCACCGAGGCGAGCTCGCTCCGAAAACCCGTCAGGAGATTGACGACGCCGCCCGGGACGTCAGACGTCGCGAGCACCTCGGCTAGCTCGATCGCCGCGAGCGGCCGCGATTCGGACGCGACCACGACTGCGGCGTTGCCACCGACCAGCACCGGCGCGAGCCGGGAGACCAGGCCGAGCAGCGGCGGCTCGTCGGGGACGAGCACGCCGACGACGCCGGTGGGCTCGGGCACGGTGAAGTTGAAGTACGGGCCCGCGACCGGGTTCGCCGAGCCCAGAACCTGAGCGAGCTTGTCGGCCCAGCCCGCATACCAGACGAACCGATCGACGGCGGCGTGCACCTCGGCCTCGCTTCCGGTCAGCTCGGCGAACTCTCGCGTCCGGGCCTCGAGCATCTCGGCGACTCGGTACAGCACTTGGCCCCGGTTGTACGCGGTCATGCCCGCCCACTTCGGCTGCGCGGCGCGCGCGATCCGCACCGCGTCGCGGACGTCCTTCCGCGATGCCCGCGCGACGTTTTGCCCCTCGGCCTCGTACGTGCGGCCCGACTCCGAGCGCGGGAAGGCGCCGCCGATGTAGAGCTTGTAGGTCTTGTTGACCGGCAGGCGGCCGCCGCGCTCAGCCACCGGTTGACTCCACTCCGTCGAACGCCAGATACGGCTCGAGCCCGTGCCGCCCGCCCTCGCGGCCGAAGCCCGACTCCTTGTAGCCGCCGAACGGCGAGGCCGGATCGAAGCGGTTGTAGGTATTCGCCCAGATGACACCGGCCTCGAGCCGCTGAGCCATCCAGAGGATCCGCGACCCCTTCTCGGTCCAGACGCCGGCGGAAAGCCCGTACGGGGTGTTGTTCGCCTTCTCGACCGCCTCGTCGGGTGTTCTGAAGGTGAGCACCGACAGCACCGGTCCGAAGATCTCCTCCTGCGCGATCCGGTAGCTCTGGGCGACGTTGGTGAAGACGGTCGGCGCGAACCAGTAACCCTTTTCCGGCAAACGGCAAGGCGGCTGGTAGATCTCGGCGCCCTCCTCCTTGCCCGCCGCGACGAGCTCTTCGATCTTCTCCAGCTGCTGGCGCGAGTTGATCGCGCCAACGTCGGTGTTCTTGTCGAGCGGATCGCCGACGCGCAGCGTCGTCAAGCGCCGCTTCAGCTTCTCGATCAGCGGCTCGTAGATCGACTCCTGGACGAGCAGCCGCGAGCCGGCGCAGCAGACGTGGCCCTGGTTGAAGTAGATCCCATTGACGATTCCCTCGACCGCCTGGTCGAGCGCGCAGTCGTCGAAGATGATGTTCGCGGCCTTGCCGCCGAGCTCGAGCGTCAGCTTCTTGCCGGTGCCGGCGAGCTCACGCTGGATCGCCTTGCCGA
>Ga0307312_10001951_pt1 | contig 10750 bp, 7 predicted proteins | sample ER_DNA_202_FD_194489 | JGI IMG/M metagenome (GOLD analysis project Ga0307312, IMG submission 194489) | Bulk soil microbial communities from the East River watershed near Crested Butte, Colorado, United States - ER_DNA_202 | ecosystem: Environmental > Terrestrial > Soil > Floodplain | place: USA...
CTACTGGGGAGGATTGATGAAGCCATCCTTCATTGTCGGGTAGTACGGCCCCCGGCTTTTCCCGCAGTTTCGGCAGTCGTAGTACATCGCGCCGTCATCGCCACGGGTTTTTTGCCAGTGGTGCCACCCGAGGTAGCAGCGCAACGTCTTGGCCATGCCGCTTGCGAGTCTATGCCCGGGCGGCAACGGGAGCGCGACGCCTGAAGGGCGCCGCTGCAGCCGGCTTGCAAGCCGCGCGCGTCCGCACGGTTGCTGTCGCGTTTCCGCCAAAAGGCGACAGTGGCGCGCGGAGTCGACTTTGAGTACACGCGCGCGTGCGAATATCACACCGGCTCGTTCGACGTAAGCGTGACGACCGGCTGCCCATCTGGCCGACGCACGCGGGCCGCCGTCACGGTCTGTTGGAAACGCGACAGCGTGGTAGGCGAACGTGGCGCATCTCTTGAGGCGGCCTTCCGGTGTGAAGCCTGCTGGCCTCGAGCGGATGCGCCTGTCTACATGAGGATGCGTGATGCTGTTTCAAGCGGGCAGCCCAGGGCGACGAGCCTGCGTGCTTGGGCTACGTCGACTCGCGCGTCGTCGGCCATGATCGCGGCGCGGGCGAGATCGAAACCAAGACCGACGAACTGGTCATGGCGCCAGACACGGGTTCTCTGCGCCTCTTCCGACTGGTCAAGGTCGGCCGGCAACTGGATCTGCTGGGGCTGATCCATGTCAGCTTCTAGGATCGACCCGGGAGGCGACTCCGTCATGGGCCGTCCGGCTCATTTCGCGCGGAGGGAAGACCCATCTATGCGGGTGCGCAGGAGGAGCCTGCCGATCGTGGGCACGAAGCTGCGAGCGGTCGCACCTTTGGTGTTTTGAGTTCGCTTGGCATCGGCGCCTCGGTGGGCGTTAGGAGAGGCCGTCGGGTCCGTTGTCTGCCAGCTTGTAGACGGCGTGTGAGCTCGCGAGCTGGAGCATCATCTGGCCCTCGCTGACTGTCGTTCTGATGCTCAGCTCGCCGACGCGGCCGCAAAGCAACCGCTTCCAGTCCCGCAACCATGCAAGATTGAGCAGGCGTTCCTCGGTGATTCGTTCAGGGCTCGGCGATTGACATTCCAGCACGGGTGGAGGAAGCTCCACGCCGTAGAGTGTCAGGCGTTTGCGGCGCGCCTTTGCAGCAGGGGAGGTGTGTTGATGAGCGTGACAAGGAAAGTTCTGCTCGCGCTTGCCGTCACGGCGAGCGTGTGCGCAGTGACGGCCGGCGCGAGCGCGGGCGTGTTCACGGTGGCGCCCCTCACGGGCGTCTCCGGTGCGAGCCCCTTCGCGGGCTGCACGGCCGGAGCGGCACCCGGAAGCGTCCTCTATCCGAACGCCGAGGAGGAGCCGTGGGTCGACGTGAACCCGAAGAACCCGCTCAACCTGATCGCCGTCTGGCAGCAGGACCGCTGGTCGGACGGTGGGGCACACGGTCTCGTGACCGCCGTCTCGCACGACGGCGGGCAGACGTGGACGCGGACATTCCCGCATTTCAGCATCTGCGCAGGCGGCACCGCGCAGAACGGCGGCGCGTACGAGCGCGCCTCCGACCCGTGGGTCTCCTTCGGCGGCGACGGAACCGCGTACCAGGTCAGCCTGTCGTTCAACGCGGCCGATGCCATCAACGCGGTTCTCGCGAGCCGCTCCACCGACGGGGGCAACACGTGGAGTGAGCCGGTGACGATTATCCGCGATTCGGGCGACCGTGACGTGTCGTACGCGTTCAACGACAAGGAGTCCGTCACGGCCGACCCGACGACAGCTGGGTACGCCTACGCCGTCTGGGACCGCTTCGTGACTCCGAGCGGGACCTCGCGGGCAAGCATCGAGGGGCTCATCCACTCACGCTCGTTCCGTGAGCCGATCTGGTTCTCGCGCACGACCGACGGCGGCCAGACGTGGGAGCCGGCGCGGAACATCTACGACCGCAGCGAGTTCAACGGCACGATCGGAAACCAGATCGTCGTCGCCAAAAACGGCGACCTGCTCAACTTCCTCGACGAGTTCTTTATTCACAAGAACGCGGACAAGATGCGCGGCGAGTGGATGTCGGTCATACGCTCGACGGACAAGGGCGTGACGTGGTCGAAGGAGTCCACCGTCGTGGCGCCGAGCCGCGAGATCGGTGCGTTCGATCCGGACACACGGCGACCGATCCGCGCGGAGGGCGGGCTCCCCGAAGTGGCGATCGACCGCGCGAGCGGCGCGCTCTACGTCGTCTGGCAGGACGCGAGCTTCAGCGGGGTGGACGAGATCGCGCTCTCCATGTCCACGGACAACGGGCACACGTGGTCGCTGCCGATCAAGGTCAATCAGACGCCGCGCAGCTCCACGCCCGCCAACCAGCAGGCGTTCGTCGCCGGCGTGCACGTCGCCGCGGACGGGACGGTCGCGGTCACGTACTATGACTTCCGCAACAACGACTCCAATTCGGGCGTCCCGACGGACTACTGGATCGTCCACTGCCACGCGGTCTGCTCCTCACCGACGAACTGGGGCGGCGAGAGCCGACTCACCACCGCGTCGTTCGACATCGAGCAGGCGCCCGCGGCCCGCGGACCGTTCGGATACTTCCTCGGCGAGTACGAGGGTCTGACGAGCATCGGAAACGTCTTCATGCCCGTGTTCGTCGCCGTGAACAACGGCAACGCGGCGAACCGGACCGACGTGTTCTCCACGACGGCCGGTTGAGCACCGATTGCGGGCCCGCCTCGGCGGGCCCGCAATCCTACGGGGGCGTGGCGGAAGACCGCCACGTCGCGTGCGGACGTGCGGCGCGCGCTCGGCGGCTGCTCCCATGTCCCGGGCAACGGGCACGGCAACCGGTATTTGAATCGGTTCGTTCGTCCATCAGTTAGGTCTGAACGATTTCGGCGCTGAACGACGGACTTGACCGGTTTCCGGTCTGCTGCTGGAACAGAGGACTTGTGCGAGATCCCGGAAAGCGACCCGCGGCAGGCGGTCGTTCGGTCGGTCCGACGTGTATCGACGTGCGTCGCTGTCGCGTTTTGGCGGTGGCGCGACAACCTGGAGGGTCGGAGTCGGCCGGCATTCCTGACCTGGACGGTCCGGTTCGCAGGACCGTGGAATCGCTCGGTGAGACGACCTTGACACTTCACTACTGAGGGAGTAACACGATCCGCATGGACGGAGTCCCGGGCCTGCTCATGCGCCGCGTCCTCTTGGTTCTTCTCGCGGCTCTTGTGCTCGCCGGCCCAGGTGCCGCGTCGACGTCCGCGGTTTCTCTGCTCGGCTCGGCGGAACCGGGTCCGGGCGGGTCGGCCACCCTGACACTTGAAAATGGAAACGGATTGCAGGTGATCGTCTCCGTCCGCGTCCAGGCGCCAGCGGGTAAGACGATCGACGCCGCGACTCTGGCCGGACAGAGCTGCGATCTTGTCGAAGGCCAAGCCGTCTGCGGGCCCTGGGCGGCGCACGAGACGTTGCAGATGATCGTGCACAGCCCGCAGGGTCTCGCGCCGGCAGACGGGCCGTTCCGCGCCTTCGCCAGTTCCGACGGGCAGACCTATAGTGGCCCCTTTCTGATCGACTGGCTGCTGCCCTGCGCATGCGCCGAGATCGGTGTCTCAATGAGGGCGAAGGATGCGTACACGGCGCCGTCCGAGCTGTTGCCCACCGGTCGCAAGCTTGCGAGGTTCGGCGGACTCGTGACCTGGCGGATCGAATGCACCACCGGCCGCGGCGGCTGTTCGGGTGACATCACCGTGCAACCGCCGGCGAGGTCCGACATCAAGGTGAGGATCTTCGAGGCGATCCCGTTTTTAGGGAAGGGACGGTTCAAGGGTCAGACGCTCTACAAGCCGGGCAAGCCGAAAGCCGTCAAGTTCCACTGCGCCTCGTACTGCGACATCGCGAACGTCGGCAGGTTCTACCTCGAGGCCGACTCCGCGCACGACCTGCTCCCGAGCGCCCGCGCGGGCAGGGTCATCACGCTCCGTTTCGCGATGAACTGCACCGTGCGATCCGTGAAGACGATCAAGCTCGTCTTCACCAAAAGCGGTGACCTCGACCGGAGCAAGAGCACCCTCACGAAGTAGTAGCAAGCGCCGTCGCACGGATCGTCTTGACGATGCGACCGTCCTCGTAGCTTTAGTGAGATCAGATAAGGGAGCGCGTCGCGGTTCCGCCAAAACGCGACAGCTGCGCACCTCGAAGAGGCAGAGCGAGCTACTGAAGCTACGGACTTGTTCGCGTCGGACCCCTAGCCGAGGGCCTCCACTTCGAGGCCCTTGAGCGCTCGACCGCTTCCCAGGGGTCAGTTGCCTGGGATGGTCAATCCCATGACACTGTCGAAACGACGCGGTATCGGCGCAAGGGCAGGCCGAGGTTTGACATTCGCGCGCGCGCGCGTGAAACACCAATCTGTCCGCCGGAAATGGAGGCGCAATGGCTAAGGCAGACGCGTCCGCTCCTTCGCGGCGGTTGGCGCTGACGCCGGCCGAAGCCGCACAGGCAATTGGGGCAGTCGTGACGTCTTCGATAAGCACATCGGCTTGGAGCTGCGTTGGGTTCGGCGCGGGCGCCTGAAGTTGGTCGCAATCGCCGAGGACTGGTTGCGCCCGCCGGAGTGCGGCATTCACGCTCGAGCGCTAGTGAGCGTCGGTTCGCATAACCGAGACTCAGCGCAAAGATGCTGCAAAGTCGAGGGTGCGCGCCAATTGTGCGCCAGCAGCGACGTTCTGGTACGTGACCAGGAGGTGCCTGCGTCTCTCCAGGAGTTCGCGCGAGGCGCTAAGCCTTCATCGACTGATCACGGCGCCCTCCTTGAGGAACTGTGGCTCTGAGGTTCGGGGGCTCGATGGAGGGTGCTGCTAGATGAGGTGTCCCGGAGCCCGTGGTCCGCGGCGGCCGGTTGATCCTGCCCGCGGCGGCATCGAGCGATTCCTTTCGGGGACGGAGCCGTTTTAGGCTCTCACGAGCGCCCAGCGCGTGGGCAGCGTTCGTCGCGCAGGGCCGCGAATGGCCTTATGTCCGTCGGACGGGTTCAGCCGCGAGCTCGTGCCGCAAACGATCGGGCTCCTCGAGCGTGCCGAGGCGATCGAGGATGGCGAGCGCCTCCTGCGCGCTCGCCGCGGCCTCCATGTCGTTACCCATGAGCCGTTTGGCGCGGCCCAGTGCTCCCAACGCGAGTCCGAGTTCGTTCTCGGAGCCGCTCGCTCGCAACGTCTCGATTGCTGCCTCGAGCCGGCGTACCGCCTCCTCGGCGTCGCCCTGAGCCACGGCCACCTCTCCCAGACACCGTCCGCTCGCGCCGAGGAAGAAGTTCGACCCGCTCCTCGCGGCTGCGCGGTGGATCTCCAGGAGCGTTTGGTGTGCCCGCTCGTCGTCGCCGGAGGTCAGGTAGGCGTCAGCTAGCCGCGAGGCGAGGATGGCCCACGCCATCTCATGGCGTGCCGCCTTGGCCATCGGGACAATCTGCTCGAGGATTGGCAGGCCTTCGTCGACAGCCCCCGTATGACAGAGCGCCGCCGCCATGAAGCCGAAGGCGAAACCTCGGAAGTACACGGTAGGGGCACTCTCCTTCGCGGCGTTGCCGTAGTCGATCGCGGTCGCCCAATCCCGTTTCTCGACGCAGACGAGCGCGCCGATCGCGTTGCAGAACGAGACCATGCCGGCGTCGGAACGTTCCGTGCCTGTCGCCACAGCTTTGTCGACCTCGTGCAGCGCGGCATCCCAGCGTCCCGCCATCATGTTGGTGAGCGCGCCGCCGGCTTGTGCGTACATGTATGCCATCGGCTCGAAGCTGACGGCGAGGTGCTTGAGCGCCCGCTCCGCGTAACGGTGGGCGCGCCGGTACTCGCCGAAAAACATGTGCGCCCACTGCACGTGGTCGCATGCCATTGCTGCGTCCTCGTGGTTGCCGGACCGCTCGCAGAGCCTGAGTGCTCGGAGTGCGGTCTCTCTCCCCTGCTCGTATTCGGCGAAGACCATCTGACGATGCGCCAGGCGCTCGTAGAATGCCCCGAGGAGGCCGGAATCGCTCTGCTCCAGTGCAAGCGGCTCGTGGCGGAGCAGCAGCTCGTAGTACTCCTCGTGACGATGGAGGTAGTGGAACCCACTTGTCTGGTCGAGCACGAGCGTGAGCCTGCGCCTGCGGTTTTCCGCGGAGTCGACTAGCTCTTCGAGGATCGCGAGCGCTTCGTAGAAGTAGCCGAGCGCCTCCTCCATCGCATGCTGTGCTGCGGCCTTGCGATTGGCAAGCACGAGGTAGTCTGCGGCCCGTTCTCGCTCGGAGCTCCGCGAGTAGTGGAACGCGAGGAGCTCGTACTTCTCGTGGAGTCTGTCCGCATAGGAGCGCTCGACCGCTGCGCCGGCGCGCGCGTGAAGAGACCGCCGCTGGTCTTCCAGCAGGCCGTCGTAGGCAACGTCGCGGCCGAGCGCGTGCTTGAACACGAACGTCCGCGCGGTCCCTCCATGCTGTTCGTGCAAGAACTCGCGCCGCTTGAGCTCGTCCAGGGCCGGGAGCAGCGCTCCGTCACCGTCCCAGACGCTCTCGATGAGGTCGAGCGAGAACTCGCGCCCGAGCACGGACGCGACCCGGACGGCGCTCTTGGCTCCGGCGTCGAGCCCGTCGATTCGTGCGGCCAGAACGTCCTGCACCGTTGTCGGGACAGAGCCGTCGGAGCTGCCGTCGCTTTGCTGTCGTGCGGCTCGTGCGAGCTCCTCGAGGAAAAAGGGGTTTCCCTCGCCACGACCGACGATCCTCGCGGTCGCGTCGTTCGTGGCACCGAGGATCGCTGAGACGATCCGTTCGCCGGCCTCCATCGAGAGCGGCCGGAGGGCGATCTGAGTGACGAACGACTTGCCGAGCCATGGGGGGTTGTAGCCGGGTCGGTACGTCGCCAGCAGGAGAAGTGGGACGGAGGGCAGCTCGTCGACCAACTCAGTCAGGAACTCCTCCGACGTGTGGTCGATCCACTGCGCGTCTTCGATCACCACGAGAAGCGGCCGACTGGCTGTCGCGAGCAGGAGCCTGCGCAGCCCCTCGAACGTTCGGCCCTTGATCGTGGCCGGCTCGAGCGCGACCAGCTGAGCGTCGCCGGAGGTGACGTCGAGCGCGTGATGAACGTAGGGACAGAAATCGGGGTCAATGCCTAGCTCCTCGAGCGTCGTGCCGATCTTCGCGGCGACGCCCGCACGGTTGTCTTCCGACGCGATCCCACACGCTTCCCTCACCAGGTCGAGGATCGGGAGGTAAGGAATTGCGGTCCCGAAGGGCAAGCAACGACCTTGAAGCGCGACGGTGTCCACCTCGGCCACGAGCCGCAGCTCGTGGGCCAGGCGCGACTTCCCGAGGCCGGCATCGCCGGAGAGACCGATGACTTGTCCTTGGCCGCGGGACGCGGCGCGGAGTGCTTGCTGCAGCGACTCGAGCTCGTCATGTCGTCCCGAGAAGGGAGTGAGCTGCTGGTGTGCCTCGTCGATCGGGGACGTGCGCGGGCCGCGCCCGATGACGCGCAATGCGTGGACGGTGCGCTCGTTGACTGTCATCGGCTCTGTTTCTTGGAGATCGAAGTAACCGCGGAGGTAGCCCGCGGTCGCCGCACTCACCAGCACATCTCCGGGGCGAGCCGCACCATGCAGACGAGCTGCGAGCACGGTTGTGTCACCGGACGCGGTGTAATCCATCCGGAGGTCGTCGCCGATCGCGCCTACGATTACCGAGCCGGAGTTGATCCCGATCCGGACGTCGATCTCGGATCGCTCCTTGACCGCGAGTGCGGCGAGCGCGGCGCGGCGTGCGTGGTCCTCGTGGGCGATCGGGGCGCCGAAGAGGGCCATGATGCCGTCGCCGAGGAACTGGTTGACGGTGCCCTCGTAGCGGTGGACCTCGGCGAGGGCGAGTGCGAAGAAGCGGTCGACGACCCGGTGATATTCCTCGGGGCCAGCCTGCGCCGCCAGTTCCTGAGAGCGGGCGATGTCGCAGAAAAGGACGCTCACCTGTTTCCGTTCACCCTCGATCGCACTGCGGATGGCGAGAATCTGGTCACGCAGATGGCCGGGCGTGTAGGTCGCCGGGAACGGTGTCGCCTCGACGGCATACCCGCACTCCGGGCAGAACTTGGAGTACTGGGGCATGGTCGCTCCGCACTCGTCGCACCTGCCGCCGACGAGCAAGGCGCCGGCGATGACGGGCGCGACCTTTCCGCGACCTCTCCGGGGCGGCTCGTCGTCCTTTGGCGGCGACTCAGGGCGGCGACCGTCAGTTGCGAGGACCTCGATCTCGGAGTCCGACCCACCGGGCGAGCTGCGGAGGATCCCGAGATAGACCGCCTCCGACTCCGGCGAAGGGTAGGCGCCGAGCTCGTCGGCGAGGAAGCGCCGGCAGCGCTCGTACACGCGGAGTGCCTCGGCCGGGTTGCCGGCGGCGGCATGCGCCTGCATCAGCGCGCGGTAGCTGGTCTCGCGGAAAGGCTCGAGCTCGGTGATCTCGGCCGCATATCGGACTGCGTTCCCGAACACGCCTTCAGCAAGCGCCGCATCGCGTAGGCATTCGAGCGCACGCACGAGGACGTCACGGAGGTCGCGCCGCTGATCCTCGACCCACCGTCCGTCCTCGCCGGGCAGAAACATCCGGCGAGCAAGCTCGGCTCCCTTCGAGGCCTGCGCCCGAGCCTCGTCGAGATCCTTCGCGGCGAGCGCCGCCTCTCCCCGCTCCACCGCGCTCGCCGCCGCGTCGACATCGATCCAGGCGTCGGCGGGCATCGTGAGCTCGTAGCAGCCGAAGGCGCTCGTCAGCACGCTCGAGCCCTCGAGGCCGCACTCCTCGAGCAGCGCACGTAGCTTCGTCATGAGCACCCCGAGTGCCTTTTCCCACGTGGCCGGAAGGTTCTCGCCCCATAACAACTCGGCCAGCTCGTCGCGAGGGACAGGTCGCCCGTGCTGGGCCGCGAGGTAGGCGAACAGGATCCGACCTTGCCGGCCCGGGAAGCGCGGCTCGTCCAGTTTCGTACCGTTCGCCTCGATGGCGAGACGGTCCGTCATCGAGATTCGAATGCTCACCTGGCTTGCCTCCTCCCAACGCACTAGCCGCGCGATAGCAGCGCGCTAGCGAGGGTCTAGCGGCCTAGCGAGAGTATCTGCTGCGACATGTTCTGTGACAAGCCACGAGCGGCCGGCGGCGATCGATCGTTGTCAGCGCATCGGCGCGGAAAGGAAATCGAATGCGAACGCTACTTCTGCCGGTTGGGGTGCTTCTGGTGGCGCTGATGCGAAGGAAGCTTCTACCGCTAGTCATCGCGATGGTGCTGGCGTGCGTCACCGCGGCGACGGGTCTCGCGGCGGGATCGACGCAGGTCACGCAGTTCTCGTTCACCACCCCGCCCCACTACCTGTGCGGCATCTTGGGAACGGCCGTCGTTCACGGCACGTCGGTCTTCCGCGACACCGGCAACGGCACGTACTTCATGAGCGGCACCTTCTTCGGCGTCTTCACGGCCGCCGAAAGTGGAAAATCAACCACGCTCATCGGCGCCGGGCCGGTGAAGCAAACCTCGCCGCCCGTGATCGACGAGGAGGCGGGGACGGTCACGATCACGACTACCTACGGGGGTCTGTTTGAGAAGTTTTCGATCACCGGCGGTCCGACCCTGAGCATCAATGCCGGGATTGTCACCTTCATCGACGTCTTCACGTACACCGGGGACCCAAACAATCCCGCGGGTGACCTCATTTCCGAGACGTTGTCCCCACTCGATGGGCCACATCCCGATCTGGCGAGCGGAGGCTGCGAGGTCCTCGTGCCGTATCTGCAAGGCGCGTAGAGCACCGATAGCAGGGGCGGACCTGCAGCTGGCAGGTCCGCCCCCTCACGTGAACGAACGAGCCCGAGTAGAGCGCCGAGCCGAGATGGTTGACGGCTTCCGAGGGCAGCGGCTCACAAGATCCTGCAACCGGCGGTCGAGGCTGCAAACGCGATCGTGGGTGCAGTCATCGCTCTGATCGGACTTGGGTGGGGCGATGACTGGCGCGTGGCGCTCGCGCTGCTTCTCGGTGTTGCGCTCCTCGGCTGGATCGTTCAGAGGCGAAATGCCACTCGTCGATAAACGCAACCCAAGGCGCGCAGCGTCCTTTGAGTCCACCTACACCCACCCTCGGGCTCTCGATGCGAAACGATTCGACTTGATTGGGTAAACCACGCCGGTAAATGCAGCGCGCTCGCCTGCGCGAGCGTTTCGGGAAGGTCACTTGTCGCGGGACCTTTAGCCTGACATGACCCGTAGGATCTGATGGTGTGAGCCCTTGCTGCGAACCTGTGGCGCCATGGATTCACTAAACGATCCCGAGGCCGTGCGGAAGGCATGCGCCGACGAGAAGCGGCACGCCACGCGCATGGCTAAACAGGAGACGGCAACTGGACCGGACCCGTACGACGTGGTGTTCGCTGCGGTGGCCGAACGAGCGCCGGGGGATGTACACGAGGTTGGGTTGTGGGCGAGGCGAACTCTCAGAGCGGATGGGCATGTCGCCACCGGTTGGCGTGCTCTCCCCCGGCATCGCCGACACGCGCATGGCTCGTTCGGCAGGCGCACTCCATGGCCGTGAAGAGCCTCGGAGACCCGCATGACAGTACCGACGTTCCGAAGGGCGTGCCGCTGTTCACGCCGCGATTCGCGGACATCGTTTCGCGGCGCGTGGGGAACTACCAGGCCAACACCTACGCGGCGGCCACCGTCATGCTCGACCAGCTGTGGATTCGCTGAAGCGC
>Ga0307312_10001953_pt1 | contig 10748 bp, 14 predicted proteins | sample ER_DNA_202_FD_194489 | JGI IMG/M metagenome (GOLD analysis project Ga0307312, IMG submission 194489) | Bulk soil microbial communities from the East River watershed near Crested Butte, Colorado, United States - ER_DNA_202 | ecosystem: Environmental > Terrestrial > Soil > Floodplain | place...
CGAGGATGAGGACGGCACCATCGTCGACATTCCCGACCAGCGGCCGCAGGTGCAACGCCTGCACGACGCGCTCGAGGAGACCTGCGCCCGGCTCCTCAAAGCCGCCGACCAACCCTCCGTCGGAGGAGTACCGGCATCAGTGATCGTCACCATCAGCCTCGAGGATCTGCTCGCCAAAGCTGGGTTGGCCGAAACCGCCGACGGCACCCAACTCACCCCCGATCAACTACTCCGGATCGCCGACGAGGCCGACATCTGGCCGACCGTCATCGATCGAAACGGTGTCCCTCTTGCGCTCGGCAGATCCCGCAGGCTCGCCTCACCCGGCCAAACCATGGCGCTGATCGCCCGAGACGCAGGCTGCAGCTTCCCCGGCTGCACCCACCCACCCCAATGGTGCGACCGACACCACATCCTCGACTGGATCCTCAGCGGCCCAACCGATCTAGACAATCTCACCCTGCTCTGCCGATACCACCACACCCACTTCCTGCAGAAAGGCTGGACCTGCCGACTCAATGCCGACGGGCTACCCGAATGGATCCCACCCCGATGGATCGACCAAGATCAACAACCCCACACCAACAATCGCATCAAACGCATCCACGACCAACGCCAACTGCGAAGACGAGGCCGGCGACGACAGCGGCAAACCGCTGCAGCATGAACACATTTACGTCGGTCCCTAGATTTCCGCCGCGCATAGGGTGAAACCCCTTCACCCGAAACCGCCTCGACGACCCGTCAGGCGTAACAACGACTTCCCTCGACAGGGCTACCGATCCACTCCAGATGGGTCTCGCTCAACTTTGTCCTATCGGCTGCCGCTAACCGAAGATCACGGCCTCGGCGTGATCAGGCTTGATCAACAAGACGATCCGGTCGGTACGGGGTGAATAGGGCTGACCGGTGTACTTGCGCGATATCCGGTCGATGATCTCCCAGCCCCGGTCGCCATCGATCCGCTCGACAACTCGGCCGCGGATCAGCACCGACGCGTACGGTTGATCAACATCGATGAGCGAGATAGCCACCCGAGGGTCACGCTCGGTGTTGCGCGCTTTCCGCGAACCAGGCCCAGTGAGAATCACGACATCGTCTCCCTCACGGGCGATCCACACCGGCACGGTGTGCGGTGCACCGTCAGGCAGCAGGGTGGCCACATGTGCATAGTTCGGGCGGTCCAGCAGCCGCTTCACGTCAGCGTTCAGCTCAGTCATCGAATCTCCTGATGAATGCGTTAGTACCGATGCGGTAGTACCGATTCAGTACCGATGCATGACCTTAGACGCCCTGCCTCCTGGCGTAACGGCCCAATGCCAGGCCATGCGCCTCCTCGAGAAGATCGCGCAGCCGAGCGCTGGTTTGATCACCGGGGTTCAGGATCGAGACCCAGCCTTGGGACGCATAGAGCGGATGTGGGAGGAGTACGTCGGTCGCGGCATAGTCGAATTCGTCTCGATGAGCAGATTGGGTTGCCGGCGGATAGCCCAACAGCCGCTCGAAACCACTCCGACCGATCGCGATATTGGCCCGGAAGATGCCGTCGCGATCAAGGTTGGATTCGGTGTCCCAACCCGCGTAGTCATGGATGACCAGAGTGGTAAACGGGAGTCGCTGATTCTCCGGCAGATTGCCCTCGGGGTCATAGAAGAAGAAGGTGTCACCCCAAGCTGCGGCTGGCGCACCGCTCTCCTCGCTCGCGGTCAGGGTCACAACTCCGGAGAGGCCGCTGACATATTCGATGATCTCTGTCTCGGTCACGCTGCCATGGTAGGAGTTGATCATGCATCTCGAGATCGCCTGCGACGAGTCCGGCTTCTCGGGCGGCAACCTGGTCGGCCGTGGACATAGTCCGGTGTTCGCCCATGCCAGTGTTCGTATCGATTCAGATACCGCGACCCAACTGGTCCAGCGGCTGCGACATGAGATCGGCGCCCGCGGGGAAGGCGAGTACAAGTCGGCCGAGATCCTGCGGCCGCGTCGTTTACCCATCGTGCTGTGGCTGCTCGGACCCAGCAGCCCCATCTACGGCAACGCGCATGTTCATCTCACCGACACGCGGTTCTTTGTCCTCGCGCGCATGGTCGACGTGCTGCTGGGCGGTGGGACAGTGCGTGGCATCGCCTGTCCAGGCCGCAACCGCCGTACCCGACCGATGGCGCTCGCCCTCTACAGGTCCGGCGAGCGGAGCTATGGACCATCACGCTGGCAGGAATTCCTCACTCTGTCTGCCAATCTGTTTCGGACCAATAACAGGTGGCTCCCGAAGGCGCCAGTTCCGATGTTTTACGCGGCTGTGGACAGCCTGAGTCGCGCCCGAGCGCCGTCGGATATCACAGAGGTGATGATTCAGTTACGGCCGACGCGACCCATTGCTGAGGCGACGAGAGCCTCATATCTCGACAACCCCAAACTGACCCCGCTGATGGAGCCGTTGCTGCCCGCTTTCAGTCGCGCAGTTGATCATTGGGGCTCGCAGGCGCAGACCCTAGCCGTCGTACACGACGAGCAGTCCGCACTGACCCGGGAGCGCATTGCCGACATCGCGACCGCCTTCACTGCAGATCACCTCGGACACGAGTTGAGCGACGTCCGATTCGCCGATTCGAGCCGTGAGCACGCAGTACAGATTGCCGACTTCGTGGCAGGCATCGCGCGCCGGGTGGCGAGCGATGAGCTCAAGGGCCGCGCCGATGAGCAGATCACCGCCCTACTGAGCCCTCTCGTTGATCATGAATCAGTCTGGGTCGATCGGCGAAGTCTGATTTCGGATTGAAGAACTCGACGAGATGCGCTGCCTTCCGTGAGCAGTGTGATCAACGCAATACACTGCACCGGAATAGCGCCTCCCGCGCTCCGTTATACATAGCGTGGCTATGGATTTGATACCAGCAGACCGGCCCGTCATCTTCACCACCAGCTGGTGTGGCTACTGCATACGGCTCAAGTCTCAGCTCAATCGCGCCGGAATCGGCTTCCAAGAGATTGACATCGACGATCACGCCGATGGCGCGGCGATCGTGGCGCAGGTTAACGATGGCAATCTCACGGTCCCGACCGTGCTGTTCCGCGACGGATCTGTACTAACAAATCCCTCCGTAGCGCAGGTCGGCAACCGGCTCGGATCGGTCAATAGATCAAAGCTACGGCCAGCCGGGTAGCTACTCGGTGTCGACCGGGAGCGGGCGCGGCGGCACTGGGGTGCTGACCACGATAGATGTCACGGTCTGTCCGTAGATCAAGAATTGATCAAGCAGGGTTTCGAGCTCCTGCACTGCTGGGGCGTGAACCTTGATCAGAAAACAATCCTCGCCCGTGATCCGATGGCATTCGGTGACCTGTGGCAGCGACCGAGCCAGCTCCGCGACCTTGGAGAGCTGACCAGCGGCTGGCCGGATACGTGCAAACGCGGTGACGGGTAGGCCGAGAGCCGCAGGATCGACTTCCAGCCTGTAGGCGGTAATCACCCCGGCGCGTTCCAGACGCTGCACCCGCTCGGTGACCGCCGGAGCGCTCATCTTGACGCGGCGAGCCAAGGCCGACATGGCCATACGTGGCTCGCGGCTCAGCTCGGCCAACAAGCGACGGTTGATCTCATCGAGCAGACCGTCTCTTGCGGCACCCCAGGTCGAGGAATGGATTGAGTTGGATTCTTTAGGCAATCGGATCCACTCGCCTTCAGCTTGCTATGTACGTACGAGGTATTGCTTGTGAGCATAGTCCCGTGACGTCACCAGACGCCGAACGCGGTGCAGCTGTGCACGGCGGCCCGCGCATTCTCGCGGCACGCGATCGCCCGCGCGGCGGCCGTGTCAGTGTGACTGGGCGACGGATTGCCGCATTGCCGCCGACGTCGTTCTTCGTGATCAGCGCGATTTTCCACTACCTTGGTCCATCGTTTGCGGTACTGCTCTTCGCGCACCTCAGCGTCCTCGGCGTCGCCTGGCTGCGAATCGCCAGCGCCGCAGTGGTATTCGCGGTGTGGCGCAGGCCGTGGCAGCTGCTGCAGCGGCTCACCCGCCGGCAGCGGTGGGTGCTCCTTGCCCTCGGCGTCGTGCTAGCTGCGATGAATTCCTTGTTCTACTTGGCGATCGACCGGCTGCCGCTTTCGACGGTCGGGGCTATCGAGTTCCTCGGAATCGTGATCTTGGCGGCCGTCGGCACGCGCACTCGCCGCAACGTGCTGGCCCTGGCGCTTGCAGTGGGTGGAGTTGCTGCGCTGACCAACATCCGGATCGTCAATGAACCGCTGGGGTTCGCGTTCGCCTTCGCGAACTGCGCCCTATTCATGCTCTATGTGATCTTGGGTCATAAGATTGCCAACAGCGAGATCACCAACACACATGACGACGCAGCCAGCACGACGTTGAGCGGGATCGACCAACTCGGAGCGGCGATGCTCATCGCCGCGCTGGTGGCTACGCCGTTCGGCATCGGCGGAGCATTGCCGGCCTTCGTTCACCCCAGCTGGCTGTTGTGGGGCATTGCGGTCGGGCTGTGCTCTTCGGTCATTCCCTACGTCGCGGACCAGTTGGCCATGGCCCGGCTGCCACGGGCGACCTTCGCTTTGATGCTGGCCCTGCTGCCCGCCACCGCGACCGTGATCGGGCTCGTCGTCCTCGGCCAAGTGCCTACCCTGCAGGATCTGCTGGGCATCGCCCTGGTGATCGTCGGCGTCGCCCTGCACCAAAATCGAGATCAGCCATGATGCGTGTGGGTCTACACCACCCACGCGTCGGTACGCGTCGCCGGTCCGGCTGCCCGCCCGGCCCGGATTTCAGCTAACGGTTGCGCCGCCGGCGAGCGCCCGAACTTCCTCGGCATGAGGTGGCAATCCACTCGAATTCCAGCGCCATTGCGCACCATCTCACTCAATTGAGTTGTATAGTGGTCAATTGAACTGCATACCACTCAATGTAAAGGACGGAGATGGATCTGAGCAATCCAATCCAATCGGTTATTCCGAGCGCTCACGGAGCCGTCCTCGGGGTTCTCGCCCGAACCAACGAACCGCTGAGTGGGCGACGCGTCGCCGAACTCACCGCACCTCGGTTCGGGCAGACCCAAGTGAACCAGGTACTCCGGAAACTGGCCGCGTCCGGCATCGTTTTGCTCGAGAGCCGACCGCCCTCCAACCTCTACCGGCTCAACCATGATCACGTAGCCGCCGAAGGCATCGAGGTGCTGGCCCGCATGTGGAACACCTTGGTGACGCGGATCCGAGCCGACCTCGATGACTGGTCCATACCGCCGGAGGCGGCTTGGTTGTTCGGCTCAGCAGCGCGAGGCGAGGCGACAGCAGAGAGCGACATCGACATTCTTTTGGTCGTTGCTGACGGCAGCCTTGAAGCCGAGGCAATCGCTGAAGTCTGGGAACGTCAGACCGAAGCCCTCGCAGAGCACATCAAGGCTTGGTCAGGCAACGCATGCGAGATTCTCGAGGTGACCAAATCAGAGCTGGCCGCCGCTGTCGAACGCGATGATCGTCTCATCCATGATCTCCGCGGACAAGCAATATCGCTGGCCGGCCGCCATCCTCGAGCTCTGCTGCGCAAACAGGTCGTACGGTGACGGCCTTGGAGCTCGCTCGGCTGCACCTTTCCAAAGCCGAGGAATTTCTCGAGGCTGCCGAGACGAACTTGGATCAGAAGCTCTACAACGCGGCCACGTCCGATGCGATCATCTCAGCGATCAACGCCAAGGACGCCATATGCCTCGGGCTGACTGGGCACACGAGCAAGAGTGACAATCATGCAGAGGCAGTGCAAGAGCTCAAGCGCGCTGGGCGTGCGGGGTCCGAGCTGTCTGCAACTCTGAACCGGTTGCTGAAGCTCAAGACGAGGTCTCAGTATGCGCCGATGTCAGTCGCATCTTCTCAGGCCGACAAGGCCGTGGAGTGGGCGCAGCGGATGCTCTCAGGTGCTCACGACGTCATTGCCGGCCGCTAACCGCGCTCTCTCGCAATTCAGCGAGTACCCGCACTTCCTCGCTCAGAGTGCGCCCGCGATCCTAGATTGATCAGATCACTGGCCTGGACCAACGAGAGCGCCGAAGCGGAGGTATCCGATGGACGTTAATTTCTCACTCAGCGGCGAGGTGGCGATGGTGACCGGGGCTGCGAGCGGGATCGGAAGAGCGATTGCTCAAGCGATCGCCGCCAGCGGTGCTGCGGTCGGGCTCGTTGATGTGGCCGAGCAAGCCAGCCAGGACACGGCAAGCGCCATCTCCGACGCCGGCGGTCGCGCACTGCCGATCGCGGCGGACGTGACTGACCTTGATCAACTTCGCGTCGCGGTCGATGCCACCGAGGCCGCGTTCGGGCCGCTGTCGCTTGCCGTCAACTCGGCGGGAATCGCCAGCTCCGCGACCGCGGAAACGATGTCTGTGGAGCAGTGGCAACGGATGTACGACGTCAATGTCACGGGGATCTTCTTGAGCTGCCAAGCAGAAGCCGCGGCCATGCTGCGCCACGGCCGCGGCTCGATCGTCAACATCAGCTCCATGTCGGGAACCATCGTCAATCGAGGAATCCCGCAGGTGCATTACAACAGCGCTAAGGCAGCGGTAAGCCACCTGACGCGTTCGCTGGCTGTCGAGTGGATTGATCGCGGCGTACGAGTGAACGCCGTCAGCCCCGGCTATACCGCAACGCCCATGACCACCCGGCCTGAGATGGTCCACCTGGTCGAGCAGCTCTCCCGAGAGATACCCATGGGCCGCTACGCCGATCCGGTGGAGATTGCCGGGCCAGTGGTGTTCCTCCTTTCGCCGGCAGCCAGCTACTGCACCGGAGTCGACCTCCTGGTCGATGGCGGCTTCTGCTGCTGGTGACCGGCCGTCAGATTTACTGATCTTTCGCGAACACGCTCCTTATGCAATCCGACGACGACCTGCGTTCACAGTTACGGCGGCACCTTTGTACGGCCGCACGGGATCGTGACCGCATCGCCGTGGCTGCCCTGCGGGAAGCGATTGCTGCGCTGGACAATGCCGACGCGATTCAGCCCGACCGTGACCTGCAGGCTGAAGCCGGGGAGTACGTGGCAGGTGGGGTTGTTGGTCTTGGCGCGGCTGAGGCCGAGCGTCGGATCCTCGACGCCGAAGCTGAGCGCGCAATCGTAAGTGCGGAGATCGAGACAAGGCTTGCTGCGGCCGTCATCTATGACCAGCACGGGGAGAGCGCTCGCAGCGCTGACCTTCGATTGGGCGCAGAGGTCCTGCTTGCGGCCCTCGGCGCCATGAAGGCAAGCGATGAGACAGACAGCGGTTGAATAGCTCATCGGCATGATGGATTCGATCATGGTGGCTGGCCGCCGCCTCCGCCCGACCCCGGTTCTTGATACGTATTGGCGATTCGCGACCGAGCGACAGCAGGTCTATCTGGCTCGGGTCCGCCGGGATGCGGCACCGTGGACGACCGACCCCATCATCGCGAGCAACCGCTTTACTAACTGCTACCGTGCAGCAGACCGTGTCAGTCAGTACTTGATCGGCGAGGTGATCTATCGCGGCAGCCAAGACCCTGACGAGCTGTTGTTCCGGATTCTGCTGTTCAAGTTCTTCAATCGCATCTCTACCTGGGAGCTGCTGCGCTCAGCATTCGGTGAACCCACCTGGGCGGGGTTTTGTCTCGAGCGCTACGACCGTGTGTTAGCAGAGGCTGTTGCTAGCGGTCAGGCGATCTACTCTGCGGCGTACATCATCCCTCCGCCGAGGTTGGGAGCGAGGCGTAAGCTCACGAATCACCTGCTGCTCGTACGCCATATGGTGCGCGACCGCCTGGTCTCCCGGCTGCAGGCCAGCGCGTCGATGGAGCAGGCGTTTCGCGTCCTGCGCTGCTATCCCTCATTAGGCGACTTCCTGGCGTACCAGCTGCTCATCGACATCAACTACTCCATGATCATCGACTTTGACGAGATGGACTTCGTCGTCGCCGGGCCCGGAGCCCGAGACGGGCTCCGCAAGTGCTTCGGCGCAGCTGCGCGCGGCATCGAAGCCGACCTGATCCGGTACCTGACGGACACGCAGGAGCAGCATTTCGCCCGTCTGGGTCTGCGCTTTCCGGGTCTCAACGGCCGCCGGCTGCACCTCATCGACTGCCAGAACCTATGCTGCGAAGTCGACAAGTATGCCCGGGTGGCACATCCAATGATCACCAGCTACTCGGGCAGGACACGCCTGAAACAGCGTTTCCAGCCAAATGATCATCCTGTGACGTCCTGGTTTCCGCCAAAGTGGCGTCTCAGTGCCAGCCAGACCTAGGGCAGCAAATAACTTGCATAATCATATGTGCGCATATAATATGTACGCATGGTAACTTCCTATACCTTCACGCACAGCGTCGAGACCGACGCCACCCCCGAAGCAATCTGGGCACTGTACGAAGACGTGAGCAGCTGGCCCAGCTGGGACGCTCAAGCCGAGAAGATCACCCGCGATGGGCCGTTCGAAGCTGGCATCACGGGCACCATGACGTTCGTCGGCCAGGAGCCGTTGCCCTATCGGCTGGCAAACGTGGATCCGATGCGCGAATTCGTCGACGAGACGCCCGTGGGTGCACTCGTCGTACGGGTCAGCCACCTGCTGACGCCGCTGCCAGACGGACGCTTGCGGATCGACTACTCGGCCGAAATAGACGGTCCCGAAGATGAGGCACAGCAAGTGGGGCCGATGATCAGCGCCGACTTCCCGGAGACGATGGCGTCACTGATCGCCCTGGCCAAGGAGCGGTCGTCATAGCGGCACCTCCGCGCTCCCGGTTCGACGAAGCCGAGCAGAGCCCCGGCTTGTTGTTGTGGCGCGTCACGCTGTCGTGGCAGCGACGGATTCGCTCGGTGCTGGAGCCGTACGAGTTGACGCACGTCCAGTTCGTGCTCCTCACCTCGCTCTGGTGGTTGGCCGACCATGAGGATCGACCGCCTACTCAGGCTCGGCTCGCCCAGCACGCCGGAACCGATCCGATGATGACCAGTCAGGTGACACGCAAGCTGGAGGCGCGGGGCCTGCTGGAGCGAGCGTTTGACCCGGCAGACAGCCGCGCCCGGCGGCTGCACCTGACGGTGGCCGGGCGGGCCGTTGTGGCTCAAGCGCTCAAGGATGTTGAAGCCGCGGATGAAGACTACTTTGCCGCCTTGGGCCGACAGCGCGATGCATTCGTACGGGCGCTTGGGACGCTTGAAAAATCTTCCTCTAGATGATCACACCCGCTCAGCGGATCCCGTTCCACCAATCGAGCACCCGAAGCGCCCGCAAGGTGTTCCAGCGGCTCGGCGTGCCCACGCCGCCCTCAAGATCGAAGTAGACCTGACCCGGATGGATACGGTCTAGCAGCCAGCGGCCGTCGGGCTGCCGCTTTGACTGCACGACTTCCACCGCTTCTGCCATCCGGGGATCCGGGTTCGCACCCGAACTCCGGAAGTAGTCGAGCGCGCGTAACACGTCGTAGTGCCAGTAGTACGGAAACGCGAACTCGAGATACGCCGGCCGGACGACCTCACCGGTGCTCTTGCGGTGGAACAGGCCGCGCTCGAGCAGGTACTCCTCGCCGCTGCGTCGGGCCGTGTGCACCTCCGCAGACCCGCCGGTAGCGCGCTCGAACTCGAGCAGGCCGTCGAGCACATTGATGGTCGTGTCGAATGAGGACCGTACGGATCCGTTCTCGACTTCACAGTTCCAACCGCCGTCATCGAGCCGCTCGGCGAGGATCCGCTTGACGATCGGCTCCACGGGCACTCCAAAGTACGCCCCGGTCTCGATCGTCCTGCCGTTGATGCACGGCTCAACCTCGCCATCGAAGTACCGCTGCCCGTCGTGCTCCCAGCGCCCGTTCTCCGCGACAAGCACGATCGCTCGGCGGGCGGACTTCGACGGCGGATCGAGCCCGAGGAGTTGCAGGATCTGCAGCGTATGCATCGTGGCCGTCCAGGGCTGGCCTGGCTCATCGCCCCGGTAAGAGGCCGGGAAGCAGGCGCCGCCCGCCCAGAGCCCGTCCGGATCCTCGAGTGCAAGGAGCCGCGCGCCCCATCCGTCGTGCTCCACTCGTGCTCGCTCGACCGCGACGTCCTCGGCCGGCGCATTCGTGAGATCCCGCATCACCTGCCAGCGGATGGCGGGATCGCCCTCGAGAAGCCAATCAAGCACGTTCACCGTCGCAGATTAACGCGGGTCACCGACGGACGCTGCTAACGTCCCGCCGGGCTGGCGGACTGGATGCGTACTCACGCAGCGGCGTCCGTGTCGCATTGACAGCCATCGAAGATCCGGTGCAGGGTGCCCCACTGTCGGCCGCGGCTCAGAGCGGCTCGCGCGGTTTGGGCGCCTGGTCGGTGCTGGGTCCGCCTCCTGGCAGTCCACCGGGCGGCGGCAACTTCCAACGAGCGCAAGGCCTGCTCTTCAGCGCTGTGTCTACCGAGGACTCAGTCCTGCTGGGCTTCGGCGCCGAACAGATCGAGTCGCCGGCGGAGCGCGCCGCAGTCCTCGGAAAGGCACTCAAGCACCTACTGCCATCGGACACTGTGAAGCCGAAAGGTCGTTGACCTTCAGCCGCGACGTAGCTCTGCCAACAATGGGAGCTGGCTGAGCGGATCGTCGTTGGAGTTCCAGTAGACGTGCTCGACGCCCAGCTCCGCGGCCTGGTCGAGGTCGGCTGCGACCTGTTCGGGCGAGCCGAGCAGCGGTCCGCGCTCGTCAAGCGGCTCGGTGGTGACGTTGCCGTTCACCTGCAGCATGATCGGCGGCGTGTCGGG
>Ga0307312_10001958_pt1 | contig 10740 bp, 10 predicted proteins | sample ER_DNA_202_FD_194489 | JGI IMG/M metagenome (GOLD analysis project Ga0307312, IMG submission 194489) | Bulk soil microbial communities from the East River watershed near Crested Butte, Colorado, United States - ER_DNA_202 | ecosystem: Environmental > Terrestrial > Soil > Floodplain | place...
GATGACTCCCGGCTCACCCCCGTGGCCAAGGCCGCCACCGCCGGCATCCAGGCCTATTTCATGGACCTGCTGCACGAGCGGCGCGCCCGGCCGCGCACGGACCTGGTGACCCACATCGTCACCGCAGAGATCAACGGCGTGCCGTTCGCCGAGGAGGACTTCGGCCCCGCCTCGGAGGTCCTCGGCCTGATGATGGTGCTGTTCCTGGGCGGCGTCGAGAGCACCGCTGGGCTCATCGGGACGCTGTTCAAGCTGCTCGCCGAGAACCCGGACCAGCGCGCAATGCTGCGGGAGAACCCGTCGCTCATCACGGACGCCGTCGAGGAGGCGATCCGGCTCGCCACCCCGCTGCAACTGGTCGGCCGCACCACGTCGCGCGAGGTGACGCTGCACGGGGTGACGATCCCGGCCGGAGGCCGGGTGGTGCTGGTTTACGGCGCGGCGAACCGCGACGAGCGGCGGTTCGCCGACCCGGACCGCTTCGATGTGAGGCGGGGACGGTTCCGCCACCTCGGGTTCGGGGAGGGAATGCACGGCTGCCTCGGTGCGCCGCTGGCCCGGCTCGAGGCGAAGGTGGCCCTGGAAGAAGGGCTGCCCGCGCTCGGGGACTACACCATCGCGGCGCCGCCGGAGCGCTACCGGACCACCCCGAACATGTACGTCTGGGACCACCTGCACCTGGCGTTCCCGGTGGTCGGAGCCCCGGAGCACCACGCGCACGTGGAGACCGTTCGGCGCGACTCGACCAGCATGACCGTGCTCACGCGGGAGTTCGAGGCAGACGTCCGGGTGGAGGGCAAGGACGAGGTCGCGGACGGGGTGGTGGCCCTGACCCTGCGGCAGATCGCGGACAGCCCGCTGCCCCGGTGGTCGCCGGGCGCGCACGTCGACCTGATCCTGGACGGGGTGCCGACCCGGCAGTACTCGCTGTGCGGCGACCCGGCCGATCACCACCTGTGGCGGCTGGGCATCCTGCGCGACGCGAACGGCGGCGGCGGTTCGCGGTTCGTCCACGATCGGCTGCGAGCCGGAGATACGGTGCGGGTCCGCGGGCCGCGGAACAACTTCGAGCTGGCTCCCTCACCGCGCTACCAGTTCATCGCGGGCGGGATCGGCATCACGCCGATCCTGCCGATGATCGCCGCGGCTTCGGCGGCCGGGGCTGACTGGCGGTTGTTGTACGGCGGCCGCTACCGGGCGTCGATGGCGTTCTTGCCTGAGCTCGCCCGGTACGGCGACCGGGTCACCGTGGCGCCGCAGGACGAGACCGGGCTGCTCGACCTGGACGCGCTGCTGGGCGCGCCACAGCCGGACACGCTGGTCTACTGCTGCGGGCCCGAGCCGCTGCTGGCCGCGGTCGAGTCGCGCTGCGCGGTCTGGCCAGCCAGGTCACTGCACGTGGAGCGCTTCGCGGCCCGGCCGCTGACCGCGCCGGTCCGGGCCGAGGCCTTCGAGGTGGAACTGGCGGCCAGCGAGCTCACCCTGACGATCCCGCCCGACCGCTCGATCCTGGACGTGGTCGAAGAGGCCGGGGTCGGGGTGCTGTCGTCCTGCGCCGAGGGCACCTGCGGCACCTGCGAGACGGCCGTGCTCAGCGGCGTGCCTGACCATCGCGACTCGGTGCTGACCGAGGAGGAGCGCCAGGCCAGGGACTGCATGATGATCTGCGTCTCGCGCTCGTGCACGGAACGCCTCGTGCTGGACCTGTGATCATGGACAGGTGAACGACACAGTCAAGGCACCCATCGCCGACCTAGCGGACTTCGCCGCGCTCGATCCGTTCTTCCGGATCATCGAACAGGGCCTGGCCGGGATGGTCCAGCCCGGCCACTTCTTCGACCTCCTCGCCGAGGACATCACCGTCGACTACGTGGTGACGATTCCCGGCTACCCGCGGCACATCGAGGGCCGCGCCGCGGTCGCCGAGCTATACCGCCCCTACGGCACCATGATCATTCTTGACCGCTGCTTTGACCTGGCCGTTCACCACGACGCGGCCAAGGGGGTCGTGGTGCTCGAGTACGCCTCCGAAGGCCACGTCGTAGGCACCGGACGCCGGTACGCCAACCGGTACATCTCCGTGCTCACGGTCCGCGATGGCGAGGTCGTGCACTGGCGGGACTACCTCGACCCGGTCGCCGTGTTCGATGCGATTGGCTGGCCGCCGCGCTGACATCACCCTCCCGCGCGATCTGCTGGGCAGCCGCTACGCTCTCGGGCATGACCACTGACTTGATACCTCCGTTCGCCGACGATGCGTTCCGCAGTGTGCTGTGCGTGGTAGCGCACCCGGACGACGTGGAGTACGGGATATCGTCGGCCGTCGCGTCCTGGACGGCGCGCGGTGTGGACGTCGCCTACCTGCTCCTGACGCGGGGGGAAGCCGGCATGGACAGCAGCCCGCCGGAGCGGACCGCGCAGCTTCGCACCGAGGAGCAGATCGCGGGGTCGCGGGCGGTCGGCGTCAGCGAGGTCGAATTCCTCGATCACCGGGATGGCGTGCTGGAGTACGGCCTGGACCTGCGCCGCGACATCGCCCGCGTCATCCGGCGCCGCCAGCCCGACGCGGTGGTCGTGGGGTCCTGGGAGGTCGAGTTCCCCGCCGGGCTGAACCAGGCCGATCACCGGGTGGCGGGCCTCGCCGCGCTCGATGCGCTGCGCGACGCCGGCAATCGCTGGGTCTTCCCCGAACTGCTCGACGAGGGCCTGCAGCCGCACTCGGCGCGGTGGCTGCTCGTGGGCGGTGACCCGCGGCCGACCCACGGCGTCGACGTCACCGGCGAACCGATGGAGCGCGGCATCGCCTCGCTGGAGGCGCACGAGCAGTACCTGGCCGGGCTCCCCGGCCATCCCGCGCCCCGGATGATGATCACCGGGTTCACCGCGTGGCAGGGGCGCTCCATGGGCGTGCCGCATGCGGTGCTGTTCCGGGCCTGGGACTTCCAGTCACCCCCGCCGATCGCGGCCGAGATCATGGCGGCGATGCAGGAAGGCTGAGGGGAGGCGCGCGTCAACTCATCGCCTCAGCTCGTCGTCGGCTCGTTGTCTCAGCTCGTCGTCCAGGGCCGGAGCTTGTCGGGGTTGAGTATGGCCCAGATGTGCTTGATCCGGTCGCCAGCGATGTCGAACGCGTACACGGCGACGGTGACGCCGTCCTGCTGAGCGACCAGGCCGGGCTGGCCGTTGACCGTGCGTTCCAGGAACGTCAGGTTGCCCGGTGCCCTGCTGGCGAGATCGCCCATGTAGCGCGCGATCTGCTCGCCGCCTTCGATCGGGCGCGGCGCGGCGCTGACCAGGCCGCCGCCGTCGCCGGTCGCCGTGGCGTCGGGGTCCAGCAGGCCGATGAGGGCGTTGATGTCCTTGGCTTCCCAGGCTTGCTTGAAGTCCCTGACGATGCGGGCCTGGCGGGCCGTGGGGGTCGCGGGAGCCTGCGCGGCGCGGATGCGGCGGCGGGCCGACGTGGCGAGCTGACGGCAGGCCGCCGGGGTCCGGCCGACAATCTGGGCCACGTCGGTGAAGGGGTAGGCGAAGACGTCATGCAAGATGAACGTGACGCGCTGGGCCGGGGTCATTGACTCGAGCACGACCAGGAAGGCCATGCTGACCGACTCATCCAGGGTAACCCGGTCAGCCGGGTCGGCCGCGGTGCCGGATGGTCGGCCGCTGAGCTGCTCCGCACGATCGGGCAGCGGCTCCGGGATCCATTCGCCCACGTAGCGTTCCCGCCGGGCCCGGGCCGAGCGGAGGAGGTCCAGGCAGATGCGACTGGCGACCGTGGTCAGCCAGGCGCCGGGGGTTTCGATGGCGTCCTGCTGCTGCCGGGACAGTGCGTACCAGCGGGCGTAGGTCTCCTGGACGGCATCTTCGGCCTCGGCTAGGGAGCCCAGCAGCCGGTAGGCGAGGTTGACCAGCTGACGCCGCTCGCTCATGATCGCGCTCAGGCCTGGATCGAGCTGGCCATCTCCTGGCCCGGATCGGCTGGTCATGGTGCCGCCCTTCCCTGGTCACGTCGGCCTTCACTAGTCCGACGAGACAGCGCACCAGACTGTGAGGCCGACCCATCGCATCACAATCGGGCGGGTCATGTCGTCGTGCTGCTTGAGAAAAACACACCATCCAGGAGGCACCATGACTACCTCGATTCCGGCAACGCTGTTCGCCGACCCGGCGCCCGCACAGCACCTGGAGCGGGCGGCCGCCGCGCTGACAGCGCACGGTTTCACCGTCGAAATCCTCGATGACGTCGCCGCCGCGCGCACCCGCGTCAAGGATCTGATACCCGAGGGCGCCAGCGTGTTCACCGGGGCCAGCGAGACCCTCCGCTTGTCCGGCATCGATAAGGACATCAACACCAGCGGCCGGTACGAGGCCGTCAGGCCACGCGTCCTGGCTATGGACCGCGTCACCGGCGCCGACGACATCCGGCGGCTGATCGCCAGCCCCGACGTCAGCGTGGGCAGCGTCGCCGCGCTTACCGAAACCGGCTCCCTCGTGGTCGCTTCGGCCAGCGGAAGCCAGCTACCCGGCTATGCCGGCGGCGCCGCCCGAGCCATCTGGATCGTCGGGGCGCAGAAAGTGGTGCCCGACCTGAACACCGCGCTGCGCCGGGTCGAAGAGCACTGCCTCCCGCTGGAAAGCGCCCGGGCCCAGGTGGCCTACGGGCAGCCCAGCGCCGTCAACCGCCTGCTCATCCTCAACGCGGAGCCCCACCCCGGGCGGGGCACAGTCCTGCTGCTCCGCGAAGCCATCGGGTTCTGAAACCAGTTGCCGCAGTGAGGCGGGTGGGGCTCGAACCCACGACCGGCGGATCATGAGAAGTGCGGCCTCGTACGCCGTGCGCACTAGCCGCTGATCACCTTCGTGACCTTCGGAGAACTGGCCAAGTGGGCGGAGATCCGCAACTCGGGACAGCACGATGAAGGTGGAGTGAGGCTAGTGCACGTGATCATGTACGTGCACCCGATTCTGATATCGATTCGCCGCGATGGCTCCGGGCTGCGGTGAGGATGAGCTCGATGACCGTGTCGAGGGGGATCGCGGTGGAGTCGATCACCATGTGGTACAGCGATGCGTCGGCCGGGTCGACGCCGTACAGGCGCCGAACGTAGGCGGTGCGGGCCCTGTCGGCCGCCTGCATGTGAGCGCTGGCCTGCTCCTGGCTGACGCCCTCGATCGTGGCGCCCTGGACGATCCGGCGGGCCGGCGGCCCGTCCAGCCGGACGTGGTAGCCCCGGTCCTTGCCGAGCACCACCGACGCGGCCCGGCCGAGGATCACGCCCCCGCCGTCGGCCAGGTCGTGGATCCCGGCCTCGGCGCTGCATCGCAGGTCTTCGTCCTGATGACGGGCGGAGAGCGGTGACTGGGTGGGGCCGACCGGCATCGAGTGCGTGAAAGACGCGAGCAGCCGGTGGACCGGCGTGACCTTCGCCTCCTCCGCTACCAGCCGCTCATGACACGGGGCGACGTCCGCGACCTGGCCCTCCGTGGTCGTGACGCGCTGCAGGAAGGGCAGGCCGAGCCGCTGCGCGAGGGCAGGCGCGACGACGCTGCCGCCGGCGCCGTAGGCAGCCGACACGGTGATTAGACGCACTGCTGGGCCGGGCGGGCCGTCAGCGGGATCGGAAGTCACGGGAACTCCTCTCTTCTCCTCCTGGTCATGCCGTGGCCGGGGCGACCTCGGGCGCGGCCGGCGCCAGGAGGCCGTTGGGCAGCACGAGCCCGCACACGATCGCGGCGCCGGCGAAAACGCCGACCGAGACCCAGAACGCGACGATGTAACTGTGCACCGCCGCGCCGGCCTGGACGGCCGGGCTTTGCCCGTGCGTCAGAAGGTAGCTGCTGAAGGCGCTCGCGGCGATCGTGTTCAGCAGCGCGATGCCGATCGAGCCGCCGACCTGCTGGTTGACGTTGACCATGGCCGAGGCGACTCCGGCGTCCTCGCGGGCGGCGCCGTAGGTCGCCGTGTTGATCGCGCAGGCGAACACCAGGCCAAGCCCGAGCCCGATCACCACCAGGGCAGGCAGGATAGTGCTGGGATAGCTGGTACTCACGCCTAGTTGTGCCGCGAGTATGACCAGCCCGGCCGCCGCCACCAGCATCCCGGCGGGGATCAGGATCCGGGGCCCGACCCGCGGCAGCAGCACCGCGCTGACCGCCGTCGAGGTCGCGATCAGCGCCGCGATCATCGGCAGGAACGCCAGGCCCGTCATGACCGGCGAGTAGCGCAGGATCAGCTGCAGGTAGTAGGTGAGGAACAGGAAGACCCCGAACAGGCCAATGGCGGACAGCCCGATGGCCAGGTAGGAACCGCCCCGGAAGCGGTTAAGGACGATCCGCAGCGGCAGCAGCGGATGCGGAACGCGGCGCTCGACCAGCACGAACGCGGCCAGCAGGACCACTCCGCCTGCCAGCAGGGCGATGGTTGTCGGCGCGCCCCACCCCTTGGTCTCGGCCTCCGACAGGCCGTAGACCACGCCCACCAGCCCGGCCACGACCAGGATCGTGCCGGCCGGGTCCAGGTGCACCTTTGTGTCGCGGGGCTGGTTCGCCAGCAGCCGCACCGCGCCCGCGACGGCGACCAGGGCCAGGACGACGTTGACGTACAGGCACCACCGCCAGCTCAGGTACTCGGTCAGCACCCCGCCGAGCAGCAGCCCCACCGCACCGCCGGCGCCGGCGATCGCGCCGTAGACCCCGAACGCCTTACCCCGCTCGGCCGGGTCGGAGAAGGTCACCGCCAGTGTCGACAGCGCCGCCGGTGCCAGCAAGGCGCCGAACGCGCCCTGAATGGCGCGGCCGATCACCAGCATGTCGAAGCCGGTGGCCGCGCCGCCGAGGGCGGAGGCGGCCGCGAAGCCCGTCAGGCCGATGATCAGCATCCGCCGCTGGCCAAACAGGTCCGACAGCCGGCCGCCGAGCAGCAGCAGACTGCCGAACGCCAGGGAGTACGCCGTCACCACCCACTGCCGGTCGGCGTTTGAGAACCCCAGGTCGTGCTGGGCCGAGGGCAGCGCTATGTTCACGATCGTGGCGTCCAGGACCACCATCAGCTGCGCCAGTCCCACCACGCCTAGCACCCACCAGCGGCGGTCGGCCGCCGCGGCCGCACCAGGCGGACCCGCCGTCGCCGCCGCCGTCAGCGACGCGGCGCGGTCGGTATCGATCCCCGGAACCGCTGTACGCTCCGCGTCCGGTGGCATCTCGCGCCTCCCTTCGGTTGGGGTTGGTCTCTGGCAGCGCCCCAAGCGAGCTTGCCATGTCAATCCAGTACTGAAATTCCCTGCCGAGAGGCAGGCTATGCCAGCGTTGCCGCCAGGCAGGTGAGGAGGCATCACCGGATCACGGTGATTCGCGCGACCGCGGGCGTGCGGCCGGAACCCCTGGGCATGATGGCCATCTAGGCGCTGATCGGCGGACCGCCCGAAATTTGCGGTCCCAGTGAACCACTCATGCGGTCCATCCGTATCCCGTTATGGAGGAAACTCATACCGGAAGCGGGCCTGGAGCTTCGAGTCGTGCCTAGCGCACTGTTGTTAATCCTCGGCGGGGATATCCCCGGTCTGGTCGCCGTCACGCCAGCCTCGGCGGCAGCGGCCAAGTCCGCCTGTGCCATGACCGACCTGAGGAGTCCCGGTGACGGGATAAGCCTCGGCTTCGGAACCAATGCCAGTGGCGAGGTAGTCGGCCGTTCATACCTGGACAAGGTGTTCCAGAGCGCCCGCTCACCTGATTCACGCCGGACGGAGCGGCCGGCTGCGGGGAGCCGGAATTGTTCACACCATCTAGCAGAACGAACAGACACAGGAGGAGGACCGCCATGAGATCCGTGCGACGACGCGCACTGGCAATGGGTGCTTGCGCTGCGATGATGCTTGCAGCGCTGGGCACCGCGGCTTCTTCGGCGTCCGCCAGTTCAAGCTGGCAGCTCGTCGACGAATACACCAGTCACCCCGTCTGCTACACCACCAGCGGGGGGACGAACAACCTGGCGATCGATCTGAACGGCAGCTGGTCCACGCCGATCAATATCGGCGCGTCCGGCCTGCCAGCGGGCGTTTCCGTTGCGAGCACCCCCGTCATCGACTTCTACTACTGGACTCTTGGCGGCGATACGCTGAGCTACGGCACTGCACCCATCCCGGCTGGCTGGAGCAACGGGACCGGGCCGGTCAGAGTGGTCCCGCAACCAGACCCGCAAGACTACACGCTGGACGCGGAAGGCTACGTGGCGTTGGCAGTACCGTCTGGCCTTCAGGCGAATTCGTCGTTCAACATCACGCTGTGGGCCAGCGATGGCACCACCAAGCAGACCGAAACCGTTCCCGTCGTGATCCAAGCCCCCTGCAAGCGTCATTACTGAACGGCCGACGCCGGGTTAACTCCGGCACACGCCGGGATTCCCGGGGCTGCATCGGTCAGCTGCATCCGCAGCTCGCCGGTGCAGCCCCACCATCCAGCCGGAAACACCGCCGCGGCGATCTTCCGTGGGTGTCATTCCATGATGGCGCTATCATCGTGATATGGCGATGGATAATGCCGGGTGCGTGACTGCGACGATCGCGGCCGGGGTGGTCCCGGCGGTGGCGCTGTTCCGGTCGCTCGGCGATGAGACCCGGCTGCGGATCGTGACGCGGCTAGCCGGCGGAGAGGCCCGGGTGGTCGACCTGACCGGCGAGCTCGGGCTGGCACAGTCGACGGTGTCCAAGCACCTGGCCTGCCTGCGGGGATGCGGCCTGGTCGATTACAGGGCCGAGGGGCGGCAGTCGTTCTACGCGCTGACCTGCCCGGAGCTGATGGACCTGCTGCGGGCCGCTGAGGGCGTACTCGCCGCGACCGGCGCCACGGTGGCGCCATGCCCGGCTTCCGAACCCGTACCGCGGGCGGCTGTGGCGTGAGTAGCCGCGAGGCGCACAGCGGCCACGGTCACAGCCTGCCTGGTGCTGGGCACCGCCGGGCGCTGGCGGTCGTGCTGGGCATCTCCGGCACGATCCTGGCGGTAGAGGTGATCGGCGCGTTCGTGTCCGGCTCGCTGGCCCTGCTGGCCGATGCCGGGCACATGCTCACCGATGTCGCCGGGCTGTCGCTGGCCCTGGTGGCCGCGGTGCTGGCCGGCCGCCCGGCCACCGAGGCCCGGACCTGGGGGTACCGCCGCGCCGAAGTCCTGGCCGCCGCGGCGCAAGCCGCGGTGCTGCTGGCGGTGGGCGGGTTCGTCCTGGTCGAGGCGATCCGCCGGCTGATCGAGCCATCGCCGGTGGCCTCCGGCGTGATGGCTATCTTCGGCGTGGTCGGGCTGGCCGGCAACGCGGTCTCGATCATGCTGCTGTCCCGGATTTCGGGCGGCAACCTGAACATGCGGGCCGCGCGGCTGGAAGTCGTCAACGACGCGCTCGGCTCGGTCGCCGTCCTGGCCGCCGCCGGACTTATCGCGCTGACCGGGTGGGACCGCGCGGACGCGGTCGCCTCGCTGCTGATCGGGGCGCTGATCCTGCCGCGGACCTGGAAGCTGCTGCGCGAGGCCGTCGACGTGCTGATGGAGGCCACCCCGAAGGGCGTCGACCTGGCCCACGTGCGCGCCCACATCCTGGACGTGCCGCACGTGCACGCCGTGCACGACCTGCACGCCAGCTCGGTGGCCTCGGACCTGCCGGTGCTCACCGCGCACGTGGTGGTCGATGACTCCTGCTTCCGCGACGGGCACCTGCCCCGGCTGCTGGACCAGCTGCAGCAGTGCCTGGCCGGGCACTTCGACGTCGAGCATTCCACCGTCCAGTTCGAGCCGGCCGGCCACGCCGCGCACGAACACCCCGCGCACGCCTGAGCACCACAGCCGCCGTCAGGAGTGTTTATGGATCGCAGCTACCAGGGCTCGTACAGCCGCGCCAGCCCTGCGGCGGTAACCCGCGACCCGGGCTGGCAGCGCGCAGCGCGGCGGGCCAGGCTGCTGTCCTGGCTGTCACTGGCCTACATGGCCGCCGAGGGCGCCATCGCGATCACCGCCGCGGTCATCGCCGGGTCGGTGGCGCTGCTCGGCTTCGGCCTGGACTCGGCCATCGAGGGCCTGGCCAGCGTGATCATCGTGTGGCGGTTCACCGGCACCCGCACCCTGTCCGAAACCGCCGAGGCCCGGGCACAGAAAGCGGTCGCGGTCACCTTCTTCCTGCTCGCCCCCTACATCGCCTACGACGCGGCTGCCGCCTTGATCACCCGCAGCCACGCCGAGACCAGCTGGCCCGGGATCGGGCTGTCGATCGCGTCGCTGATCGTGATGCCTGCCCTGGGCGTGGCCAAACGCCGCCTCGGCGCCCGGCTCGGCTCCGCAGCGACCGCCGGAGAGGGCAACCAGAACCTGCTGTGCGCCTACCTCGCCGCCGGGGTGCTGGCCGGGCTGCTGGCCAACACGGTCCTGGGCTGGTGGTGGCTGGACCCGGTCGTGGCCCTGGGCATCGCCGGCCTGGCCGTGCGGGAAGGCGTCGAAGCCTGGCACGGCGAGGAATGCGGCTGCTGAGCGCAAGGCCGGCCAGCTGATCAGGGCGCCGGGGCCCGGCCTCGTGGTGAGGCCGGGCCCCGGCGAGGGCGGGTCGCTGCCGGAGGAGAGGCTTGGACCGGTCGTGTCTAGTGATTCATGGAGGCTTCGACGGTGAATGAGGCGGTGATGACCTGGCCGCTGCCGAGTCGGAACTGGCCCCACAGCCGGTATGCGCCGGGCGTGTCGAAGTGGACGGCTACCTCGACGCCTATGCA
>Ga0307312_10001959_pt1 | contig 10738 bp, 5 predicted proteins | sample ER_DNA_202_FD_194489 | JGI IMG/M metagenome (GOLD analysis project Ga0307312, IMG submission 194489) | Bulk soil microbial communities from the East River watershed near Crested Butte, Colorado, United States - ER_DNA_202 | ecosystem: Environmental > Terrestrial > Soil > Floodplain | place: USA...
ACCTTGTCGCAGCAGCGGCTCACCGCCATCGAGACCCGCTGGCCCGATGAGCGGGAGCGTCGGGTGGCCGCAGCTTTCCAGCACCTCGAGGGAGATCTGCGTTCAGTGCTGCACCGGGCCGAGCAACTAGCCGAGGCAGCGGCACTGAGTGCGCCAAGCAGCCGGGCGGAGGCATTCCAGACACTCGAGCGGGCGGTGCCGCGCCGGGGTCCCGAGATGAGCGTCGTGGTGTTCGACCAGGGCGGCCGACCTTGGGCCTGGGCTGGACGGCACCGGCTCCCGGCGCTGGCTCAGGGCGACACGATCGACTCGCGGGCCAGTAGATATTACGTCGTGCTCGAGGCCCGGCGCCACTCCGCCGATGGCCGGGCTGCGCTCGCAAGCGTATTGATCTGGGCTCATCCCGCCGTGCCGGACAGGGGCAGAAGTCTGACCGAGCTCTTCCGGGCCGGCAGCGAAGAAGTGGATCTCGCCATCTATCAGCCAGGCACCACGCTCGAGTCGACCGAGGTGTTCGACTACGAGGAGGGGCCCCGGCTGCTATTCAGGGTGCAGCCTGTCCCGCCGGAGCAGGGAGTCGCCAAGGAGCTTGCGTTTCATCGGAGCAGCCGGGCGGTCACCTCGCTGGTGCTCCTGATCTTCGTCGTCGCGCTCAGCGTCGCGAGCAGACCACTCGAGCGTTTTCTGCTGTTGCCGCTGCTCCTGTGGCTCGCCATCCGCGCTCCCGTTGGCGCCGCGCTCGGCCTTAAGTCGCTCTTTTCTCCTGCCACCTTCTTCCATCCGGTGCTCGGACCGCTATCGGCCTCCGCCGGCGTTCTCGGTCTGTCGGCCACGCTGCTGACCATGGCGGGGGTGTGGCTGTGGCGCCGGCGAGTTCCCCGGCGCTGGTACGGTGTGGTCCTCGGTATCGTGCTGCTGCTCGCCTGCCCTTATCTGATCAGCGCGTTGGGGCGGGGCATCACCCCACCGGCCAGAGGCGTGCCGATGGGGCTATGGCTCACCTGGCAGCTCACACTCCTCGTGGCCGTCTCCGCCCTCATCGTGGGTGCGGCGGCGCTCTTCCGCGGGAGCGGCCCCGAGAGCAACACCCGCTGGCGCATTATCGCCGGAGCGGGAATCGCCTTCGCGGCGGCAATCATCGGCGTTCTGGTCTGGAGCCCTCGAGGCGGTTGGCCCGAGTGGTACACCTTCCTCTGGACGCCGGCGCTGCTGCTGGTGACGCTGCCGGCCCCCCGCTGGGCCGCAATCAGCGGCATCGCGCTCGTAGCCGGGAGCTCGGCGGCGCTGGTGACGTGGGGCGCCGAGCTTTCCGGGCGACTCGAAGTGGCGCAGCGTGACATCGCCCGGCTTGGCGCCGAGCCCGATCCACTGGCGTTGCCGTTGCTGGAGCGGTTCGGCGAGCAAGTGCGGCAGTCGACGGTGCCTTCCACTGCGTCCGAGCTCTATGCCCTCTGGCACGGGTCCTCCGTCGGGCAGCAGGCGTATCCGGCTCACCTGGCACTCTGGTCCGGAGCCGGCGAGCTGCGGGACGAGCTCACCCTCGACTCACTCGATCTGCCGCCGTCACTCCTGGCCGGGTTGGTCCGCAATTTCTCATCGAAGGACACCCTGGACGTGGTTCAGCTCGCCCGCATTCCAGGCGTGCATTACGTGCTGCTGGTTCGGCTCTCCCCAAGCGAGGTAATGACCGCGTCAGTCGGTCCTCGATCCGAGCTGATTGTGCCCGGGCGGGTCGGGCGTCTGCTCGACCCGTCACGGCACAGCAAGCCGCTTTACACGCTTGCGCTCGCCCCTGCCGCAAGCAGCGAAGACGCTCCCTTGGGGCGTCCCCGGTGGCGCCGGGAGGGATGGTCTCTCCACAGCGAGTACCCGCTCTCGCTGGCTGGGGCCACCCGGGCCGTACACGCCGAGGTGGATCTCCGGGGTCCCCTCCCGCTCTTCGTGCGGGGCGTGCTGGTCGTGCTGCTCGATGCCGCCGTGCTCGCCCTGCTCTGGTTCCTGGCGGAGTTCGTGGCTGGGGCTCGTCCGCGGCCTCCCCGGTGGCGGAGCCTGGCACGCTCGTTCCGGATCCGTCTCGCGGCAACGCTGGCCGTGTTCTTCATCCTGCCTGCCGTGGGCTTCGCGGCCTGGAGCTTTGCCCGGCTGGCCGAGGATGCGGAGGACACTCGGGACCTGCTGATTACCCAGACCCTGCGCGACGCGGTCCTCACCGGCGGCGGCGCCCTGAAAGGGGGGACGTCGGCTGCCGAGCATCTCGGTGACCTGAGCCGTCGTATCGACGCGGACCTGGCGCTCTTTCGCGGCGGGATGCTGGCCGGCATCAGCACTCCGGTGCTGAGCGATCTCGGCGTGGTGGGCCAGCTCATGGATCCGCGGGCCTTCCGGACGCTCGCGCTGGACGGAGAGATCGAGGTGACTCAGGACGGCTCGATCCCACAGCTCGCCGAGCGGGTGGGATATCGCGTGGTCGAGCCGGGCTCCCCGAGCGACATCGGCGTGTTGGCAACGCCTCAGTTGGCGGACGACCCATCACTGGGCGCGCGACAGCTCGATCTGGCCCTGGTTCTGTTGCTGGCGACGCTCGCCGGCGTGGCGGCGGCGCTGTCGGGGGCCAGGATTGCCGCGCGAGCCTTATCCCGTCCTGTCGCCGAGCTGCGGCGGTCGGCCCTCGCTCTGGGCAAAGGCGATCCGATGCCTGCCCATTCGGAGCATCCGCCACTCGAGTTCGAGCCGGTGTTCGGCGCCTTCGAGCGCATGGCATCCGACATCCGATCGAGTCAGAGCGCCCTCGAGGACGCCCGGCGTCGCACGGCGGCCGTGCTCGCGACAGTGGCGACCGGACTCGTCGGCGTGGATCCCCAGGGCAAGGTTCTCATTGCCAACCGCCAGGCGGTCGACCTGCTCGGCGCTCCGTTGCAGGAGGGTGAGCCGTTCCTGGAGCGGCTCTCCGGTGAATGGAAACCCCTGGCCGTCGCGGTCCGGCGGTTTCTAGAGCATCCCGATGGCAACGGCACCGCAGAGCTCGAGGTCGGCGGTCGCCGGCTTACGCTCCAACTCGCTTCGTTGGGGCCGGAGGTGCGTGGAGTCGTCATGGCGTTGAACGACGTGACCGACATCTCTCGCGCCGAGCGGGTGTTGGCGTGGGGCGAGATGGCGCGCCAGGTAGCGCACGAGATCAAGAACCCGCTCACGCCCATGCGACTCGGCATCCAACACCTTCGCCGAGTCTATCGCGAGCGCCGTGCGGAGTTCGATCACACCCTGGACGAGACCTCGGCGCGCATCCTGGCGGAGATCGACCGGCTGGACACCATCGCGCGCGCCTTCAGCCGCTTCGCCGCCCCCGCCGACCTCAGCGGGACATTGGATCGGATCGACCTCGGCGTGGCTGTGGGTGAGGTGGTGCAGCTCTATCAGCTGGCTGCAGAGGGCTGCGAGGTGCAGCTCGAGGTGGAGCCACCGGCCTTCGGGGCCGCTCGGACCGATGAGGTGAAGGAGGTAGTGGTGAACCTGCTGGAGAACGCGCGGAATGCGGGCGCTTCGGTCGTGCGGGTGACGGTCGGGCCGGGATTCATCAGGGTGGCGGACGACGGAGCGGGGATTCCGGCGGAGCTGCTGCCTCGGGTGTTCGAGCCACGGTTTTCGACGACGACAAGTGGATCCGGGCTGGGTCTGGCGATCGTGCGGCGTTTGGTGGAGAGCTGGGGCGGCCGGATCGAGGTCGAAAGCGAGAGCGGACGGGGGACCGTTATCACCGTTCAGCTACCCGACTGAGCGGCGCTAGCGAATGGCTCCCCGTGCGCGCTCGGCGGCTGCCAGAGCCAACAGATTCTCCTGGGTCCGGGCCTGGCGCAGCAGCCGCACGGCCGTCTGCATCTGGCGGTCGGACAGCGCCCGGCGCCTCACTTCGACCGCCGGGCCGAATACCGCGCGGCTGATCTCATAGCCGAGCTGGTCGTCCACGTAGCCGGACGCGTTGTCGAAAATGGGGCGGGGCAATTCCACTCCGACCTGCAGGAGCCGATCGTACACCTGGTTGCGCATCTCGTCGGTGACGCGGAACAGCTCCGACTTGGGCGGAGCGGTCCGTCGGACCTCGGCAGCATAATCGGAGAGCACCAGCCGGAAGAGACTTAGATCCTCGCCCAACGCGGCGAGCAGTGACCGCTCGGCATCGGAGCGGGGGACGCCACGCACGGTCAGATCCGGCAGGATCCCGCTGGCGTCCGGAATCGGACGGCCGGCGTTCGAATGAAAGATCTTGGGTGCCAGGGCAGGGATGCGATTTCCGATCGCGCCGTCACCATCGGTCCGCGGCCGCTGAACCGAGCGTCCACTGGGAGTGTACCAGCGCGCCGTCGTCAGCTTGATCGCGACCTCGTCGCCGAGGGGATAGGTGGTTTGCAGCACACCCTTCCCGAAGCTGGGTGTCCCGACGATGACGGCCCGGTCGTGATCCTGGAGTGCGCCGGCCAGGAGCTCGGCCGAGCTGGCAGTTCCATGATTCACCAGCAACGCAACCCGCATGTCGTTCCAATTGCCTGAAGGGCCGGCGAGATAGACCTTGGAATGATCGGGAGAGCGTCCCCGGGAGACGGCGACGGTGTCGCCGGGGTTGAGGAAGAGGCTGGCGACGCGTACCCCTTCGTTGATGAGCCCGCCCGGATCGCCCCGGAGATCCAGCACCAGCGACGTCATTCCATCCGAGACAAGACGGTCCACTGCCTGACGGAGCTCAGTAGCCGCGCCATCGCTGATCCGGCGGAGCTCGACGTAACCGACCCCACCCCCAAGCAGAATGCCTTCCGAAGTGGCCGGCACGTGAACGACCGTGCGGGTAAGCCGGCGCACGATCGGCAGCGTGGATCCGCGAGGGCGCACCACCAGGGTGACGAACGCCCCGCTGCCTCCGGTGAGTGCCTCGTCTAGGCGCCGGGCAGACCAGCCGCGGGTGCTCTTCCCGTCGATACTCAGCACCTCATCGCCCGGCGCAATGGCGGAGCGCCCACTGCCGGACTCCGGATTCCAACCGACATCCACCTCGGACCCGGACATCTGGCGCTGGTACTGCCGGTAACTCTCCCGGGACAGGAGCTCTGCGTAGGGGTCGCTGAGTGATCCTACCAGCGATTTGGCCGCTGTCTGGTAGAGGTCACCTTCGCCCACGGAGTCGATGTAGTGGTTGTGGATCGAAGCGACGACGTTCTCGAACAGGCGGGCTTGCTGGTAGACGCTGCCCTCCGGGGCGGCTTTGCGCCGGAGCAGCCAGCCGCCACTGATCACGGCAAGGCCAACGATTGCCACCAACCCGCACCAGCGGGCCCGAGTAGAGGGTCCCATCATGTCGAGATTCTCCCGCGAAATGCCTGAAGCCCTGCCGGATGCATCCCCAAGGAAAAGGCGAATGCCGTGCTAACTGCTTCTGGACCTACCAAGGCAGCAAAATGGGGGCCGGACGGGGCTTATTGACCCCCCGGATTCCCCGGATCCACGGTCAACGTCGAGTCCCGCCAAACCGCGGCCGAGGCCACGTGACAAGCATCGACGAACACCTTGGCCGGATGGGTACCACGCTGGAGCAATGCGTGGAGCATCTCGTGCCGGACCAGCCACTCCTCACCCAGGGCACTGGCGGGCAGATAGACCCGATTCCCTTCCCGCACCCACCAGGCGTGAGCCATCTCTCCCGCAAGCTCGATGGCTCCGGACGGGGCGTCCACGGCGTAGAAGCTGACGTCGGTCATCTTGCCGGCGTGACCGGAGCAGGCGACGGTCTTGTCCCACCATTCCTGATAGAGTCCCAAGGTGGGGACAGCCCAGGAACGTCCCAGCGGCGCGAGCGGCGCACCCGCGGCCCGCGGCGCGGCGCACGCACCGGCACCCAGTATCAGAAAGACACCGTAGAAGATCCGACGCATTCATGGACTCCGGAGTGAACGTCACGCAACGGCGGCGAGTTAGGGGACACTCCACCGTGCCTAGCCGAAAACACGCAGGATTCGGTCCACGGCCGCGCCGGCCGGGTACCTTGGCGGCTTTCTGCCGGAACTAGGTTCCGGAGCCTTCACCCGGTGCCGAATCTCCTATGCTCGCCCGCATTCGCTCAGCCGCCGTACTGGGCATCGATGCCTACCCGGTGGACGTCGAGGTCGATATCACCAACGGGCTGCCATCCTTCTCGACGGTTGGCCTTCCGCAAGGCGCGGTGAAGGAAGGCCGGGAGCGGGTTGGCGCGGCGCTGGTCAACGCAGGCTTCTCATTTCCCCTCAGGCGCATCACCGTCAACCTGGCCCCGGCGGACATTCGCAAGAACGGCTCGGCCTTCGACCTGCCCATTGCGCTCGGGATCCTTGTGGCCAGCGGCCAGCTGCCCGAAGACCGGCTCCGCAACCAGATGGTTCTGGGCGAGGTCGGCCTCGAGGGCGACCTCCGTCCCGTGCGCGGTGCGCTCTCGATGGCTCTCGCGGCGCGCGCGGCGCATCAGACCGGCGTGCTGCTGCCCCATGCCAACGTGCCCGAGGCTTCCGTCGTCGAGGGTGTCGACGTGTGCGGGGCCCGCACGCTGCTCGAGGCCTGTGCCCACCTCTCGGGCCAGCTGATTCCGCCAGCCCGGGCCGACATGGCCACCCTGATGGCCGTCTCCAACTCGGATCAGGCCGACTTCAGCGACGTGCGCAGTCAGGCTGCCGCCAAGCGAGCCCTGGAAGTGGCTGCGGCAGGGAGTCACAACATCCTGCTGATCGGGGCGCCCGGCGCGGGGAAGACCATGCTCGCCCGGCGGATTCCATCGATACTCCCCTCGATGAGTCTCGAGGAAGCACTCGAAACTACCAAGATCCACAGCGTTGCCGGAACCCTTCCGGCGGGCCAATCCCTGCTGACCGTGCGCCCCTTCCGGGCTCCCCACCACACCATCAGCGATGCCGGCCTGATCGGCGGCGGCTCCTCTCCCCGGCCGGGCGAAGTGAGCCTGGCCCACGGCGGCGTGCTCTTCCTGGATGAGCTGCCCGAGTTCCGGCGAAACGTGCTGGAGGTGCTGCGGCAACCATTGGAGGACGGCGTCGTTACCCTGAGCCGCGCAGCAATGAGCCTCACCTATCCTGCCCGGTTCATGCTCGCTGCGGCCATGAACCCGTGTCCCTGTGGCTACTCCGGCGATCCTACCCACTCATGCAACTGCGGGCCGCTGGCCATCGAGCGCTACCGCTCGCGGATCTCAGGCCCGCTGCTCGACCGCATCGACATCCACCTCGAAGTTCCCGCGGTGGCCTATGGCGACATCGTAGGCGAGCAGTCCGGCGAGACCAGCGCCGTCATCCGGGCCCGGGTGGAGCACGCGCGAGCGGTGCAGCGAGACCGCTTTCGAGACCAGCCCGGGGTCCACGCCAACGCCCACATGAGTACCCGAGACCTGCGGCGGTATTGCCGTCTGAGCCAGCCGGTTGAGGCGATGCTGCGCCAGGCTGTCGGGCGGCTGGGGCTGTCGGCGCGAGCGTACCACCGGGTGCTCAAGATCGCCAGGACGATAGCGGACCTCGCGGGGGCCACGGAGCTCAGCACGGCCCACGTCAGCGAGGCGATTCAGTATCGGAGCCTGGATCGGAAACGGGAATTTGCATGAGAAAACGGTTGGGCACAACCAGGCGGAAGGACCCACCGCCGAGCCGCCGACCAGGTGACTCGGCGGTCTCACTTGGGACGCCGGCAAGGAGCACTTGACACGTGCTTGATAAACGGCTGCTAGCATGACGGTAGTCTAAATGGCTGGTCGTTGACCTTGGCTCTTTGGCCAAGGCTTTCCAATCTGGAGGCTTTTATGCACCCCGCAGCGAAAGGGAGACGTGTTGCCCTGCGTGCCCTACCGGCAGGGCTGGTGGCGCTCGGGCTAGTGTTCGAGGGCTGCGGGGAACGACCGGAGACTCCGCTAGGCCCCGCCGCCGCCACGGAGTCCACCGGGGCAACCGGTGATGCGGTTCAAGCCGATAAGGAGCGTAACGCTGTGGATCTGGGTCCGGCGGCCTCAGCGCGGAGCATGGCGATGGGCACGCTCTCGGTATCAGTGGCCGGCGCCACGGCGGGCTCGATTCCGTTTGCACCGGAGCCAGGGCCTTTCGCGAATACGGTGCCGCCCTGTGACGACTGCGTGTACGAGGGGTTACCGATTGGCTTCAGCTTCACCTTCTTCGGCAACCCGTACACGACCTTCAATATCTCCAGCAACGGCTTTATCGGGTTCAGCCCCGGCATGTCCAGCGGCTGCTGCAGTGGGCGGACCATCCCGTTTGCTGACGGCTTCGACAACATCATCGCCGCTGCGTGGACCGATCTCTACCCGCCCGGAGGCGGAGAGGTGTCCTACGAGACCCGGGGGAGGGCGCCGAACCGCTATTTGGTCGTCGCATACCAAAACCTGCCCTGGTTCCCCGAATCCGACGGCCCCAATCGGGTGACCACACAGATCATCCTTTACGAGGGCACCAATACTGTCGAGATCCACACCGCCAACCAATCGGCGGGGCATACCTACACCCAGGGAATCGAAGACGGGAGCGGTACCCAGGCTGCGTTTCTGATGGGCCGAGTGGCGGCCAACTATGGGCTGACGAACGATGGCGTACGGTTTACCATGCCCTTCTGGACCGCGCGGGCTGCCCTCCCATCGGCCCGCCGGCGCTCCGCCGTGGCGGCGGCAAACGGCGTCCTCTACGCCATCGGCGGTCTCAACAGTGCCGGTACCGCGGTGAAGAGTGTGGTCGCCTTCAACCCGAGCACCAACGCCTGGAGTACGAAGGCCCCGCTGCCCGCCGCGCGCCAGGGCTTCAACGCGGCGGCAGCGATCGGTGGCACCATCTACCTGGCCGGCGGTAAGGACGCCGCCGCAGCGCTCACGCGGACGCTCTATGCCTACAACTCGAGCACCAACACCTGGAGCACGAGGGCGAATATGCCGGTGGCCAGCGCCTGCGGCGGCTCGGCCGTCATCAGCGGTAAGCTCTACGTCTTTAGCGGCTGCACCCGCTCGAGCGCGGGTGCGCAGATCGCCGCACGGCTGCTGCACCGCTACGACCCGAGTACCAACCTGTGGACTGCACTCCACAACGCCCCCGTTGCGCACATCGACCCGGCTATTGGAGTGATCAGCGGCAAGCTCTACGTTGTGGGTGGAAACGACGGGGTTACGGGCGTGGCTATCCGTCGGCTCGATGTGTATGACCCGGCGACGAACACCTGGTCCACCAAAGCGGCGATACCGACGGCGCGGACCGCGCCGGCCGGCGCGGCGATCGGGGGCAAGCTTCACGTGATTGGCGGGCGGAACGGGGGGACGTACTTGAACACGGTTGAGGCTTACGACCCGGTAACCGACTCCTGGGCGGCGCGGCCCGCGATGCCCACGCCCCGCTCCGGGCTTGGGGTGGGCGTGATCAGCAGCCTGCTTTATGCCGTCGGAGGCGCCAACGGCGCGAGCGTGCTCGCGAGAAACGAGCGGTATACCCCGTAACACCTCGCTCGTTGCAGCCCGCGCTGGCCCGCAGCGTGGACAAGCCGCCAGCTCCCAGCTGTTAGCTAGGACCAATGGACAATGGGCTCCTCTTTAGAGCGGAGTAGCCCATAGCCCATAGCCCATAGCCCCTAGCCTAATGTTCTACAATCGTATTCCCCGCTAGGGTCACTGCAGTCTGCGCCAACAGTCGGCCGTTTGCCGTTGCGCCGGTGTTCATCGTAATCTGGGTGGCGGACATTACCACACCTTCCATATGGGCCGTCGTTCCAATCGCCACCACACCGGCCACCTGCCAGAAGACGTGTTCCGCCACTGCGCCACCGGTCAAGATGACTCGCGCGGCGGACGCCTGGGTGATACCCCCCGCGATCTGAAAGATCCAGACATCGTTGGCATTGCCGTTGAGGGTGACATTCCCGGGGATGGTCACGGTGTTGGACCACTTGTAGAGCCCCGCAGGAAGGGTGAGCCCGCCAAGATTGCCGCTGGCCAGCTCGATGTGATCAGGCAACGGTCGTCCTGCGGCGTCGGTGTACGCGGTTTCCATGTCGCCGATCGCCGTGGTCAGGTTGGCCGGGGTCGGAACCGCATAATCAGATGCGTACACGTTCCCAGTCACCTGAAGCGAGGTCGCAAATGCCCCGCCCGCCGGAAGGTCCTGGGCAAATCCGCTGTAGAAGCTCGCCGCGGCCGGGCTCAGCCCGATGTTCCCGGTAATGTCCGACGTGGGAACGTTCGTGGTTGCCTCCTTGGCCAGAATGACGTAGGTGCCGGCCGTTCCCAGCACAACCGGCTCTGGACCGCGGCCTACTGGGGCTCCTCCCCCTCCTCCTCCCGCGCCTCCACCTCCGCCTGGGTCGGTCGGGGACAGGTCTAGGGGGTTGCTGCTGCAGCTGTCGACTCCAGCCACCAAGGCGACCAGGAGCAATCCACTTAACCACGCGCTCTGTTTGAAATAGTTCTTGGATCGGTTCATTAGTTCTCCTTGCTTCTCATGAATGCTGCGTGAGGGTACAGTCGGCCCGGGTCCGGCCTGACAGGCCGAACCCGGGCGATGTTTTCAGGCGGCTTCTTGGCGGGAACCTACAGGTCGGGGTCGGAGCTTCCCTTGCGTCGGAGTTCCATGTTCTCAGCCTGCATGTGACGCTGCTCTTCCATCTGGTGCACCTCCAGCTCGAACTGGCAGCCATAGCGGATGAGCTTCGATAGCTCGGTCTCCTGAGTGTATCCATC
>Ga0307312_10001961_pt1 | contig 10729 bp, 8 predicted proteins | sample ER_DNA_202_FD_194489 | JGI IMG/M metagenome (GOLD analysis project Ga0307312, IMG submission 194489) | Bulk soil microbial communities from the East River watershed near Crested Butte, Colorado, United States - ER_DNA_202 | ecosystem: Environmental > Terrestrial > Soil > Floodplain | place: USA...
GCGGTGGGAGCGACGGTCCTCGCACTCGGCTGGGTCGTCATGTGCGCGCAGGCGATTCCATGGCTGACAGACCTCCAGATCAAGGCGAGTGCGGCCGCGGTTGACCAAAACGAAGGAACGAGCGCGCTACGGCACGCGCTCGATGCGAAGAACCTCCAGCCGTGGGCGGCCTCGCCGTATCTGCAACTCGCGCTTGTGCAAGAGCAGCTGCGGGATCTGAAGGCTGCGCGGATGTGGATCGGAGAAGCAATCGAGCGCAATCCCATCGACTGGCGCTTGTGGCTCGTCTCGGCGCGTATCGAGACGAAGGCCAACGACATCTCGGCAGCTCGCCGGAGCCTCCGGCGGGCGAAGGCGCTGAATCCGCGTTCTCCTCTCTTCGCCGCAACCCCTGGCTAGCAGCCGATTGCCGGGGATGAGGTTCCGCCACCGGCCAGGCTGGTTAGAAGGAGTTTGCCGTAGGACAGCTCCGGTTCTATGCTGCCCCGCTGAAGGACCTGACCGGAGGGGGTCGATCTGCTGAGCAAGCCGCAGCTTCTCAACTCGCCGCTCGACCAGCGCGCGGAGGGGCGCGGAGCGTCGCTCGGCTCTGGCGTCAGCCTGCAGTTTCAGCGCGGCGTCAACGGCTGGCGAGACCCGCTGCGACGGCGAATGCTCGCCCTCTCGGATGTCCTGGCGCTCGTGGCCGGAAGCGTCGCGCTTGGTATCCCATTCGACAGCAACGTGGAGCGCACCATGTGGGCGCTGGCGATCCTGCCACTCTGGATCGTCTTCGCCAAGCTCTACGGGCTTTACGACCGGGACCACACTGCGCTTCGGCACCTTACGGTCGATGAGCTGCCATCGATCTTTTTCTGGACCCTGACGGCTACGGCAGGGACGAGATTCATCCTCTACGCAACTCCCGCCCAAGGCGCGTCCAGCACGCAGGCCATTCGTTTCTGGGTCGTGACGTTAGCGGCCACGTTCATCCTTCGCGCGCTCGCGCGGTTCGCATGGCGGCGCATGACGCTCCCCGAGCGCGTGCTCATTCTTGGGGACGGCCCGGTAGCTGTCGCAACCCGTCGAAAGCTAGAGCTGTTCCCCGACATTCATGCGCGTGCAATCGAGACTCCACATTTCGGGATTACCGAGCTTTTCCAAAACCCACAGATTCTGCTCGACCTTCAGATCGATCGAGTCATTCTCGCGACTGAGTCGATCCACGAGCAACTGATCGCCGAGCTCGTCGCCGTGTGCAGGAGCGAGGAAATCAAGCTGAGCCTCGTCCCGCCCGTGCAGGGGATGTTCGGGACTGCGACGCGGCTTACACGGGTCGCCGATCTTCCCGTGGTGGAGTACAACACATCGGATGTTTCGCCCTCGACGCTTTTCCTGAAGCGAACGCTCGACGTGACAGTCTCCTCTGCTGCTCTGGTCGTGCTGGCTCCCCTCTTTCTCGTGATCGCGCTCGTGATTTTTCTGGACCGTCCCGGTGCGGTCGTGTTCTCACAGGTCCGCGTCGGGACGGAGGGGCGACGGTTTCGGATGCACAAGTTCCGGACGATGATTTTCGACGCGGAGGCCCAGCTTCCTCAGCTCGTGAGTTTCGATTCCTTGAGTGAACCGATGTTCAAGCTCCCGAACGATCCTCGGGTGACAAGGGTCGGCCGGTTTCTTCGTCGGACAAGCCTCGACGAGTTGCCGCAGTTGTTCAATGTCTTAAGAGGAGACATGAGCCTTGTCGGTCCGCGCCCGGAGCAGGTTGAGCTCGTGGAGCGGTACAAGCCCGAGCAGCGATTCCGTCTGAACGTGAAACCGGGGCTCACAGGCCCAATGCAGGTGTACGGCCGCGGTCAGCTGACATTCGAAGAGCGTCTCTCCGTCGAGCGCGAGTACATAGGGAACCTTACTGTCGGCCGCGACCTACGGATCCTCGCGCTCACGCTGCCCGCTGTTGCCAGTAGGCGGGGAGCCTCTTGAGTAGGCGCCTCTAGCGCCCTGACGATCGGGACCGGCTGTCCGGGCGTGTCATCAACGCGCACCGTTCAAACCCGCTTGCAGCACCGACCAGGTCCGCCGTGCGGTGTCCTCCCAGGAGAAGCGAGCGGCCTGCGCGAGCCCGCGAGCGCGAAGCTCGCCGCGGAGTGAGCCGTCTTCTAGGATCCGGGCGATTCCCGCCGCGATCGAATCGACATCGAGCGGATCGATCGGGAGAGCCGCGTCGCCGACGACCTCCGCAAGCGATGTTGCGAGGGAGCTGACGACAGGAGTCCCACAGGCCATTGCCTCGAGCGGCGGCAACCCGAAACCCTCGTGAAGGGACGGAAACACGAAGGCGAGTGCGCCACGATAAAGCGCCGGCAGCCTCGCATCCGCCACCTGCTCCAGGAACACGAGCCGGTCGCCGACGCCAATGTCGCGAGCCAGGCTCGCCAGGCTCGGCTCGACCGGGCCTGGCAGGATCAGGCGCAGCGCATGTCCCCGATCGATCCGGTCAAGCGCTCGGACCAACCTCGCCAGATTCTTGTGCGGCTTGCGATTCCCGACGTAGAGGAGGTACGGGTACCCCGGTTCGAATGCCTCTCCGTGTGGTGTGAACGAAGACGCGGCGGCGCTGCGAATCACGACTACTCGTTCCGGTTCGACTCCGCTCCATTCGACGATGTCGGCACGGGAATGCTCGGATCCCGTCAGGACTGCACGAGCTCGCCTAACCGCAGGCTTCACGTGCAACCGGTAGTAGAGACGCTTGCCCACACTGCTCTCCTCATTGATGTGCAGGTGGATCAGATCGAAGATGGTGAACACGAACGGGACCGGAGAGGTCGGCGGGGCGTTGAATCCTGGGCTGTAAAAGAGCCGCGGGCGCCGTTTGCCGAGGACGCCGGTCAACCACAAGGGCTCGGCGGGATGAAGGAGCGGCAGACCGCCTTCGAGCCGCTCGAGTGGCGGTATGCGGCGTACGATCTCCTGACCGACCCGCGCCAGACCCAGCACATTGCGGCGTCCACCACGCTCGAGCCAACGCGCGTCGAGGAGGATCTCCGGGCGCGAGGACGCTTTGCGCATTTAGATGCCCCGCCACCCGAAAAGAAGAGGACCAAGCCGTTTCATAGTGGCCCATCGCCTAAGAATCATGCGGAAACTCGCCTCCGGCCATATTGGCTAGGCGATGTTCAGCGCTTGGGCCACGCGTGCGTTTGGCTTCCGCATCGCCAGTGCTACGGAGGTGAATGGTGCTGCGCCTCCACGAAGGAAGAGCGCCGATCCCTGCGGCTGTAGCAGGATGTGCGGCCATGGATCGCCCGTGGAGGCTTCAAACTCGCCGCGGCCCCGCCAGATGATGATGTTCTGCCAGGTTTCAGGAGAAACAGTCAGATCGAGCGGTTGCACAAGCTCGAGGCCCGACGGCTGGACGATCCACCTCACAAGCTCTCGGGACGTGAAGACATCGACGGCGCGTCGTCGTGGGGTCGCGTTCTTGCAGCGACGACCCAGTGTCGCTATGCGGATCCCTGTTTGGATGAGCGGCGAATTTAGCGGGTGCCGCGCGACGAAGCATTCAGTCACGATGAACGCGAGGCCACCAGGGCGGAGAACTCGACCCATTTCACGCGCCGCTTGCGCTACATCGCGGCGGTCTCCGAAATGCTCGATCGATGAGAGCGAGAAGACCACATCGAAGCTCGCGTCTGGGAAGTCGAGGGCGTGCGCATCCATCTTCAATGCCGTGAGTCGGTCCTCGCGATAGGAATAGGGTGCGAAGCCCTTGGGATTCGTCAACATCATCGCGTCGGCTTCGTCTTCGGCGAAGCCACCCTCGCCGTAGATGTCGATCGCCACTACTCGTCTCACCTTGTTGGCGAGCCAGAAGAGGACCTCCTCATGGCCCGCGCCGACCGACAGCACCTGCGTCCGGTCGTGGAGCGCTCCTTCGTCCTCCAGGAAGAGCGTAAGCGTCGCGTACTCCCAGAACTTCCGCCGGACCTCGGCGCGAGGTTCGTGATTTGGAACGATTTCCCGGATCCGCCTTCGCAGGACTGCGTCGTCGAAGTCGGGAAGGTCGCAGAGCTTTACGTACTGCCGTCGCAACGGCGATCCGCTGACCCCTTGATCGGGCGAAGACCCCATCGGTACCGCGAGTATGCCTCTTTCATTTCAACGTAAGAGCCCGTTGGACGGCGCGTGACAGACTTCGAAACAAGCAACTGCAACCTCTGCGGCGCTCGTGCCGCTTCCCTCGTTTATCGCAATTGCCGTGACCGCCGGCACTGGCTTCCGGGGCGATTCGACCTCGTCCGCTGCCGCGACTGCGGTCTTGTGCGGACAGACCCGCGCCCAAGCTTGGATTCAATCGCCGAGTTCTATCCGCCCTCTTACGTGTCGTTTGCGGCGGAAGTTCCCCGCCCAAGCGCCTGGTACGCAGCGCTTCGGTCGATCGTCCGGCTTCCATACGTGCTCCGTTATGGGTCAGCCGATCCATGGTTTCGGCCGGCCGGTGACGCGAATCGCCTGCTCGACGTCGGGTGCGGAACCGGTATCTACCTTCAGGCGATGGCGGACCTTGGGTGGTCGGTACGAGGCGTCGAACCCGATCCCGGTGCGGCCGCGCATGCCGCTGAGAGAGTTGGCGTGCAGCCTGACCGGATCTTCGTCGGCAGAGTCGAGGACGCGGATTTCCCCCCCGAGACGTTCAACCTCGTAACCATGGCTCACGTCGTCGAGCATCTCCACGACCCCCGCGGAGCGCTCGAGAGAATCCACCGCTGGCTCCGGCCGGGGGGAACGATCCGTCTCTGGTTACCCAATTTCGAAAGCATCGAGAGGAGGGTCTTTCGGCAACTCTGGTTCGGACTCGATGTACCACGCCACCTCTACCACTTTGGGCCGCGCACGATCCGCGCGACTCTCGAAAGCGCTGATTTTCGCGTCGAGCGCGTGCTGCCCCAATACCAGGCAAATACCCTGAGCGGAAGTCTCAGGCATGTGGTGGATGCTCTTCTCGGTCGGCAAGTCGAGGTCCACGAATCGATGGCGCTGTACTACGCGTTCCTTCCGGCTACGACGATGCTCCTCGCCCTCGGAACCGGTGGTGCACTCGATGTGACAGCGCGAAGGACGGCGTGAGCGACAACGCGTCGCTTCACCTTCGCGGCGGCGGGCTGAGGCCCCTCTTACGGATGAGCTTCTGGGGACTTGCCGATCAGACGCTCATCTCCATCGCAAATCTCGGGACGATGCTCATCCTTGCGCGAGCGCTCGGCTCGTCGGAGTTCGGTGCGTTTGTTCTCGCCTATACAGCGCTTCTCTTCCTGAACGGCATCCAAACCGCGCTCGTGACGCAGCCCCACAATGTTCTGGGCCAGAACCGACAGGAAGGCGACTACGTCCGATATACGAGCTCGACGGCGCTCGTTCAAGTCGTCTTCTCGGCAATTCTGTCCGTCGTTGCCTTGGTCAGCGCGCTCGCCGCGGCGAACTTCGCCTCGCACGCCGCTGCAATCCTGTTGGCGCTTGCGCCGGTGATCACCGCGTGGCAGCTCCAGGAATTTGTCCGGCGCATCCTCTATACGGAGGGGCGGTTAGCGACGGCGTTCGCCGTCGATCTCGTCAGCTACGCCGGACAGGTCGCGGTCCTCCTCGGCCTTGTGTCGTTTGCAGAGATCGATGCTCCGAGTGCGCTGTACGCAGCGGGTGCGACATCCGCCGTCGGTGCTGCTCTTGGAAGTTGGAAGATCAGGCACAGCCTCCGCCGCCGCGCTGACCTGGCTGCACTAAAGGTGAACTGGGTTTTTGGGAAGTGGCTTGCCGCGGCACTCGCGGCCTCGTGGTTTGCCGGCCAGCTCTACATTTACCTCACAGCCGCGATGCGCGGGGCGACGGCCGCCGGCGCGCTCAGGGCGGGCCAGATCGTGCTCGGACCACTAAGTACGTTTCTGCTCTTCCTATTCACGATCCTGCCGATCCGGTATGCCCGAACGCGCAGTCATGCTGGAGACGCTGGGCTGCATCACGCGTTGATCCTGACATACGTGGCAACCGCACCGCTTGTCTTGATTTACTGCCTCGCCGCCGCGATATTTTCCAGTCCGATCTTGGGTCTCCTTTATGGAACGTCATATTCACAATACGGCGATGTCGTCGTGCTTTTTTCCGTCTATTACTTCGTGTTGCACCCCGTCTATCTCTTGACCTCCGCGCTCAGCGCGAAGCGGTGGACGAGGCCGCTCTTCACGGGAAACCTTTACGCCGCAGCCCTCGGGGTCGTAGCCGGATGGCTCCTGATCCTTGCCTGGGGAATCAACGGAGCGGTCGTAGGCATGATCGCGGGTGCGCTCCTCCTGGCGGCGATGTTTTGGCAGGCGTACCGCCTGTCGCCGCACCTCGAAAGCGGAGATGCACCGTCGGAAATTACGGTTGTGCCGCCCAGTTAAGGTTCGCCGATGACTCGCCACTCGACTTACCCTCTGGTGTTCGTGGTTGTGCTCAACTCCAATGGGTGGGCAGATACGCGTGAGTGCCTCAACTCTCTGCGTCGACTTGACTACGAAAATCGACATGTTGTCGCGGTAGACAACGGCTCGACCGATAACTCAGAGGCGCGCATCCGACGCAGCTTCCCTGAAGTGACCGTACTGCAGGCTGAAAAGAACCTGGGTTTCTCAGGCGGCAACAATCTCGGGATTCGCCATGCACTTGCACAAGGCGCCGCTTTCGTCTGGCTCCTCAACAACGACACGACAGTCGAGCCGACCGCCCTCAGTGCCCTTGTGAATGTGGCTGAAACGGATGCTCGCATCGGAATTGTCGGATCGGTTCTGTATTTCGCCGACCATCGGGAGCGGGTTCAGGCATGGGGCGGTGGGACTTTCAACGCGCTACTCGGGAAGACGTCGTGTTCGATGAAACCCATCCAGGCGAGTGAACTCGACTTCATCACCGGCGCCAGCATGCTGCTGCGACGAGGTTTACTCGAGGACGCCGGTCTTCTAGACGAGATCTTCTTCTTCTATATGGAGGACACCGATCTGTGCTTCCGGGCGAAGCAGCGTTCTTGGAGGATCGCTGTTGCGGAAGAGAGCGTCGTCTATCACAAGGTGGGAGCGACGATTAACGCCGGGTCGTCGACACGATCACTCGATGCCGATCGGGCACATGTGCGGAGCAACGGGATCTTCCTCGGGAAGCATTCGGGCGCCGCTCTTGTTGTTGCGGTCCCCCTCAATCTCCTAGGCATGGCGCTGATGCGAATGAAACGAAGACAGTTCCGCCGCCTCCCAGGGCTGGTCAGCGAGTTCATGCGAGGTCTCTACCTCGGTCTGAGAGCCAGGCGATCGATTGCCCCGCAAACGCATCGTCTCTCGAGCGGATTTTCTCGTCCTGCGCGGTAAGCCACATCGTGGCACAGCAGGTGCAGCTTCCCACTCCCATGCCGGGATGGTGGTTCGCTTCGCACGCTAGGGATGCACGGAGGCCGGGTATCCGGCGAGGGCAGGTGCGCGGTCGCGGGGCTGAGGAGGCATCATGGACTTGCTCGCGAGATGACGAAAGAAACCCGCCGATTCGCCGGTGTTGATGCTTGCGCGGCCGCGACGGCAGCGTCGTCCGGTTACTCGGCGCGTCTCCTGCGTCCGCTGTTGGCGGCACCGCGAATATTCCTTGGGCGCGCCTTGCTCCTTGTCCTTTTCCTCGTCATACCGGTGTTCAACCCGGAGATCCTCAAGTCGCTGGACGAGCGGCTCTACATCGGCACGGTCGTGGTGCTCGCCGCTGGTGTGCTCATGCTCCCCTCGCTTCGGCGCTTCAACTGGATCGTCTTTGCGCTCATATGTGGCGCTCTCTATGTGGCAGAAACCGGTGTTCTCCATGGTGACTTCAGGCTGGGCATCATCGGCAATGCCTACCGGCCGTTGCACGCCGTCCTCACGTTTTCTGTTTGCGCGATCTTTCTCGCTGGTGCGGACCGAGACCGCTGGATCAAACTCTTCCTGCTCGGCGGTGTCGTCGGCTGTTCGCTTGCGGCTGTTCATGCCGCGTTCCCCGCAATCGACCCGTTCTCGCCAAGTCGTCCTCGCGATATTGGGTTCGCATCGTACTTCCTGAAGACGCGTCGCGAGGAAGGTGCGTTTGTCTACCCGGGAAACCTCGGTCCGTACGGCGCGTATATTGCGATCGTCGCGCTCGTGATGATCGAGCGCAGGCGGCTCCGACTCCTCTCGATCAACGGGTATTCGGCAGCCTTCGTCGCCGGGCTGCTAGCGATCGCCGTCTCGGGGTCGCGCGGGGCGGCGATCGGCCTCGTGTTCGGAATCGCGGTCGTCTTGTGGCGCACGCCATTCCTGCGTCGTCCTGTCTTGATTGCTGGTGCAGCCGGGTTGGTGGTGGCCGTGCTCGTCCTATGGCAGGTTGGAAGGCTCGACGAGATCTTTACGTCACGCTTCACGCTCACCGGCCTCTCGCTGCACCAGCGCTTTGAGTCCTGGGGTATCGCGTGGCACGCCTTTGAGAAGAACCCCCTAATCGGCGGTGGCGTCATCCCCAATACGATCGATTCGACGTTTTTCTACTACCTCGGTGTCGGGGGTCTGCTAGGCATTCTGATCGTGGCTGCCATGTACTGGTTGACGCTGTTGCGGCCCTTAAGAAACGGCGATCGTGCGAGCCTGCCGATCATCGTCGCAGTCGCGGCCATCGGCATCACACAGGAGGCGCTCGGCACACCGCTGACCAGTTGGGCTGTCGGGGCAGCGGTCTATCTGCTCGCACGTCCCGTTACCGTTTATGGGACCGCGCTTGGCCAACAAGCTCAGCCTCCAGCAAGCGGACGCGCAGAAGTCGTGGGCCTTAGGGCACGCTCGTTGACGCGACGACTAGTGAGAGGAGGCCCGGCTATTGTCGAGCATGTGAGTCAGCTGATGAAACGCCTTCTCGGAGCGGCTCGAGCACCCGTCGAATGAAGTGATCCCGCGAGAACTGCCTCCCGCGTTCGCCTAGAGCTGGCCGGCTCCACCTCTGGCCCGCGACTTCTCGTATCGCGGCCCTGAGATGTTTCGTGCTCGGCTCCTCGATCAGTAGGCCATCGACGCCGTGTCGCACAATGTCGCGTGCGCCGCCGGCCTTAAGTGCGATGACCGGCGTCCCTGCGGCAAGCGCTTCGACCATAGTAATCCCAAAGTCCTCCTCGCCGACGTGGACGAAGCCGCCGGCTCGCTCGTAAAGACGAACGAGTGTTTCCCGCGACACCCAGGTGAGAAGTTCGACGTTCGGTGGGAGCCGCTCCCGTATCGTCTGCTCGAGGGGCCCGATACCGACCATCGTGAGCTTGTAAGGCAAGCCCCGAAATGCCTCGAGGACAAGCTCGGGTCGCTTGTAGGGAACGAGACGATGAACCCACAGGAACATCGATTCATCCTTTGGCTGGGTCGGCGAGATGTCCTCGACGTCAACTGGTGCGCCGACGACGATCGATTCGCGGCCGTAACAGCGGCGAATACGCTCCTGCACGGCGGTTGAGATCGCGAGATAGAGATCCGGCCGCTGAGCGGCTTCTCGATCGACCTTTCTCAACCATGCTCTGAGCCTTTCGAACACAATTCCCCCGAGTCGTCCCACCTGTCGCTGATCCGTTTCGGGCATCCAGGCGTACCGCATCGGCGTGTAGCAGTAGACGGCATGAAGGGCATCACTGCGTGGACGGACGTGCGCCGCACAGGCGTGCGCCGACGAGATCACGATGTCGTAGTCATCCAGGTCGAGGCTGCGGAAGTAATGCGGCATGTATGGCAACAGGTAGCGCCAGCGACCCGGGTTGTGCCCTTTCTGGCGGATGCCAGGAATTTTGGCGAGGCGTGATTCCTTCACGATCGAGCGCGCGAGCTCAGGCGGAAGCAGTTCGCGTGCTGCCATGAATGTGTAGATGTCCGGCTCCGAACCCTGGGCGAACAGCCCTGTGCGCATCACGTCGGCGACGCGTTCGGCGCCGTGGTAGCCCTGGAACCAGTCGTGGACGATGGCCGCTCGACCCGTAACCGGAAATGCAGCCGGCGCGACCTCGGCAGGTTTTGTCACGAGGCCCCGGAGCTCACATATTTGCCCAGATGAAGCGCGCGCTCGTTATCGGTATTGGCGGCCAAGATGGCTCGGTTCTAGCGGAATTCTTGCTGGAGAAAGGATACGAAGTCTTCGGCGTCGTCCGCCGCCCCCGGAGGCGCGCGCATACAGGTTGAATTACCGCCTCTATGCATGCTCAGGGATTCTCTACAACCACGAGTCTCCTCGCCCCCCGTCGACTTCGTGCTTCACGAGCGCGGTCAGCGCTTCGGAAACCACGGCCGAAGTGACGAGCAGCACTGCCGAACCCTGGGCGCCGGGCGTAGACGCCCGCGGGGCTCGACTGTCATCCTCTCCCTTGTGGCAGAGTCGCGACCGCGACGATCTGCCACCCGAACGGCGAACGATCGAGGTTGAACCGGAACAGGCGGTCGAACGCCGACATCGCAGCGCCGGCCGTCGCGCTCCCGCTACCGACGTCACGCATCAACCGCCGACCGCGCACGATCACCACGAGCCTGTAGAGGTTGAAGAAGGGAAAGCCGGCCCTGTCCGAGTGTTCGACGCGAAAGCCCGACGCGCGCAGCAGCTGGGACAGTGTTCGGGGCGAGAAGTGCCGTCGGTGTCCGATGCTGCGGTCGAAGGCCGGCATCGGACCGCCCGGCACGGTCACGACCAGCGGGCATCGTGGCTCGAG
>Ga0307312_10001962_pt1 | contig 10727 bp, 12 predicted proteins | sample ER_DNA_202_FD_194489 | JGI IMG/M metagenome (GOLD analysis project Ga0307312, IMG submission 194489) | Bulk soil microbial communities from the East River watershed near Crested Butte, Colorado, United States - ER_DNA_202 | ecosystem: Environmental > Terrestrial > Soil > Floodplain | place...
GCCGGCGTCGGGCTCTCCCTGGCGGTTGTCGGCTTCGGCACGGCCGTCCAGCTGCGGACGCCGGCCGCGCTCCAGGGCCGGGTGTACTCCGCGGCCGACACGATCATCGGCACGCCGCAGACGGCGTCGATCGCGGTCGGGGCGGCGATCCTGACGATCGTCGATTTCCGCGTCTCGATCGCGGCGATGGCGGTCGTCTGCGCGTTGTGCGGCGGCTACCTGGCGGCCGTCGGCGCACCCGACGACCGGTAGGCTCCGCCGCCGTGGGGTCGCTGTCGCACTCGATCCAGACCTTCGTCGCCAACCACGGCCTCGAGGCGGTCTTCCTGCTCATGGTGCTCGAGAGCGCGTGCATCCCGGTGCCGAGCGAGGTGACGATGATCTACGCCGGCTACCTCGTGTCGCAGGGGGACATGAACTTCGTGGCCGCCGTCCTCGTCGGCGCGTTTGCGAACCTGGTCGGCTCGTGGATCGCATGGGGTGTCGGCGCCTACGGGGTCGACGCCTGGCTCTACAGGACCGAGCGGAACCGCCGGCACGCCGAGCAGGCCCACCGATGGTTCGAGCGCCACGGCACGCCGGTCGTGTTCTTCTCGCGGCTGGTGCCGATCGTGCGGACGTTCATCTCGCTCCCGGCCGGCGTCGCCCGGATGCCGCTCGGCCGGTTCTCGGTCCTCACGTTCGCCGGCTGCCTGCCGTGGTCGCTGCTCCTCGTGGCGATTGGCAATGCCGCCGGCGCCAATTGGGAGACGTGGCACCGGAGGCTGGGCGATCTCAACTACGTCGTGGTGGCCGCCGCCGCGGCGATCGTGGCCGTCTGGCTACTGCGTCGGCGCCGTTCGACCGCTTAGTACCCTGTCCTGATGCCCGTCCCCCTGATGGACATCCGCGGCCAGTACGCACACCTTCTCGACGACGTGAAGAAGGCGGCGTGCGACGTGATCGACTCGGGCCGGTTCATCCTCGGCCCGAACGTGCGCGCGCTCGAGGAGGAGATCGCCGCCGCCCTCGGCGCGCCCCAGGCGGTCGCCGTCGCCAACGGCACAGACGCGCTCATCTTGGCGCTCGAGGGGCTGATGGTCGGGCCCGGCGACGAGGTCATCTGCCCGTCTCACACGTTCTACGCCACCGCCGAGGCGGTGGCCCGCGCGGGCGCGCGGCCGGTGTTCGCCGACATCGATCCCGCGACGTTCAACGTCGACCCGGCTGCCGTCGAGGCGGCGGTCACCGAGCGCACGCGGGCGATCATCGCGGTCCACCTGTGCGGCCAGCCCGCCGACCTGCCGGCGCTGCGCGAGATCGCCGACCGGCACGGCCTCGCGCTGATCGAGGATGCCGCCCAGGCGTACGGCGCGCGCTCCGACGGCCGCCCGGTGGGGACGTTCGGCGACGCGGCGACACTCTCGTTCTTCCCCAGCAAGAACCTGCCGGCGATGGGCGACGCCGGCATGGTGCTTCTGCGCGACCGCGACGTCGCCGACCGCGTGCGGATGCTGCGGTTCCACGGATCGCGCGACAAGCGCGTGTTCGAGCACGTCGGCATGAACTCGCGCCTCGATGAGATCCAGGCGGCGATCATGCGAGTGCTCCTGCCGCACGTGCCAGGCTGGAACGAGGCCCGCCGCGCCGCCGCAGCGCGCTACGCCGAGCTCGGGCTCGGCGAGCTGGTCGAGCTGCCGCAGCAGGCGCGGTGCACGTGCCACGTCTACCACCTGTACGTCGTGCGCGCGGCCGAGCGCGACGTCCTTGCCGCGCGCCTTCGCGACGCCGGGATCGGCGCCGTCGCGTACTACGCCAACCCGCTCCATCTCCAGCCCGTGTTCGCCTCGCTTGGGTACCGGGCCGGCGACCTGCCCCACACCGAGCGGGCCGCGCGCGAGAGCCTCGCGCTGCCGATGTTCCCGACGCTCGACGAGGCCTCGCAGCGCGAGGTGGTCGCAGCGGTGCGGGCGGCGGCGCCGGCGGCCGCCTGAGCCGGGCCGGCGCGTGCGCGTCTGGATCGACCTCACCAACTCGCCGCACGTCGTCGTGTTCGCCCCGATGCTCGAGCGGATGCGCGCCCGCGGCTGGGACGTGGCGGTGACGGCCCGGGCGTTCGCGCAGACCGTCGAGCTCCTCGAGCTGCGGGGCATCGACCACACCGTGCTCGGCCATCACGGCGGCAGGTCGCGGGCCGGGAAGGCGCGCGCCGCCGGCGACCGGGTGGCCGCCATGATCCGGTTCGGCCGCCGCGGCCGCTTCGACGCCGCGCTCGCGCACGGCTCGACCGACCTGCCGATGGCCTGCGCCGCCCTGCGTGTCCCGAACACGACGATGTTCGACTACGAGTACGCGACGCTCCAGCACTCGCTCAACTGCCGCCTGGCCGCGCGGGTGCTCGTGCCTGACGCGATTCCGCCGTCCCGCCTACGCCGGTTTGGCGCCCGCGCCGCGAAGCTCGTCCGCTATCCGGGCCTCAAGGAGGAGTACTCGCTTGCGGATGTCGTCCTCGATCCGGCGGTGCCGGCATCGCTGGGCCTGGACGGCCAGGCGGTCGGCGTCGTCCTGCGCCCACCGGCCGATGTCGCGCTCTACCACCGGTTCGAGAACCCGCTCTTCGAGGAGGTGCTGGAGCACCTCGGCCACAGGGACGACGTCCGGGCCGTCGTGCTGCCGCGCACGCCCGCCCAGGCCGAGCGCCTGCGACGCCTGGCGCTCCCGTCGGTCACCGTGCCCGATCATGCGGTAGACGGGGCGAGCCTGGTGGCCGGCGCCGACCTGGTGGTGAGCGCCGGCGGGACGATGAACCGTGAGGCGGCCGTCCTCGGGACGCCCGTCTACACCGCGCTCGCGGCCCGCCTCGGGGGCGTCGACGAACGGCTCGTCGCTGAGGGCCGCCTGCGACCCCTCGGACGGGTCGCCGACCTCGTGCTCGAGCGCAAGCCGGCGGTCGCCGCCGAGCGCCTGCGCCGCGATCCAGCCCAACTGGTCGACCTCGCGCTGTCGGGTCTCGCCCGGGCCTGAAACACCGGCGCCTGTCGCCAATGTTTCACGCAGGCCCGGCGCCCGCGTGAGCCTCAGGCGGCGCGGTCTTCGACGTGCGGGTAGGGCAGGTGCGAGCCGTTGGGCTCCTCGGCGCCGTAGTACCAGGCGAGGAGGCGGTGCATGTCGGCGGCATCGGCCGCAGCGAGATGGTCCTCGGCCTCGGCCAGACCGCGGTCAGCGTCGTTCGACGCATGGATTGGATCGTGCATCGTGCCTTCCCCCCGTCGAGCTTCTGGGACTCACGAGAAGTATCGGCAGGCCGAAGCGGCGACGCACACCCCCAATCCGGGGACCCCACCGTCACCCGAACCCGGGTTAGCCCTCCCCCCGATCGTCCAGGTCGGTCCAGAAGCTCGCCCGCAGCGCCTCGGCGACGCGCGCGTCGGTATGCGCCGGATTGAAGATGTTTCGCTCCGTGTCGGCGCACACCTCGAGATTCGCGAGCCGGACATCGCCCAAGGCGAGCACGATGTCGTGCGGAAGCTGCAGTTCGTCTGCCGTGTAGTGCTTGAAGTGCAGATCAGGTGCACGGTCCAGGAGCTCTGGCCAATCTGGGCAAGATCGCACCGCCATATCCGGATGCTAGGCGCGGGCCCCGCCGCGGCGCGTCCGAACCCCATCCCACACCAATGCAAGTCCGATGCCGACGATGAATCCGATGAAGGCGGCGACGACGAGCGAGCTGCGGCGCCGGATGGCGCTCACCTGCCGGCCCTTGGCGTTGCTGATCATCTGGGCCGACTCGATCGAGTCGACCGCGGCGAGCGCGATCTGATCCATGGGGAGCTGGGTCGAGATGTCGCCGAGCTGCTGGGTCGAGGTGGCGAGGATCTCCCCCCAGGAGGCCGAGGAGGTCGCCTTGTCGATCGGCGACAGGCTCGAGCTGTCGATCTGCTGGAGAGCTGCCGTGGCGCGGTCGATCGTCGCCTGGAGCTGCTTCGTCTCGGCCAGCTCGGCCGCGATGCGTGCCTTCAGCTGCTGCCGCTTGGCGTCGGGGTAGCGGTTCTCGAACCCGATCAGGCTGTTCGCCAGCGACTCGGCTGCGGCCTCGACCCGCTGGCGGCTCCACGGCCCCTCGACGGTGATCGAGATCGTCGGCGATCCGGTCGTGGTCTTGGACGCGCTGCCGGCGGTGCCGCCGGCCGACGGGCTGGAGGCGAGCACGCTGACGTGCCCGTGCAGCTTGGAGGCGGTCAACTGAGCCGCGCGGGCGGCGTCAGCCAGCGTCGCCGTCGACCTGACGAATGTCACCGCGATCCCGGAGTTCGACTGCGGCGTCTGCGGGATGACGCCGCCGCCGCCGGAGGCAAGCGGCTGGCCCAGATAAACGCTTGCGGTGGCCGTCGACGTGTTCTTCGACCCGCTGACCGCGTGCAGGAAGACCAGTCCGACAGCGATCACGACGGAGGCGACGACGATGTACCACCGCCGGGCGACCCGCCGCGCATAGTCGGTCACGCGCACCTCGCGGGGCGCCGACGGGGGGCTCGACGACATGGGCGGGTAGTGTAGTGACCAGACTTGAGCGCAGGCTCAGACATCCGATCCCTGCACGTTGCGCTGATCGATCCGTCGGGCTATTCGCGTCCGTACGACCACGAGCTTGCGCGCTCGCTCGCTGCCCGCGGCCACCGGGTGTCGCTGTGGACGGCGGAGTTCGTCCACGGCACCGTGCCGGCGCCGGCCGGCTACCGGGTCGTCGAGCACTTCTACCGGCGATCGAACCACCTCCGGGTCGGCTCGCGGCTGCGGGCCCCGGCCAAGGCGGCCGAGCACGTGGCCGGGCTGGCGGGCCTGCGCCGGGCGCTCGGCCGTGACCGGCCCGACGTGGTGCACGTCCAGTGGACGGTCATGCGGCAGCTCGACCGGCGGTTCTACCGCCGACTCGCCGCGGCGGGCATCCCGGTCGTCTTCACCGCGCACGACCCGCTGCCGAATGTCGGCGGGCCGCTGCGGCGGCGCTCGGCGGCGGCGACCGCGCGATCGTTCGCCCGCGTGATCTGCCACAGCGAGTGGGGGCGCCGGGCGCTCGTCGAGCGCTGCGGTGTACGTCCCGACCGCGTGCGTGTGATCCCACACGGCGCCTTCCGCTATCTCTGCGACGAGCCGGAGGTGCCGCCGCCCGTGGAGGCGTCCGGCCCCCTGGCCGCTCTGCCCGGGATCCTGCGGCCGTACAAGGGCGCGGATGTCCTCGTCCGAGCCTGGCCGGCGGTGCGCGATCTCGTCCCGGGCGCGTCGCTCGTCATCGCCGGGCGGGCCATGATGGACGTCGCGGCCATGGGGCCCCCCGGCGCCGGGGTCGAGATCGTGGATCGCTTCCTGACCGATGCCGAGCTGGCCGCGCTCCTCCGCCGAGCGGAGCTGGTCGTGCTCCCCTACCGCCGGATCGACAGCTCGGGCATCCTCTTCGCCGCGCTCGCCTTCGGGCGGGCCCTCGTGCTCTCGGACGTCGGGAGCTTCAGGGAGCTCCACGACGAGCACGGCATCGGCGTCCTCGTCCCACCGGGAGACGTGACGGCGCTGGCCACGGTCATCGCGGGGGTGCTCGAAGACGACGCTGGGCGGGCGGCGCTCGAGGCGGCGAGCGCGCGCGCCGCGTCTGGGCCCTTCTCGTGGGAGGGCGTCGCCGAGCGGCATGAGGCGGTTTACCGGGAGCTCGTACCGTGACGCCGCCGCCGTTCTTCATCGTCGGCTGTGACCGGTCCGGGACGACGATGCTGCGCCTCATCCTGGATGGAAGCCCCGATGTCGCGATCCCGACCGAGTCGATGATCCTGGTCGACTTCGCGGGGCGAGCCGGCGACGCGCTCGCGACCGACGAGGAGTTCGCGAGCCTCGCCGGCGCCGTCTGGCGCCATCCGAAGGTGCGTGAGTGGGGCCTCGCGGGCGGGCCGCCGCTGAGGCAGGGGCGAACCGGCCCGGCCGCCTATCGAGCGGCGATCGAGTCGCCGTTCCTGGCCTATGCGGAGCTGCACGGGAAGCCGCACTGGGGTGACAAGACCCCGTACTACGTCGGCGAGCTCGACCAGGTGAAGCGCGTGTTCCCGGAGGCCCGGATCGTGAACCTCGTCCGGGACGGCCGCGACGTCGCGCTCTCGCTCCTGCGCGTGCCGTTCGGGCCCGGGAACGTGTGGGCCGCGGCGCGCCAGTGGCGAGCGGCCGTCGACGCGGGCGACACCGCCTCGGCCCGCTACGGCGAGGACGTGCTCACGATCCGCTACGAGGACCTGGTCTCCGATCCCGAGCCCGTCGTGCGGCGGGTGTGCGAGTTCTGCGAAATCGCCTACCGGCCGCAGATGCTCGCGATCGAGAACGCCGCCGCCGGCAGGCTCGCCGCCGGTCAGGAGGGGTGGTTCGCCGAGCTTTACGCGGGGATCGGCACCCGCTCGGTGGGGAAGTGGCGCACGGGGATGACGCGCTCGCAGCAGGCGGTGTTTGCCGCCGGCGCGTCGGAGGCGCTTCGCAGGCACGGCTACGACGTGCCCGACGCCGGCCGGCCCCCCGCCGTTCCGGCGGCGGCCTACGCGGCGCACAACTGGACGATCAAGGTCTGGAACTTCGCCCGCCTGCACGTGTGGCAGGAGCGGGGGCGCGAGGTTCCGCACGTGATCCGGCGCCGGCTTCAGCGCCGATAGGCGGGGAACCGCTCGCTGTCGGCCGCGCCCGCCGCTGCGCACAGCTCCTCGTACGCGCCGGCGTCGTGGATCGCCGAGCCGACGAAGAACGGGGCCCGACCGGCGCCCATCGACTGCTTGAACCGCTGGAGGCTGTCGCCGTCGACCAGCCCGCCGCCGAGGTGGAGCGTCGCGAGCCCCGCCTCGCGCCCGTGCCGCATCGCGGCGAAGAGGATCGCGTTGGTCGCCGAGAGGGCCCGCCCCTCGTCGGTCGACGCCGAGAGGAAGTAGTGCATCGCGCCGCCGCCGGCGAGGAAGAGGCCCGCCGCGCAGCCCGCGTCGAGCATGACGACGCCGTCGCCCATGCGCTCCAGCTGCTCGAAGAACTCGGGCGAGAAGAGGTAGCGTTCGGCCGCCCCCACCCTGCGCATGGTGTCGACATACATGTCGCGGAACCGGTTCAGGTCGCGGGATGGGCGCGGCTCGACCCCGGCCTTGGCGGCCTTGCGGACCGCCGTCCGGCCCGCGGAGGCCATCTGCGCCATGAGCCCGTCGTCGTCCTGGGTCACGTCGATCGTGACGGTGTCCTGCACGTGCCGCACCGAGATGTCGCCCGCGTCCTCGTGGTTTGCCCGCAGCGGATGGAAGCGGACGAACTCGCTCACGACCCGCCGCTCGGCGCACGCGGCGCGGAACGGCTCGCGCCAGCCGCTCCCGCTCCCCTGTGGCCCGCCGTAGCCGTACGGCGTCGTCACGTCGCACGCGCCGTCCGGCAGGGGACGCACCAGGAACGCATGCAGCACGCCGCCGTGGGCGAACCCGGCGGGCGTCGCGTCGTCGAGCAGCGCCGCCGCCTCCAGGTAGCGGGGGTGGAAGTACGGGTCGCGATCGCCCGCGGCCTTCCAGGCTCGCTCATAGCCCTCGGCGTCGAGCCAGCCCGTCAGCCCGCCACCTCGTCGGCGGCCACGTCCTCGACGTAGTCCTCGCTCTCGTCCACGGCGTGGTAGCCGCGCCTGAGGAGGACGACGCCCACCGTGCGAAGCAGGATCGCGACGTCGGAGCGGAGCGCCACCCTCCTCGCGTAGCGCTGGTCGGCGTCGATCATCTCCGAGCGGCGCAGCGTGTTTCGGCCCTCGACGGCCGCGAGGCAGGTGAGCCCCGGCCGCACGCGGAGCGTCTCGCCGTAGCGGCTCATGTAGCGGTCGACGATCTCGCGCGGCTTGGGACGGGGCCCCACCAGCGACATGTCGCCGCGAAGGACGTTCCAGACCTGGGGCAGCTCGTCGATGGACGTGGCCCGGAGCCAGCGCCCGACCGGCGTCACCCGCGGGTCGTCGGGCTCGAACCACATGCCGGCGCCCCGCACCGCGGCCCCCGGCACCATCGTCCGGAACTTGACGATCGTGAACTCCCGGCCGCCACGGCCGACCCGCGTCTGGTGGAACAGGATCGGCCGGCCCTGCGTGCGCCAGAGAAGCGCTGCGGCGGCCGCCATCAGCGGAGCTCCTGCGACGCCGAGCACGGCCCCGCCGGCGACGTCCAGGGCACGCTTTCCACGGCGCTCGTAGAACGTCACAGCCTCGTCCCGGCCGCCTTGTCCCAGGTCGCCGGCACCCCGCGGCGCAGGTATCCGCCGAGCGCGATGACCGTCGCGAGCGTCACGAGCAGGTAGTAGTGCAGGACGCGCAGGGGGCGGATCCGGCCCCTGGCGAGGATCGAGACGCCGACCAGTGCCAGGCCGGCGAGCTGCACGCCGAGCGCGGCCGCGTAGACGGCCGCCGTCCGCGCGAGGAGCGCGCTCGCGGCCAGGAGCACGACGTGCAGCGGCCCGCTCCAGTACCGCAGCAGCCGGTGCGAGACGAGCTCGACCCAGTAGACCGGGCCGACCCGCAGCCGGAACATGCGGCCGTGGAAGAGCATGAGCCAGGCATGCTCGAACATCCGCACCTTGCGCCGGAACTCGTCTTCGATGTCGGTCGTCATGTTCTCGGTCGCCCGGGCCCGGGGCTCGTACACGGCCCGGTAGCCGTTCTGCACCATGAGGTACGGGAAGCTCAGGTCGTGGCCGAACCGGGGGTCGACCTCCCGGTAGGCCTCGCGGCGCACGGCGTAGATCGCCCCGTTCGAGCCGGTCATCGAGTGGACGAGCGACTCCCGGCCGCGCAGCCACATCTCGTAGCGCCAGTAGACGCCCTCCTGGTTCGTGCCGCCGGCCGGGTTCACGAGCTGCACCTGGCCGCAGGCCATCCCGACGGCAGGGTCGGCGAACGGCGCCACCAGCTCGCGCAGGGCATCCGAGTCCCACTCCACGTTGGCATCCCCGAAGGCGACGATCTCGCCCTCCGTCTCGCGCACCGCCCGGTCCTGAGCGGCGACCTTGCCGCCGCGCTCGCAGTGGATGAGACGGACGCCGCGCGGCTCGAAGCGGGCGACGATCTCGTGGGTGGCGTCGCTCGAGTCGTCCGAGGCCACGACGACCTCGAGCCGGTCGCCCGGATAGTCGAGGGCGAGCACGTTCTCGAGCTTGCCCTCGATGACGTCCTCCTCGTTGTGGGCGGGGACGACGAGCGCCACGGTGGGCAGGATCGCCGCCCGCCGGGGCGGCCGCGGTCGCAGGCGGGCCAGCGCGGCGACGGCGAGCGGGTAGCCGAGATGGGTCCAGGCGAGTGCGGCCAGGCTGGCCCAGAAAACGATCTCGAGCGCGAGCGTCACGCCGGGGATCCTACGGACGCCATCCGCGCCGCCGGGGCCGGCTCCGGCGCGAAGAGCGCGGCGCCGGCGACCGCCAGGAGCGCGACGACGAAGAAGTACTCGAGCGTCATCGTCAGGTAGAAGACGTTCGCCGCGGCGGTGCCGGCGAGCGCGGCCGCGATCCCCCAGCCGATCCGCGAGATGTCGGCGTCGGCTGCGAGCCGGACGCGGAACGCGTTGGCCACGAGCCACGCGAAGTAGACGAGGTAGAGGGCGAACCCGATGACGCCGGTCTCGACCAGGATCGCGACCCATACGCTGTGCGGGCCGTAGTCGGTGCGCCCGGTCAGGAACTCGTAGAACACGGCGAACGTGTTGAAGCCCATCCCGAAGAGCGGGTTGGGGTCGAGGGCGGGCGGGACGAGCTGGTAGAACTGGAGGTGGGTGAGGACGCCGCTGCCGGAGAGCTGCGTCCGGGCCGAGATGACGGTCTGGACGAAGGTCGACGACGCGTAGACCACGACGGCGACTGTCGCGACGGCCGCGACCCCGATGCCGATCCGGCGCCCGGAGGGCAGGTGGCCGCGCAGGCCGGGCAGGATCACCGCCAGGCCCACGATGTCGCCGAGGGCCGCCGACCGCGACAGGGTCAGGGTCTGGACGACGAGCATGAGGACGAGCGCCGCCGCGGCCCATCTGCGCCCGCGCCGGTCGCGCAGGTACCAGGCGAGCAGGATGAAGATCGGCACGCACAGCATCACGCCGAGGTGGTTCGGGTCGCCCGTGAGGGCGTTGATCCGGTAGACGGTCTTCTCCCCTCCGACCTGGCCGAAGACGCCGATTCCGCCCTGCTTCCCCTGCCCGGCGGTCAGCGGTCCGACGACGAGCGTGTCGAGGTTGACGCCGGCCCCGACCTGGAGCGCCAGCTGCACGATCCCGTAGACGCAGTTGACGATCATTCCGGCGACAAACGCCCAGACGCAACGGACGAAGAGCGCCTGGCCGCGGCGGACGACGTGCGCGCAGGCGCACACGAGAAAGGCGAAGTGCACCGACCAGGTGACGATGCCCTTCACCCAGAACGCGAGCGCGTCGTGATCGCGCAGGTCGAAATATCCGGCCAGGTAGACGGCCCCGAAGGCCAGCATGAACCCGAGGAGGGCGATCGACGCCGAGGGGAGCGCGGCGTCGCGGCGCGCGAGCCGGTCGACCAGGAACACCGCGATGAACGCCGACGCGATGAGGTTCGTGATCGTCAGGCTGACGGCCGGTGTCTCCCACCGGATCTTCTCCCAGGTCGGCACGACGAGCGTCGCAAGCAGGAGCCAGTCGAGCCGCGAGGGTCGCATGGCGGAAAGTCTAGGGTGGAGTGGTGCAGGCACCGGTCGGCTTCCTGAT
>Ga0307312_10001964_pt1 | contig 10725 bp, 10 predicted proteins | sample ER_DNA_202_FD_194489 | JGI IMG/M metagenome (GOLD analysis project Ga0307312, IMG submission 194489) | Bulk soil microbial communities from the East River watershed near Crested Butte, Colorado, United States - ER_DNA_202 | ecosystem: Environmental > Terrestrial > Soil > Floodplain | place...
GTTGGGATCGTGGCTGGAGTCGCCGCGGTGCAGCTGCGCCGCTGGGCGCGCGCGGGTCTCTACGTGGGTATGGGCTGGATCGCCCTCGCGGCCATCGGGCAGATCTCAGAGGCGTTCCCGTGGCCCGCCATCGCACTCCTCATCACCGGCGGCGTGCTGTACTCGGCGGGCGCCCTGTTCTACGCGGGCCGATGGCCGGACCTTTGGCCGCGCGTCTTCGGGTATCACGAGGTCTTTCATCTGTTGACCATCGCGGCAGCGGTTGCGTTCTACGCGGTGATCCTCGTCTACGTCCTACCCGCACCGCGCCCGTAGTCCTTGTCATAAAAGGAGGGCGCCCGCGCGAGCGCGGCGTTGCGGGCTTTTCGGGAGAGTTCACGTATGGTTGGGCTTCAGCTCCGACCGCGGAATCAGAGGTTGCCTATCCAGCTTCATCGCGGAGTGTCGGGGTGTCCTCTACTTGCGGCAGTCCACCCACAGCATCCGATAGTCGCCGACTCCTGTCGGACCATAAACCACGGCGCCTCCGAAGGTGATCCGCGACTGACTTCGCGCAGGGGCGCATGCGGGCCAGCCCTGATCGTGCCAGCTGCCTGAGGCGTCCACCCAAGGGACCTCACCAGAGACCCCGTACGCGATGTTGTCAACGAACGCCGTCATCACGCTGTCGCCAACCGACGCGGTTACGTCGCGGAAGACCTTGGTCTCGCTCATGCGCGGACCGGCTCCGACGCCTATGCCGATGCCGTAGCCGACAGTGGCCGCGATGACGACGATGATCGCGAGCGAAACGAGCGCCCCGACCGACTGACGGACCGTGGACATGCGCGTGATCTTACGCCGCAGCGATTGTTGGAATGGGGAACCCTATCGGACGCATATTGGTTCATACGTCCAATCTGGGTCAGCGCGGACGCACGCCTTTCTGGAATTCGCTAAGAAACAGTTTTGTGCCGAGGGCCCGCTAAATAGATTGTCATACAGATCGTCAATACACTGCCCGATGCCCGCAGCCCTCTGACATCACCAGGTCGGTTACTGGGTGTTCGCACGAGTCCTCGACTGCGGCGACTGCCGGAATCGAGGCCCTACACCGCTCGATTCGTGCGACTCGCCTGCGTCGATCGGATCTCCCCCAATTGGGTCCTCAGAGCACGCGGCGAGAGACCGTATGTCCGCTTGAATTCGCGTTCGAAATGCGAAAGGGTGGCAAAGCCGCTGGCATGACAGATCTCGGTCACGGATAGCTCGCCCACTTGCAACAACGAGCGTGCGAACCGGAGTCGAAGGGCCCGCACGAATGCGTTGAAGGGCGTCTTCGTCGCCCGATGGAAGCGTTCGCTGAAGTAGTGCGGAGAAAGCCCTGCCTGCGCCGCCACGATCGACAATGTCAGCGGCTCGCGGAAGTGATGATGAAGATAGGCGACACCTCGTTGCATGTTCCCCCACTGAACTTCTCGCGGTGCCGACGTGTCCGTGGCTCTGCGCCGACAGAAATCGATGAGGATCCGCTCAAGCGCTCCTTGCACGATTCGGCGTGAGCCGACCAAGCCGGCGTCCTGCTCGACCCAGAGCCGACGAAACTCGGCAGCCAGCATCTCGCGCTCCGGCCCCTCGACCACGACCTGCGACCAGCCGGTCGTCGCGAGAAGCAGTTCCTGAACCTCCTCGTGGAGGACCTCGGCGGAAAACCCAATGTCGAGCAGCTCGAGCCCATCAGCTCCAGGCGCCAGCGCGTGGAAGTCGGCCGGCGTCAGAAGCACGACGGTCCCTGGGACGAGCGGCGCCTCGAGACCGTTCGCGACATGGGTCCCGCTGCCGGAGACCGTCAGGAACAGCTCATAGAACTCGTGCCAGTGGATCGCAGCAGGCCGCCGCAGCTCCTGGTGATACGTGCGAGCTGCGAATCCGTCGGCTAGGTACCGACCACTACGGAGGCGCTCGACGCCGCCAATCGTGGCGTCCGCACCCTCGGTTTCCTGCTCGTCAGACGTTCTCATAGATGCCGCGCTCATGTGGCTTGCCCCGCGCCAGCCATACCTTGTGGCCCGGGTTCTTCTCGGGAATGACCCGACTCGCGGCCGGCACGTAGCGCATGGTGTAGCCGCAGCGACGGTGAGGACTCGTGTTCGGCTTGGCGCCATGAACGATTCGCGAGTCGTGCAGTGAACACTCCCCCCGCTCGAGCTCGAAGGACACGGCCTTCGAGTCGTCGACTTCGGCGATCTGCCGACGGAAGGTGTTGCGGCTCAGGTCCACTTCCTCGTACTTGGAGAAGCCGTTGCGATGGGTTCCCGGGATGACCATCATGCAGCCGTTTTCCCTGTTGCTGCGGTCGAGCGCCAACCACACGGTGACGATGTTGTCGTAGTTCGTGAGCCGCCCTTCCCAAAACGCGGAGTCCTCATGCCAGGGGGTGGCGCGGCCAACAAATGGATCCTTGCAGATGAAGTGGCTTGACCAGAGGACAATGTCTGGCCCAGTGATCGGCTCTACAAGATCCAATACCTTGTCGTCCATCAGGAACTCCAACAGACGAGCGTCCCGAAAATGAGGCGTGTCGAGTTCGTCGGAAAGCTTCGCCCCTTTCTGTGCAAGTTGCTCCTCGAAGATGGCGGTCAGGCGCGTCATCTCCTCTGGCGGAAATAGCTGATCGTGGTAGACGACATAGCCATCTCGCCGGTAGGCCTGAACCTGTGGATCTGTGAGCCTCGCCATTCCTCTCCCCTTCGGTTGAGGACACTTTACCGGCGGAGGCGAGTTCGGCTACGCGCCCGTTCCGACAGATGCTGCAGCAATTCCGGAGCGGCCGACTCAAGCGCTATCCAATGACCCCTCAACCGGGTGTTCGGTCGGCCGCGTAAGCAAATGGTTCGCATTCTCCGTTACACCCTTTTCGACGAAATGCACCAGCTCCGCGAAGCTGGATGCGAGGACGGCGCGATCAAGAAAACCGAGCAAAGCGTTCTGTGCCGAGGGCCGGAATCGGACCGGCGACACATGGTTCTTCAGACCATTGCTCTACCAACTGAGCTACCTCGGCGGAGCGCTCATTCTATTGGAGATGTATGGCGGGGAGCCGCCGAAAAGTGCGTGGTGTAGAGGTGTAGCTTCGGCACGCTGCATGATGGCCTGAGCGCCGAACGCAAGACCCGTCGAGGCGATCGCAACTCAGGGAGGTATGAACATCAGAGCTCTCCTCACATCGGCGGGGATCAAGAACAGCAGCATCCACGACGCACTGGTCGACCTGCTCGGCAAGCCGATCGCTGACTCCGACGCCCTCTTTATCCCCACCGCCATCTACCCCTTCCCCGGTGGGCCCGGCATGGCGTGGCGGGCGATCAGCGGCAAGGGTTCATCGCCATTGGCTGGATTGGGTTGGAAATCATTGGGGCTCTTGGAACTGTCGGTGCTGCCGAGCATCGAGGAAGCTACCTGGGTGCCAACGGTCCGGGACGCGGACGCACTGTTGGTATGGGGCGGCGACCCTTTGTTTCTCGCCAACTGGATGCGGCGCTCAGGCTTGACCGGTCTTCTGCCGACGCTGCGCTCCGAAGCGGTATACGTGGGCGTGAGCGCCGGGAGCATCGCCGCCGCCTCCACCTTCGTAGAGACCTACAGCGAACCGCCGCGCGGGAGCGATGGACCGCTGAAGTCGGAGGACATCGTCTTCGCCACGTCCCAGGGTGACGTTCACAGGATCCTGGTGACGGGCCAGGGAGCGGGACTCGTTGACTTCGCGGTGATCCCGCACCTGGAGCACGCGGACCACCCCGACGCTTCCTTTGCCAACGCGGAGAGGTGGGCGGCACGGATTCCTGCACCGACGTACGCGATTGATGATGAGTCTGCGATCAAGGTGGTCGACGGCGCCGCTCAGGTCGTCTCCGAGGGGCGCTGGAAACTGTTCCAGCGTTAGGGGACCGGCCAGCTTCTAGTCAGACCATTGATGGCCTTCTCGGCCGCGGAGGACTTGCAGAACGCGAGGTCGTACTACGTCTTGCGTACTGGGTAGCGCAGGTGTGTCACGCCTATGCCCGCGATCACCGTCGGATTGCCGAGGACGAGTGGGGTGCCGGCGAGGTGGTCGAAGAGCCGAATTCCGGAGCCGAGAAGAAGCGCGGCGATGTCCACGTCGATTTCGTCGAGGAGTCCAGCGTTGAGACATTGCTGGATGGTGTCGGCGCCGTGGACTCCGACGGACTTCCCGGCAGCTGCGGCTTTTGCCTGGTTGACAGCGGATTCGATGCCGTCGGTGACGAAATGCACAGTCGAGTTGGGACGTGGCCACCCCTCGGGGATGTGGTGAGTGAGCACGAATGCCGGTCCCCAGGCGTGGTTCCCGCCCCATCCTTGGGCCTTGTCGAAGGTGCGTCGGCCGGTGAGCACGGCGCCAAGTTCGGAAGTGAGACCGTGAAGGTGATCGGCGCTCGCCGGGGACACATGAAACGTCATGGCGTCCGATCCGCCGGTGTGGATTTCAACGTCGCCGGAGGAGGTGTACCACTCGAACACTTCGGCAACGCCGTCGTTGAGGTCGGCGACGTAGCCGTCGAGTGACATCGACATTATCGCGACAACTTTCGACATTTCCTGTTCCTTGCCTTCTCTCATCTTGTTAGAGCATCCGACGCGCAAGCTGAATGCGTGACGTCACGTCGAGCTTGCGGAACGCCTTTGCGCAGGTGGTATTCGACGGCGCTCGGGCTGATGAACAGCTGAGCTGCGATCTCGCGATTCGTGTTCCCCTGCGCCGCCAGGCGCGAGACCTGCGCCTCCTGCGGCGTCAGGTGGTCGAGGGTGTCGACAGTCCGCTTCCGGGCATGCTCGCCGGTCGCCTCCAGCTCGACGCGCGCTCGTTCCGCGAACGCGTCCATGCCGAACTCCGTGAACATGTCGTGCGCGAGACGCAACTCGTTGCGGGCGTCCACCCGGCGCCGTTCGCGTCGCAGCCACTTGCCGTACACGAGGTGCGACCTCGCGAGGTCCAGGCGCAGCCGCGTGGGTCGTAGCAGCTCGACCGCCTCGCGATACAGCGTCTCCGCTGCGGGACCTTGCTGCAGGAGTGCCCGGGAGCGGGCTTCGACCGTCAAAGCCCATGCCGTGCCGCTCGCGCGCGTCGACTCGCCAAGGAGCGCGAGAGCTTCGGCGGCCCTCTCGCTCGGATGGCTGCGGCTCGCGGCTTCGATCAACTCGACCAGCGCAAAAGTCGAGAACCAGAGCTCACGCGGATCGATGCTCGCCTCGGCTGCGGCGGCACGCCGGCGAAGTTAGAGCTCGAGCGGCGGGTAGTAGGTCTCCGCGCCCAGCCGCTTGACCTCGGTAAGCCAATCCGTCGCATAAAAGCGCTCGCGATCCGCTCCGGCCAGCGTCCAGGCCTGCCGCCGATAGGTCCAGTTGTCCGGCTGCAACCTCATGGCTTCCCCGAACCAGTAGGCCGCGCGCTCGCTCTGGCCGCGCCGGTGCAGTGCGAGGCCAAGTGCGAACGAGGCGGCGGCTGACGAGACCTCCGGCGGAATGGGCCGGCTCCGACGCACGACCTCGTCGCCGGGCAGCGCGAAGCGGCTCCCCGCGCCGCGCTCCACCCAGTCGCGCAGCGCGGCGATGTAGCGCTCCGCTTCGTACCGGAGCCCGCGGACGACTTGGATCGATTCGGCGCGGAGTGGCGGATCGCCGGGCCGCGGCTCGCGGTCCGCGAACGCCGGCCGCCGAGGCCACGCAGGCTCCGGCGGGCGCACGATCGTCCCGGTCTCGTCGATCCACACGCCGCTCGGCACGTTCACGATACCGAGGAGCTCGTCGCACAGATGTCGTTCGTCGATGAGGGACGGATGATCGGCCTTGGCCGCTTCGATCCATGGGCGCGCTGCGATCGCCCCTCCGCTGTCAAGCGCGACGGTTACGATCTCGAGGCCCTTCGGCCGCAGGACCGCTCGCAGCTCCTGCCACACGGGCAGGCTGAATCGGCACCCTCACCACGACGCCCACGCGACCAGCAGGACCTTGATGCCGCGCAGCGACGACAGCCGGAAGGGAGTCCCATCGACACGCGGCAGCTCGAGCTCGGGCACGCTCGCGGACGCGAGCGCGCGGCCACCCGACTCCGGTCCGACCGCCCACAGCCCGTTCTCCGCGTCATGCACGAGCGCGCTCGAGGTCCGCTCCGCGAAGACACGGACATCCACACGCCCGTTCCCCGCGGCGAGGGGGACGCAGCGCTCGCCGCGGCAGAGGCCCTCGGGTCTCATCGACCAGCCCGTGAGACGCTCAAAGATGGCCGGGTCCACAGAGAGCGATTCGAAAACGGCGGTAGCCATGCGCGGAGGCTTAGGCTATCGCGTTCGTGATCATGACCCCGAGTGCGACGGCGTAGCGTGGCACGAAATCTCGAGATCCTTCTGGACGGCGGCAGATTCTTCGAAGCACCGCGTTGGCACGACGGTCGTTGGTACGTGAGCGACTTCCATCGTCACGTGGTCCAGGCCGTGGACGAACACGGCTCGGCTGAGGTCATCCTCGAGGTGCCGAAGCAGCCGTCGGGTCTGGGATGGCTTCCCGACGGATCGCTTCTCGTCGTCTCGATGAAAGACCACCGCCTCATCCGGCGCTGGCCCGATGGACGCGTGACGCAACACGCCGATGTGTCGCGCTTCTGTGGCGGTTTCCTCAATGACATGGTCGTCGACCGGTCCGGCCGCGCCTACGTCGGGAACTTCGGTTTCGCGCTGGATCGCAAGTCGCGACCGACGCCGACCGTGTTGGTCCGAGTGGACCTCGACGGCTCGTCATCGGTCGTCGCCGACGATCTGCTCTTCCCAAATGGCGCGGTCATCAGCCCAGAGGCTCGAACCCTCGTCGTCGGTGAGACGTTCAGGAGTCGATACACCGCGTTCACGATCGCGACGGATGGCTCATTGACCGATCGCAGGGTCTGGGCCGATCTCGCGCCCGCCACTCACCCGCCGGCCCTCCGTCCAGATGGGTGTGCCCTCGATGCCGAGGGTCACATCTGGTCAGCGGATGCGGGGTCGGGTCGTTGCTACCGCATCGCGCCAGGTGGCGCGATCGTCGATCGCATCGACCCGCCCGCGGATCTGCGCTTCTTCGCGTGCATGCTCGGCGGCTCCGATGGCCGCACGCTGCTCGGCTGCGCCGCTCGCGGCTACTACGAGGCGATCGAGTCCGAGAGCCGCGACGCGGTCCTCACCATGACGAGAGCCGACGTGCCGCACGCAGGACTCCCGTAGAGCCTGGAGCGCGGGCACTCGTCGACCACCCAGGCCGGTGAAGGCGGTGACTCGCGCCAGCGCTAGCGCGCGATTTCGCCCTCGTGTACGGCCACTACGGGATGAACGCGAGATCCTCCGGGAGAAGCGACGTCGGGGTCTCGAAGAACGGGCCGGGCCCGTCCGGGTCGATCGTCGCCGCCCCGTCGCTCGCGAAGAACGTTGCGATCTGGTGCTGAGCCGCGATCGCGTACGGCGCGCCCGCACCGACGACGTTCGTCAGGAAGGTGTGTGGGTTCTTGCTCACCGCGGGGTTCGCAGCGTACGCGAGGTCGTTGCGGAAGAGCGTCGCCCGCGCGGCGAGGTGGCCGGCCCGCAGAAGCGCAGTCGTCGTCGGGTTGGGGACGGTCTTGTCGCCGCGCGCGAACTGGATGATCACCGGCCGCGTGATGAACGGCGCGTACGCCGCGGGGTTGGCGGCTTGCTGCGCCCACTCCGTGTTGTCGATCAGCGCCTGGACCGCTGACGCGCCCGGCACGATGTCCTCGAGCGGCGGCAGGTTCCGGAGCGGAATGTTCTCGACGAAGGACGTAAGCGTCGCGTTCGGCACCGTGTTGTAGAGCGAGGGGGTCCGCGTGATCAGGGAGATTCCGACCAGCGGCCGGAAGCTCGGACTGAGCCGTGCGATCTCGATGATCGGCCCTCCCGGCACGTTCGGGACGCCCGCGCGAATATCGGGCTCCAGCCCGAGCAGCTGCAGGCCGTAGATGCCGCCGAACGATTGGCCTGCGTAGTAGATCCGCGAGGTACTGAGGTCGGCAGATCCCTCTCCGTCGACGTCGACACCGCCCTCGAGGACCTTCACGAGCTGCATAAGGTCGATCGTGGTCTGGCGGAGGCCGTCGCGATTGCCGATCAGCGACTGCGTGCCGACGGCGCCGACACCCTCCGTCGATTCGATCGTGCCGTTGCCGTCCTGATCGATCCCGCGCCCCCCACTGGGCAACGTCACGGTCGCGCCGGAGCTGCTTATGACCGTGTACGTCCCGAGTGATCCGCCGCCGTGTCCGACGACGTTGATCGCGACCGTCGCGATTCCCGCATGCGCGAGCGAGGACGCGACCACCCAGGGGGCTCCGTCCTTGCTGTCGGTGAACCCGTGGCCGAAGATCGCGGTCGGCCAGCCGCCGGCGGGCTTGGCGCCCGCCGGGAGGAACAGCGTGACCTGTATCCGGTTCGTCGACTGCGGGACCGGCGTTCCGGTCCTCGTCCCGACCGCGGGAATCACCTCGGCCGAATTCTCGTAATCGGGCGAGGCGTACGAGCCGAACGCGATCGTGCCGACCGAGCCGGGGAAGATCGATAGCGCCGGGATGGGCAGGAACGACGGGGCAAATGTCGCCGTGCCGACCTGCCGCTGCAACTGGATCGTGCTGACGGACGAAAGCGGGAAGACGGTCCGCTCGCCGTTCGCCCCGAGCGCGAACGTCACCGCACCGCCCTGGAGCTGCGCGCGGATCTTGCGCGAGATCGCGTCGATGCTCTGCGTCGTGAAGAGGCTCGCGTCCGCGATCTGGCTCGGGGTGGCCCCGCCGGCCATCGCCGTCGGCAGCGCGTCGAGCAGCGCTTTGCGATAAGCCTTCAGCGTCGGGTCCTTCGTCTGCCCGAAGTCGAGGTCGCGCCGGAACGTCGTCGCGTCGAGCGGCTGGCCGCTCGCGTCATGGACGCCGCGCGTGACGACGAGCAGGTACGTCGTGTCCTGCGCGAGCTGCTCGTCGCTCTCGACGTGCAGTGTGTTCGTCAGCGGCTCCCATTCGGCCTGGTTGATCCCGACGACGTCGCCGCCGGGCCCGACGAGGAAGATCGTCGAGCTCGAGACGGTCGAGAGGTCGATCGGCGCCGAGAACGGGATCGAGATGCGCGGCTGGATGTTGAACCCGTCGAGCGTGTCGAGGACGTCGACGTCGGCGCAATCGGACGGGTGGGTAGCGCAGTCCGGTTTCGGCAAGTCGACGCGCAGGCCGGTGATCTGTGAGGCATCGGGGACGGTGAAAAGGTTGGTGGGAAATGGCTGTCCCGCCTTCGTCCCGGTCGCGGCGAGGGCGCCTCCCGGGAAAACGAGCGGGAGCGCGACCACCGCTGCGAGGATCAACGACCGCATCTCTAACTCTCTCCCCCGCGGAACCGCGGCCACGCTACTGCCGCCCCCTTCTCGTTGTCAACGCAACCGCCGGCGCGCTCTCCCGGGAGGCGCCGTGACGCTGGTTCTTGGGTGACCCGGGCGTTGACACCCGGCGCTCGACCACCGAGTGCGGGTGCTACGGTAACGAGCGGGCGGTTGAGGTTGAGCATCGGGATCGCGACCGAGCGCCCGTGGTTGAAGCAGTACGACCCCGGCGTGCCGCACACGCTCGACTATCCCGCCCTTCCCCTCCAGCAGTTCCTGACCGACACCGCCGCGCGTCACCCGCGTGCGGTCGCGACGGTCTTCGGCGCGGTCGTCAGGCATCGACTCATCGAAGGATCGCTCACGTACACCGAGCTCGACCGGCTAGCGGACCGCTTCGCTGCGGGCCTCCAGTCGCTGGGCGTCCGCAAAGGGGATCGCGTCGCGTTACTTCTGCCCAACTGCCCGCAGTTCGTCATCGCCTTCTACGGCGCGCTGCGAGCGGGCGCGGTCGTGGTCCCGTGCAACCCCCTGTACACCGCTCCCGAGCTGCGCCGGCAGCTCGCGGACTCCCGGACGGAGACGCTCGTCGCGCTCTCGCGTCTCCACGGCGTCGCACGCGCGGCGCGCGATGGGACGCCGGTCCGGAACCTGATCCTCACGAACATCAAGGAGTACTTCCCGCCGATCCTCCGGGCGCTGTTCACGCTCGCGCGCGAGCGCCGCGAGGGGTACCGCACGACCGTCGACCGCGCCGCGGGCGAGCGGTTCTTCCCGGACCTCCTGCGCGACGGCGCCGCGCTTCGACCGGTGGACGTCCGACCCGAGGACACCGCGATCCTCCAGTACACCGGTGGCACGACGGGCGTGCCAAAGGGTGCCGTCCTGTCGCATCGCGCGCTCGTCGCGAACGTGCTGCAGTCGCGCTCGTGGAACCCGACGCTCGTGGAGGGGCTCGAGCGCGGGGTGGACGTCATGCCGCTCTTCCACGTGTACGGCCTCACCGTGATCATGGGCGTCTCCGTCGCGACCGGAAGCGCGATGGTGCTCATCCCGCGGTTCGATCTCGAGCACGTGCTGCTCGCGATCCACAAACACCGTCCGCGTTCGTTCGCCGGCGCGCCGCGCATCTACGTCGCGGCGGTGAGCGCGCCCGACCTCGCTCGATACGATCTTCGCTCCGTGGAGGTATTCCAATCGGGGTCCGCGCCGCTCCCGGTGGAGGTGCAGATGCGCTTCGAGCAGCTGGCCAGAGGTGGGCGGGTGCTCGAAGGCTACGGACTCACGGAGGCGGCCCCGGTCACCCATACGACGCCGCGACGGGGGCAG
>Ga0307312_10001965_pt1 | contig 10724 bp, 7 predicted proteins | sample ER_DNA_202_FD_194489 | JGI IMG/M metagenome (GOLD analysis project Ga0307312, IMG submission 194489) | Bulk soil microbial communities from the East River watershed near Crested Butte, Colorado, United States - ER_DNA_202 | ecosystem: Environmental > Terrestrial > Soil > Floodplain | place: USA...
AAGACGCAGTTCGACGCGCACGTGCTCGAAGCCGACTCCAAGCTCGACGAGTACCGCGCGGCCCGCGCCACGGTTGGCAAGAGGCTGCACGACGCGGTGGCCGCTGCAGACGAGCCGGGCGTCGTGGCGGGTGTCGTGTTGCAAGCCGCGGCTGCGGCTCGCCCGAAACTTCGATACACGGCCGGTACAGGCGCCAGGCGCCTGCGATGGCTTCGCAGATTCGCGCCCGCCGGCGTTATGGATGCCGGGATTCGAAAAGAATTTCGCTTAGATGCGCGCGCTCTTTGATCGCTATAGAATATCGATCTAGATCTTGTCTTCCGGCCTTTTAGTTCCGGCGCTTGGTTCGCGATCAACCTTCTGGATGTCGCGATCTACTGCGCCGATTCCCGCGCCGGCGAGCTCATGCTCCTCGACGGACTGACAGGCAAGGAGAGCGACGGGCACGACTGGTACAACCTGCTCAACGGGTGGGGACTACTCGAGCACGACACGGCGATTGCGCGGGGCATGCGCGTTGTCCCGGCGCTGACATGCGTCGCAAGCATCGTCGTCGCAGTCTGGACTGAGCTACAACGACCGCGCGACCAAACTGGAGCGAGTTTGACCTAAGTCGTGAGTGAGGGCTGACGCTCAGCCGCTCCGCGCTTCGGCAACATCCAGTTTGGCCGCGCGAAGTGGCATGTATAGCCATTCGGGAAGTGCTCCAGGTAATCCTGATGCTCCGGTTCGGCTTCCCAGAACGGACCGGCAGGCGTTACGTCGGTGACCACCTTGCCGGGCCAGAGGCCGGAGGCCTCGACATCGGCGATCGTGTCCTCCGCAATCCGCTTCTGCTCGGCACTCGTATAGAAAATCACCGACCGGTAGCTCGTCCCGACGTCGTTGCCCTGACGATTAAGAGTAGTCGGGTCATGAATCTGGAAGAAAAACTCGAGTAGCTTCCGGTAGCTGATCTTCTGCGGATCGAAGATGATCTCGATGGCTTCGGCGTGCGTCCCATGCTTGCGGTAAGTCGCATTGGGAACGTCGCCCCCCGTGTAGCCGACCCGCGTCGAGATGACGCCCGGGTATTTGCGAATGAGATCCTGCATTCCCCAAAAGCATCCGCCGGCGAGTACCGCGCGTTCTGTCAATGATGTCATTCCGTGCTCCTTCTCCTTTGGCCTGCTCCTTCGGCGCTAATGTGAGCTCCTTCATCTTACGCATAAGCACGCATTGGATGAAAGGCCGTTAGGAGCACTTGGTTTTTGTGCTTAGCATCCCCCTTTCCCCGCAAGGGTTAAGGCTCGAACGCCTCCCACACTTTCCGCACCCGTTCCATCAAGCGAGTAAACCGCGGGTAGTCTCGAATGTTCTCCAGAAACGGCTCGTGCTGAGACAGCCACGGCAAGTTGATGAACCCGAAGTCGACGGCGCGCTCGATGAAGTCCATTGCGAGTTCACGCTCATTCACCAGGGCAAAGCAATCGGCGGTCCACCATGCGAAGATCTCATCCCACTTCGCCGCCGCGCGCAGCTCGGGCGTCATGATGCGCAACAGCTTGTCGCGTTGACCGCGGAGCGCGCAGGCCAGGGCCGGTGCCAGCCTCGCCCATGCCATCGGAGATGCATCGCGTGCAACAGCCTCGAGTATTGCCACGCCCTCGTCCCGGCGCCCGTTCGCCGCCAGCATCATCGCGTGCATCATCCCTGTCGTCGGGTTCGCTGCATCGACGTCGACAGCGCGTTGCGTCCACGTGAGTGCCTCGCGATAGTTGCCGTCGAACATCGCGACCATGCCACACATGATGAGGTTCACGGACGTCAACGGATCTACGTGCTGTAGACGATCCATGAGCGCGCGCGCGAGCGCCGGTCGCCCGGAAACACCGTAGTAGTAGCCCAGCCAGAGGAGGGCTTCCGGATCGTTGGGATCGAGTAACAACGCCTGCTTGTAATCCCGGGCTGCTCCGCTCGGGTCGGCACGGGTGTGTCGAATCGCGCCACGGAGACCGTAACCCTTCGACGACTCTGGGTTGAGAGCGAAAACCTTAGACGCGCAGGCTTCAGCCTTCGACAGGTATTCGTCGTACTGCGACACGGGGACCATCCCGACGTTGACCTTCTGCCAGTAGATGAGTCCCTCGGCGACGAACAGCAGCTCGTTGTCGCCCACGATGTCGTGCGCGCGCCGGACGAGTTGGAGAGCGTGATCGAGCGACTGGGCGGTGACGTTCCAGATCTCCTGGCGCGCGAGAAGGTAGTACTCGTACGCGCGCTCATCCGCGATGGGGCGCTGCGCAAGCCGCCGTTTCTCATTAGGAGTGAGCCTGATGCGCAACGCGTCCACGATTTGACGAGAGAGACGCTCCTGGATCTCGAAAACGTCCTCCAGCGTGCCGTTGAACTTGTCGGCCCAGATCTGCGCGTCGAGCCTGGCATCAACGAGCTGCGCCGTCACGCGGAGGCTCGAGCCGGCGCGCCGGATGCTTCCGGTCAGCACGTAGCGAGCGCCGAGCTCGCGGGCGATGGTACGCAGATCCCTGTCGCTTCCCTTCAAGCGCATCGCCGATTGTCGCGAGATGACGCGCAGCGTCTTGATCATCGAGAGGTCGGTGATGACCTCGTCGGTCAGGCCATCGGCGAAATGGTCGTTACCGTGCTCCGCGCCAACGCTCGCGAACGGCAGCACGGCGATCGTCGGGACTTCCGTTCCCGCCGTCGACTCCGAGCCGCGGGGTTGCAAGGACGCGAGATTGTCGAGCACCTCGATGATGTTACGCGCGCTCGGCGGCCGATCGTCGGGATCCTTCTCGAGACAACGCTCGATGAGCGCAGCGAGCGTCTCCGGGACGTCCGCTCGTTTTGTCGCGATCGGCTGAGGTGCGTCGATGATGTGGGCGCGAATGAGCGACGCGGTTGAACGACCGGTAAATGGTGGCTCGCCCGTGATCATCTCGTAAGCGACGCAGCCCAGGGCGTAGAGGTCGACGCGCTGGTCGAGCCCTGCGTCGGCGACGGCCTGTTCGGGCGCCATGTATTGTGGTGTTCCGATCGCCACCCCCAGGTCCGTGATCTGGGCCGAACCAACCGCCACGCGCGAAGCCAGCAGTGCCTTGGCGATTCCAAAATCCGAAACGGCGGCCGTGTTGCCGGTGAGCAGGATGTTGTCGGGTTTGATGTCGCGGTGGACGACACCTTTCGCGTGCGCGAACTCCAACGCACGCGCGACGTCTCTTACAATGCTTACCGCGATGGCGATCGGCATGGCGCCGGTGCGCACGAGACGCACCCGCAACGAGTCCCCTTCCACGAAGGGCATCGTGTAGTAGGGCAGCCCTTCCGTCTCACCGGCCGTGAACACCGGCACGATATGCGGGTGCTGCAGTCGAGCGGTGAGCAGTATCTCGCGCTTGAAGCGCTCGACATTGACACCGGCGGCGAGATCCGGGGAGAGCACTTTGACCACGACGCGACGCCCGAGCGCACGCTCCTCCGCGAGAAACACGCGACTCATCCCGCCGCCGCCAAGCTCTCGTTCCAGGAGATAGGCGTCGCTCAGGGTGGTCCGAAGCTGATCGCGAAGATCGGTCTGCAAGTCCTCAACGTTCGCTGGATTCGAAGTCGATAGTAAGGGTTGATCCGGGACCGGGTTTCGTACGAGGACTTCCGGTTCTTCGGCCTCCTTTTTTGACTTTTGCGCTAACTGCTAATGCCCGAAGGTTGCGGCCATGGCCAATGGGCTGCAGAGTCTTTTGGGCGGCGCCCGGTAGAAAAAGGGGCCGCTCAGGGTTGCACGAGCTTCTGCAGATCTCTCCACTTGATGAGAATAACCTTGTTGTCCTGCAGCGCCTTCTTGAACTCGGGGGTGTTCACCACGTCGTAATCGCGCTGCCGCCACGCCGATCCCCATGGCTCGTAGTTCACAGTCACGGCCTGCAGCTCGGCGTCGTCGTGTCCTAAATGGACGATGATTTCCGTGAGGCCTGGTTTCAGATCGGCGATCGCGTTCACGTAGAACTCCTTCCATTTGTCCGGCGTAACGTTCGGGAACGCCTGGATCAAGGCGTCGACCGGAATGTCGTTTGGCTCAAGCGGCATCGGCGGCCCGCCGAACGGATTGTTTCTGAGAGCGAGAAACGGGAGGTGATATTCGTGCGCGATTTTCACATACGCGGCGAGGAGCGCCGGCGTCGTGAACAGCGAGCCCATGTGACTGTCGAGATGCGTCGGACGAATCCCCAACGCCATCGCCCGCTGAATCTGCGCTCGCAGCTCGCGCTCGATTTCCTCGCGCTTGGCCCTCGCGGCGACGACGCTATCATTGTTCGGAAACGTGCCATCGGGATCAAGGAGGCTTGGAACCTTGTCCTTCGATTCCACGCTGCCCCAGCGATAGGTCTGCCACTCGGCGGTGAGGGTGAGATGAAGCCCGAGATCCGCCTCGGGGTGCGCCCTCGCATACGCCGCGACCTCTGTTATCCAGGGCGTCGGTACCATGATGCTGGCCGAGGAGATGATGCCTTTGTCGAGCGCGTCGAAGCTGGCCGCGTTGGCGGAATGGGCGAAACCGAGGTCGTCGGCGTGCAGGATCAGCAGCTTGGCATCGCGGGGATATCCTAGTCGCTCGGCGACTGTCCTGGTCTGGCCGGGGAGCGGTGACACAACGAAGAGCAGTATTACCGACAGCCCGCGCAGCGTGGTCATAGGGAAACCTCGGAGAGTGTGCATGTCAGGATGAAGAGGCATGTGCGCCATTCCAGATCACAGCCGCGTCATAGCCATGGATCGTCCGGACAACGTCGGAGTTCCAGCTCTCTAGACCACGCATTGCCAATGACCGCAGCGCGCGAAGGTCAATCACTTCATGACCCGTGGCATTGGCGTTTGAAAACACGCACGTGAGGCGTTGGTCGCCGGCCCCGAATTCGTCGAACTCATCGCTCGAGACGGAGACGAAGCTCCGCCCTGGGCCGAGGACAGCCTGGCGAGAACCTGGACCAGGAAGGACAAGGATATGGAAGGCGCGACCGCCGCTCTGGGCCGCAACTTCATCCGGCATTGCGCCGACATCGAAAATGTTGACGTAATTGGCGCCGCGGATCATGTGGTTGTAGCCGAACTTCATCATCACCTTGGGCGATCCGCGCCCCCGCTCCTCCCTTAGCCGCTCGGCCAGACCATTCCGCATCCATTGCGCGCGGCGCTCCGAGGAATCCCACGCGGTGCCGGTCCGTGCCACAGCGTTGATGGCAAGTGATTCCTCGAGCGTGCGCAGGATCATGTCACTTTCGCGGTCTGGGTTGGGCCAGGCGGCCCGGACGGCTGACACCACGGCCGGATCCTGCGAAGAAAAGAGAAAAGGCGGACCCTGATTGTGCTGCTGCAGCGCCCCGGCGTTCGTCGACGCTTCCTTCAAACGCGTAAAAGGCTCCCGTGCGCGCCGCGGCACCCTGGACTCGAGCCTGGAGATCAAATAGCGATCGCTGAAAATCTCACGGTCCAGTCCCCAGAGAATCCGCTCATTCCTGGGTGCGGAGCTAACGACAGACGCGAGGAATTGGGCTTCCTCACGCAGATACATGGGGCTCCAGGTGCTGGGGGAAGCATAAAAATCGAGAATCCCCTGAACGCCGTTGCGCCTCGCCGCCGACTCGATGTCCTGCGCTATGATCGGGGAGAGCTCAATGGCCATTCGGCTGTAGCCAGATCCACGAAGCGCCTTGAACAGGGCTGCTGAGAGCTGCGCGGTTTCCGCGACTCCGTGTTCCTCGCCGATCAGTGTGAAACGGGCATCCCGCGCTTTCTGGACGAGGCAATTCCAGCCGCGTCCCGCGGGGACGCCGCCGTCGCTCATTGTAATGGGAAGCCTATTTCCTCGAAGAGCCTCGAGAAGGCGCGCTTGCGGAGTGGTCTGCTGCTGCGCAAGAGCGGGCAGGGCGCCCTGCGCGAAAGCGCGCTTGCCGTTGAGCAAGGCCACCCCACTCGCGAAGAGTAGATCGCGTCGACTTATCGTCATACCACTACCCTCCTGTTTTTAGCAATACCGCGGGTGGCGCGGCGCCCGTGCCTGATAACACAGAGATGGACAGGCGGATAGGAGGACAAGGTTTGAAGTGTCAGCATCGTACGGTTGCGGGGAAGGGCCGCCGAGATGTTATTCTATCGCGCTCTTGCGGAGTCAGCGTGGACGAAGCGAGTCAGATCAACTCGGCACTCGCCGGCAAATATCGAATCGAACGCGAGGTAGGCCAGGGCGGAATGGCAACCGTCTATCTCGCCCACGACCTGCGTCATGACCGTGAAGTCGCGCTCAAGGTGCTCAATCCCGAGCTCGCCGCAGTACTCGGTAAAGAGCGCTTCCTCGCGGAAATCCGCGTTACCGCCAGGCTGCAGCACCCGCACCTGCTTCCCTTGTTCGACAGCGGAGTAGCGGACGGACGCCTTTTTTACGTGATGCCGTATGTCCAAGGCGAATCCCTGCGCACGCGCCTGAACAATCAGCACCAGCTTCCGGTCAATGAAGCGGTCCGCATCGCCGTCGGTGTCGGCAGCGCCCTCGATTACGCCCACCGGCACGGAATCATCCACAGAGATCTCAAACCCGAAAATATTCTGCTGCACGAGGGGGAGCCGCTCATTGCGGACTTCGGCATCGCGCTGGCGCTCAGTGCCGCTGCTCCGGCGCGGATCACCCAGACCGGAGTTTTTCTCGGCACGCCCCAGTACATGTCGCCCGAGCAGGCGAGTGGGGACCGCGCGATCGATGGACGCACCGATATCTACTCGCTCGGAGCCGTACTCTATGAGATGCTCGCCGGCGAACCCCCACATTCGGGCGGCAGCGCACAAGCAGTGATCGCAAAGGTAGTGACCGACAAGCCTCGGCCGCTGCGCACCCTGCGAAATACCATTCCGAGCCAGGTGGAAGCAGCGGTGGATTGCGCGCTCGCCAAAATTCCCGCCGACCGATTCGAGACTGCACAGGACTTCGTCGATGCGTTGCGCGGAACGCGGTCTGTCGCAGTTGAAAGTACTTCGTCCGCTTACCCGTCACCGCGCGCCAATGACGTTGCGCAGCGTAGATGGTTTGGAAAGCCGGCAGGAGTGGCGGCGCTCGTCGCCCTGGGCATCGCACTGGGCGCGCTCGCAATGAAGCTCTTCACGCCGGCTCCGGCTCCCACCCGCCCGACACGCTTTCTGCTGACACAAAACGACAGCGCGCGCTTCCGAAATCCACCGACTTTGGCCATGTCGCTTGCGCGCGATGGCTCCCGCGTCGTTTACGTAGGCGGCGGCGGAACCGGGGTGCAGCTTTTTGTGCACGAGCTCGACGAGCTGGACGCCAAACCAATTCGCGGACTCGATCCAGGTGAGATCCCGGAAGTTCCAGTGCTATCGCCAGACGGGCGGAATGTGCTGTTCCGCGCGGGCAATCACGTGAACCGTGTGCCGGTCGACGGTGGAACGCCCGTCTTAGTATCCGACGTCGGAACGAGCTACTCCTGGGGAGACAATGGGGTCATCCTCCTCTACGCTCCACCCGGAATTCTGTACCAAACTTCCGTTGGAGGCAGTGGGCTGAGACTGGTAGCGCAAGCTTCGCGAAAGCAGAACGTGACTACCTTCGGTTATCCGTATCTCCTGCCAGGGAGCGAGGCCGCGTTGGTGACGTTGTACAGAGGTTTGTACGCTGGGACTGCTGCTCGCCTCGGAGTTGTAAGGCTTAGCGACGGTGAGATCATCGACCTGCAAACTCCGGGTGCGAATCCGCGATACGCGGCTGGCTACATCTTTTTCGCCCGCCCGAACGGGAGCGTTTTTGCGGCGCCCTTCGATCTCCGCCGACTCCGGCTCAGTGGACCGGCCACGCCAGTACAGGATAACGTCGTTCTCAAAGGCGGAGGCGGGGCCGAGTTCGGTGTATCCGACAATGGAACGCTCGTCTACCGGAGCGGATTGACGGTAAAGAGGTTGGTCTCGGTCGACCTTCGCGGAAATGAAACTCAGCTCTTGCCAGACCTTCGCGACTACCAGGCTCCACGCTTTTCTCCCGACGGAAATCGTTTGGCGGTCGGGGTAATCGGCACAGAGCGCGGTGCCGAAACGTGGATTTACGACAAGCAGTCCGGTGCGCTCACACGCCTGACGCAGGACGGAGGGGATCGGCCGGAATGGAGTCCCGACGGCCGCAACGTACTGAGTGTCCGCCGGGGTAATGAGTCGGAGGGATTCGTTACGCAGCGGTGGGATGGGAGCGACACGCCGAAAGCCTTTCTGCGGGTGCCGGATCGGCAAGTGATGGAGCTTTCGTTGCCGGCCAGCGGCCGCGGATACCTCGCCGCGCGAATTGGAGCACCTGTGCGGGACATCTGGATTGCGCCGGTGGATTCGCCACAGCTTCTGCGACCCTTCCTAGCAACGCCGGCGGAAGAGATGATGCCTAGCGTATCGTCCGACGGAAAATGGCTGGCGTACGTGTCCAATGAATCCGGCCGGCCCGAGGTATATGTGCGCCCAATGCCGGGTCCGGGAAGGCGGCTGCAGATCTCCACCGACGGGGGACTCGAGCCTGTCTGGTCGCCCAACGGCCGTGAGCTGTTCTACCGTGGAAGCGGCAAGATCATTCTCGCGCGCATTGCCAATCTGGCAACATCCGCAACAATCACGCGCCAGCAGCTATTCGACGACGTGTACTTCAGTGCGCCGGTTCACGCGATGTACGGTGTGAGCCCCGACGGATCGAGGCTCGTATTCGCCAAGCCGACCGGAGGGGAGACAAAAACGGTAGTGGTTCTTAACTGGCTCGACGAGGTTCGGCGGAAGGTCGCGGCTGGACGATGAACGCCTAAATTGTATGGGAAATGACACGACCGACCGCGAGGAGGCGGGAACCATGACGCGTGGCAACATCATCAGATTGATCGGCTTCGCCGCGGTATCGGCGGCGACTTCCGGAGTTTGTGACGCTCAGCACCTGACTGGCCCAAACCCGACAGGCACCGTACCCGCTCCTGTCGCGCTCGACACGCGCGGTCTCTTCCAGGACAAATTCGCGCGCGTCGGCGATGACGTGTTCATCGGCGGCCAGCCCACCGAGCGTGCATTGCGCGAGCTCCGCGAGCAGGGTGTGACGACTGTCGTCAACCTGCGCAGCCCTCCGGAAATGCAGCGCGTGCCATTCGACGAGGCAGCGCTCGTGAAGGAGCTGGGCATGGAGTATGTCTACCTGCCGATGCGCGGGACGCCGGAGCTTCCGTATTCACCCGCCGCAGTTAAAGCGTTCGCGGCAGCGATGACCAGTGCCAAGGGGAAAGTCCTGCTGCATTGCACCATTGCCTGGCGAGCCAGCCATCTGTGGGCTGCATATCTCATTCAGTATCGAAACGTCCCCGTCGCGACGGCCCTCCAGCAGACGCGGATGATCAATCTGATGGACGACCATCGGATGGACGGAGACCAGCAGCCTGTCGAAGCGTTCCTGGGCAGATCACTTCCTGAGGTGGGTCACCCTAAGCAGTAAGGGCGCGTGTTGTCTTTCGTACCGTTGCTATCACTCCGCCGCCACCATCGCTGAGGCGACGGCAGTGTTGTCCAGCTTGGGCTGGGAAGGGAATGTCAGCCTGCGAGTGAATTCGCGGCGCAGCAGCAACATGCTGAGCGCAAGCTGAATGAACACCGCGCCAACGGAGAGATACCATATCCAGTGCAGCTGAAACCCCGCCGTGCGCGAAAGCAGGATCGCCGGCACCGCGACGAGCAGAATGCGCGTGCCCGAAGCCACTAAAGACGGAACCGTGTTTCCCATCGCCTGGAACATGCTCGACGCAACGAAGATCAACCCGGATGCAATGAAGTTCCACGACACGATGCGCAGATACTCGCTACCAACGGCCAGCACGGCCGGGTCCTTTGAGAACACCCCGATCAACGCGTGAGGCGCGAGGAGACAGATGACTATCAGCAGCACCATGACGGCCGAGACCATGTACGCTGCTTTGCGAAACGTGTCGACGACGCGCTCACGACTACGGGCGCCGAAATTCTGTCCAGCGACCGGCGCAACTGAAAAACCGAGCGCGACAGCGGGCATGAACATGGCCTGAATCACACGCTGTCCGATTCCAAAGCCTGCCTGCGCCGCCGCGCCAAACGGTCGCGCAATCGCGTACACGACCACCAGGTACACTCCCATCATCGCGAATTCGAATCCAGCTGGCAGACCGATGCTCAGCATCTTCCGCCACAGCGCGAGTCGTGGCTTCTGATCGGCGCGCACGAATCGAAGGTATGAATTCTTTGGCAGGAAGTACGTGGCGAACCACACGACAGCGACCACGACTGCGACGAGAGACGCGATCGCCGCGCCGGCAACGCCAAACGCGTGGCCCGTTACCCAACCGAAAATTAGAAACGGCGCCAGCACCATGTTGATGATTACGGAGCCGGTCGAGACAATCATACCGGCCTTGAAGTTTCCGACTGCCCGCAGAGCGGCGCCCGCCGCGACCATCAGGAACTGCAGTGCCATCGCCGGAATGAACCACAGAAGATATTGCTGCGCGAGCGCGGCCGTCTCGGCATCGGCGCTCATCGCACGGGTGTACGGAATTCTCACCAGCATTCCCACAATCAGAAAAGCAATTCCGGTAACGACCGCCAGCACCTGCGCCTGATTGAACATCAGCTCCGCTTCGTCACGGTTTTTTCTTCCGACCGCGTGCGACACGACGGTCGTCGTG
>Ga0307312_10001968_pt1 | contig 10718 bp, 9 predicted proteins | sample ER_DNA_202_FD_194489 | JGI IMG/M metagenome (GOLD analysis project Ga0307312, IMG submission 194489) | Bulk soil microbial communities from the East River watershed near Crested Butte, Colorado, United States - ER_DNA_202 | ecosystem: Environmental > Terrestrial > Soil > Floodplain | place: USA...
TGTAAGCGCCGTTGGCGTGCCGCCACCGAAATAAATTGTCTTGGCCGATATGGCGAAGGCGGCGCATTGCTTGTCGAGATCGCGCAGGATAGCCTCGCAAAATCGCGCCGTTTGCGAACGGTCGAGAAGGTCTTTGTAAAATGCACAGTACGGACAGATGCGCGCGCAGAACGGAATATGAACGTATAGATGTCGAATCGTTTCTGCGGTGGCAGGCGTATCGCCTGCGATAATCGAGGAAGCAGCCGGCCCGGCTGCCACTACGGCCGACGAGTTGTGATTCGCCCTGTTGCTCATAAAATTCGTTGCCACTGCCAAAGTACCTTTATCAATGCGAAACGTAGTTCTTGTTCTTTTCTGCGCCACCGCTTCCGGATTTGCGCAAGCCCCGCAGCCGATGCCCACGCCGTCGGTCGTGTATACCATGCACGATTCGGACGCAATCAAGGACTACAGGACAAATCCGTCGATCGTGCGCGCGATGGTCAATCGGCTCGTGCTCGCTGCGACCGGCCAGCCCGACGTGGCGAAGGCGTGGGCGTCTCTGGTCTCTCCGACTGACAAGATCGGAATTAAAATTTCCGCGGCGGGCGGCGAACTTTTCACAACGCACTACAGCGTTGTGAATGCGATTGTCGATGGCCTCGTCGCGGCCGGACATCTGCGCAGCAGTATCATCGTTTGGGATCGTTCTCTTGGTGGAATTAAAGACGCCGGTTATCAACCGGGAAATGATGGTTATCAGTTGAGAGCAATCGCGCCACGCGACGGATATGATCCGAAGGCAGTTCTTTCCGCGCCGTTAATTGGGAAACTGGTTTGGGGTGATTTTGATTATAGGGCCGACAAAGTGAAAATGCCGATCCTTTCCGACACTGAGAACACAAGTAACGTCAGTCATTTTTCGCGCATCGTTTCGACTGAGGTGACGAAAATCATCAACGTGCCGGTAATGAGCAGCAGTGAAATGAACGGCATTGCCGGTTGCCTTTATAATGTGACAATTCCAAACATCGACAACTGGCGTCGTTTCGCCCAAGGCTCTCGTTTTGGCGCGGAGAGCCTCGCAGAAATTTACAGCAACCCGCTCATCGGGAAGAAAGTCGTTTTCAATTTGATGGACGGCCTCGTCGCGCAATATGCCGGCGGCCCGCAGTCGCAACCGAATTACGCGGTGCATCACGCCACGCTATATGCGAGCAAAGATCCAGTGGCTTTGGACGCCATCGCGTTGAAACGTCTGGAGCAATGGCGTGTGGGCGCGAGTCTGCCTGCCATCGGTCACATGGCGGATTATGTCGGCTTCGCCAGCCGGCTCGGTCTCGGTAACGCCGCGGCGAATCGGATCGAAATCAAAAATATCGAACGATGAAATTCCTCCGACGCAAGAGGTCATGAGCGACCGATCCAGCGCCTCTACTCGGCGGCTGCAGACAGCAATTCTGCGCTCCGTTTCGCGGTCGTTCTATCTTTCCATCCGATTTTTGCCGGTGCAATTACGCGAACCGGTCGCGCTGGCCTACTTGCTCGCGCGGACAACGGATACGGTGGCGGATACGCCGCGCATTTCAGGAACGCTGCGAGTGGAAACCCTTCAAACGCTATCGAAAGCGATTCAAGGCAAAGCTTCGCGGAGTGTCGTTGTCGATCTTGTCGCTTCATTTGCACCTTTGCAGCAGCATGCGGCCGAACGAACACTTATTGAATCGTTGCCAGATTGTCTGGAATGGCTCGAGCACTTGGAGATGGCCGATCTTAATGAGATTCGCACTCTCCTCGAGAAAATCACCCAAGGGCAAATGCTCGATCTACATCGCTTCGATAGCCCGGAGGAAATTCGCGCACTCCGCACTGCCGCCGATCTGGATGAATACACGTATCTCGTCGCAGGCTGTGTCGGCGAATTCTGGACGCGGCTCTGCTTCCGGCATGTTCGGAAGTTTGCCACGCGAAGCGAAGACGAGATGCTTACGCTCGGGAAACGCTACGGCGTGGCACTTCAGTTGATCAATATTTTGCGTGACGCTGGCTCTGATCTCCGAGCAGGCAGATGTTATTTCCCCGAAGAGGAATTGACTTCCGCTCGCATGACTGCGGCGCAGATTCTCTTCGAACCGGAACGATTTCAGCCGATTTATCGAAATTGGGCCGAGAAGGCTGAGCGCGGGCTGGAGTGCGGGATGCAATACTCGCGTGCGATCCGAAATCGGCGTGTCCGCGCTGCGACGGTTTTGCCGGCATTGATTGGAGCACGCACGCTTGCCCTCTTGCACGAGGCAGGCGCAACCATGCTGGACCGCATGGTCAAAGTCTCGCGCCGCTACGTGCGTGGAATTATCGCTTCGCTCGCCATCACGCTGGCATCGCAGTCGCGGATTGATGCGATTTTCGGTCGCGCGAACCTTTTACAGTCGTCTCCGATTGCCGAAGATTAAAAATATAGCGGTTGCAAACCGTCGCTGAGCTCACAAAAAATAATTCCGCTGGCGTTCCGTGATCGGCCGTCCGAGGCGCTCAAGGACTTGCAGCATGTCTTCCCAGACCTTTCGTTTTTCCGAAGGCGTCTGATTTCGAAGCAAGTAGGCTGGGTGATAGGTGATCATTAACGGTGTTCCGCTGTAGGAGTGCCATCTGCCGCGCAATTCCCGCATCGTCCCTCGCGACCCGAGTAATCCCTCGACGGCGACTGCGCCGAGTGCGACTAGAACCTTTGGTTGAATAATCCCAATCTGTTCAACCAGGTAGGGCCGGCACGTTTGCATTTCGAGTGGCGTCGGTGTCCGATTGCCGAACGACCCAGGCGGTGTATCGGGCCGACATTTCAAAATATTGGCAATGTAAACTTCCCCGCGAGTGAATCCCATCGTTTCGATAATTCTCGTAAGCAATTGGCCAGCCCGACCGACGAATGGTTCGCCTTGCTTATCCTCGTCCGCCCCGGGTGCTTCGCCGATGAACATCAACTCCGCATCCGGATTTCCCACGCCGAAGACGGTCTGTGTCCGCGAATTGGCGAGATGTGGGCATTTTGTGCAGATGCGCACGCGCTCCCGAATCGGCGTGAGCAAATCCGCTTTGTTCGGCGCGACGAATCGCAATCGCTCAACCGAAAGTCTCGACGCGCGCGGCAATCGATCACTCGTTTCGCGAATCTTCTGCAGCGCCGCGATGACAAAATCGAGAGCAGCTTCTTGCATTTTCCAGATCATCTCAAGTTTTACGCCGTGCCGCAATTTTTTTTCGAAACATGGGCGCACAGCCAGGATGGTTATGTTTCAGATTAAGCTATGAACGCGCGACTGAGCGATTATGATTATGATCTGCCGCGGGAATTGATTGCCCAGCGGCCGCCCGAACGCCGCGAAGATTCCCGGATGATGGTGCTTCGTCGCGACGGCCAAACCATCGAACATCGGCAATTCGCCGGGTTGAAAACGTTTCTTTGCCCGCGGGACCTCCTCGTTTTGAACGATACGTTGGTCGTCCCGGCCCGAACATTTTCCGATGACGGCGCAATTGAGTTCCTTTTTATCGATCGTATTTGCCCAAGGCGCTGGAAATGTCTTGTCAAACCCGGTAGAAAAATGCGCCTCGGCGCGAGCGCCCAGGTCGGGAATGCAATTTTGCGCATCGAAGAAATTCTACCGGATGGCGAGCGGATTGTGTCGCTGGACAAGGATGTTGATCTTTACGCCGGTGGCTCGATACCGTTGCCGCCCTACATCGAGCGCAAGAGTGACGCGGAGGATAACGCGCGTTACCAAACTGTTTTTGCCCAGGCGCCTGGAGCGCTGGCCGCGCCCACTGCCGGTCTTCACTTCACCCAGCAAATCCTGAGCGAGATTCCGCACACCTTAATCACGCTGCATGTGGGGATTGGAACATTTCTGCCGGTGCGATCGGAGAATCTCGCCGAGCATCGGATGTTTGCAGAGAGGTTTTTCATTTCGGCCGAAGCAGCAAACGAGATCAACAATGCCCAGCGTATCGTTGCAGTGGGGACAACCACCGTGCGTGTGCTCGAATCAGCGCGTTGGAAAAACGGCAGACTTCTTGCTCAAGAAGGCTCAACCAATCTCTTCATTTATCCGCCATATCGATTTAAACATCTCGATCTCCTTCTTACGAATTTTCATCTGCCGCGATCGACTCTGCTCATGCTCGCGAGTGCATTTGCGGGCCGCGAGTTTTTGCTTCGGGCCTACCAGGAGGCAATTCGCGAACGCTACCGCTTCTACAGCTACGGCGATTGTATGCTGATTTTGTAGGGGAAGGCGTTGACTTCCCACGGGACGACAACGTCGTCCCCTACAGATTTTCCCTGTGTGTGTTATTCTTCGCGCCGAATGGACGATGTCGATCAACCCAAAGGTGAGCTGGTCATCCAAACAATTGCCATGCCTAAGGACACGAACCCGAATGGCGATATTTTCGGCGGCTGGTTGACGTCGCAAATGGATCTGGGTAGCAGCATTCTCGCGGCAAAAATAGCGCAAGCCCGGGTTGTCACAGTAGCCATGGAAGGCATGTCTTTCCTTGAACCCGTTCGGGTGGGGGATACAGTCGCGTGTTACGCGTGGGTAGAGCGAATTGGCCGCACTTCAATGGTCATTCCCGTGGAAGTTTGGGTGCGGCGGTACATGCACGGAAAACAGATGCGCGTTACGCGCGGTGTCTTTACCCATGTGGCTGTGGACGATTCCGGAAGACCGATTCCCGTAAAGCGCGAGGCGCCGTGACGAACTTGTTATCGGTCGCGCATCGATGACGCAGTTTGCATATCTCTTCGAGCGATTTCCGTCATTCGGACAGACGTTTTGCTATCGAGAGGTCGCGGACCTTGCTCGACAAGGTGTGACGCCACCGATCTTTTCCATTCGCAAGCCGAAGGATAAGGTGTCGCAGGACTGGGACAAACAGATTGTCGAGCATGTCCATTACCTTCCTGAAGAAAAAGAATTGTTAGACGAGGTCCGCCGGGGGGCGCAGAAACGAGAGATAACCCCAGAAGTCATCGCTGCATTGGATGAGTGGGGCAGGCGCACCGACTTTCTCCGTCTTTATCAAGCCGTTTATATCGGGGGACGCTTGCAACGAATGGGGATCACTCATATTCATGCACATTTTGCGGGAATGGCGGCACGCACCGCTTTTTGGGTCCAGAAGTTTTTTGGAATCAGCTTGAGCTTCACCGGACACGCCAACGATATTTTTGCGCCGCGAGATTTCGAGATCGGTCTGGACAAGCTTGTCGATGTAGCGCGTGCAGTCGTTACCGAGACCGATTACGCGAAGAAATTTTTGCAGGACCGTTTTCGAGATCACGCAGATCGAATCCATCGCATCTACAACGGCTTGAATCTTGCCGAATTCAGACGCGCGGATTTTTCGTCCGCTTCCCCAATGATCGTTGCGGTCGGTCGTTTGATCGACAAGAAGGGTTTCGCCGATTTGATCCAGGCCTGTCGATTGCTTGTGGAACGTGGAAGGCCATTCCGTTGTCAGATCATCGGTGAAGGCCCGCTTGAAGAGAAATTGCAGCAGCAAATTGAGGACCTGAATTTGCGGGACTCCGTCGAGTTGTCAGGTCCAAAGCCACAACCTGAAATCAGAAAGTATTTGGTGGCAGGAACTGTTTTTGTCTTGCCGAGCGTGATTGATCCCGAAGGTGGCATGGACAATCTGCCCACCGTAATCATGGAGGCGATGGCAACAGGCTTGCCGGTCGTTTCAACAGTGATCGGGGGAATTCCCGAAATGGTGATCGACAATGAAACAGGATTCCTCGTGCCGGCGGGCGATGCGAGGGCGCTCGCGGACGCGATTGAAAAGGTGGTTGTGGATCCTTCGCTTGCTCGGCGTTTGGGCGAGAAGGGCCACAAACGCGCCTGCGAGCTTTTCTCGATCGAGAAGAATGTACGCGAGTTGCTGAGCCTTCTTTCGTAACTACGAGTACGACCCCGAAAGCTTTCGGGGGCGCTACAATAAATCGCGAACGCAATTGACGGCGTGCAGATAAACGTGGTGTGGTCCTCCGCGCATGAGTTCTTCGCTCATCAAGCTCACCGGATCGTTGCTGCCCGCCGGCATCAATTGCGGCATGCGTTTCTCGCCCGGCCTACCGCGCGAAACCTCAAGGAGATCGCCGCACTTGGCACGGGCCACAACAAATTCCACTTCACGCGAGTTCAGAACAATTTGCTCGATCGGCTCACCAGCTCGCTCGCGCAGTTCGATGTCGATCTTGCGGCCGCTTGAATCAACGAATTGAAGCGCGTGATTGCGGATCGTCTTCTCGACCCTCCAATTTAATTGCGCGGCGAGCCAACCGGCAAAGAGAACAGCGGTCGATCTAAAGCCCGGCGCGAAATCAATGCGCGCATTTTTCATTTTCGCGAAATGATGATGCGATGTCGGATGATCGAAGAATTGAGCGAGCGCGAAGCGGACCTTGTCCAGCCGCGTCCAGTTCAAATCGCAAAGCACAATCCGTTGCTTCGCTTCCTTTTGTGCGGACTCAACCAGGCGCATTTGCCCGGGAAAATCCTTCCACCTATGACTATCGTAAATGACGCGATCGACCCACGCCCACAACTGTGGGTCCATCGGTTCACGAAATTCGCCCTGCCACCAAAGGTAAAACGGCAGGTCCGAATCCAGGTGCGAGAATACGATGCTCGGAAGGAGACTTGTGCATGGTCCCTCGAGCAGAAATGAAATTTGCTCGGAACAAATTTGTTGGCTCCCCGTGCGACTGATATGACAGTGCGCGCTAATCCAGGCTTCCACGCGGTTTGCTTTCGCTTTGCAATCAGCGCCAATGACAATGGCGCGACACGCGTGGTTCTCAGCAATCTTTGCAATAAGCTGCGTGTTCTTTTCCAGTGAGCCGGGCATTTCGCTATAAACCGCAAGGTTGACCAAAGAGGCGCGCGTCGTTGTGCCTTCGCTCTGCGCCCATAGTTTCTTCAGCTCGCTGTCGATCTTGTCGAGCTCGACTTGCAGGCCTAACGAATAATTTTCGGTAATCGCAACCATACGTCACAATCTCCGCCAGGCGTGGCCGTCGCGCGCGAGCAGATCGTCGGCTTCTTCCGGGCCCCAGGATCCGGCGGGATAAAGGAACAGACCCGGCGCATCCTTTTTTGCGGCCCATGCATGCTCGATAACGTCGATAAAAGCCCAGGCTTCCTCGACCTCGTCGCGACGCGCAAAAAGCGTGGCGTCCCCGCTCATCGCATCGAGCAGCAAACGTTCGTACGCTTCCGGACTGGCTTTCCCGAATGACGTCCCGTAATGAAAATCCATTTTGACCGGCTCGACGCGAAAACTGGCGCCCGGAACTTTTGCATGGATGCGCAGTGCGATTCCTTCGTCGGGTTGAATTCGAATGACGAGCACGTTTTGATCCCGCAAATCTTTATTAAAAAGAACAGCGGGTGCTTTTTTGAAGTGGATGGAAATCTCAGTGGCCGATTTCGGAAGGCGTTTCCCGACGCGCATGTAAATCGGCACATCGGCCCAGCGCCAGTCGTCAATGAACAAGCGTAATGCCACGAAGGTTTCTGTCTCGGAATCCGGCTTCACGTTTGGTTCCTGACGATAACCGACAACCGGTTTACCATTGATCGCGCCCTCGGTGTATTGGCCACGCACAACGTTCGCAGCGACCTCACTCTGCGCCAAACGGCGAAGGGATCGGACGACTTTGACTTTTTCGTCACGGATACTATCGGCGCTCAAGTCCATCGGCGGCTCCATTGCGACAAGACAAAGAAGCTGGAGCAAATGGTTTTGCACCATGTCGCGCAAGGCGCCCGCGCGCTCGTAAAAACCGGCGCGACCCTCAACCCCCAGCGTTTCGGCGGCTGTGATTTGCACGTGATCGATGTAATGCGTGTTCCAGAGCGGCGCGAAGATCGCGTTCGCGAATCGCAAGACCAAAATATTTTGCGCGGTTTCCTTGCCGAGAAAATGATCGATCCGGTAAGTCTGTTCTTCGGTAAAGGAACTGTGGACGATGCGGTTGAGTTCACGCGCCGAAGCGAGATCGGCGCCGAACGGTTTTTCGACAATAACGCGGGCCCAGCTTCCTTTACCGGTTTCGTTTAGACCCGCTGCCTTCAGGTGTTTCAGAATCGGTTCGAACTGGTCCGGGGCCGCCGCGAAATAAAAAAGGCGATTGCCGCGCGTGCCGCGTTCCTTGTCGATCTTGTCGAGACGTTTGGCTAACGCTTCGTAGCCGGCCTCGTCGCCGAATTCGCTTTGGTGATAGAAGATCGATTGCGCAAACGTTTTCCAGATTTCGTCGCGCACGGCCTGGCGCGAAAATTTGCGAGTCGCTTCTTCGAGTTCAGCCCTGAACTGCTCGTCATTTTTCTCCCGCCGCGCAAACCCGATGATTGCGACAGCGGGTGGGAGATCGCCATCGGCGGCGAGGTTGTAGAGCGCGGGAATCAATTTGCGATGCGTGAGATCGCCAGTGGCGCCAAAGATCACAATGCTGCACGGCTGCGGCACGGCGCGCGTGGACAGACCTTCGCGCAATGGGTTTGGCTCCGGTTGATCGGCGGCTCGATTCATGGACGGTCGGCAAACTACGCAGATTTTCGCCGATTAGGTAGAGCGAATCTTCTGTAGCGGCAGGCTCGCCACGGGACGAGTCCGTCCGATTGGCGGACGTGCCGCCTGCAAATCAATGGGAACGCAGCCGACACGGCTGCTACTACAGTCGCGCGGCTTTTAGAACGAAATCGGGAATCTTCTCGTTAATTCGCGCACCTTTCCGTGTACTCTTTGCAGCGCGTCGGCGTCGCTCCGATTACTTAACGCTTCTGCGATCAGGTCCGCGATCTCGAGCATCTCTTCTTCTTTCATGCCGCGCGTAGTAACGGCTGGCGTACCGACGCGGATGCCGCCCGGCTTGAAAATTGGATAGGTATCGAATGGGATCGCATTCTTGTTCACGGTGATGCCGGCGCGATCGAGAACCTCCTGCGCTTCTTTCCCGTTAATTTCTTTCGGGCGAAGATCGACAAGCATGAGGTGATTATCGGTGCCTCCGGAAACGATGCGGTAACCGTGTTTGGCGAGCCCCGCCGCAAGGGCTTTTGCGTTCGTGACGATTTGCCGCTGATATTCGCGAAACTCCGGCTGGAGCGCTTCGTGAAAACAAACTGCTTTCGCCGCGATCACGTGCATGAGTGGACCGCCTTGCACTCCTGGAAAAAGCGTGGAGTCGATTTGTTTCGCGAATTTCTCCTCGCACAGGACAATGCCGCCGCGGGGGCCGCGCAAGCTTTTGTGCGTCGTAGTCGTGACAAATTGCGCGTGCGGAATCGGGCTGGGATGCTGCCCGCCTGCCACCAGCCCTGCGATGTGCGCCATGTCGATGAAAAGAATCGCGCCAACGGAATCGGCAATTTGCCGCAGCCGCGGAAAATCGATGACGCGCGGGTACGCAGACGCGCCGGCCGTTATCATGACTGGCCGCACCTCTTCGGCCTGCTTTTGCAACGCGTCGTAATCGATTCGCTCGGTCTTCTCGTCGACGCCGTAGTGGGTGACTTGATAAAATTTGCCGGAAAAATTTGCCGGATGTCCGTGGGTGAGATGACCGCCATGGGCGAGGTTCATCGTTAGAATCTTGTCGCCCGGTTTAATTGTGGCGAAATAAACCGCCATGTTCGCTTGGGCGCCACTGTGCGGTTGAACGTTCACATGCTCTGCGCCAAACAATCGCTTCGCACGATCAATGGCGAGTTGCTCGGCCACATCGACATTCTCGCAACCACCGTACCAGCGTTTTCGCGGATAACCCTCCGCGTACTTGTTTGTAAGGACGCTGCCTTGGGCTTCCATGACCGCGCGGCTCGTGAAATTTTCCGACGCGATCAACTCGATGTTTTCGCACTGCCGTTTTTCTTCCGCAGCGATGGCAGCAAAAATTTCAGGATCCACCCTGCGCAAATCACCGCCGAGTCCAGGGGATGACGTCGATCCACCGGCTCCAGTTTGGATTGGATGCGGAAGATCGCTCATTAGATAAGCAGAAGCCCGTCGGCCATGCGAAGTGGGCGCCAACTCGCTTTGTTCTACGAAGGCGAGCACGCTGGGTAAAGCGTTTTTGATCGTGCTTGCACAGACTTCATAAACATCGCGGCCAAGGCCGATCGGGTCTGGTACGTCGCGCCACACCGTTGTGTCGGGCTCTTCAAATTCGCGGAGCAAAAAGGATTTTTCGGCGCCATCGGGGAAGAGCATCTGGATCGTCTCCAGGTGCGCGCCCGTCATGGCAAAGATGTGCGTCGCACGATCGATGAGCGCGGCAGTGAGCGGTTGGCTACGAAGACCGCTGATGTCCACGCCTTCCTCTTCACAGACTTGCACCGCGTAGAGACTGGGCGGTTGGCCGCGGACCGCGTGCACGCCGGCCGAGGCAACCTCGATATCTTTCCGGTTTCCAAGCAACTGGCGAAAAATCCCTTCCGCGATGGGACTGCGGCAAATGTTACCTGTGCAGACAAAAAGGACGCTTTTCACGATTCGGGCGGCGCGAGCGAGCGCGATTCTAACCTAGAATCGAACCTGCCCGAGTCAATTTGCCGAATGTGGTAGCGGCTTCATCGCTGCGATTTCATCGTAAGGCGCGGTCATTATGCCCCACTCGCCTGAAAATCAGTCAAAGGAAAATTCTACCTCCTGGGCAGTTGTAGCCT
>Ga0307312_10001970_pt1 | contig 10717 bp, 9 predicted proteins | sample ER_DNA_202_FD_194489 | JGI IMG/M metagenome (GOLD analysis project Ga0307312, IMG submission 194489) | Bulk soil microbial communities from the East River watershed near Crested Butte, Colorado, United States - ER_DNA_202 | ecosystem: Environmental > Terrestrial > Soil > Floodplain | place: USA...
GCGTGATTACCCGGTGGCTTTCAAACTGCCCCGAATTACACACCCTGGAGAGGACGAGAGAGTACGTAAATTAGAAACCATTCACCGGATCAGTCAACCCATAATCTGCATCGGTCACCGCGCAAATTTGTGATTGTCCGTTATTGCTACACGGAAATTTATACGTGACTCGACAACTGAGAAAGAGTGTGCGAAACAGAACGCTTTCCAACCCCGGAAAAAAAACTTTTCAGATGGTGCATGGTGCATGGAGAGACTCCATGACCGCCCTTTTCAAGATTTTGTGGCGCATGAAACACACCGTCTGATCCCCCGGTTCGACAACGATGCAGCGGAATCGCTGACGATCGCACCGGAACGCTTACTCGGCGTTAGCCTGGCTCAAGACGGTCGATCTCGCTGCGGGCACCGCGTCTTTCACGAAAAAAATCCCTAAGGATCGCAGCGCATTCGTTCTCTAAAACACCGGCCGCGATATCGCATCGGTGATTCAAAGTGGGCATTTGCAGGAGGTTGATCACGCTTCCTGCGGCCCCGGCAGCCGGATCTGCGCAGCCAAAAATCACGCGTCTGACTCTAGTGTGGACGAGTGCGCCTGCGCACATCGCACATGGCTCCTTAGTCACGTACAGATCGCAATCGGTCAGTCGCCAATCACCCACGGCTGCCTCAGCTTGCGTCAATACGAGCATTTCCGCATGGGCAGTGGCGTCCTTGAGCAATTCCACCTGATTATAACCGTGCGCGATGATTTTGCCTTCACGAACAACGACCGCGCCGACCGGCACTTCGCCGGCCGCGGCCGCCTTATTGGCCAGACGCAATGCTTCACGCATAAAATACTCGTCGCCGCGCAGTTCAATCATCCTTTAGTTGTAGAGGCGGCTGTCCCCAGCCGCAATCCGCCTTTAAACGTATGCGGCTGAGGACAGCCGCCTCTACAGTGACAAACGACGCGCTTGCCCTGAGAATTTCTTCGGCATATTAGGGACTGCTCATGCACGACAACATCGAGTCGCACCTGGTTGAGAAACGCATTTTTAAACCACGAAGAAATTTTGCAAAAAACGCCCGAATCAAAAGCCTCGCGCAATATCAGCGGATGTACCGAGAATCAATCCGCCGGCCGGCAAAATTCTGGGCGCGCGAAGCGAGTGAGCTGATCTGGCGCGCAAGATGGAAAAAGGTCTTCGAATGGAAAGCGCCGTTCGCGAAGTGGTTCGTCGGAGGCAAACTCAACATTTCGGAAAATTGCCTGGATCGGCATCTGACTGGGCCGCGCCGGAACAAAGCGGCAATTATCTGGGAAGGCGAACCCGGCGATAAACGTACGCTTACCTATCAACAGCTGCATCGCGAAGTTTGCCGCTTCGCGAATGTGCTGAAACGAAACAGCATAAAAAAAGGCGATCGTCTCATCATTTATCTCCCAAATATTCCTGAAACCGCGGTTGCCATGCTCGCCTGCGCGCGGATCGGTGCGGTGCACTCAGTAGTCTTCGGCGGATTTAGCGCCGACAGCATTCGAGATCGAATTGCCGACAGCGGCGCGATCGCGGTGATTACAGCCGATGGCTCATATCGGCGCGGCGGAATTGTGCCGTTGAAGAAAAACGTTGATGAGGCACTCCGTGCTGGCACGTCAGTCCGGCGCGTCATCGTTTTTCGTCGCGCGGGAAACGAGATTCACATGGAAGAAGGCCGCGACGTCTGGTGGCATCGCGAACTGGAGTATGTCGATGCGAACTGCCCGCCTGTGCCCGTCGACAGCGAGCACCCCCTTTACCTCCTTTATACAAGTGGTTCCACTGGCAAACCAAAAGGCATCCTCCACACTACCGGCGGTTATTTAGTCGGCGTTTACTCGAGCACGAAGTACATCTTCGATATTCGCGATGAAGATATCTTTTGGTGCACCGCTGATGTCGGCTGGGTCACGGGCCACAGTTACATCGTCTATGGTCCGCTCGCCAACGGCGCGACGACCGTCATGTACGAAGGCGCGCCGAATTGGCCGGAACCTGACAGGTTCTGGAAAATCATCGAAGAATATCAGGTCAACATTCTTTATACCGCGCCAACAGCGATCCGCGCCTTTATTCGCTGGGGCGACCAATGGGTCGCGAAACACGATCTCTCATCGCTCCGCCTGCTCGGCACAGTCGGCGAACCAATTAATCCAGAAGCATGGATGTGGTATTACAAAAATATCGGCGGCGGGCGTTGTCCGGTTGTCGATACGTGGTGGCAAACTGAAACAGGATCGATTCTGATCACTCCCTTGCCGGGCGCAATTCCAACCAAACCGGGCAGCGCAACGCTCCCATTCTTTGGAGTCGATCCAGCGATTGTTGATGAGAAAGGGCGGGAAGTCGGACCGAATGTAGGCGGCAAGCTAATCATTCGGCGGCCCTGGCCTTCGATGTTGCGCACCATTTACGGCGACAAGGCCCGTTATCGGCAGCAATACTGGAGCGAGTTTAAAGGGAACTATCTCACCGGCGACGGCGCGCGGCGCGATGAAGACGGCTATTTTTGGATCGTTGGCCGTATTGACGATGTTCTCAACGTGGCAGGCCACAGGCTCGGCACATCGGAAATTGAAAGCGCGCTGGTCAGTCATCCGCACGTTGCCGAAGCGGCAGTGGTTGGCAGACCCGATGAACTAAAAGGACAGAGCGTCGTTGCTTTTGTGACGCTGAAGGCGAGCGTTAGCGCCAGTGGTGGACTGAAAGCGGAACTGCGCGAGCATGTTGGCGTGCACATCGGGGCGATTGCAAAACCAGACGAAGTTCGTTTCGCCGAAGCGCTCCCAAAAACCCGTAGTGGCAAAATTATGCGTCGATTGCTGAAAGAAATCGCCAGCGGCGCGCGTGTCACCGGCGACACGACTACGCTCGAAGACTTCAGTGTGTTGGCAAAATTGGCCGAATCGGAAGACTAACTCCATCGGGCCCATTCGTCCCATGAGTCGTATGGACCCAATGAGAAAGATGCGCGCAGCTGAAATTTCTTTTCTTTTTCGTGGCGCGCATTCGGATAGCGTTCACCCGTGAGTTTCATTCGCACCGGCTTTCGCGAGATTGGATTGAAAATCCGTCGCCAGCGAACACGCATTGCGCTTCGTCATGAGAAGCGCCTCCTGCAAAAGAGTGAAATCAATCTGGGGCGCGAAGGGACTGCCCAGGCGGCCAATTTTCCCGAGCTGCGCAATGAGATCGTCGCTCTTAAGAAGCTGGAGCAGGAACAAAAGGAAGTCGCACTTCGAATCGCACAGATCGAAGAAGGAATAAAAAAGATCGAAGAGGAACGGCAACAAAATGCGCGCGAACAAACGGAGGCGATTGCAAAGCTGGAGGCGGAAAAAAAGCCCCTTCTCCAAAAACGCAACCAAACCAAAAGTAATGTGGACGTCTGCGAGCGCGAACTGGCCGCCGTAGAACGCCGCATTCAGGAAAGCGAGGCTGCCGATCGCGACCTCTTGAAACAACTCTCCGACCTGCAGGCCCTCGATCCGATCCCCGCGGACGTGGAATTACGATCTGCGAGCATCAGCGCGCGGAGGGCCCGCCTTCCAGAAGAGCGCGCAGAACTTGTGCGGGCGCGCCTGGGTAGCGCGGAAGCGGAGCGCCTAGCCAAAGAGAGGTTGAACCTCGCAGAAGCGGAACTCTCTGCGATGGAAAAAAATATTGCGCGCACCCGGAGCGAGTTTGAAGCGCGCGACCGGAAATTGAGTGATAACATCCGCGCTCAGCAAGAAGCGGCGCGCAACGCGCGCGCACGCCATCAGACAGTCGAGGAGCGGAAAAATCCCGCGTATTTGAATATTGGCCGGCACCTTGCCGCGCAAGGCGTTGCACCGCCAAACGCGCCGCATTTGCTGGCCGAGGCACATCGGCGCCGCGAGGCAGTCGATCGGCATTTGGCGCACAAGGCAGAGCTGGCCTCGCTCTCAAGTCAGATCGACAAGCAGGATCTGCGGAAGTTTTATTTCAGCGTTTTCTCGGTGCTGGTCTTGGTTGCGATCACCCTGCTTGTCATTTTCCAATCTCCGCGAGGTCGCGAATGGCTGCCGCAGGAAACCGACACGATTTTGTCGATCAACGCCGATCAATTTGAACGGGCAGACCTAGCAAGACGGTGGCGCAAAGATCAGCCCAAACTGTGGCCGGGATTAATCGGTGCGGCTGCTGCGACTCCGGGATTGAACCTGCCTCGGGATGCAACACGCATTACTCGTGCAATTACAACCAATGAAACCGGAGAAACGCGCGAGTTCGTCCTGGTTGAAGCGCGCCGGGCCGCTCCGAAAGCCATTCGCGCGATCGCAGGCGACAAGGCGTTCCAAAAGCGCGCAATTAACGGCTTGCCAGTCTGGGAGCGACCGCCCGATTTTGCGGTTGCCAGGGTCGGACCCGCAACACTCGCGGTCGGAACACCGATTGCGGTGGATGAGTTGGTGCTGGTGCGTCTCGGGATGAAACCGGACCTGAAAATCACGGGTCAACTGTTTGATCGCTTCCAGGCACTCGATCGCGAAAGTGCGCTACGACTCATTTCCCGCGATCCGCCCGATCTCTCGCGTGTTTTTAATCCGATCTTTACCCGCGAACTGCTCGACGCTTCACAATTACTGGGTCTTGCGGTCAATCTACAAAATCCGGTAAAAGCCAGAGTGCTCATAAAAGTGAACTCCTCCAAAAATGCTGCCGAGGTCGCGCGAAATTTGCACGATAATCCGCAGCAATGGCTGCGTCTGCCGGACTCGGAACTGTTGCTTTACTCCCGACCGCCTGAGATCCTAAGACCGAGCGCCTCAAATTTGGAATTGCGCTTCGAGGTCCCTGAAAATAGCGCTCGCGTTCTTCTTGAGCGCCTGGCAAAAACGGAGGCTCCCCAGGCAGTGACTGCGTACTGACCCAGCAAATGCGACGCTTGAACGTTCCTTTAATCGCCGCGATGGCAGTGGCGCTCCCGTCATTGACCGCGAATGCCGGCGGCCCCCTGGTTGATATCCGATCAGTCGATCCGACAATCATTGTTGAGCTGCGTTATGCGGGACGAAACAATCTTGTCGGGTACCCGCTCTATCCTCAAGGAACGTGCGCTTTCGCTCGACCGGAAGTCGCATCCGGTTTGGCCGCAGCGCAGGCGTTTCTGCGGCGCTACCAATTTGGGCTGAAAATCTGGGATGCGTACCGACCTGTAGCGGTGCAGGAAAAGCTTTGGCACGCGTCACACAACAGCGATTACGTTGCCAATCCTGAAATTGGCGTCGGATCGCTGCACAGCTGGGGTGTCGCTATCGATGCTACATTAGTCGATACGTGGAATCGCCCCGTGCGCATGCCGAGTGACTTTGACGATTTTACGCCCGCCGCAATGTGGCGTTACCTCGGTCCTCATGCCGATGTTCGCGCACACGTGCATTTGCTTCAGATCGCAATGCGAACTGCAGGTTTTTGGGGGTTGCGCACCGAGTGGTGGCATTTCACGATTGCTGACTGGCAAAAATACTTGCCGAATCAAGCAGCACGAACCGCCCAAGTCTCCGGCACACAGTGGCAAGGCAAGTTATGATCGATCCGCTCCGGTTTTTGCATTTGTCATGTCGAGCGAAGTCGAGACATCTCTAACGGTCGTCTTTTGAAAACAAGAGATTCCTCCGCTTCGGTCGGAATGATAAAATGGTGATTCGACGGACTTCGGAAGATGGAGATAGGAATGGCCTTAGGCGAAACCCTCCTGCGCGATTTGCGACAGCCTGAATACATTCATGTGTTGCTCAATCCATTGCCGGTTTATGGGTTGCTCATAGGTTTGATCGGCCTCGTGCTCGCTTTGATCTTGAAGAGCCGCCGCGCTCAAATCACAACCCTAACGCTCGTACTCATCAGCTCCGCGTCGGCATGGCCCGTTTACGAATTCGGACAGCAGGGATACGACCGTGTGCTCTCAATGACGGACGAGGATGGACAAGCCTGGCTCGACGAGCACAGAGAGCGCGGCGAGGAGCTGATCTGGATTTTCTATGTGCTGGTCGCTCTGAGCGCAATTGCCCTCGCCGCGCCAATCAAATGGCCCAAGTCCTCTCTGCCGCTCGCTGTGGCGGTGGTTTTGCTCGGCGCGGTCACCTTGGGAAGCGGGGTTTATATCGGCTACGCTGGTGGAAGAGTTCGTCATCGTGAATTTCGAAACGAACCCGCACCGAAAAGATCCGAACACGAGCATTAACCGATCGTTGCACCGTTAAAGCGTTGAGATGTTTCGCTTCGCTCAACATGACAGGATGCGCGGCGCCGCTTCATCGCTTCAACCCGTCAGCGCTTCAACGAACTCATGACAACCGAGATCGATCGCGCAGAACGCAGTGTCGAAGAACAGAGCGTTGTACTGAAAAAGCCGCTTGGGCTTGGCGATCTCGTGCTGACACAGATTGTGTTTGTGGTTGGCTCAAGCTGGGTCGGCACTGCTGCAAAGCTTGGAACATCGCATCTCTTTTTCTGGCTCCTCGCCATTTTACTCTTCTACATTCCGCAAGCCGCCGTGGTCATTTATCTGAGCAGACTGATGCCGTTGGAAGGTGGAATTTACCAATGGGCAAAGCTGGCTTTTAACGAATTCACAGGCTTCATCGTCGCTTGGAATCTCTGGCTCTTATCGATCATGGTGATCGCCTTGGGCGGCATGTTCATCACGACAAACATCTCCTATGCCTTGGGAGACGCAGCCGCGTGGATGCGAGACAGTCCCTGGTGTGTATCGCTCGTCAGTTGTGTGCTGGTCAGTGGCCTCGGCTGGACCGGCGTTCGCGGGCTATCGTTAGGCAAATGGGTGCATAACATCGGCGGCTTCGCGATGTTCCTGGCTTATGGCGCCTTGATTATTCTGCCATTCATTAGTCTCGCTCGCGGTGATCTCAACACCTATCGCCCGCTTCAAATCGCTGCGCCCGCGATGTCGCTCTTTTATTGCTTCAACATCTTCAGCAAACTGGCAGTCGGCGGACTCAGCGGATTTGAATATGTGGGCATTCTGGCCGGTGAAGCTCATGCGCCGGCGCGCAACATCGGACGCTCCGTTATTATCGCTGCCCCGATCATCGCGCTCATGTTCGTTCTTGGGACCAGCTCGGTTCTGGCCTTCATAGGAAATAACCAAATCGATTTGATCGGGCCGGTGCCGCAGACGTTGCGGCTTGGCCTGCATTCGTTCCGAATCGCAGGCGTGATCGCCTCGGTGGCGATCCTGCTGATGACAGTGCGCTCCATATCTTCGATGAGTATTCATTTCACCGGCAGCTCCCGTCTACCGATGGTAGCCGGCTGGGACCGCCTTTTGCCGGTATGGTTTTCGCGTCTGCATCCGCGTTACAAAACACCGGTTAATTCACTCATGTTCGTCGGCGCAATCACGCTGGTGATCGCCATCGCGAGCCAGATCGGCGCGGGATTGCAGGAAGCATTTCAACTCGTGGACAACGCCGCCAACGTTTTTTACGGAATTGTTTATACCGTCATGTTTGCGATCCCGATTGCGGGCGCGGCTGCGATACGAGCCGGAGCACGCTCCTGGTTGCGACTCGCGGCCGGTTGCGGTCTCATCGTATGTCTGCTGGCCATCTTCTTCACAATCTATCCAATCATTGATGTGCCCAATCCGTTACTTTTCGGTGCAAAAATCGTTGCCGTGACTCTCGCGGCCAATCTCATCGGCGTCACTATCTTTGCGCTTAACTACAAACGCCGCGGCGCGGTTTGAGACTCGACTACTTAAGGCGGTCGAGTTTAGCGGCAGTTATCGGTTACCCAGCGCAGATAATCCGGCGATCCGCTGTCGATCTTGACGAATATCAGTTCTGGAACTTCGTAAGGATGAAGGGAGCGTAGCTTTTCCTCGAACGCCGCTTGTCGATCCTGGATGGTCTTGAAAAAGACGATGACTTCGCCGGCGGTTTCGATCTTGTCTTTCCAGCGATAGATGGAGTGAACAGCCGGAAGGAGGTTCGCGCACGCCGCGAACTTTTCCTCAATTAACGTTTGCGCGAGGCGACTGGCCGTCTCCGCGTCCGGAAAAGTGGTGATCGCCAGCAAAATTTGGTCCGCCATTGGTCAGGCGAAAGCCGTCATTTCGAGCGGAGTCGAGGAATCCCCCTGCATAACCCTACGGTACCATCACGGGACCCTTCGACTTCGCGGAGTTTACCCTGAGCGATCGAAGCGAGTCGAATGGGCTCCGCTCAGGATGACGGCTTCGGCAAATCCAACCGCCACCGAGGACCACGTCGCCGTCGTAAAGCACCGCCGCTTGCCCTGGTGTCACAGCCCTTTGCGGTTCGTGGAGACGAACGCGTGCGCGTCCGTCTTTGAGCGGCGTCAGTGTAGCGCGTGTCCCTGGGTGGCTGTAACGGATCTTTACTGTCACTTCGAGATGGTTAGAGGGCGGAGCTCCTGCGACGCCGGGCTCACAGGAGTTCGTCCCTCCATGAAACCCTTGCCTGATATCGCAAATCCAATTCAGCCCATCGATCTCGAATTCATCCGTTACTAAATCGTCAGCATCTCCCACAATCACGCGGTTCGTCACCGGATCGAGATCAACCACGTATCGCGGCCGCAGCGAACCGCCCGGCAGCCCCTTGCGCTGTCCAATCGTGAAAAGCTCAATCCCGTCGTGTTCGCCCAGAAAATTTCCGGTGACGTCGTAAATCTCGCCACGATGAAACTCATTTTCGCCAAGGTGCGAGCGCAAGAAGGCTTTGTAATCGTTGCCAGGAACGAAGCAGATTTCCTGGCTGTCCACCTTGTCTGCAACTTTCAGGCCTAACGAATGCGCGATTTCGCGGATTTGCGGCTTGGTCATTTTGCCAAGCGGAGTCAACGCACGTCGAAGCTGCGGCTGGCGCAAACTGAAAAGGAAATAGGACTGATCTTTGCGGGGGTCGAGGCCCTTTCGCAAAATTGCGTGATCAGCGTGGTGTTCGATGATCGCGTAATGCCCCGTTGCGATGTAATCGCAACCCAAAGCCGCTGCTTTGCTCCAGAGGTTGCCAAACTTGAGCTTCTCGTTGCACATCACACACGGATTTGGCGTGCGGCCAGCCTGGTATTCGCTTGAGAAATAATCAATAACCAACCGCTCAAACTGGTCGGCCTCATCAACGACGTAATGTGGAATGCCGAGCGAATGCGCCACGCTGCGCGCATCAGCGATCGCCTGGGGGCCACAGCATTTGTCTTCCGCGCGCGAGATACAATCCTGCGGCCATACTTTCATGGTTACGCCGATGACCTCGTAGCCCTGCTCGCGCAACAAATATCCCGCAACGCTGGAGTCCACTCCCCCGCTCATCCCCAGTAAAACGCGTTGTTTCTTTCCATTCATTCGGAACAAAGAATTTCGATGAACAGCCAACTGAGTCAATGGAGGGGCGAACTCCTGCGAGACCTTCCACGCAACGGCGTCACAGGAGCTCCGTTTCCTACAGCTTCACCGCGCGACTCACGAACGGACTGCCCTTCAGCGTGAAGCGCCATGGATAATGCGCAGAGCGCGTGATACCGACTCGCTTGTCGGCTACCACATCGGCAGACCTTTTTGTGTTGCGAGCGAAGCAGTATCGCGGGTCGGAGCACAAATCCATTTCATGATGACGATTGGTGATGCCGAGCGCCTGCGTGAGCTTGCCAGGTCCCGAGCAAAGACGTTTAAGGTCATTAAGTCCGCGACGTTTCTTCATTTGTTCGATGCCTTGTCTCGGCTCTAGCGCGCGAATCAGGACGAAACCGTTCTCGTCGCCTTTCACCAGCACGTTCAACATCCAATGCATTCCATAATTGAAATAGACATAGGCGGCACCGGCGTTGTTTCGCTCGATAAAGCTGCGCGCGCTCGGCCGTGTAAAGGTATGCGCGGCCTCGTCGTTAATTGCTGCGTACGCTTCCACTTCGACAACGATTCCCGAACAATCATCCCAAATCAGTTCTGTGCCGATCAACTCGCGCGCACAAATGAGCGGATCACGTTTGAAAAAAGACGCACGGACAATCTTGTTCACTGCCGCGACGCTCCCTACTTGATGCATCGGTGTTCTCTCAGTATTTCCATTGTTTTATCGATTGGCAGCGCCTCGACCGTGTGCCCATTCCCGCTCATTGTCGTCCCTCGAAACATCGAGTTGTAGATGGCTTCTTCGGTCGCCTCGATCACAGCCAGAAAGAGCGGTGACATGGCATCGTTGGTCAGTAGTTCAAGATGTCGCGTCGGCGACTTCTCAGAAGGATGAATCCGCAATTGTGGTGCGGTTGAGAATGCGATTGCATAATCCCCACTGCCGTTCGAGGCAGCGCTTCCAGTGCGGGCCATGCCCAGCCACGCCCGGGCTGCGAGGCGCCTGAGATTCCGTGCGTCGACCGGCGCATCTGTGGCGATGATTATCATGCACGATCCGTCCGCTTTGTCTTTCGCACTGCCTTGTTGCAGTTCCTTGTGCAGATAGTACTGACCTAATTCCTGACCCACGGGAGCGCCAGCGACGGTGAGGACGCCTCCAAAATTTGTCTGCACCAGAACCCCGACCGTGTACCCACCAAGGTTCTGAGGTAGCTTTCGCGACGAAGTTCCTATTCCTCCTTTCCAACCAAACGCCACGGTTCCAGTACCAGCTCCGACATTCCCCTCCTCAACTGGGCCGGTCTTCGCTTTCTTGATGGCGGCG
>Ga0307312_10001971_pt1 | contig 10716 bp, 8 predicted proteins | sample ER_DNA_202_FD_194489 | JGI IMG/M metagenome (GOLD analysis project Ga0307312, IMG submission 194489) | Bulk soil microbial communities from the East River watershed near Crested Butte, Colorado, United States - ER_DNA_202 | ecosystem: Environmental > Terrestrial > Soil > Floodplain | place: USA...
ATCGAAAACGTGCTGGTTTGCGATTCGACGCGGCCGACGACGCGAAAGGTGCGCTTCGTGTCCGAGCATTTCTCCACCCACATGCTGCGCGCGGACTGGGAATTGGCACAGCCGGCCTCCGCTGAAATCGAGCAGAATTTGATCGACGCCATCGTGCCGCTGTTGCCCCGCGCGGATATTGTGTTGCTGTCCGACTATGCCAAGGGCGTGCTGACCGCCCGCGTGATCCGCAATGTCATCGAGGCCGCGCGCAAGCTCGGCAAGCGCGTGATCGTCGATCCCAAGAACGTCAATTTCGCAATCTATCGCGGCGCGACGCTGCTCACGCCTAATTGGAAGGAATTCGCGGAGGCAAGCCGTAGCCGCGCCGACACCACAACCAGTATCGCCGAGGCCGCGCATGACGCGATGCAGCTTGCGGGGTGCGAAGCCATGCTGGTCACTCAAAGCGAGCACGGCATGACCCTGGTGCCGCGCAACGGCGAGGCCATCCATGTCCCGGCTCACACCGTCAAGGTGCGCGATGTTTCGGGCGCTGGCGATACCGTAGCAGCGGCGCTCGCGGTTTCGCTTGCGGCAGGGGCTGATTGGGAGACCGCCCTGCGGATGGCGAACGCGGCGGCCGCGGTTGCGGTCAGCAAGAAGGGCACCGCCATGGTGACATCGGCGGAGCTGCGACGAAAAATTCTACCGCATGCTTTCCTCGCAGCTGAAGAAAAGATCATCGCGGCAGGTGGCGATCTCGAATCGCATCTTCTGGATTGGCGCAAACAAGGATTGCGGGTCGGGTTCACCAACGGCTGCTTCGATATTCTGCATCCCGGCCACGTCAAGGTTTTGACCGCGGCGCGCGGTGCCTGCGATCGTCTCATTGTCGGCTTGAATAGCGACGCCTCGACAAAGCGGCTGAAGGGCAAGGGACGCCCGGTTCAGGACGAGCGCGCGCGGGCGGAAGTGCTGGCGGCGCTGGAGGCAGTCGATCTCGTTGTCCTGTTTGAGGAGGATACGCCGATCAAATTGATCAAGCAGATCAAGCCGAGCGTGCTGGTGAAGGGCAGGGACTATACCCGCGACCAGGTCGTCGGCCACGACATGGTCGAAGCCTATGGCGGCGAGTTGCTGCTGGTCGAGGTCTTGCCCGGCTTCAGTACGACATCGCTTGTCGATCGCGCGCGCGGATGCAAGACGTGAGCGCGGTGGCAAGAGAGTCCGTGATAGCGTTGCTGGTGAGACGGTGGCGGGACCCGGCCGGCTGGGCGACCGCGGCGGATATTTTCGTCATCCTGATTGCCCTTTCGCTGCCCTGGTCGACGACGCTGGTCGGGATTTTCGCGGCCGCGTCGATCGTCTCGATGGCGCCGTTCCTTGACGTCAGGAATTTCCTGGAGTCGCTGAAGCGTCCGATATGTTCCTTGCCGCTTGCGCTGTTTGCGCTCGCGGTGGTTGGAACGCTCTGGTCGGATGCACCATGGGCTACGCGGCTCTACGCCATCGGCCCGCCCGCGAAACTACTGATGGTGCCGCTGCTGTTCTATCATTTTGAACGCTCTGCGCGCGGCGTACAGGTGTTCATCGCCTTCTTGGTGTCTTGTGTTTTGCTGCTGGCGATGTCCTGGATCGTCGTGTTCGATCCAAGGCTTGCACTCAAGCCTGCGGCCGACTATGGCGTCCCGGTCAAAAATTATATCGACCAGAGCCAGGAATTTGCCCTGTGCGCCGTGGCGCTCGCTTATCCGATCGTCACTCTGCTGCGCACAGGAAGAATGATGGAGGCGGTATTGCTGGGCGCAATCGCGCTGAGCTTTGTCGTTAATATGGCGTTCGTCATCGTTTCGCGCACGGCGCTGGTCACCATGCCCATCATGTTGGCGGTTTTCGCCCTGCTTCATCTGAAATGGCGAAGTATCGTCATCGTATTCTGCACCACAACTGTACTCGCGGGGTTGGCGTGGGCGGCATCCCCTCATTTGCGATCGACGAGCACGAAGTTTCTGAGGGAGTACAAGATTTATAAGGAACTAAATCAACCGACATCAATCGGCTTGCGGCTGGAATTCTGGAAAAAATCGTTGTGGTTTTTTGCCGAAGCGCCGATCATCGGACACGGTACCGGATCGACGCGAGGACTTTTCGAGCAGGCCGCCACCGGTCCCAACGTCCTCGCTAGTGGTCAAGTCATCAGCAATCCGCACAACCAGACTCTGAACGTCGCGATACAGTGGGGCGTGACCGGAATTGTCATTCTATATGCGATGTGGCTGGCACATCTGCTACTGTTCCGCGGCGACGGGCTGGTAGCCTGGATCGGATTGCTGGTCGTGGTGCAAAACATTTTCAGCTCGCTGTTCAATTCTCACATATCCGATTTCAACGAGGGATGGATGTACGTACTCGGCGTGGGCATTGCCGGTGGAATGGTGCTCAAGACAGGCTCGCGCGAAGCAACATTGGGACCGCGCAATTCCGTTAAGTCATGACGGCTGGCATGCACGCGCGCGATAGGCTATCAGCAGCCTCGCGACGGCGTAGCCGCGATATTGTTTGTTACCGGTCAGCGAAATGATGCGATTCTCAAATCTGACCTTTCGCAACGCCTTGATTGCAGCGCACGACGCATTGGCGACTGCGCTCGCGGTGTTGGCCAGTTTCTCTTTGCGTTTCGAGGGCGACGCGTTTTTCGATCGTCTACCGCTGCTCCTGCGCATCTTGCCATATTTCGTCGCATTCAGTGTGGTGATCTGTTACACCTTCAATCTGACTACCACCAAATGGCGCTTCATTTCGTTGCCGGATGCGCTGAATATATTGCGCGTGGCGACGGTACTGACCCTCGGACTTGTGGTGCTCGACTATGTTTTTGTCGCGCCCAACGTTCAAGGCACGCCGGTGGCGCCGAATGTCCAAGGCGCGTTCTTTCTCGGCAAAGTTACCATCGTTCTTTACTGGTTCCTGGAGGTGTTTTTCCTCAGCGCCTCGCGCTTCGCCTATCGTTATTTTCGCTATACGCGGGTACGTCATCACGCCAAAGCGGAGGATGCGTCCCCGGCGCTTTTGGTCGGCCGCGCATCGGACGCTGAAATTCTCTTGCGGGGAATCGAAAGTGGCGCCGTCAAACGGATCTGGCCGGTCGGCCTGTTGTCGCCGTCGAGCGCCGACCGAGGTCAGACGATCCGAAATATACCGGTGCTGGGCGGCATCGACGATATCGAGGACGTGATTGGCGATTTCGCAAGGCGCAACAAGCCGATTGCGCGCGTGGTCATGACGCCGTCGGCGTTCGCTCCTGAGGCGCGCCCGGAAGCCGTTTTGATGCGGGCGCGCCGGCTCGGGTTGATCGTCAGCCGCCTGCCGTCGCTGGAGAGCGGAGATACACCGCGATTGACAACGGTTGCGGTCGAGGACCTGCTGTTGCGTCCCAGCGAAAACATCGACAACGTGCGGTTGGAAGCGTTTGTGAGAAATAAGTCGGTCATCGTTACCGGCGGTGGCGGTACGATCGGTGCGGAGATTTGCGAACGCGTCGTGACGTTCGGTGCGGGACGATTGCTGCTGATCGAAAATTCGGAACCGGCGCTCTACGCCGCGACGGAAGCGCTGGCGGCGCACCAGACCAGTGCCGTGATTGAAGGGCGGATTGCGGATATTCGCGATCGCGAGCGCATGCTGCGGCTGATGAGCGAATTCAGGCCGGATATCGTGTTTCATGCCGCCGCCCTCAAGCACGTGCCGATTCTCGAACGCGACTGGAGTGAAGGGGTCAAGACCAACATTTTCGGAACGGTAAATGTCGCCGACGCGGCGTTGGCCGCCGGCGCCGAGGCGATGGTGATGATCTCGACCGACAAGGCGATCGAGCCGGTCTCGATTCTGGGTTTGACCAAGCGGTTTGCCGAGATGTACTGCCAGGCGCTCGATCACGATCTGGCATCTCAACCGGGCGGCAGGCCTGGGATGCGCCTGATCTCCGTGAGATTCGGCAATGTGCTGGCGTCGAACGGGTCCGTGGTGCCGAAATTCAAGGCCCAAATCGAGGCGGGCGGGCCAGTGACGGTCACGCACCCCGATATGGTCAGATATTTCATGACGATCCGCGAGGCCTGCGATCTGGTGATTACAGCAGCCACGCACGCGCTGGCGCCGGTGCGTCCCGACGTGTCGGTTTACGTCCTCAATATGGGGCAACCGGTCAAGATCGTCGATCTTGCGGAGCGTATGATTCGACTGTCGGGTCTGCAGCCGGGCCATGATATCGACATCGTTTTCACCGGAATACGGCCGGGAGAGCGATTGAACGAAATCCTGTTCGCCACTGAGGAGCCCGCCGTTGAGATTGGTGTCGCCGGCATCATGGCGGCCAAGCCCAACGAAATGCCGATGCAGGCCCTGCGCAAGTGGATCGCGGCGCTTGAACAGGCAATCGCCAGGGATGACCGAGCGACCATCAAGGCCATCCTGAAGGATGCCGTGCCGGAATTCGGATCGTCCGCCGCTTGAGGACACGTTGGTTCAACAACGAGAGCCAAGCGGGTTCGTTGGGCGGAGATTGGGTCATGAAGGCTGACGCGGCATCCGGCCTGCAGGCGCTAAATTAGCGCACGCGCATGATATGCGCGTTTAGGGTCTCGGTGGTTTGGGCGCGCTAAATTTAGGCTCGGCAATCACACGTTTGCAGCTCGAAATGAGTCCGCCTCGATGCGCCTGCACACCTACAAGCGTCGCCGCGAAAACCGGTACATGACGAGCGCCGTAGCCAAGCCTCCGGCGATTAGAAACAAAATCCGGACCATGGCCGACTGCGTCATGATGGATCCGAACGCCAGCACGGCAAGAGTGACGTTGAGCGCGAACACCTCGCTCACCACGCGCAACACCGTAAGGCCGTTTTCGGTCGCGCGCTGATAAAAATGCGAACGGTGCGCTGTCCAAAACCGTTCGCCCCTCTTCAGCCGGCGCAACAGCGTCACGGTCGCATCCGACAAATAATATAGCGGCAGTAGCAATGCGGCGACGATTTGCTGGTTATAGGCCAGTTGTAACAAGCACCAGCCAAGCAACAGGCCGATCGGCAAGCTGCCGACGTCTCCGAGAAAGACTTTTGCCACTGGGCGGTTGAAGGGGGCGAATCCAACCATCGCGCCGCAGAGCGCCGCGGCAACAATGGTTGCCGATCGCGGAAATTCACCAAACCATCCGAGTAGGACCATCGCCGCGGTGATTGGGACCACCTCGGCGACGGTCATCCAATCCAGCCCATCCATGAAGTTGACCAGGTTCACAAACCAAAGGCCAGCCAGCAACAGCAGACCGCGTTCGATCCAGAGTGGACAGGCCGGAACGATCCTGAGCTCGCCGGGCGCCGTAAGGACGATCGTGCCGACCGCGACCGCCTGCAGTATCAGTCGCGGCAGTACCGGGATGGATTTGACGTCGTCCGCAAATCCGACAATGGCCATGAACAGCGACGCCGCGAAGATCGCGGCCACAATGTTCAAATTCACCGCATCTGCGCGAGCGACGAGGGCACAGGCGACGACCAGGGTGGCGCCGATCACCGCGATGCCGGCTCCCTGTGGGGTTGGAACGCGATGCGATGACCGCGCGTTCGGCTTTGCAAGAGTATGCCGTAGAAGCCAAGGCAGAAGCGCCCAGGTCATGGCGGCCGAAAGCATGGCCGCCGCAACGACAGCGAAACTCAATAGGAGCAACAGCGGAATGTTCATTCTATCCGGTGCGGCCGTTACTCGGGAACCTGGATCGGTGCCGAAACTGGCGCCGCCTTCTCAGCACTGAAAATCCACACCAGCCCGCCGAATGCGCCGACCATGAAGGATACTGCACCAAACAGCAGCGAAATATTGATGCCTTCATTGGTCATCAGCCCGGCATATCCGAACGCCAGACCCATTGTGGCCTCGCGCACGCCCCAACCGGCAATCGAGATCGGCAGCATGGTGATCAGCATGACAGGCGGAACGAGTTGAAAGATCTGACTAAACACCACCGGTGCCGCGATCGATTGCACCACGCACCAGGCAATTACCACGGCCAGAACGTGGACAAGCAGTGACAGTACTGCAATCTTCGGTCCACGCTTGCGGCTGAAAATCACCCTGTTTGCGATCACCGAGCAGGCGTGGAGATGGTGCGTCCCCCACCAGCGCTTTAGCCAGGGCCACGGCAACCTGCCGAGAGCGAGAAATCCCACGCCGCCCGCGAGCGCGGCGAAATCGACCAGCAGCAGGGCGGAGCGGCCATTGGGATCGGTGATAAGTCGATAGCTCCACGGCAGGCTCGCCACGATGATGATCGCAAGCGCGATCAGGCCGATGGCGCGGTCAACGAAAATCGAATAGGTCGCCGCCCGCCATCCGGCGCCGCCGCGCGCGACCAGCCAGAGTCGCACAGCATCGCCGCCAATCGAGGACGGCAGCGTTTGGTTGAAGAAGGTTCCGATCAGATTGAAGCGCATCGCCTGATTAATCGCCAGCGGCGCGCCGCACTCTGCGCTGATCTCGCGCCATCGCAAGACTCCGACAAAAATCTGCAGGAATGTCGCGGCGATTGCCATGCCGATCCAGCCCAGGCTTCCAACATTGATGCGCGACACAAGTTCAGACAAGTTAACCTTGCGCAATGCGAAGTAAAGCAGCACCCCAGAGATCAATATTTTTGTCGTTGAAAGCAGGATCCGGCGCATTTCGTCGGCACTCGCCAGGTTTGAGAGGTGTTAAATGGCGCAACTCGCGCCGAACTTCGCGCGCCTTGGTATGGTTTTAGAGCCGATCTGGCAATAGCCGCACAAATGGGTATTGCGACAGGCGCGATACGGCGGGTAAAGAGGCTCCGGCCGGAGCGGCGGAGCCGCACCGATACTTTGGGGTTGCGATGCCGGATAACACAATATTGGTTACGGGTGCGGCGGGCTTTATCGGCTTTCACGTCGCCAGCCAGCTGATGGCCGAAGGCCGTGACGTTACCGGTCTGGACAATCTCAAGAGTCACTATGATCCGGCGTTGAAGCTGGCACGACTGGCGATCCTGCGCGCGAATTCGCGGTTCACTTTCTTGCAGGCGGATCTCGCCGATCGCCCGTTAATGGCATCGCTGTTCGCAAAACATCGCTTTGCGCTGGTGGTCCACCTCGCCGCTCAGGCCGGCGTACGCCACTCGATCGATCATCCCCATGCTTACGTCGATTCTAATCTCGACGGCTTTGTCAATGTTCTGGAAGGCTGCCGGCACAACGACTGCCGTCACCTGATTTATGCGTCGTCATCATCGGTTTACGGCAATAGCACCAAGCTGCCATTTTCGGTCGATGACAAGAGCGATCATCCGATTAGTCTCTATGCCGCGACCAAAAAGGCCAACGAGTTGATGGCTCATTCCTACAGCCACCTCTACCGGCTTCCGGTCACCGGCCTGCGGTTTTTTACCATCTACGGGCCATGGGGACGGCCCGATATGGCGGTTTTTCTGTTTGCCAAGGCGATCGTTGAAGGCAGGCCGATCCAGCTTTTTAACCATGGCAAGATGCGCCGCGACTTTACTTATATCGATGATGTTACCCGTGTAGTATCGCGCCTTCTCGATCGCATTCCCGCAGCTGATGGCCGCGCGGGGCATGCGCCGGCGCAGCTCTACAATGTCGGCAATCATCGTCCCGAAGAGCTTTTGCACCTGGTGGCGCTGTTAGAGAACGAGTTCGGCCGCACGGCGCTAAAGGATATGTTGCCGATGCAGCCTGGAGACGTAACCGAAACCTTCGCCGATGTCGGGGATCTGACCCGCGACATCGGCTTTCGGCCCGAGACACCCATCGAGGATGGTATTCGCGGTTTTGTCGCATGGTATCGCGACTATTACAAAGTTTGAGGGACCGATGGACAGACGAATTATTCCACTGATTATGTGCGGCGGTGCCGGAACGCGGCTGTGGCCGGCCTCGCGCGAGGTCCGCCCTAAGCAATTCCTGCCGTTGTTCGGAGCGCGTTCGACCTTTCAGGATACGATGCTGCGGGTGTCGGATACGAAACTGTTTGAGCGCCCGATCGTCATCACCAATACGGCGTATCGCTTCATGGTGCTCGAGCAGCTTGCCGAGGTTGGACTGGAGGCCGACGTCGTGTTGGAGCCGATGCGGCGGGATTCCGGCCCGGCGATAGCGGCTGGCGCGACTTTTGCCGAGTTGCGTGACAAGGACGCAATCCTTCTGGCGCTCGCCGCCGATCACGTCGTTGGCGATGCCGGTGCTTTCATCGCCGCCTGCCGCCAGGGTCTCACGGCTGCGGAAGCGGGACGCATCGTCACCTTCGGCGTTGAGCCGGAGCGCGCGGCCACCGAATACGGCTATATCAGCCTCGGCGAGCCGGTTTCCGGAGAGGTCCGCGCGGTAATGAAGTTCGTCGAGAAGCCGGATCCGATAACGGCCGCTGAATATGTCAAGGCCGGATATCTCTGGAACAGCGGCAACTTCATGTTTCGCGCCTCCGTTCTGCTCGATGAGTACCGCAATATGGATGCAGAGAGCGTGCAGGCCATCACTGATTCCGTGATCAAAGCAGGGCGTGATCTCGGATTTGTCACGCTGGACGCGAGCGCATTCGGATCGGCGAAGGCAATCTCTATCGACTACGCGGTGATGGAAAAGACTTCGCGCGCCGCCGTGGTGCCGGTGGCGTGCGGCTGGTCCGATGTGGGCTCCTGGCATGCGGTATGGGAACTGTCGGACAAGGATAGCCAAGGCAACGCCGCGCAGGGCACCGCGGTGTTCGAGGATTCCCGCAATTGCAACGTCGCCACCGACAAGGCGCTGGTTGCGCTGGAGGGGGTCGACGATCTGGTGGTCGTGGCGACGCAAGACGCCGTGCTGGTGTCACGCCAGAAGGATGCCGACGGCCTTAAGCGGCTGGTTGCGAAATTGAAGACGATTGCGCCCCAGGTCACCGAGGAACATCTCAAAGCGCACAGGCCGTGGGGCTCATATCAATCGATCGACATGGGCGAGCGGCATCAGGTCAAGCGCATTGTGGTGAAGCCGGGCGGCCGTCTCTCGCTGCAAAAGCACCATCATCGCTCCGAGCACTGGATCGTGGTGCGTGGCGCGGCGCGAGTGACCGTCAATGAACTCGTTAAGATCGTGCACGAGAACGAATCGATCTATATCCCAATCGGGGCGACCCATCGGATGGAAAATCCCGGCAAGATTCCGCTGGAGCTGATCGAGGTTCAGACCGGAAGTTACCTGGGCGAGGACGATATCATCCGGATCGAAGATGACTATCAGCGCGGTTAGATTCAATGATGGATTGGCCAGTGCGTAAGTCCGCGAAAAAAACATGGTTGATCGCGATTCGCGCGGCCAGTCATAGCGATCGCAACGTCTGAGCCTGGCCCGTACTTCGTTTCGTCAAGACGCTGGCTTGAGCTTGGAATATAAAAAATGCGATCCACTCCGATGCTGAATATGTTATGATCAAACCATGAAAGCTGATGACGTCGCTACGAGGTCCATTGCAGAACTTGGTCGCAAATACCTTTGGTGGGACCCAGTGAGCGATGAACCGCCTTCCGAGAACCGTATCATCGCGCAAGCGATGAACTTCGGCACTTTTGACGACATCGTTATTTTGGAGCAAATGGTTGGTAAGAACCGTTTGGTCGAAGTCATGCTTCGAGCCGAACCGGGCTGGCTTAGCGATCGTTCCTGGGAGTTCTGGCGCGGCCGGTTATCCCTTGCGGCAGCAGGGGCGATACCGGAGGAGGCTCCTCGAAGGTCCCTTCATGCCGCAGCGCCTTGATCCGAAGTTTGACGTCCTGCCGGTTGCGCAGCAACAAATCTGGAATGATCTTCCGGCTGCCCCCCGTCTCGGCTTTGTCCTCTATGGGGGAACTGCAATCGCCCTTCACTTGGGACACCGGCGGTCAATCGATTTTGATTTTTTTCGGTCCGAGCCACTCGACAAGCATCAGGTGCGCGCGGAGTTTGCGTTCGTGAGGGAAGCCGCGGTGTTGCAAGACACCCCTGATACGCTGGTGGTACTCGCCGAAATGCCGGCTGGTCTGGTGAAAATTTCGTTTTTCGGCAGCATGGGTTTCGGGCGCGTCAATGACCCGCTACTGACGCGTGATGGAGTTTTGCTCGTTGCCTCTCTCGATGACCTGATGGCAACCAAGCTAAAAGCGACGTTGGATCGGGCCGAGGCAAAAGATTATCGAGACATTGCCGAGTTGATCTCGGCCGGGGTATCACTGTCGGTTGGTCTCAGCGCTTTCAGACAAATGTTTAACGGCGAGCCGGCACAAGTCTTGCGCGCCATCGGATATTTCAAAGACGGAGATCTAACGACTCTCAGCCAAGCCGATCAGCAGCTTCTGCGAAGTGCGCGGGATGGGGTCGACGTGCTGCCGGATGTGCGCTTGAAATCCCGATCTTTGGCCGTGCCGCTTGACGAGAGTGACAAGTGGTAACTGGTGGATCGCGTCTGACATTTGGCACGTTGATTCCGATCTGTGGCAGAGGCAGCCGGCGCACACCCATGCGCGACTGCGATACCAGGACGCGAGCCTTGTCCTCTATCGACGGGCCTCCGCCGATTGTTCGAACGCGATTTCTTTAGAGTCCGTCCGGAGACTTCACGCCGGATTGCAGAGTTTTCTGAGCATGAGGCGGATTGAGGCAAGGCGCAAGAACGCGAGCGCCTTTCGGTTGAGATT
>Ga0307312_10001972_pt1 | contig 10713 bp, 12 predicted proteins | sample ER_DNA_202_FD_194489 | JGI IMG/M metagenome (GOLD analysis project Ga0307312, IMG submission 194489) | Bulk soil microbial communities from the East River watershed near Crested Butte, Colorado, United States - ER_DNA_202 | ecosystem: Environmental > Terrestrial > Soil > Floodplain | place...
CTGCGTGTCATCGATCTCGTGCCGGCCGGGCACTCCGCCCGTGTGATAGTGGGCGATGTGCTGATGGTTGTCGCGGATCGTGCGAATGACATCGCCCTCCATGATCTGCATGTGGTAGATGTCGTAAAGCAGCTTGAATCGCGGTGACGCGACGCGCTTGACGAGCGCGACGCCCCAGCTCGTGTGGTCGCACTGGTAGTCCTTGTGGTCGACCTTCGAGTTGAGCAGCTCCATGCAGATCGTCACGCCGGCCCGCTCGGCAGCGGGCAGAATCGCGGCGAGTCCCTTCGCGCTGTTGGCGAGACCATCTTCGTCGCTCAAGCCTTCACGACTGCCCGAGAAGCAGATCAGGTTCGGGAAGCCGGCCTCTCTCACGCGCTCGATGCGCTCGAGATAGGCGGGCACCAGGCGCGCGTGATTCTCGACGTGATTGAAGCCACTGGTGAGCCGGAATCTGGGATCGCCGGGCGCATTCACCATCGCGCAGGTGAGGCCCAACTTCTTCACCGCCGGCCACTCCTCGGGATCGAGCAGCTCCACGGACTGCAGCCCCATCCCCTTCGCCGCGGTCGCGAGTTGCTCGACGCTCAGGCTCGGGTAGCACCACTTGCAGACGGAGAGCTTGACCGCGCTGTTTGTCCGCGCGCGGCGCGCACCCGAATCCCTTGCGGTCGTCGCGCAGGCGACGAGCGACTCGCGCGCCGCGCCAGTGAGTACCGCCCCGCCAGCGGCGAGGCTGGCGCCGAGGAACGCGCGGCGCTTCATCATATGTTGCCCTGCTTGAACTCGGTCACCGCGTGATCGACCGCGCGCGCGGTGAGCGCCATGTAGGTGATCGACGGATTCACGCACGACGAGCTCGACATGCACGATCCATCGGTCACGAAGAGGTTGGGAACGTCGTGCGACTGGTTCCATCCATTCAGCACCGACGTCTTCGGATCGCGGCCCATGCGGGCCGTCCCCATCTCGTGGATACCGAGCCCCGGCTCGGCGCCGAGCTTGCCCGGCTGGTTCGCGTCGTACGTGTGGACGTTCTTGCAGCCGGCTTTCTCGAGCATCTCTGCCGCCTGGGCGGCGATGTCTTTCCGCATCGTGAGCTCGTTCTCGCCCCAGTCGCAGCTGACGCGCAGCTGCGGAATCCCGAATGCGTCGGTGTCGCTCGTCAGCTCGACGTAGTTCTCCTTTCGCGGCAGACACTCGGCGAATCCGGTGATGCCGAACCCCCAATCGCCGGGCTCGTGCAGCTTGCTCTTCAGCTGCACACCGATGCCCGCCTCGCCGATTCCTCGACCCCAGCCGGCGCGGCCAGCCCCGCCCTGGTAGCCATAGCCGCGCACGTAGTCGGTGCGCTTCGTCGCCTCGTCGCCGAGGTTGCGAAAGCGCGGGATGTAGACGCCGTTAGGCCTGTTGCCCTGGTAGTAGTGCTCGCGGAGGTCTGGGAGCTGGCCGTTGGCGCCGACGAGGAAGTGGTGGTCCATCAGATTCTGGCCGAGCACGCCGCTCGAGTTGGCGAGCCCGTTCGGGAATCGCGCCGACTTCGAGGCGAGCAGGAGCCGCGTGCTGCCGAGCGTCGATGCGCAGAGGAAGACGAGCTTCGCGCTGTACTCGCGCGGCTCCTTCGTCTCGGCGTCGATGACGCGAACGCCGGTGACGCGGTTCCTGCTCTCGTCGTAGATCAGCGAATGCACGACGCTGTTCGCGACGAGGGTCATGCGGCCGGTCGCGCGCGCGGCGGGCAGCGTCGACGACTGACTCGAGAAATAGCTTCCCGTCGAGCAACCACGCGGGCATGGACCACAGTAGTGGCAGGCCGCGCGGCCGTTATGATTCTCGGTCAGGATAGCGACGCGGCCGATCGTCAGATGGCGGCCGGGCATTGCCTTCTCGAGGTTGCGCTTGACGAACTTCTCGCCCGCGTTGAGCTCCATTGGCTTCAGGAACTCGCCGTCGGGGAGCTGCGGAAGGCCGAGCTTTTCGCCACTGACGCCGATGTGCTTCTCGACGTAGCTGTACCAGGGCGCGATGTCGGCGTAGCGGATCGGCCAGTCGACGCCGTTCCCATCCTTCAGGTTCGCTTCGAAATCGAGATCGCTCCACCGGTAGACCTGTCGTCCCCAGGTGAGCGACTTCCCCCCGACCTGATCGCCCTGGATCCAGGTGAAGGGCTTCGCTTCCTGATAGGGGTGCTTCGTATCCTTGGCGAAGAAGTGCTTGGTCGATTCGGAGAAGGCGCTCGTCCGCGCCTGGACCTGATAGTCCTCGGTACCCTTCTTGTCGGGATCGAGACGGCTATCGCGGAACGGGAACTCCCAGTCCGGCTTGTGTTCCGTGACGTAGTCCTTGCCGTGGCGCACGTCGCGACCGCGCTCGATGACCAGCGTGCGCAGCCCCTTCTCGGTCAGTTCCTTGGCCGCCCACCCACCGGTGATACCCGACCCGATGACGATCGCATCGTACTCGTCCTTCTGCAGGTAATACATGGATGCTCCTCTCGTCGTCGATGGTATCAGGCCCAGGCGCGATCGCCGCGATGATACGGAATGTCGCCGCGCCAGATCCCCATCGGATTGACGCGCAGCTCCTGCGTCGATCCGGGCTGTGATGAGTAGTAACCGACGACGGCGAGCTCCTTCATGCGATGCCAGAACCAGTCGGATCCCATCTCGGAGCGGATGGCGTCGGTCATTCCCTCGGGATCGGCTTCCGGTTTCTGCATCGGTGGCGCGCCCGTGCTATTCGCGCCGGGCCCGACGACCGGATCGCGCGGCGGCGGCTGGAGTTTCTTCTCGCTGTCGGCGACCATCTGCCTTGGCGGGAACGCCTCGCGGTCCATCTTCGCGAGCAGCGCGTCCTGCTGCTTGCGCGTGATCTTGCCGAACGGCTTCTTGTGCTCGCGCACGGCTCGGAAGTCGAGCCCCTGGAGCCCGGCGAGAAAGCGATCGCGCTCCGCGGCTGGGTAATAGTCAGTCAGCAGCACGTCGACGAATTGATGGACGCCTGCTGCCCGTCCGCCTGGCGTATCGGTCGGTGGAATGACGCGGTCGGCGATCGTCGCGACGAGCTCGAGCTGGGCAGCGCTGAGCGTGCGCGGCACCCATGGGCCCGCCGTGTCCCCGACCGCCGCTGCCCAGGCGAGGTTGTCTCGCTGCAGCAAGGCGGCGAGGGTCGGCGCCGAGATGACGCCGCCGAGTAGAATCGCGGCGCGCCGGATGGCCTCGCGACGATCGATGTTGTGACTGATCTCCATATCGTCCCTCTGGAAATCGAGGTGGGAGGGACCGCGCGTCCGACGCGCGGACGCACGGACCGCGACGGCGACGATAGCTCTGCGGTTTGGGACCGGCAAGTAGCAGGCGCCGAAATCCCGGCGTGGCGATCCGCTCGGGCGATGTTGCGGAACCGGGCAAAACAGTCCACATTCGCCCATCGCTGGAGAGCATCGCCGGGCGCCGCGCCGCGAAACGCACGCCGATTCGCGGGGCAGCGATGCCTAACGGCCGACACGCTACCGCAGTCTACGAGGAGGGAGATGGCTGATCGGGCGGCAAAGACGACGTACGACGTCTGCATCGTCGGCTCCGGGGCGGGCGGCGGGATGAGCGCCTACGCCCTGACAAAGGCCGGCGCGAACGTCGTCCTGCTCGAGGCCGGGGCGCCGTGGTATGCGTCGAAGGACTCGAAGATGCTCGTGCCGGCGTACGCGTCGCCGCGACGCGGAGCGTCGTCGACGCGAAAGCCGTTCGGCGAGTTCGACGCCTGCGATGGCGGCTGGGACATCGAGGGCGAGCCGTACACCGTCGCCACCGGAAACAAGTTCATGTGGTGGCGCGCCCGCATGCTCGGCGGGCGCACGAACCACTGGGGCCGAATCTCCCTCCGCTTCGGCCCCGACGACTTCAAGGGCAAGACCAAGGACGGACTGGGCGACGACTGGCCGATCTCCTACGACGACGTCGCGCCGTACTACGACCGCATCGACGACCTGATCGGCCTCTTCGGCAGCAACGAGGGGCTGCGCAACCACCCCGACGGCAAATTCCAACCGCCGCCGCGGCCGCGCTGCTACGAGCTGATGGTCAAGGATGCGGCGGACAAGCTGGGCGTGTTGTGCATTCCGTCGCGGCTCTCAGTCATCACGAAGCCGATCAACGGCCGCCAGGCGTGCCACTACTGCGGGCAGTGCGGTCGTGGCTGCAGCGTGAAGGCGAACTTCTCCAGCCCCGACGTGCTCATCGCACCGGCACTGAAGACCGGCCGCCTAACGCTGATCACGAGCGCGATGGTCCGCGAGGTGATCGTCGGATCCGACGGCCTGGCGAAAGGGGTCACCTACGTCGACACGAAGACGGGAAGCGATCGCGAGGTGAGCGCCAGGGTCGTCGTCCTCGCGGCGAGTGCCTGCGAGTCGGCGCGCATCCTGCTCAACTCGCGCTCCTCGCGCTTCCCGCAGGGCCTCGGCAACTCGAGCGGCCGCGTCGGCAAGGGCCTCACCGACACGACGGGCACCGACGTCGCCGGCTTCATCCCGAAGATGATGGACCACGTGCCGCACAACGAGGATGGCGTCGGCGGCATGCACGTCTACATGCCATGGTGGCTCGACAACGCGAAGCTCGACTTCCCGCGCGGCTACCACATCGAGGTCTGGGGCGGTGTCCAGCAGCCGGAGTACGGATTCATGGGCGGCATCGAGCGCTATCCGGGCGGTGGCGGCTACGGCAAGCAGCTCAAGGACGAGTACCGGCGCTACTACGGCGCGACGGTCGGCTTCTCCGGCCGCGGCGAGATGCTGCCGAACGAGAATTCCTACTGCGACCTCGATCCGACGGTCGTCGACCGGTGGGGGATTCCCGTGCTCCGCTTCCACTGGCAGTTCACCGACCACGAGTACAACCAGATCCGCCACATGCAGCAGACGTTCCGCGCGCTCGTCTCGGCGATGGGCGGTGAAGTGTTCTCGCCGATGCCGACGAAGGAGCAGGGCTACGGCATCGCCGCCGGCGGCCAGATCATCCACGAGCTGGGGTGCACCCAAATGGGGAACGACCCGAACAAATCGGTGCTGAACTCGAACTGCCAGTCGCACGACTGCAAGAATCTCTTCGTGGCCGACGGAGGCCCTTTCGTGACGCAAGCGGACAAGAACCCGACATGGACGATCCTCGCGCTCGCCTGGCGGACGAGCGACCAGATTCGCGATCAGATGAAGGCGGGCGCGCTATGACCGGACGCGATAGCAGGAGCGACGACGCTCTCCACACGCCGAGCGCGCGCTCGGAGTCGGATACCGGAGAAGACTCCCCGGCCGACGAGCCGCACGCGCCGGACCGACAACCGCTCTACGGCGACCGCGCGCCTAACGCGCCCGACGCCTCACCAGGCAGAGGCGATCCAGAACCGGCGCCGGAGCCCGGGTCGATGAGCCGCCGCCACGCGTTTGGTGTGATCGCACTCGCCCCGATCGCCGCCGGACTGGGGTGGTCGACGCACGGCGTCGAGCGCGCGGCACGCTTCATCCACGAGCTGCCGGCAAGCGGTGCCGCCGACGTCGCCTACATCCCGAAGTTCTATTCAGCGCGCGAGTGGCGAACCGTGCGTCTCCTGGCCGACTACGTGATTCCGCGCGACGATCGCTCGGGAAGCGCCACCGACGCGAAGGCGCCCGAGTTCGTCGACTTCATGCTCGTCGACAAGGACACCAGGCCAGCGAGCCAGCTGGCGATGCGCGGCGGTCTCGCCTGGCTCGACACCGAGTGCCGCCACCGTTTCGGGACGAGCTTCGTCGGCGCGACGGACGCGCAGCGCCGCCAGGTGCTCGACGACATCTCCTGGCCGAACAAGGCGAAGCCCGAGCTGAGCACCGGCGTCGCCTTCTTCAGCCGCTTCCGCGACGCCATCGCGTCGGCGTTCTTCTCGAGCGCGATCGGATGGCAGGACCTGCGCTACGAGGGCAACGTCTTCAACCCGAACTGGAACGGCTGCCCGGAGCCCGCGCTCACCAAACTCGGCGTGAGCTACGAAGCGTTCGACGCCAGTCTCGCCAAGCGCCGCCACCAATCCTGACTCGGGTACGCGACCATGCCTAACGGACGACTCGGCGTCGGCTTCATCGGCAGCGGATTCAACGCGCGGTTCCACATGCTCGGCTGGAAGGGCGTACGCGACGGCGACGTGCTCGGCGTCTGGAGCCCGAATCCGAAGAACGCCGAGGCGGCGGCGGACTACGCTCGCACGCTCGACGTCGGCGACGCAAAACCCTACAAGTCGATCGCCGACATGGTCGCCGACAAGAGGATCGACGCGATCTGGCTCACGGGACCCAATCAGGCGCGCATCGAGAACGTCGAGGAGATCGTCGACGCGCTGGAGCGCGGCAAGGGGACGCTGAAAGGCATCGCCTGCGAGAAGCCGCTCGCCCGGAACGTCGCCGAGGCGAAGCAGGTCGCGAAGCTGATCAAGCGCGCCGGCCTCCGCGAGGGCTATCTCGAGAACCAGTACTTCGCGCCGCACGTCGAGTTCGGCCGCAACCTGCTCTGGGCACGCGGCGCGGCGACGACGGGCCGTCCCTATCTCGCGCGCGCCGCCGAGGAGCACAGCGGTCCGCACATGCCGTGGTTCTGGCAGGGCAAGCTGCAGGGCGGCGGCGTCCTCAACGACATGATGTGCCACTCGGCGCTCATCGTCAGGCACCTGTTGACGAAGCCCGGCGCTGCACCGTCGACGGTGAAGCCGGTGCGCGTGACGGCGCACATCGCGAGTCTCAAGTGGTCGCGCCCGCACTACGCGAAGCAGCTGAAGCAGACGATGGGAAAGGAGGTGGACTACGAGCACACGCCGTCAGAGGACTTCGCGAGCCTCTTCGTCGAGTACGAGACCGACGACGGGCAGCGCGTGATCGGCGAGGCGACCACGTCGTGGAGCTTCGTCGGCGCGGGATTGCGGTTGTCCGCCGAGCTGCTCGGCCCGGAATACTCGATGCGCTGGAACTCGCTCGATTCGGGGCTCGAGCTTTTCTTCTCACGCGAGGTGAAGGGAAAGACCGGCGAAGACCTCGTCGAGAAGCAGAACGCCGAGAGCGGCGTGATGCCCGTCGTGCCGAGCGAAGCGGTCGCCTACGGCTACGAGGCCGAAGACCGCCACTTCGTGCGCGTCTTCCTCGGCAAGGAGGAGCCGCGGCTGACGTTCGACGACGGCATCGAAGTCGTGCAGATGCTGATGACCGCCTACCAGAGCGCGGAGGAGGGGAAGACAATCGACTTCCCGCCGCGCGGACTCGACGAGTTCCAGCCTGCCGTAGCGCGCGGCAAGTGGAAGCCACGTTAGGCAGCTGTCGATGTGAGCGCTGACGCACGCCACGTGCTCGTCGAGGCGTGCGTCGAGACCGTCGACGGAGCGCGGGCCGCCGAAACGGGAGGCGCGGGACGCATCGAGTTGTGCGCCGGTCTGATCGAAGGCGGAACGACGCCGAGCGCGGGAGCGATCGCCCAGGCGCGCGAGCGGATCGCGATTCCGCTGTTCGTGATCGTGCGCCCGCGCGGCGGTGACTTCGTTTATTCCGATGGCGACCTGGCCGTGATGCGACACGACATCGCGAGCGCGGCGTCGGCCGGCGCCGACGGCGTCGTGATCGGCGCGCTGACGTCCGCCGGACGCGTGGACAGTGCGATCGTGCGAGAGCTCGTCGAGCTCGCCCGCCCGATGCAGGTGACATTTCACCGCGCGTTCGACCTGACGCGCGACTTCGCCGATGCGCTCGAGGCGCTGGTCGACGCCGGCGTGGACCGGGTGCTCACCTCCGGGGGCGCAGCGACAGCGGTCGAGGGAATTGCCACCCTCGCGTCACTCGTCCGCCAGGCAGGGAACCGTATCGCCGTGATGGCCGGCGGTCGGATCACGGAGGCGACTGCGGCGCAGATCGTGCGCGAGACCGGCGTGCGCGAGATCCACGTGCGCGGCGAACGGACGATGAAGGTGGTGCAGATTCCTCTTGCCCCAAGCGCCAACTCGGCATGACCACATTGCTCGCGAACCTGACCGGCGCGCTCTTCGCGGAGATGCATCTTGCGCTGCAGACCGGCCGCCTAACGCCGAAGCTCGATGCGGCGCTTGCGCAGTACATCGGGTACTGGAAGAAAACGGGTGGATCGGCCGATGCCGTGATCGACTTCGTCCGACGTCTGCTTCATCGCGCGCGCCAGGCGGAGGTCGGAAGCACACACGGGACGAGCGCGCAGGACGCGCTCGTCGAGCAGATCATCGAGCGCACCACGAAGCTCTACTTCGAGGCGACAAGGCGCTGATCGAGCGCGGCCGGCGTCGACGAGTGTGACCAGCCTCACACAGAGCGGTCTCTGGCATGCCTGATGCGCGACAGCCCGTTATGGCACTTCTTGAATTCAACGACGATTCGGGCCGCGAGTGGCGCGTGTGGGACGTCAAACAGGACAGCATCCATCCTGCGACGCGTGCCGAGGACTACATGCGCGACTACCTCGACGGATGGCTCGCCTTCGAGTCGATCGACGGAGAGGCGAAGTGCCGCCTCAGTCCTATACCAGCGAAGTGGGAAAGCGCTGAGCGCGAGCAACTTGTCTTGTGGCTGCGGAAGGCCGAGCCCGTCCGAGGTGACCGCACGTCCGGCCCCCATGCCGCGAAGGGGGTCACCAGCGCGTCGTCCGGCAGCGAGCGTCCGCGCGGGACGTCACGCACGTTCAGGTTTCCGACCGGACGATACTGGAGCGTGGCGGAGTGGACGACGTCTACCGACGCGGAAGGCGAGTCGCACGAGCACACGGTGCTTCGGTTTACGTCGGGGCGCCGATCGCTGGACTTGACGGTCTGGCCAGATGACTGGCGCACGATGTCGGACACGCAGCTCGCCGCGCTCCTGGCGAACGGGTTTCCTCGACCCGGAGAGCAGCGCAATACGACGTCGTTTCGACGCCGCGGGTCGGACGAGGAGCTGCGCTGAGGGCCGTTCGGTCCGACGTTTGCAGGCGGGGGAGCCGTCCGCGGAACCGCAGTCCCCCCATTTCCTGCTTCACCATGACGCACGACTCGCCTCAGCGGCCGACGATGGCCGGGAGCTCCTCGTTTGACCGGCGGGGAAGCAGTCGCGTTGACGACCTACATTTCCGATCGAGTGATGGAACGCGATGGACAGTCGGGGAGCGCGTCGACGGGGAGGAGTCGGCGAAACGCATGTCGCTGGTGTTCGAGTCGACCGACTCGGCGCGTCGGGTTCGCGAGTACCCGACCAACTGGCGCGAGCTCCCGCCCTCGGACCTCGAGGCGCTGAGCTGGCGCAAATAGCCAATTAAACTCAAGTGCGTTGAAAAAAGCGCCCGGAATTTGGAGTCGCGCCACCTGTCGGCCCCGCCTTTGCAAACACAGCGGTATGCCGGACTCTGAAGGTACTTCCACTCATGCAACTGCAGGAGCCAACACTATGAGAATCCAAGCCCTGAAGGCGATCACACTCGCCATCGTCCTCGTCGGCGCCGCCGCCTGCGGCGTGAAGAAGCAGACGAGCACTGTCAGCCCCGGCGTAGTTTTTCAGGCAACATGCGAGGACGCGATTGTGACGTACGCCACACGTTCTGAAGTCCCCGCCGACTATTACGAGGTGGCCTGGGTCGAGGCCGAGGGCAACTCGATATACACGACCGACAACAAGCTCCAGGAGAACATCCGTAACGGCGCCGCAAAGGTCGGTGCGACGGCCGTGATCGTGAACCCGGTCGAGCAGTCGAAGACGACCTACAAGGTGCTGGGCGAGGCGGTCGCCGCACATTCGGCGACGCAGAAGGCGAGCGCGCTGGCGATCTACGTGCCAAGCGACGCGAACCGCGTACGCACGGCGTGCGGGAAGTAGAATAACTGCCGCCCCGGCGGTAGGATCCGACTCGGGTGCATGGACGCGGGTTGGCTCGGAAGAGCCAACCCGCGTCGTTCATTTTTAATCAGAGCTCACGATGACTGCGCACGTAACCGACGACGCGCCTGCCGAGTTGTCCGACGCGTCCCTACGCGCATGCGAGGCAGCGCTTCGCCAGGCTCAGTTGGCGAGCGATGTAGCTGTGCTCGATCAGCTCGTGGACGATGCGCTGACCTTCACCGGCCCAGACGGCGCAGTGTATGGAAAGCAGGACGATCTGGACGCGCATCGGCGTGGCATGGTGCGCATCACGCGTCTCGAGCCAAGCGAGGAACGCATTCAACGCTTCGGATCGATCGCTGTCGTGAGCGTCCGCATGGAAATGAGCGGGACATTCCAGGGCGCGACCTTTGCTGGGCCGTTTCGCTACACGCGCGTCTGGTGCGCTCGACCCGAGGGCTGGCGCATCGTCGCCGGGCACGTGAGCGCCGTGCTCACGTGAGCACATGAACGGGCCAGATGCACGCCGATCGCCCTGAGGAGGGATCATGACGGAGAATGAACGTGGCTGGGTCGCGATCGCGACGTACGGAGCAGGCTACGAAGCCGACATCGCGATTGCGCGACTCGATGCCGCGGGGATCACCGCGGTGCGCCAGGGCAACGATACGGTTGGGATTCTTGGTCCGGGTTTCGAAGGCCGCAGCGCACGCGGTGTGAATGTCCTGGTGCCCTCCGATATCGTCGCCGAAGCCCAAGAGGTGCTGAGCTCTGTGGCCGAACCGCCTAACGAGTACTGAAGCTGGTCGGCGCAATGCTGGAGCTCGCGGCGC
>Ga0307312_10001973_pt1 | contig 10711 bp, 9 predicted proteins | sample ER_DNA_202_FD_194489 | JGI IMG/M metagenome (GOLD analysis project Ga0307312, IMG submission 194489) | Bulk soil microbial communities from the East River watershed near Crested Butte, Colorado, United States - ER_DNA_202 | ecosystem: Environmental > Terrestrial > Soil > Floodplain | place: USA...
GTCTTCGGGCTGCTGGGGCCGAACGGCGCCGGCAAGTCGACGACCGTCAAGGTGCTGACGACGCTGACCACGCCTGACCGGGGACACGCCGAGGTCGCGGGCCACGACGTCGTCAAGGAGCCGGATGCCGTGCGCCGTTCGATCGGGTATGTGCCGCAGAGCTCCGGCGTCGACCGCGACGCGACCGGCCGCGAGAACCTGATGTTGCAGGGCCATGTGCAGGGCATGTCCGGCGCGAAACTGAAAGAACGCGTCCAGCACCTGCTCGAGCTGCTCGGACTCGCGGATGCGGCCGATCGCGTGGTGCGCGGCTATTCGGGCGGCATGAAGCGCAGGCTCGACGTCGGTCTCGGCCTCGTCCACGGTCCGCAGGTCCTGTTCCTCGACGAGCCGACGACCGGGCTCGACCCCGAGGCTCGCGCGGCGATGTGGGACGAGCTCGCCGTGCTCGCGCGCGAGGAGCTGCTCACGATCCTGCTCACGACCCACTACCTCGAAGAGGCCGACGCGCTCACCCACCGGCTCGCGATCGTGAGCCGGGGCCGCATCGTCGTCGAGGGAACCGCCGAGGAGCTGAAGGGGAGCCTCCAGGGCGAGGCGGTCGTGGTCGAGCTCTCCGACGGGGCGATCGAGGGCGCGGCCGCGGTCGTGCGCGCTCTCGAGGAGGTGCGGGAGGTGAGCACGGACGGGAGCCTGTTGCGCAGCCGGGTGGCGAACGGCGCCCGCGCGGTGCCGACCATCCTGGCCGCGCTCGACGGACGGGGGATTGCGGTCGAGGCGGTGACGATGCACCGGCCGTCGCTCGACGACGTCTACCTGCATTACACGGGCCGCGACTTCCGGTCCGAGGATGAGGCGGGCGGCGGAGGTGAAGGCGAGTGAAGGCCGCCGTCGTTCACACCTGGTTCATGGTCGGACGGCAGGCGCGCAACCTGATGCGCGAGCCGATCTGGATCGTCCTGCTGCTCGTCCAGCCGATGATCTGGCTGCTGCTCTACGGGCAGCTCTTCAAGCGTGTCACGCACTTGCCGGGCGGCGGCTTCGGGACGACGTCCTACATCGAGTTCCTCGCGCCGGCGATCGTGATCATGAACGCCTTCTTCGGCGCGACCTGGAGTGGGATGGCGATGGTCAGCGATCTCGACCGCGACGTGATCCCGCGCTTCCTCGCGACGCCGGTGAGCCGCGTCTCGCTGGTCGTCTCGCAGATCGTCCGCTCGGCGCTGACGGCGCTGATCCAGGGGATCGTCATCCTGCTGGTCTCATTGGCCCTGGGCGTGCGCGTCCACGCGGGAGTGCTCGGCTGGGTGGTCGTGCTGCTCGCGGCGATGCTGATGAACAGCGCCTTCGCCGGAATCTCGCAGGGGCTCGCGCTGCTGACGCGGAAGGAGGCGACGATGATCGCAATCGCCAACTTCATCGGCCTGCCGCTGTTCTTCCTCTCGTCGACGCTGATCTCGTTCCGGCAGATGCCGCACTGGATGCAGGAGCTCGGGAAGTTCAACCCGGTCAACTGGGGCGTCGTCGCGGCTCGGGAGGTCGTGCTGCCCGGCGCGGACTGGGGATCGGTCGGGCTGCACCTGGCGCTCCTCGCAGCGCTCACGGTGGCGACCGCGGCGTTCGCGACCTGGACGTTCCGGGTCTACCAGCGGCAGCTCTAGCCGCTGTCCTGGCTGATCACGCAGATCGCCTGACCGGCTGTGACCGCCTGGCCCGGGGCAACCGAGAGCTCGGTCACCTGACCGTCGCGGTGTGACGTGATCTCGTTCTCCATCTTCATCGCCTCGACGACGCAGATCACGTCGCCGGCGCGGACCTCGTCGCCCTCCTGCACGTTCACCGCCAGGACCGTGCCCTGCATCGGCGTGACGACCGCGTCCCGGGCGGCCCCGTGCGCGCCCGCGACACTGCGCTCGCGGCGGCGGCGGACGAGCTCGGCGTAAGGCGGCTCCGGGACGAGCGCGGTCACTTCGAAGCGACGGCCGTCGAGCTCCACCGCCGTGACACGCTCTCTGAGCCTGCCGTCCGAAGGTTCCGGTACCTTCGTTGTCTCATGAGACAACTGCACCGCTTCCTGCGCAAGCTCCTCGGACTCGACGACGCCGTGACAGGTCGCACCGGCCACGAAGCACGAGTGCTCCAGCAAGGCTCGATGGAACCCGAGCAGCGTGGTGATGCCTCCGATCTCGAATTCGTCGAGCGCGCGCAGCATGCGCCTACGTGCGTGCTCCCGGTCGACGCCGTGGACGACGAGCTTCGCGACGAGGGGGTCGTAGAGCTCCGGGACCTCAGAGCCCGCGGCGACCCCCGAGTCGACACGCACCCCAGGGCCCGCGGGCTCCCGGTAGGTCGTGATCCTCCCCGGGCTCGGGAGAAAGCCGTTGGACGGATCCTCCGCGTTGATCCGGCACTCGATCGCGTGCCCGGTCAGCCGGACGTCTTCCTGGCGCAGCCATAGCGGCTCACCGGCCGCGATGAGAACCTGCTCGCGAACGAGGTCGAGGCCCGTAACGAGCTCCGTCACGGTGTGCTCTACCTGGATGCGAGTGTTCATCTCGAGGAAGAAGTACTCGCCCTCGCGCGAGAGCAGCCCCTCGATGGTGCCCGCGCTCCGGTAGCGCACGGCGCGGGCGGCTTCCACGGCGATGCTTCCGATCCGCTCGCGGAGCTCGTCGTCGACGGCCGGAGACGGCGTCTCCTCGACGAGCTTCTGGTGCCGGCGCTGGATCGTGCAGTCACGCTCCCCGAGATGGATCACTTTGCCATGGGCGTCCGCAAGCACCTGCACCTCGACGTGGCGCGGATCCTCGAGGTAGCGCTCGACGTACACGGTCGGGTCGGAGAAGTACGCCTGACCCTCGCGGCGTGCGGACTCGAGCGCACGTTCTGCCTCGTCGGGGCCTGCGACGACCTTCAGGCCCTTGCCGCCCCCGCCTGCGGCAGCCTTGATCGCAAGCGGCCAGCCGAGCTCCTCGCCGAGGCGGACGACCTCGTCGGGCGATTCCACCGGCGACGTCGTGCCGGGGACGACCGGGACGCCTGCTGCGCGCATCTGCTCGCGGGCCGCGGTCTTCGAGCCCATCGTCTCGATCGCATCGGCGGGCGGGCCGATCCAGACCAGTCCGGCCCGGCCTACCGCGCGTGCGAACGAAGCGTTCTCGGCGAGAAAGCCGTAGCCGGGGTGGACGGCCCCTGCGCCGGCGCGCGCGGCGACGTCCAGGATCCGCTCCTGGTTGAGGTAGCTCTCGGACGCCGGGCCGGGCCCGAGCAGGTGGGCCTCGTCCGCTGCCGCGACATGCAGCGAGCCGCGGTCGACCTCGGAGTAGACGGCGACGGTCCCGATGCCGAGCTCGCGCAGCGTCCGGAAGATGCGGACGGCGATCTCGCCGCGGTTGGCCACGAGCACTTTCGAGAAGGGCGCCACGGGCCGTATTCTCCCTGTCCATGGGCCTCGCCGACCAGCTGACGCTCGTTCGCGTCGCGGCGGTTCCGGTCGTCGTCGCCCTGTACGTCTCGCACTTCGAGGGCCACGACTGGTGGGCGACCGGGCTTTTCATCGCGGCGATGACGACCGATTGGTTCGACGGCCGGGTAGCCCGCAGCCGCGGCCGCTCCTCGCCGCTCGGCTCGCTGCTCGATCCGGTCGCGGACAAGCTTCTCGTCTTGACCGTCCTGATCGTGCTCATCGGCCGGGACGTCTTCCCCGCCTGGATGGTGGCGGCGATCGTCGCGCGGGAGTTCCTCGTCTCGGGCCTGCGGCTGGCGGCGCTCGAGCGCGGAGTGGTCATGCACGCGCGCGATCTCGGGAAGCTCAAGACCTGGTCGCAGGCGACTGCGGCGGCCATCGGCGGCTTCGCAGCCGCAGGCGCGTGGGACAACCGGGTCGCCTGGTGGGCGCTGCTCGTGTCGCTGGTCCTGACCTGGCTCTCGGGGCTCGACTACGCACGCGTTGCGCCGGGTCTGCTGCGCGGCCGAGCCGTCGCTCGCTAGTCGTCGCCCGCGTCGTCCAGGTTCTCGCGAACTCCCGCCTCGCGCCAGACGCTCCGGTAGGCGGACGGACGCGGATCGTCTGACAGCAGGCGCTCGAGGGCTGCGAGGATCGCCGCGCGCTCCTCGGGGCTCGGCTCAGGCCTGATCGCGGGCTCCACCGGGCCGCAGCCTAAAGGCCCGAGCCCATCCGGACGATAGGGACAGTGGATGCGCCGCCCAGTCCTCGTAGCCGTCTGCTGTCTTTCCCTGCTCGCGCCGGCCGCGTTCGCCGCGCGATCGGTCGTGCCGCCGAAGTCCTGGGACAAGGCCGAGATCCAGCTCGTCGTCAGGCACGGGCTGATGGCGCGCAGCGTCGCGAGCTTCCGCGCCAACGATGTGCTGACGCAGGGCGAGCTCGCAACGCTCCTCGCGAGTCTGACGCAACAGCCCGCAGACGTTCCAGCCGATCCCGCCGCACCCGTCACCGTCACTCAGCTCGACTCGCGTCTCGTCAAGGCTCTCGATCTTTCCCCTACGGCCGCCCAGCTCCTCAGCGCCGCTCGGGCCGCCGGGCTGAGTGTGCCGTCCCGTTTCGGCACCGAGACGGTCGCACGGCTGCTCGGGCTCCGAACCAACCATCCCGCCAGGGACGACGACCTCGAGCTGCTCCCGAACGACCCCGTCACGCGCGCCGAGACCGCGTACTCGGTCGCCAAGATCCTGCGCTTCGGCGGCTGGGAGCAGCAATACGTCGAGGATGCAGCGACGACCTTCGAGCTGCCGACCCTCACAGCCTGGCAGAAACGCGTCCTCAACACGGCCGTCCGCTTCGTCGGCTTCCCGTACGTCTGGGGCGGCACCAGCGAGAAGGCCGAGGCCCCGTTCGGCGTCCCAGCGCGCGGCGGCTTCGACTGCTCGGGCTTCGTCTGGCGCGTCTACAAACTGCAGACGTATCCCGGCGGCGCGGCGCTGAGCGCGACGATCCGGGGCCGGACGACATACCAGATGAGCGGAGAGGTACCGCGCTCGAAGCGGATCGCCTTCGCGAAACTGGCGCCCGGCGATCTCCTGTTCTTCGGGCCCAAGGGCCCGCGCTCGAAGCCGAGCACGATCGGCCACACGGGGATCTACCTCGGCGCGGGCTGGATGATCCATTCCTCGGGACAGGGCGTGGCGGTCGTGCCGCTCACCGGTTGGTACCGCGATTCCTTCGCGTGGGGCCGCCGTCCGCTCGCCGAAGCCGGCTTGATCGCGGGCTAGCGGTCGTTTGTCCCCTTTGAGGCAACTCCCCCTTCCGGGGGATGTGCCCGGGATCGGCTGCGTGAAGAATCTCGCCGTTGTGTTCCGACCTGTGGGGAGGTTGAAGATGCTGCAGTGGAGTCCTCGCCTCGTTGCCCTTGCCGCCGTGGTCGCGCTACTTCTGGTCGCGCTTCTCGGGGCAGGCTTCGAGGACTGGCTGAACCTGTACTGGTAGCGGAGCGGTGAGGCAGCGCGCCTTCCCGCCTCCGCGTTTGCTCGCGGTGGTACTGCCCGTCTGTCTGGCGGGCCTCGGCGTCACGTGCGCGGCGATCGCCTCGTTCGCGATCACGCCGCACAAGACGACGACCATCCTTGGGCTGGCCGCGCTGGTGACAGCTTCGACCCTCGCCGACCGCTTCCCGGTTCCGGTCGAGGGCGTCGGGCCGCCCGGCGTCTCGCTCTCGTTCGTCTTCGGCGTCGCCTCGATCGTCCTCTTCGGTTGGGCTGCGGGCCTGCTCGTCGTCGTGCTCGCGCCGGCCGTCACACAGCTTTTGGAGCACCGGCCGCAGATCCGCATCGGCTACAACGTCTCGGTCGTGGCGCTCGCCGCAACCGCGGCCGGCGCGTTCTCCGCCCCGCTTGGCCACGACGCCGGGGCGGGTGGCGTCCTCGCACGCGTGGGCGCCGCCGCGTCGGCGCAATACGCGGTCAATCTCGTCCTGATCACCGCGGTCGTGGCGGTCAGCTCGCACCGCTCGCTGTTCTCGCTGGCCCGCTCGAACCTCCGCTGGACGATCGTCCCGTTCTCGCTGATGGCCTCGGCGGCGCTGATGCTGGTCGTGCTCTGGCAGAAATCGCCGTTCCTCTCCGTCGTCCTCGTCGGGCCGCTGCTCGCGATCCAGCTCTACCAGCGCGCGATCGTCCGCGCCTTGCGCGCGATGCGGCTCGCACTGACGGACCCGCTGACGGGCCTCGGCAACCACCGGCACTTCCACGAGCGGCTCGAGCGCGAGCTCCAGCACGCGAACGAGCGGAACCTTCCCTTGACGCTCTGCTTCGTGGACGTCGACGACTTCAAGCGCATCAACGACCGGTTCGGGCACCCGGCCGGAGACCGCGTCCTCTCGCAGCTCGCCGCGCGACTGCGCCAGACAGGTGAGGCTTTCAGACTCGGCGGCGACGAGTTCGCGCTCCTGCTCCCGGGCTACGGCGAGTCGGCCGCGCTGACGGCAGCGTCGTCGGTCGTCGAGCGAATCGCGGCTCTCGACCTCGAGCAGGTCGGCTCGGTGACCGTGAGCGCCGGCGTTGCGATCTCACCGCAGCACGCTGCCGATCGGGACGAGCTGATCCGGCTCGCCGACAGCGCTCTGTACTGGGCCAAGGAATACGGCAAGAACCGCGTTCGCGCCTACCGCCCGGACGTGATCGAGCTCGCGGAGCTCAAGCGCCTCGCAAGCGGCCCCGACCGCGCCGCCCGCTTCCGGGCCGCAGCGAGCCTGGCCCGCGCCGTCGACGCGCGCGACGTCTACACCGGCAGTCACTCGCAGCGCGTCGCCGAGTTGGCCGCCCGCACGGCGCGCCGCCTCGGCCTGCCCGACGAGGAGGTCGAGCTGACGAGGCTCGCCGCGAGCCTCCACGATCTCGGCAAGCTCGCGATCCCCGAGGAGATCCTGCGCAAGCCGGGACCGCTGACCGAGCCGGAGCGGATCGTCCTGGAGCGGCATCCGCAGATCGGCTTCCGGATGCTCGAGAGCCTCGGCGTCGACCCGGTTGCCGACTGGGTGCTCCACCACCACGAGCGCTGGGACGGCAGCGGGTACCCGGACGGGGTCGCCGGCGAGCACATCCCGCTCGGCGCACGCATCATCTTCGTGGCGGATGCATACGACGCGATGATTTCCGAGCGGGTCTACCGCCGGCGGGTCTCGCCGGAAGAGGCGATCGCCGAGCTCGATCGCTGTGCCGGCACGCAGTTCGACCCGAACGTGGTCGCCGCGCTGGCCGAAGAGCTTGCTCTGGACGCCGGGCCGGCGCAGCCGGCCGTGGCAGCAGCCCTGGCGTCCTGACCGCCGTGGGGCGGGCCTATGCGGCAAGGCCTGCCCCGCGAACGTCGCTGTTGAGAAATCGTCACTCTCTCGGCGCGGTCCCGTCACACATACGTGCGAATTTCGCGGCTACGATCGCCTCGGGGAGGAGGATGGGCGCGCCTAACTAAGGGACCCTGGAGGCGGCGGCGGGTCAGGCGGTAGCCTCGCGGGTGGTGAGCGAGTTCTCGCGGGCCCTGATCGACAGCTCCGGCTACGAGCGCGAGGGGTTCGCGGGCGGGTATGACCGGTTCAGGCCGCGGCCGCCCAAGGCGCTGCTCGAGCTCCTGTGCCGCTACGCGGGCGCGGAGCGGCCGAGGCTCGTGGTCGACCTCGGCTGCGGGACGGGACTCTCCACGCGTGCGTGGTCGGGCCTGGCGGAACGCGTCGTCGGCGTCGAGCCGAACCCGGCGATGCTCGCGGTCGCCGAGGAAGCTCCGGGGGTGGAGTACCGGGAGGCATATGCGCACGACACGGGCCTCCCCGACGCGAGCGCCGACATCGTCAGCGCCTCGCAGTCGCTGCACTGGATGGAGCCGGAGCCGACCTTCGCGGAGGTGGCCCGCATCCTGCGGCCCGGAGGGCTCTTCGCGGCCTACGACTACGACTGGCCGCCGGTTGTCGATCCCGATGTCGACGAGGCGTTTCTCGCCCACCAATCCCGCCGCGCCGAGGTGCGCGCGCGCCGAGGCATCCAGCGCGGGGCCGACCGGTGGGCCAAGCACCAGCATCTCGAGCGGATGCAGGCGAGCGGCCGCTTCCGGTTCTGCCGCGAGGTCGTGCTCCACTCCGTCGAGGACGGAAACGCGGAGCGAGTCGTGGGGTTCGCGCACAGTCTCGGCCTCCCGGCGATCGCTGCGGACGACGAGCTCGAGCGCGAGCTGCGGATCGACGAGCTCGAAGCCGCTGCCGTCAGGGCCCTCGGCGACCGGACCGTGCCGTTTCTGTTCGGCTACCGCGTCAGGCTCGCCGTTATCTACTAGGAGGGCTTGACGAAATACCGTCTGTGCCGCCGGGCCGTGCCGCTCGCCCCGAGGCGGCGTCCTCAGTCGCCCCTGTAGTTATCCACTACAGGGACTCCCTGCGTCCTGGCCTCGGAACGACCGTCGCACCCCGGCGACGAGCGCTATTCCGCCAACCCCTCCTAGAGCGGGATGTTCCCGTGCTTGCGCGGCGGGCGGCGCTCACGCTTGGTGAGCGCGGTCTCGAGCGCGTCGGCGAGAACGGGCCGCGTGCGCCGTGGCTCGATCACGTCGTCGACGTAGCCGCGCTCGGCCGCGACGTACGGGTTGGCAAAGCGCTCCCGGTAATCGTCGATCAGCTCCGCACGACGGGCCTCGGGATCGCCGGTCTCCTCGAGCTCGCCCTTGAACACGATGTTGACCGCGCCCTCCGGCCCCATCACCGCCACCTCCGCGGTCGGCCATGCGAAGTTGAAATCGGCTCGGATGTGCTTGGAGCTCATGACGTCGTAGGCGCCGCCGTACGCCTTGCGCGTGATTACCGCGAGCTTCGGCACCGTCGCCTCGCAGTACGCGTAGAGCAGCTTCGCGCCGTGACGGATGATCCCGCCCCACTCCTGCGCCGTGCCGGGGAGAAAACCCGGAACGTCCACGAACGTGACGAGCGGGATGTTGAAGACGTCGCAGGTGCGGACGAAGCGCGCCCCCTTCACCGACGAGTCGATGTCGAGCACCCCGGCGAGCGAGCGGGGCTGGTTGCCGACGACGCCGACCGGATGGCCGTTCAGCCGGGCGAACCCGCAGACGAGGTTCTCGGCCCAGCGCTCGTGCACCTCGAGGAACTCGCCGTCGTCGATCACACGCCTGATGACGTCCTTCATGTCGTACGGTTTCGCCGGGTCGTCCGGGATCAGCGTGTCGAGCTCGGGATCCTCGCGGGACGCCGGATCCGCCGGCTCGGAGTACGGAGGCGGGTCGACGTTGTTCTGCGGCAGGAACGAGAGCAGGTAGCGCGCGTCCTCGAGACACGCCTCCTCGTTCGGCGAGATGAACTGTGCGACACCCGACTTCGAGGCATGCGTCGCCGCGCCGCCGAGCTCCTCGAAGGTGACCTCCTCGCCCGTGACCGTCTTCACCACATCGGGGCCCGTGATGAACATGTACGAGCTCCCCTCGACCATCAAGACGAAGTCGGTCATCGCCGGCGAGTACACGGCGCCGCCCGCGCAGGGGCCCATGACGAGGCTGAGCTGGGGGATCACTCCGGAGCACTGCACGTTGCGCCAGAAGATCTCCGCGTAGCCTGCGAGCGAGACGACGCCCTCTTGGATCCGCGCACCGCCCGAGTCGTTGATCCCGATCACCGGGCAGCCGAACTTCGCGGCCATGTCCATGATCTTGCAGATCTTCTCGGCGAACACCTCGGACAGGCTGCCGCCGAAGACCGTGAAGTCCTGCGAGAAGACGAAGACCCGGCGCCCGAAAATGGTGCCGTAGCCGGTGACGACGGCATCGCCGTACGGACGGCGCTCGCGCATCCCGAACTCGGCCTCGCGGTGACGGACGTAGCGATCGAGCTCGACGAACGAGCCCGGGTCGAGCAGCTTCTCGACCCGCTCGCGCGCGAGGAGCTTGCCCTGGCTCCGCTGCCGCTCGACGGCCCGCTCGCTGCCCGCGTGCCGAGCTTCGTCGCGGAGCTGCTGCAACCGTTCGAGCTTGCCTTGCGTGGATTCGGTCTCGGCCGCCACGGCCCGAGCGTAACGGAGTCACCCTTTTCGGGCATCGGGGGTCCCCTTTTTGGGGGAGACCTGCCCTCGGAAACCCACCTACGGTGAGCGCAGAGCCTTAGGGCCCTGCGGACATGCGGCACTACGTCGACCTACCCCGGCGGCTTCCTTCGACGCGCACCATCGCGCGAACCCGTTCGCGTGCCCTGCCAGTGCTGCTCGCTCTCCCACTCGTGGCCGTTCTCTGGGTCACGATCGGGCTGCCGATCCTCTCCGACGCGACGACCGCGAGCGCGAGCGACCTGCGCGCGCGGAATGCCTTCCTCCACGCACAGGGCTCCAGCCCCGGCGGCTTGCGAGACGGCAACAGCTCGTCGCCGACGGTCGCCGTCAGAACCTTCTCGCAGGCCATCCTTCGGTCGGTCGGGCTCGGGCAGTCCTCGACGTCCGTACGGCTCCCGGCTCCACCAGGAGACTCGACTAGCGGGGCCCGGAATCTCGGCTCGAACGGCCTCGAGACGCCGATCGAGCCTGCGCTCGCGCCTCCTGCGCCTCCTGCGCCTCCTCCACCGCCCGCGTCGGTCCAGCCACCTCCGCCTCCGCCCCCGGCTTCCGAGCCACCGCCACCGCCACCCCCACCGCCACCGCCGCCTCCGCCTCCGCCACCTCCTCCGCCACCGCCACCTCCTCCGCCACCGCCTCCACCTCCGCCTCCACCTCCGCCACCGCT
>Ga0307312_10001976_pt1 | contig 10706 bp, 4 predicted proteins | sample ER_DNA_202_FD_194489 | JGI IMG/M metagenome (GOLD analysis project Ga0307312, IMG submission 194489) | Bulk soil microbial communities from the East River watershed near Crested Butte, Colorado, United States - ER_DNA_202 | ecosystem: Environmental > Terrestrial > Soil > Floodplain | place: USA...
CAGCTGCAACGGCTCCTCCTCCGGGGTGACCAGCGCAAGCTCGACACGGTCGAGCCCGCGCTCCGCGAGGTAGGCCGCCGTCATCAAGGCAAGCTCGTAGATCGGCAGCGACCAGACGGCTCCCCAGGGCACGACGAAAGCGACCCGCCCGACCTGACCGGCGACGATCTCCTCGAGCAGCTCGCGAATGCGCGCGGTGTCGGCCGGGCCGCGGAAAGTCAGGGCGCCCGGGACGGCCGGGGTCGGGCCGGCTCCGCAAGCGACAAGCAGAACGTCATAAGGCACTGAACTACCGACCGAGGTTTGGGCAAGCCGGCTTCCGACGTCGACGGAAGAGACCGCCCCCGGCGAGAAAGTCGCACCGGCGGCCGCGGCGAGCTCGGCCAGGTCGAAGTGCCTCACCTCGCCGAGACCGAACGGCTCGGCGACGGCGAGCGGCCGGTACCAAAATTCAGGCTCAGGCGCCAGCATCTCGACGCTGACGCGACCTTCCCCCAGCGCCCGCAGGGCCAGCGCGGCCTCGAGAGCCGCGACGCCCCCGCCAGCGATCAATACCCGCGTCGCCACCTCAACCATCTCCTCCAAGCAGCTCCGGCGACGATAACACTCCACCGACGGGTCCAACCCACGCAGGCGGCTCTCGCTCGGCCCCCGCGTGCGTCAGTTGCGACGGTGATCAACCGATAACTGCGGCAAAACCACAGCCCGATCAGCGTTTTACTCATCTACCTCGCGATCACCAACGCCGTCCCGGCGTGGACGCGAACGCGGAACTGGACGACAGCCCTGCTCGCGTTCAAGATCCACTTCGGCGACCGCCTACCCGAGTGAACCGCCTACACAGAAACTCGGACGCCCTCCTTTCGGAAAGGCGCGAAGAGCCTGTCGCTTTTTGGCGGAAACACGACAATCGTGGCCCGCGCGGACTACGTTTCAACGTTTCGTGGCGAAGGGGTTGGGCCGGATCTCGCTGCCTGCGGGTCTGACCACGTTTCTACGTTTCGCGGGGATGAGTGTCGGAGCGCGATGTCGTTGTCCTGCCCGCGCCGGACTACGTTTCAACGTTTCGCGACGACGTTGGGGGCGAGGCCGCGTCTGGTGGCGATTGCGACCTTCGTGCCGTTGCCTCTAGGGGCAACAAAGCGGTCTTTGGGTTGACGTTGGGTGGCGTTGGTTAATGGAAACGGTTTGTCGCTAGTTCATGCCGTTTTCGCGCCTTCGGCGAACGGAACGTTCCGCACCCGGTTGCGCCCCGGATCTCCGTGACTATCTCGAGGTTGCGTGAGGCAGTAGAACCGACGCGATGGTGAAATTTGGACCCCTAGCCAGGCAAACTAGGGCTGCGCCCAGAAGTCCTTCCTCTCCCCGCTTCTGGGCGCAGCCCCTCCCTCTATTCAGGCCAAGAACCGCGAGGACGCAACCCCCATCTTCCGACGCGAGCCTCATGGACGAGCGAGAAGCTCACCGCGCGCCCCTTCGGCGGCTGTGGGCTGATGACGAATCCGCCTGCAGGGCCTAGTCAGCTTGCTCGACGAGTACGGCGTCGTCGAGGTGCACGATCCGCGCGCAGCCCGAGCGCCCGCGACGCACGGCTGGCGATCACGAGCGCGATCGGCAAATGGAAAGACGCGTTTCCCGCAAGCCGACGCCCAGCTCATCGACTACGGCGACTGAGTCGGCGCGGATCGACGAAACGCGCAAAGCGGCGTTGACCATTGGTTACGGGCGCGCATGGAAAGGTCGCGTCGTGGCGAGGAGGGAGCGCATCGGCACACGAGTGAAGCGACTCCGGCTTCAGCGCGGCTTGTCGCAGCGCGACCTTTCCTCTCCAGGCATCAGCTATGCGTACATCTCGCGGATCGAGGCTGGCGCGCGAACGCCATCGGTGAAGGCGCTGCGACGAATCGCCGACAAGCTCGGCGTGACGGTCGAACATCTGGAAACGGGCGAACCGACGCCGCTTGAGCTCGGCGTAGCCGATGCCGGGCTTGAGTTCGCGTCCTTGACGGCAAAAGAATTACGTGCGATTGAGGCCGAGGCTGACAGAGCGGCGCGCGGGGGCGCCCAGCGTGCCGCTGAAGAAGTTCTCGAGGAGCGGCGCGAGGCCGAAGTCGCGAGGCTTCGCAAACGCTCGACGAGCTCGCCCGCTAAGGCCATGAACAGCGATCGCGCCGCGATGAGATGCTTTGCGGTCGAAGCCCGAGGACCGGGTCAGCGCGCTTCCGCGTTTCCGTCCAAGTTGTTCCAAAAGGGTTGCGACTTTGAAGCGGCAACGCGGATCGCGCTGCCGTCGAGGTCGGCGCTCGAGAGCGCGATGCCGAGACGCGGCCACTCCACGAACAGGTGCAGCGTGCCTGACGGTGGCAGCGGCCACAGCCAGTATGCGTTGTTCATCGTCACACGGCCGGATCCGGCGGAACCTCCGCCACCTCCGCTTTGCATCAGCACGGGACCTTCGGGTTCCTGGTCGGGTTGCCCCCAGAAGTGGTGGCGACCCGCGAGCGAGATGTTCCGGATCGATTCCGGCGGTGTGAGACCGGAGGGCTCGCAGGAGGAGTTCCCTCGCAACTCGTTCGGTGCGGGAATCGGCAAACGGCTCGACGGCTGGCCGAACCTGATGGGCGCTGCCTCGCAAACAGTTCCACCAGTCGGAAACCCGCCCGACCCCAAGGACAGCCGGCCGAAACACATCTGATGCCTGACGACCTTCTGCGGCTCGTCGTCACCGCCATTAGCGGAACCTGTCACAGCCCATTCCGCCGAAATCGAACCAGCCGAATGAGCCACTCCGGATCCGGCTCAAACCCGCACTGCAACTAGGCTCAAACGGCCCAGACGACTCAAAAGCCATTCTCGCGCGTACTTCGCCGCGGGCGCCTCGCCCTCCCGGCCGTCGAATTGGGGCTCGCGCTTACTGCTCGTACCGTTCGACGACCTCAAGCCGCGGCGCCGGGCACAAACACTGAGGCCTACTCGCCTACGTCGAAGGGGTGTTCGCCCTGCGGTCGGCCTGCTCGACGGCGCGTGCGAGCTCGATCCGCGAGACCACGCCAAGCTTGTGAAAGATGTTGCGCAGATGGCTCTCGATCGTCTTCTGGCTAAGGAACAGGCCTGCGGCGAACTCGGGGTTCGTCTGGCGGTCGACGACCAGCCGTGCGATCTGAAGCTCACGTTCGGTGAGCGTCTCGATCCCGACGCCGCCAGCTTTTCCACGGCGCGTGCGGCGGTGGACACGGTAACCAAGGCGCCGAAGCTCCTGCTCCGCCTGGTCCCGATAGCGAACCGCACCGCAGGAGTGCAGATCTGCAGCGGCACGGCTCAGCTCGGTCGAGGCTCGTTTGCGGTCTCCGGCGTGGGCAAAAGCACGGCCCGCGAGAGTCCGCGACAACGCGGCCTCGATCGGCACGCCGACCTCGTCCGCCGCTCTTGCAGATGCGAGGGCGCGCTCGGCAGCAGTAGCGAGGTCGTGCGACTCGAGTGCAACGGCCGCGGCCGCGCGATCCGCCAGCGCCGCGGCAAGGCGGCGTCCGAATGCGGTCGCGCATTGCTCGGCGGAGGCCGCGGAGTGCCGCGCCTCGTCGAGGCGACCAAGGGTGAGCCAGCAACGGGTTTGCAGCTCGAGCCAGTTGGTCCTCCAGGCAGCTGGGATTCGCAATAGATCCGCACCCCCCGCACGCCCGACCATGGCATCAACGGCGCCCGCTGCATCGCCACGCTCGCAGAGCACGGCGGCAAGGGCGAGCCCGGCCGATGCCGAGACGAGACCCTGATCCAGATGCAACGTCAGATCCACGCTTTCTTCCGCCGCGGTGAGCGCGAGCTCGAGGTCGCCGGCTGCGAGCGCCGTGAGAGATTGGTTGAGCAGGTTTCCGGCAAGGCTTTGGGCGTTGCCAGACAGCCGCGCGCCCTCGACAGCTCCGTCGAGCAGCTCGCCGCTTTCGGCAAGATCGCCGCGCCGCCGTCTCACCCACGCAATGGTGTAGACGAGGATCGGGACGATGTCGCTCTGTCCCGTCGCCTGTCCAACCGACATCGCTCGCTCGGCGTGGGCTCCTGCTTCCGCGAAGCGTTCGAGGTCGAGCTCCGCGGCAGCGAGGTTGACGGCGGCATCGAGACGGAGCGCAAGTTCTTCGTCGGGTAGCGCGTCGACGATGGCTGCAGCCTCCGACCGATGTGTATCCGCTTCACTCATCGCTCCGCTGAGCGCGGCTGCGTAAGCCAGCGTGGCGAGAGCGGCCGCGGTCAGCGGCTGATCTCGGAGGGGCCGTGCGGCGCTGAGTGCACGCTTGGCCCACTCGCACATCGGCTCGTATTCCATCCGGTAGAAGCCGTCCACCGCGAGCTCGATCATGAGCGCGACTGCTTCGGGCGAACCCGAGTGCTCGAGGTTCTCGAGCGTGTTGAGCAGCCGGGCATGCGCTTCCTCGTGGCGGCCAAGCAGGTGCTCGACACCGGCGCAGGCCGTCGTGAGACGCACCCGCAGGGCAGTTGCCTCGCCAGGGACGAGCGTGATGCTCTCGAGCAGCGCGGAGTGGCTGTCGGAGAATTGGCCGATGGCGGCCAGCGATCCGGCTCGAGCGAGCAGCAGCTCCACTCGCTCCTCGGTGGGCGCGGCTTCGGAAACGAGGCTGAGCGCGACCCCGAACCAGTGGGCGGCGCTCGCCGGTGCGCGATGCGCCGCAGCCTCGCCGGCCTCGCGCAAAGTCGCGACGGCAACCATATCGCCCTGACGTGCGGAGCGCTCGACGTGGTGTGCTCGCGCCGGGGCGAGTGCGCCGCGGGCTGCGAGCGCGCGGGCGCTACGCTCGTGCGCGCCCAACCGCCAGCCTGGCCGCGTCGATTCGTATACCGCCCGCCTGACGAGCGGATGCCGAAAGCGGAAGCGTCGCGGCACGTCCGTCTGGCGCACCACATCGAGCTGCACGAGTTCGTCGAGTGCCTGCATCGCAAACGCCTCGGGTCTTCCAGCCGCGGAGGCCGCCAGCTCGGGCTCGAACGGATCGCCCGCAACCGCTGCCCCGTCGAGCACGAGCCGGGCGCTGTCCGAGAGCAAAGCGAGCTCTTCGGCCAGCGCCGCGGCGACCGAGGAAGGCACCTCGATATCTCCGAGCAGAAGCTCCGAAGAAGGAGTCCCTATCCTCATTGCCCGGTCGAGGGAGCGAGCGAGTTGCTCGAGGTAGAACGGATTGCCCCCACTCTCCTCGTGAAGGGCGTCCGCACGCGTTTCTTCTACGACTTCGCCCAGGAATTCAGCCGACTCACGGCGGCTGAAGGATCGGAGCTCTATGCGTCTGAGGCTGCCGGCGCGATGAGCATGCTCGAGCGCGGCTGACAGCCGGTCCGGAATCTGGCGGGAACGCATGCCCAGCGCCAGCACAACGGCCGCTGCCGGCGGCCGCCGTAGCAACGCGCCAAGCAGCTCGATCGACGCCGAATCCGCCCAGTGAAGATCGTCGAGCACGAGGACCACAGGCTTCGTCGCCGCGAGCCGGGTGAGCAGCTCGCGTACCGCTCGGTGGCTCCGGTAGCGCTCGTGCTGGAAAGCCGGCGTGGCGCCCGCCGCGAGCCCCGCGAGTGACGGGAAGACGCGCGCCAACTCTGCTCGCACGTCGTCGTCGAGCGAACTGAGCCGGCGCGGATCCAGCGTCTGAACGTACTCGTCCAGCGCCTCCACGAACACCCAGAAAGGCAGGTCACGCTCGAGCTCTGACGCCGATCCCGCGAGCACGATTTGCCTTCGGTCGTCGGCGCGGGCCGCGAGCTCGCCGAGCAGACGCGTCTTCCCGATACCAGGCTCTCCCACCACAGCGATTGCTGCAGGCTCTCCCGACTCGAGTTCGGCGAGGAGCTGATCAAGCGAACCGAGCTCCTCGGCGCGCCCGACGAGGTGCTCGGAAAGGAGGGCCATTTCGTTTCCGCGACCAGCATAGAACAGTGTCGTCGGACCACCTAATCAGGGTGCGGGATCAGGGTGTCGCCCCGATGTCGGCGTGTCGGCGGCGCGCGATGATCGCTGCTTGTTCCGTTACTTGCTTCACCATCGCCATGACGCGAAGGAGTGCGGAGTCGTTTTCACCTCATTCAGAGGCCACGAGAGTCCGCTCCGCCACGAGGCGACGATCGGCTCGTGCGGTTCCGGCGGCCACGCACTCTGGTGGACGGTTGAAGCGGAATCCGAAAGCGAAGCTCTCGCGTTGCTGCCGTTCTTCGTTGCCGAGCGCACCACGGCAACGCGAGTCAGCGAGGTCGAAATCCCATGACCACCCGCGCAAAGGGCGGCCGAGGGCCAGCCAGCCATCCGACAGCAGACAAAAGGAGCTGATCATGGAAGCCGTCGCAACTCCGGTACCAGCGGTCCTGGATGCCCCTCATAGAGGCCCGGCCGTATCCGCCGAAAACCTCACGCGCCGTTACGGCGCGGGTGAGACCGCGGTAGACGCCCTCCGTGGCGTTTCTCTCAACGTCCCGAAGGGCCAGCTCACTGCGGTGATGGGGCCTTCCGGCTCCGGCAAATCGACCTTGATGCACATCCTCGCCGGCCTCGACAAACCGACTGAGGGCGACGTCACGATCGCGGGGACAAGCATCCAGGAACTGAACGACACCGAGCTGACCAAGCTCCGGCGCGAGCACATCGGCTTCATCTTCCAGTTCTTCAACCTGCTACCGATGCTCAGCGCCAAGGAGAACGTCCTCTTGCCGCTGTCGATCGCCGGCGAGAAACCCGACAAGGCATGGATCAGTGAATTGATGGGCCGGATCGGCCTCGAGAACCGAAGCAGCCATCGCCCTTCGGAGCTCTCGGGCGGGCAGCAGCAGCGCGTCGCGATCGGTCGAGCGCTCGTAAGCAGGCCCACGATCGTGTTCGCGGACGAGCCGACAGGTAACCTCGATTCCAAGACGAGCGGCGAGATCCTCGAGCTGATGCGCAGCTCGGTCGAGACCTATCAGCAGACAACCGTGATGGTCACGCACGACGCCCGCGCTGCCGCGATCGCCGACCGCATCCTCTTCCTCGCGGACGGCCTGATTGTCAAGGACCTCGGTCGCTCCGAACCGCATGAAGTGATCGCAGTCATGGAAGAGCTCGCACAATGATCGGCGTCGCCCTCAAAGGGCTCCTCGGACGCAAGCTCCGCACGCTCCTGACCGCCATGGCGATCGTGCTCGGCGTCTCGATGATCAGCGGCACCTACATCCTCACCGACACGATCCAGGCCTCGTTCACCAAGGTTCTCGACGGGTCGTACAAGCACGCGGACGCCGTCATCAGCGGCAAGGTCGCCTTCAAGAACAACGACAGCAATACGGCCACGACGCCGGCGTTCTCCGACATCGTGCTCGCCAAGGTGAAGCAGTTGCCGGACGTGGCCGCGGCCGCGGGGACGGTGGGAGACGAGGCAAAGCTGATCGACCGAGACGGAAAGGTCATCTCGACCGGGGGCGGCTCTGCCATCGCCTCCAGCGTCGATCCGCAGAACGACGGGCAGTTCAATCCATTGAAGCTCGTCTCGGGCAAATGGCCGGTCGGCAACGGCCAGATCGCAATCGACAAGAGGACGTCGGAGAACAAACACTTCGCAGTGGGTGAAACGATCGGTGTCGCCACCGACGACGGCGTTCGTGACTTCGAGATCAGCGGCGTGGCGAGATTCGCCCAGGCAGAGTCGATCGGGGCCTCGACAATCGCGATCTTCGACGTACCGACCGCTCAGGACTTGTTCCACAAGGTGGGAAAGTTCGACGAGATCCAGGTCGCCGCACGACAAGGAGTACCTCCCGCAAAGCTCGTCAGCGAAATCCGGCCGCTGCTTCCCGAGACCGCGAAGGTGAAGACCGCCGCCGCGCAGACTCAGGAAGCTGTCGACGAGGTCAACGGATTCACGAGCATCTTCCAGAAGGTACTGCTCGCCTTCGGCGTCATTGCGCTCTTCGTGGGCGCGTTCGTGATCGCGAACACGCTTTCGATCACGATCGCACAACGGGTGCGCGAGTTCGCCACCCTGCGAACGATCGGCGGCTCACGGCGGCAGGTTCTGCGCAGCGTTATGCTGGAAGCACTCGTCGTCGGTCTCCTCGCCTCGGTCATCGGCCTGGTCCTCGGGCTCGGGATCGCGAAGGGCCTGAATGCGCTGTTCGGCGCACTCGGCCTCGAGTTTCCAAAAGGTGACACGGTGATCGCAACGCGCACGATCATCGTGAGTGTCCTGGTGGGCGTCGTTGTCACGCTCGTCGCAAGCCTCCGTCCTGCGATCAAGGCGACTCGTGTCCCGCCGATCGCGGCCGTTCGTGAGGGTGCGACGCTTCCTGCCTCCCGGCTCTCGCGCTTCGGGCCGATCGCCTCGCTGGTGATACTGGCGCTCGGGATCCTGCTTCTCGTCTACGGGATCTTCGGGAGCGGCCTCACGACCGCAACCCGTCTCCTGGCTCTCGGGCTCGGAACACTGATCCTCTTCGTGGGTGTGGCGCTGAATGCGAAGCGTGCGGTCCGTCCCCTCGCCTCGGTCCTCGGCTGGCCGAGCGAGCGGTTCGGTGGCACCGCGGGCGCGCTCGCCCGCGAGAACGCGATGCGGAACCCGAGCCGGACCGCCTCGACAGCTTCGGCGTTGATGATCGGCTTGTCGCTCATCACGTTCGTTGCGATCCTCGGCGCCGGCCTACGCGCATCGTTCGGCGATGCGGTGGACAAGCTCTTCGTCGCCGACTATGCGCTAACGGCCGCAAACGGGTTCGACCCATTCACGAAACAGGCCGACGACGCGGTGGCCGTTACACCGGGGGTAACGGCTGTCTCCGCCATCCGCGGCGGCGACGCTCGCGTGTACGGCAACAACGTGCAAGTCACGGCAGTCGAGCCCAACCTTGCGAAGACCGTCAAAATCGACTGGCTTCATGGAACGACAAGTGTTCCAGCGCAACTCGGCAGAAACGGTGCGTTCGTGAGCGAGGACTACGCGAAAGACCATCATCTCGCGCTCGGCTCGCCCATTCCGATCAAGACGCCAACCGGCCAGGTGCTTGGACTCCGTCTGAAGGGGATCTTCGACCCGCCCAAGGGCGGCTCGCCCTTCGGCGCCGTGACCATATCGGCGACAACGTTCGATGCCAACTATCCGAAGGCGCGGAACCTGATGACCTTGATCAACATCAAGGGCGGCGCCAGCGCTGCGAACACAGCCCGCCTGGAGTTGTCATTGCATTCGTTCCCGGATGCGAAGATCCAGACGGCGAGCCAGTTCAAGAAGGCGCAGGAGAGCGACATCAACCTACTGTTGAACGTCCTCTACGGGCTGCTCGGCCTCTCGGTGATCATCAGCCTCTTCGGCGTCGTGAACACGCTCGTCCTGTCGGTGTTCGAACGGACGCGGGAGCTCGGGATGCTGAGAGCGGTCGGGATGACCCGCCGGCAGGTCAGGCGGATGATCCGCCACGAGAGCATCATCACGGCCCTCATCGGAGGAGCGCTCGGGATCGCGGTCGGCGTCTTCCTCGCCGTACTCACAACCCAAGCGTTGTCCGACGAGGGGATCGTCCTGGCGATTCCTTGGCTTACGATCGCGCTGTTCGTGTTCGCCACGATCGTGGCGGGGACACTGGCGGCGATCCTGCCCGCCCGGCGCGCCTCGAGGCTGAACATCCTCGAGGCCCTGCAGTACGAATGAACGAAGCTGCTCTGACTACCTCGGCGACGTCCCGGGCTTCGGACTCGGGACGTCGCCGCACCCTGCGGCTGATCGGCGTCGGCCAGCGGGAGACAACACTCGCCGCGGTCGGCATCTCCCTCATCGCGGTCCATCTTCTCGACGACAACTTCCTGCAGCCGCAACCGGGCACCTCTGCCGGCGACCATCTCGTCAGCGGCCTGATTCCGGTCGGCGCTCTGCTGGTATACGTGGCGTTCTACACCCGCATGCGCGCCGGTCTGCGGGGATCAATCGCTGCGCTGCTCGGGATATTCGGCGTCGTCACCGGCATCGAGAGCCTGTACTACCTCGACGCGGGCCGGCTCTCCGGGGACGACTACACCGGTCTCGCGGCGATTCCCGCCGGCCTGCTCCTCGTTTGTCTTGGCGCAATGATGCTATGGCGGACGAGGCGGGTCGACGACAGTCGGCGCCGCCGCTGGCTCCGGCGCTCACTCATCACGGCCGGTGCCCTCGTAGGCACATACATGTTTCTGGCGCCGTTCCTCTCCACGTACGTCTTGACCCATGCCGCACGCGCCTTCGTGCCGGTCGATCACGTGGGCGCACCGCACGAAGAGGTCGCCTTCACGACGGCCGACAGTCTACGCCTACGCGGTTGGTACGTCCCGTCCAAGAACGGCGCGGCCATTATCGCCTTCCCCGGACGCAAGGGCTCGCAGAAGCCGGCGCGCATGCTCGCTCGACACGGTTACGGCGTGCTGCTGTTCGATCGGCGCGGTGAAGGCGAGAGCGAAGGGGATCCGAATGCCTGGGGCTGGGTTGGCTATCGAGACGTCAACGCCGCGGTTCGCTTTCTCCAGCGTCGGCCGGACGTCCAGCGGAAACGCATCGGCGGCATCGGCCTGTCCGTGGGCGGCGAGATGATGCTCGAGGCCGCCGCAAGGTCGCCGGGGCTCAAAGCCGTGGTGTCCGAGGGCGCGGGTGAACGCTCTGTCCGCGAAATGTTCGACATCACGCGAAGCGACAAGTGGCTCGCCATCCCGTCGTACACCGCGCTCA
>Ga0307312_10001979_pt1 | contig 10701 bp, 10 predicted proteins | sample ER_DNA_202_FD_194489 | JGI IMG/M metagenome (GOLD analysis project Ga0307312, IMG submission 194489) | Bulk soil microbial communities from the East River watershed near Crested Butte, Colorado, United States - ER_DNA_202 | ecosystem: Environmental > Terrestrial > Soil > Floodplain | place...
CGGGCTCGTCGTTCAAGCCGTTCGTGCTTGCAACCGCTCTGCGGGACGGCATCTCGCCCGACTCGGAGTTCGAGTCCGGGCCGGTGCAGATACCGCTCGGCGACAAGGTCTGGTCGGTGCGCAACTACGAGAACTCCGACCTTGGGCGGATCTCGCTTGCCACGGCAACCGAGTTCTCAGACAACACGGTCTACGCGCAGCTGACGCAGCTGGTCGGGCCGGGCGCGATCGTACGCACCGCGAAGCGTCTCGGGATCACCAGTCCGCTGAAGAACTACTTCGCGATCGGCCTCGGCGCCGAGGCGGTCAACCCGCTCGAGATGGCCCGCGCGTTCTCGGCCTTCGCCTACCGCGGGCGGCGCATCGACGGCGCGGCGTTCGGGAACCGCCCGCGGGCGATCTCGGCGGTGCGCAACGAGTCCGGTCGCATCGTCGACAACAACCTTCCGATCGGCCGGCCGGTGCTGACCGAGAACACTGCCGCCCTCTTGACCTCGCTGCTCCAGGGCGTCGTCACCGGGGGAACCGGCCGGCAGGCCCAGCTCTCGGACGGCCGCCCAGTCGCCGGCAAGACCGGAACGACCGAGAACTACGGGGATGCCTGGTTCGTCGGCTACACGCCGCAGTTGGTGACCGCAGTCTGGGTCGGTTACCCGAACTCGCTGCGACCGATGCTGACCGAGTACCACGGCGACGCGGTCGCGGGCGGCACGTTCCCTGCGCTCATCTGGAAGAGCTTCATGGAGCGCGCGCTCGCGTACCGGGGCAACCCGCCGCAGGATTTCCCATCGGTGTCGCAGCCCTTCGCCGTGCCGAAGCAAGTCGTCTACCGCAACGGCCAGCTCCAGCTCGACAACGGCAACTGCAACAACACGAAGCAGCTTCTCTACTTCGAGGGCGAAGGCCCCGCACGCACTGCGAAATGCAAGGTGAACGAGGTCGAGGTGCCACGCCTCGTCGGGCAGACGGTGTCGCAAGCGAACTCGCGGCTCGCCGCCCAGCCGCTCACTCCGCAGTACGTCTACGAGCCGGCGAAGCCGCGCCAGCGCCTCGGCATCGTGCTCCGCCAGTTCCCCGCTCGGGGGACGCTCTCCTCCTACGACAAGGTCACGCTCGTCCTGCCGAAGGCGCAGCACGGGATCGTCCCGCGCCTGATCGGCCTGAGGCTTGGGCGCGCGAAGGCGCGGCTCGAGCGGTTGCACTTGAAGTGGAAGGTGAGCGGCAACCCGTCGCCTGGAGCGAAGGTAATCGCGCAGACGCCTGGGCCGAGGAGAGCTGCGGGACGCGGGCTCGTCGTCACGCTGGTCGTAAAGGGCGGCTGAGGAAGCGCGAGCCCGCCTCGGCGTACCGCCACGGCAGCTCCGTGGCGCGGGTAATCCCCACACGCACGCCCGAGTGAACCTGAACCGGCCCGGCCCGCTCGCGCAGCTCGAAGGGCGGCCGGTCGAGCGGTAGGCCGTCGTGCTCGCCCGTGATCCCGAGCGCCTGGCAGAGCCGGCCGGGACCGCTAGCGAGCAGGCGCGGGTCGTCGAGCCCTCGGCGCCTCCGCATCTGGTCGAGGCCGTGCGTCGGCTCGAGCGCGCGCACAAGGACCGCGCTGGGGACCTCTACGTCCTCGCAGACGAGGTTGAGGCACCAGTGGATGCCATACGAGCGGTAGACGTACGCGTGGCCGGGCGGGCCGAACATGGAAGCGGTGCGCTGGGTGCGGCCGCGGTAGCCGTGGCTGGCGGGGTCTTCCTGGTCATAGGCCTCGACCTCGACGATTCGACCGCCGATCCCGTCCACAAGCAGCGTCGCGCCGATCAACTCGGGTGCGATCTCGTGGACGCTGCGCGAGAAGTCGATCACGCGTCGGGGTCCTTCGAGTCATACCGGAGCAGCGCCGGCACCGCCGCGGCAATCAGCAACGTGCCCACGACTGAAGCGATCCCGCCGGAGACGACCGAGAAGCGCACGCTCGTTGCCGCGGCGACCGCGCCGGCCTCGACGTTGCCGAGCGACGGCGCGCTCGCGACCTGCGCGAACTCGATCCCGGTCACACGCCCGCGCATCTCGTCCGGAGTCGCCGTCAGGACGATCACGCTGCGCAGGATGGCGCTGACGTAGTCCGCCGCACCGGCCAAGGCCAGCATCACGAGTGCGAGCCACAGAGCATCCGCGAAGCCGAAGAGGATGAGCGCGACTCCCCAACACGATGCGGCGATGACCACGCCGAGCCCCTGGCGCCGCACATGGCTCGTCCAGCCAGAGACCAGCGAGGCCAGCAGCGCGCCGATGTACGGGGTGGCGTAGAGCAGGCCGACGATACGCGCGCCGCCGCCGAAACTCTCGCCCATCGCAGGAAAGAGTGCCATCGGCATCCCGAAGATCATCGCGTTCGTGTCGACCAGGAAGATGCCGAGCAGGATGGGACGGCTGCGCACGTAGCGGAAGCCCTCCACCATCGAGCGGACGCTCGCACGGGGGGCGCCCTCGGCGGGCGGGAGCGGCGGTAGCAGCCAGAGCGCGGCAAGCGAGGCGGCGAAGGTGCCCACGTCGATCAGATATGTCGTGGTCAGCCCGACGAACGAGATCAGCACCCCGGCGAGGATCGGGCCGGCCGCGGCGGCGAGGTTCCCGTAGATGCCCTCGAGCGCCGAGGCGGCCGCGATCTGATCCTCGGCGACGATTCGCGGAAGAAGCGACCGCAGCGCCGGAGTGCCGAGGCTGAAGGCGGTCGTGCCCAAGGTTAGGAGCACATACAGGGCCCAGACCTGCGGGTGCGGCAGCGCCGCGTTCACGGCGAGCAGCACGGTGACGAGGACGAGCGCGACTTCGGTCTGGAGCAGCAGCTTCCGCCGATCGACCGCATCCGCAAGCGTGCCCCCGACGAGGGGCACGCACACAAGCGGCACGAGCGTGCAGAAGCCGAGCAGGCCGACCGCGAGGGTCGAGTGGGTCAACTGGAAGACCTGGTACGGAATTGCGACGAAGCTGAGCTCGCCGCCGATCACGGAGATCGTCTGGCCGATCCAGAGACGGCGGAAAGCGGGCGACTCGCGCAGGGGCCTAGTGTCGAGCTTGAGCCGCCCGACGAAGCCGAGAATGCCGGGACGCTCGGCTCCGGCGAGCGGCTCTTCCGCCAGGTCGGCGGGGTCAGGCGGACGCTGCTCGGACAGGCCTAGAAGAGCTTCTCGCGGTCGTCAGGGCGGGCGGTGGCTTCGAGCAGGCGGCGGGCGCGGCGGCCGAGGTCCGGGAGGTCCACCTTGCCGCTCTCCGACTGCTCGGCCAGTCGCTGGGCCAGGTCGAGCGCGTCGTCCAGGAGCGGCTTGCCCAGGGCGGCATCCTGGCCCATGTCGGCGAGGATCGTGCGCTCGGTGCGGGAGGCGACGATCGGCTCGGCGACGCCCTCGACCCAGACGAGCGTCCGCCGCCCATGCCCGCGCCGGTCGTCGCGGATCGGCTCGATCGCGTAGATCTTGTCGGCGCGCGCGTACTTGCCGAAGCCGAGGAAGACCATCCTGTTCCCGTCTGCCATACGAGGATTATCGCCGCGACGACCGGCGTGCGTCGCGAAGGGATGTTCACGCGCGCGCGAGAACTCTTCCCCCCACCCTGGGTGGGGCTTTCGACCCGCCTCCCTCGCGGTCGAGGCTACCGAGGTCGAGCGCGCGTGGGTGTGACTTCTTGGCGACGGTTCCGAGCCGAACCGTTCACAACGCGCGGCTAGAGCGCGGCTCTCAGAGCCTCGACGACCCGTTCCTGGTCTTCGGCCTCGAGCTGCGGGAAGAACGGGAGCGCCAGGGTTCGGCTCGCGACCCCCTCGGCGACCGGGCAGATGCCCTCGCCGAAACCGTACGTGTCGCGCATGTACGGCTGGAGATGAACACAAGGCACGTACTCGGCCGTCCCGATGCCTTGGGCGCGCAGCTCGGCCATCACGCGATCCCGGTCGGCACCCGCGGGTAGGGCGATGACGTAGACGAACCAGGAGCGTCTGTGAGTCGGGTCGTCCGCACAGAGCGGCTCGACCTCGACGTCTTCGAGCAGCTGCGTGTAGCGCGCCGCAACCTCCGCCCGCAACGACAGCAGCCGTTCGAGCTTCTCCAGCTGGCCGATCCCGATTGCGGCCTGCACGTCGGTCCAGCGGTAGTTGAAGCCGACCCGCACGTGGTTGAACCAGGCGCCACCGCGGTAGTCACGCCCCTGGTTGCGCAGGCTCTTCACCAGGTGCCACTCCTCCTCGGAATGCGTGAAGACGATCCCACCCTCGCCGGTCGCGAGCTGCTTGTTCGGGTAGAAGCCGAAGACGCCAGAGACGCCGTGACTCCCCACCGGCCGGCCCTTGTATTCCGCGCCGAGGGCCTCGGCCGCATCCTCGATCAGCATGAGCCCGCGCCGCTCGCAGATCGTGCGGATCTCGTCGAGCTCGCAGGGAAAGCCGAACATGTCCACCGCGACGACCGCCTTCGTGCGCTCCGTGATCGCCGCCTCGAGCGCCTCCGGATCCATGTTCAGCGTTCGCGAATCCACATCGGCGAAGACCGGGGTCGCGCCCTCGAAGATGAAGCAGTTGGCCGAGGAGACGAACGAGAGCGGCGAGGTGATCACCTCGTCTCCCGGCCCGAGCCCGGCGAGGTGCGCCAGCATGTGCAGGCCTGCAGTGCCGCTCGACACCGCAGCCGCATACGGCGCGCCTACTCGCTCCGCGATCAGCTCCTCGAAACGCTCGATCGTCGGCCCGAGCGAGAGCCGTCCGGAGCGCAGCACCTCGAGGACGAGCTCTTCCTCCCGCTCGTCCAAGAGCGGCCGCGCGAGCGGTATCTCCCGCGTGCCGGTGCTCAAGCCTCGGCCGGCGCGGGCGTGGCGTACTCGAGCCACTGGGCCCAGCGCTCGCTGCGGCCACGCGCGGTGTCCAGATAGGCCTCCTGGATCTCGAGCGTGATCGGCCCCACCCCGATCTCCACATCGTCCACGCTACGCAGGGGCGTCACCTCGGCCGCGGTGCCTGTCATGAAGGCCTCGTCGGCGAGATAGAGGTCGGAGCGGATCAGTGACTTCTCGTGCACGCGGTACCCGAGGTCCTGCGCGATCTGGATCACCGTGTCGCGGGTGATCCCCGGAAGGATCGAGGTCGCGAGGTCAGGCGTGTAGAGCTCGCCGTCCTTGACGATGAAGACGTTCTCGCCCGAGCCATCGGCGATGAAGCCCTCGGCCGTGAGCAGGATCGCCTCGTCGTAGCCGGCGCGGTTGGCCTCGGTCACCGCCAGCATCGAGTTCAAGTAGACGCCGGTCGCCTTGGCAACGTGCGGGATCACGTTCGGGCCGATCCGCTGCCAGCTCGAGATCTTCGCAGTGATCCCGTTCTTCAGTCCCTCCTCGCCGAGATAGGCGCCCCAGGGCCAGCTCATGATCACGACGTCCACCGGGTTGCCGACCGCGGAGACGCCGAGCTCCCCGTAGCCGAAGAAGGCAATCGGACGCAGGTAGCACTCCGGGAGGCCGTTCACGCCGATCAGCTCGTGGCAGGCGGCGCGCAACTCCTCGATCGAGTACGGCAGCTCCATGTGCAGGAGGCGCGCGGAGTTGTCGAGGCGCTTGAGGTGCTCGGTGAGCCGGAAGACCGCGCTGCCCTTCGGGGTCTCGTAGGCACGGATCCCCTCGAACACGCCGGAGCCGTAGTGCAGGCCGTGCGCGCCCACGTGGATGCGCGCGTCGGCCCAGTCCACCAGCTCCCCGTTCATCCAGATCTTCTCGGTCTCACGCATGCAGCGAACCTCCTCCGGTTACGTCAGATGGTAGGCGGCCTCGTCGACGGCGTCCATCGGACGGGCCCGCGAAAGGCGTAGCAACTCGGTCGGCGAGAGGGCCGCCATGTGCCTGTTGGAACCGGCTCCAATCCAGAGCACGGGCTGCCCGAGCAGGGTTCGCTCGATGAAGACCGAGGACACGCGCCGGAGGGGGAACGGAGCGACTGCGCCCGGCTCGAAGCCGGTCGCGTCCCGCACCTCGTCCGTGCCTGCGATGCGGGCGAACGAGCTCCCTGCGGCGCGGGCGATCTTCTCGGAGTCGGCGCGGCGGTCTCCGGGAACGAGTACGAGCACCGAGCGGCCGCCGCAGTCGAAGAGGAGCGACTTGACGATCTGGCCGAGGCCGCAGCCGACCGCTCGGGCAGCGTCCTTGGCGGTCGGCGTTCCTTCCGCGAATTCCTCGACGCGGACCTCGGCGCCGGCCTCGCGAAGGTAGGCAACAACCCGCTCGACCGGCTCTGGCCAGGTTCTGGTCGCCACGCCGAAAGGGTACCGGCGCAACCGAAATCGCCGCCGAAGCGTTTACTCCCCTGATGGCCGTAGTCGAGGAAATCGCCCGGAACGAAGCGTTCTTCCGCGCTGTCAACGAAGGCATCGCCGAGGCCTCCGAGAAGTTCGAATCGGAGGAGGCCGAGTTCCTCTGCGAGTGTGGCGACGCGCACTGCACGCATCGTCTCGAGGTGTCGCTGGACGAGTACGAGGCAGTGCGGAAACACCCGACGCGGTTCATCGTCCGGCGCGGTCACGTCGAGTCGGAGATCGAGGACGTCGTGAGGAACCGACGGCGCTACGCGGTCGTGGACAAGGTCGACCGCGTTGCCGCAAGGATCGTCAGGCGCCTGAACCCGCGCCGAGCGAGATAACGCGCGCGTCGTCGAAGCCCTGCGCGCGCACGGCCTCGACCAGCTCCGTCGGCGGCTCCGTGTCGACCGAGAGTGCCATCAGCGCCTTGCCACCGCGCCGTGTGCGGGAGACGGCCATGTTGGCGATGTTCACGCCGGCCTCGCCGAAGAGCGTGCCGACACGGCCGATCACGCCCGGCACGTCGTCGTAGCGGAAGAAGACCATCAACGGCGCGAGCTGCATCTCGAGCTCGAAGCCGAGCGCGCTCACGAGCCAGTGGTGGTTGTCGTTGCCGATGATCGTCCCCGCGGCGCGCACCTGGTCGCCGTTCGAGCGGATCTCCACGCGGACGAGGTTGGTGAAGTCGCGGGACGCGCGGCGCCGCTCCTCCGCGACCTCGATTCCACGCTCGGCCGCGATCAGCGGCGCGTTCACGTAGTTGACGTGCTGGTCGCTGCGTCCCTGAAAGGCGCCGTTCAACGCGGCCGCGGTCAAGAGGCGCGTGTCGTAGCCGGAGAGCGTTCCGTAGTAGGAGAGCGTGATCGTCTCCGCGCGGCCGCCCGCAAGCTCCATCGCCAGGCGGCCGAGCTTCGCGGCCAGCGAGATGAACGGGCCGAGTACCTCGAGGTCCTCCGCGCCGATCGCGGGGATGTTGACCGCGTTCGTGACGACGGCGCCCTCGAGCGCGGCCGCAACCTGCTCGGCCACGATCACCCCGGCGCGATCCTGCGCTTCCTCGGTCGAGGCCGCGAGGTGCGGAGTAACGACGACGTTGTCGAGCTCGAGCAGAGGGCCCGAGTACGGCTCCTGGGAGTAGACGTCAATCGCTGCGGCGGCGATCTTCCCGGAGCGCAGCGCCTCGACCAGGGCGTCCTCGTCCACGAGCTCACCGCGGGCAGCGTTGATCACGCGCGCACCGTCGCGCAGCTTCGCGATCACCTCTCGGTTCAGGAACCCCTGCGTCTCGGGCGTGAGCGGCAGGTGCAGGGTCAGGAACTCCGCGGCGGCCAGCACCTCGTCTGGGCTCTCGACGCGCTCGGCGCCGAGCTCGCGGAAACGTTCCTTCGAGACGAACGGGTCGTAGGCGACGACGCGCATGCCCAGGCCGAGTGCGCGCCGGGCGACCTGCTGGCCGATCCGCCCGAAGCCGAGGACGCCCAGGGTCTTGCCCTCGAGCTCCACCCCGCCCCAGGCCGAGCGCTCCCAACGACCCTGCTTCAGCGCGGCGTGCGCCTGCGGAATGTTGCGCGCGAGGGCGACCAGTAGGCCGACGGTGTGCTCCGCGGCCGAGGTGACCGTCGACTCTGGTGCATTCGCGACGACGATTCCGCGACGCGTGGCCGCCTCGACGTCCACGTTGTCCACCCCCACTCCCGCCCGGCCGATCACCTTCAGGCGGTCGGCCCGGTCGATCAGGTCGGCGGTGAGCTTCGTCGCCGAACGGATTACGATCGCGTCGTAGTCGCCGATCTTCCCGGCGAGATCGCCGTTGGCGTCCACGTCCACGTCGAAGCGCTCGCGTAGGAGCTCGACGCCCGCGTCGGCGATCGGCTCCCGCACCAGGACGCGCGCGCGGGTCAAACGGGAGAGTGCTCGAAGGCCTCGAGCGCGCGGGTGACGGCGATGCCGCGCTCGATCTCGGCGCCCAGCTCTACGAGCGCGAGCTCGACGGCCGCGAGCGCGGTCGTGATGTCGAACACGTCGTAGTAGCCGATGTGGCCGATGCGGAAGATCTTGCCCTTGAGCTCGCCCTGGCCTGGCGCGAGCGTGACGCCGTGGCGGTCGCGCAAGAGGAGAACGAGCTCGTCGGAGTCGATCCCTTCGGGAGTGTGGGCAGCGGTGACCACCGCGGAGCTGTCGTCGTCGGGCGAGGAGAGCTCGAGGCCCATCGCCTTCAGCCCTTCGCGGCAGGCGCGGCCGAGGCGCACGTGGCGTTCAAAGGCGGCCTCGAGGCCCTCGTCGAGCAGCATCCCGAGCGCGACGTTCAACCCGGCGACGAGCGACACCGGCGGCGTGACCGGGGCGTCGAGCGTGGCCTGGCCCTTCCGGGTGCGCTCCCAGTCCCAATAGAAGCGGGGCGAGGCGGCGGACGCTGTCGTCTCCCAGGCTGCGGGGGAGGCCGAGACCATCGCCAGCCCCGGCGGCGTCATCAGCGCCTTCTGCGCGCCGGAGGCGACGACGTCGATCCCCCAGGCGTCGGTTTCGAGCGGCACCGCGCCGAGGCTGGAGATCGCGTCCACGATGCTGAGGGCACCGGCCTCGCGAGCGGCGGCGGCGAAGGCCTGGGGATCGGAGACGACGCCGGTCGACGTCTCGGAGTGCGTGAAGAAGACGGCTGTGGCTTCTCGCTCGCGGAGGCGCGCCGCCGTCTCTTCGGCCGAGGGAATCTCTCCCCACGCATAGCGCAGGTGATCCACCTCGGCGCCGTAGGCTTTGGCGATCGCGGCCCAGCGCTCGCCGAAGTAGCCGGCCGAAACGACCAGCACGGGCTCGCCGGGCGAGCAGAGGTTCGCAACCGCAGACTCCATCGCGCCGGTGCCGGAGCCCCCGAAGAGCAGCACCTCCTGCTCTGTGCGGAAAATCTCTCGCAAGCGGCCGAGGCACTCCGCGTAGAGCTTCTTGTAGTCCGGGCCGCGGTGGTGAATGACCGGCTTGGCGATCGCGGCCAGCACCTCCGGCGGCGCCGGCGTCGGCCCGGGAGTCATCAGGTAGCGCTTCTCGGCCACGACCTCGAGACTACTAGCTCGGCCCGCTATCACCACGACCGATCCAGGGCAGGAACCTCTCGGGGCGCGGAGGTGTAGGAATAGGTTATGCGGCACGTTTCGAGGGAGGCCGTCCTCGGCTCGCTCGCCGCCTGCGCGGCGCTGGTCGCCCCCGCTTCGGGAGCGGAGACGACCACAAGACCAAGCTGCCCCACTCCATCGGGGCGCACGGTCGTCCAGACGCTGCCCTTGCCTGGCCCGCCGCACCAGGTGCTGGCCCGTGGTGACACGCTTTGGGTCACGTTGCGAAGGCCCGGCGGGCGCGCGAGGGTTATCCGTCTGGACGCCCGCACGGGCCGGATCGACCGGAGCTTCCCGCTCGAGGGCCTCCCTGACAGGTTGGTCTACGGCTTCGGCTCGCTCTGGATCCCCCAAGAGATTCGCGGCAAGCCCGGAGGGACGCTGATCCGGCTCGACCCGCGCTCGGGACGCGTGCTGGCCGAGATCCGCGCTCCGGCGCCGCGGCTCTTTGGAGCGACGCTGACCGTGACTCCGGCTGCTGTCTGGATTGGCGGTGCGGACACGCGGCTGGACACGAGCTCGATCTTTTTCGTCGATCCGCGAAGGAACGCCGTCGTTCGCCGCTTCGGCGTGATCGGGACGACGGTGGTGGCGCTCGTTGCGCGGGGGCCCGCGGTCTGGGCCTCGGGCTGGGAGTCGATCGTGAAGCTGTCGCCGGCGGGCCGTCTTCTCTTCCGGCAGCGAATCGGCGGCGTTGCCTTCTCGATCGCACTCGCGCCCGACGGCGTCTGGGGCGCGCAGCAGTTCTTCGGGCGCAAGTACCGGAAGCCACAGCCGCTGGCGCGCAGGCTGGTGAGGGTTGCGACCAGCCCGCGCCACCTCACGGTCGTGCCGCTCGACGCCACCCCGGGAAGCGTCGACTTCGCCGCGGGCTCGGCGTGGGTTGTGTTCTTTCCAGATCAGCGCCGGCACGCCATCCTTCGGGTCTCCGGAACGCCGCCCGTGCAGGAAACGGTGCCGATGCGTGGCCTCCCGGGAGCGATTGCGCCAACGTCCGACGGCGTCTGGGTCGCCGAGCGCGACCCGAACGAGCTCAGCAAGGTCTGCTAGAGCAAGGCGCTGCGCGGGTCGACGGCCGCACCGCGGACGCGGACCTCGAAGTGGAGATGCGGGCCGCTCGCGTGGCCGGTCGCGCCGACGGTGCCCAGGCGGGCGCCGAGGGGGACGAGCTCGTTCCGGTGCACGGTTACGGTGGCAAGGTGGGCGTACATCGTCTTCACGCCGTTCGCGTGGGCGACGATCACGAGGTTGCCCCAGCCGCCAAATGCGAAGCGGGCGAA
>Ga0307312_10001983_pt1 | contig 10691 bp, 6 predicted proteins | sample ER_DNA_202_FD_194489 | JGI IMG/M metagenome (GOLD analysis project Ga0307312, IMG submission 194489) | Bulk soil microbial communities from the East River watershed near Crested Butte, Colorado, United States - ER_DNA_202 | ecosystem: Environmental > Terrestrial > Soil > Floodplain | place: USA...
GGTGTTGTCACACGGATTCTCCATCGACCATCCAGATTCGGAGCTTGGCGAACAGCTGATGGCGGAGGCATTGGGGGTGACCGATCGCGATGCGATGCATGGCATCCTCCGACAATTGGTGAAGGCCAGCGTCAACAGGCAGAAGCCTGACGCGGTCAACCGCCCGAGGGCGCCGCCGAACCCCGCCATTCCGACGTTCCTTGGTCTCCATGACGCACCGCCCATGATAACGGAAAGGGCGAGTTACGTCAGCAGCGGGTATGACACACATCCGGGACTGCGGTCGATGTCCTAAATGGGTCAAAGGCGCCGTTTTGACCCTCTGCCAGCCACTTCCGGTCTACCCCTATCAACGGACATCGCTAGACCGGCCCGGTTGGTCCGGTTCGTGCCAGTAGGTGATATGCGGGACGGTTACTCCGATAGTCCCGCGGCGGAGAGCTCGTCATTGAAGTGAGCAAAAGTCGTGTGCAACAGGAAATGAGCCAACCGGACGCCTGGAAAAACTTTCCAATAGTCGCTCCACGGTTGCTGTAACCTCTTGGCGGCGTCCAAGTCTCGTGAGGCAGATGATGACATATCCATGCGACGGCAAATGCCCGGGAGTCGCTTGTACCGCTCGGCGAACAGCGGCGAGCGCGGCTTCGGGATCCTGCTGAAATAGTCTTGCGCGCGACAACTTGGCGAGAGCGAGATGCACTGCTCGATAATCTATACCGCCATTTACGGAAAGGGTCTCCCCAGTCGCAGGATCGGGTTTGCAAGCGACGTTGACGTTCTGATGATTTGGAACAACCGCCTCAAAGACTGCTGGTTATCCGGACTCCTTCGAGACCACGGCATAGGTGTGCACCGGACGAGCAATATTCTTGAGGCTCTGCTCGCCCAGATCGATAAATTCGACTGCGACTTTGCCGATAACCTGTTCGTAAGCCGAAGACGAAATGCAGATACCCCCCGGTTCGGCGATCCCCTCAAGGCGGACTGCGATGTTGACGCCGTCCCCAAAAATATCGTGCGGCTCAACAATTATGTCGCCGATATTGATGCCCACGCGGAAAGCAATGCGCCTGTCTTCCATCTCAGCGATTGTAAGTTTCTTGATGCGGGTCTGGAACTGCACAGCAGCCCGAACCGCTTGGACCGCGCTCGGAAACTCCGCCAAGAACCCGTCGCCGGTATTCTTCACGATGCGACCGCCGTGCTCCGCGATTGCCGGCTGGACAGCGTCGGCTAGGAGCGCCGTCAAACGTGCGTGCGTCGCCTCTTCATCGTTGTGCATGAGCCGGGAATAACCAACCACGTCGGCGGCCAGTATCGCTGACAACCTACGCTCGATCCGGACTGGCCGCTTTTGCGCCATGGCCGGCAATCCGAGCGGAGAGCCGGCTTCGGCCGCCGCTACGACATCGACAAGACCTGGCGAACTCACGGCGGCAGCCTTTCTTGGCTCTTCCGGGTGGCCAGCAAAGAGCTCCAGCTTTCTTCGGAGGCGAACCAGATCCAATGCTTCGGCCGTCTGCCGCGCGCTGGCGATCAATTCCTGCACTCTCGCATAGTCGCCCGCCGCGTTGCGCGCCAGGAGCACCCGCGCAAGTTCACACTGCGTGTGAGCCAGCCAGACCGTCGCCCGGATTCTGCGATTGGCCGCCAGTGCCGCATCGAAATGTGCCTCCGCGTCGTCGGAGCGCCCGAGGACGGCAGCCAGCCTGCCGAGCGCATATGCCACCGAGCCGTAGGTGTAAACGTTACCGAGCATGGCGTTGCGCGACGCATAAGGCGCAAGGAGCTGATAGAGGACTTCCGCACGTTGAGTGTTGCCGAGGTCGGCGCAAACGTCGGCCAGCACGAACATGGACGGCAGCCAGTTCCAGTCGCGTTGCACAAAGCGAAACTCGTCTTCAGCCAGGCGCTCGAACTCTACACGAGCGTCGTCCGGTTGACCCTTCTGAAGTAGGATAAGCTGTAGCGCGCAACGCGCGAAGACGATCAAGGGATATTGGGCGATGAACCCCCGAAGCGTCGACTCGAGTTCGCCAAAACGGCCTCGCTCCCATAACGTCATGCCGTGCTGGATCAGGAAGGAGTTTGGCGTGAGCGGCCGACCGCTCTGCTGGCCGGCGGCGAATGCTTGCTTCGCCAACGTTTCCGAGTCATCGAGCCGCCCATCCATCAACGCACGCATTCCTTCGAGTAGCAGTCCACGCCCGAAGCGATCGCGTAGCTCAGTTTCAGCGGTCAAGTATTCGCGATGCTCGACGTCGGCGCCGACGATGTTGCCCGCCTCGAGCAGATCGGCGACCCTAAAGAATCGCGCTTCAAGCGCAAAATCCCGTTCGCCTGCGTTTTCTGCGACCGTGATCATTTCGCTGGTGTCGGCCAGGCGCTGCTCGAGACTGTCAGGGTTTCGCAGCGAAAGCCATCGGCCCCAAAGCGCGACAATCAGAGTGTGTGGGTCGTTGACCCCTCTCGCCATATCTGCGGCTTGCTGGCACAGCACGACAGCCTGTTGGCGCTCAGACCAATAGAGTTCAATTCCCAATCTTGCCAGCACTTGCACGAGGAGCGGACTGCACGAGTCGTCGAGCATCGCGCGCGCTTCATTGAGCAACTGAACAAAGCCGTGATCGGTCACCCCCGAGAGGCCGAGGTACCGTCCGGGCGCCAAAACCGCGCGGGCGAACAGATCGGGTCTTTTGACCCGGCGGGCAATATCGGCCGCCCGGTGGCAGATCTTTCGTGCCTCCGCGAGATCTCCGGTCTTAACCTGGGCCTCGCCAAGATCGCAGAGCAGTTCTGCCAGGAACGGATCGTCGCCGCCTCGCTTAAGCGCGAGCGCCTCGATGGCGTTGCCGAGATGATGCGCGGCCTCCTCATAGGCGAGGCTCTTCTCGGCCGTGCGCGCCGCCCGGCGAGAGTACTCGATGGCGGCGTCGGCGTCGCCGGGCGAAGCGCTCTGACAGTAATGATAGGCGATCTCGGCATAGGGCTCTCGCGTCTCGCCAAGCCCACGGATCGCTTCGGCAACGACGCGATGCAAACGCCGACGCCTGGCCGAAGGCAGAGCGTCGTAGAGTGCCTCGCGAATCAGGGCATGGCGGAAACTGTAGCGACCTGCGACGCCCCGCACCTCGTGGACGAGTTCGAGCGATTCAGCCTGGTCGAGAAGGTCGGTCACAGCCTCGCGCGGCAGGCCGCTCGCGGCTTCAAGCCGGTTGAGGTTGAAATCGCGTCCGACGACCGAGGCGATATCGAGAACGCTGCGGGCGTCTTCGGGCAGTGGCTGGATGAGGCCCTTGATGAACTCGATCACGCCGCGCGGAAGCGTAAGCCGCGCCGGCACGCTCGACGCGCCGTTGGCGAGCTGGCCCTCCGCCGCCATTTGCCGAAGCACCGCGTTCAGAAAGAACGGGTTGCCTTCGGTCAGATCGTGCAGGCGGCGGACCAACGAAGCGTTAGCCGAAACTCCCCAGGCCGCTTCGATGAACGTGGCGATGTTGCTCTCATCGAGGCCAAGCAAGGGGAACGCCACACCCTCGCGCTCGGCCTGGGCGATCAGCGCGGCGTGCTCAGGCAGTTGTTTCACTTCAAGCGCCCGATAGGTCGCAATCGCGGTCGCGCACATGCCCCGCAATTGCCGTGAGAATGCGACCAGTATCCGCAAGGACGCCGGATCCGCCGCATGCAAGTCGTCGAGCACAATCAATAGAGGCTGAACCTCGGCGGCTTTGCCGATAAAGGCGTTCAACGAGTCGAACAAGCGAAAACGGGCTGCGTCCGGCTGACCCAGCGATGCGCTCGGCAATTCCGCGACGCCGCCAATCTGGTTGCCGACTTCCGGCGCAATCTGGGCAATCTCGGAGGCGCCAGATCCCATCCAATTGGAAAGCTGAGCGAGGTCAATGCCCCTCGAAAGGCCTCGCAGAACCTGCGCCCAGGGCCAGTAGGCCGGTGCCCCGCCGTGCTCCCAGCACCGGCCCCAAACCACACGCGCGCCGTGGGCCCGCGCATACGAGGCCGCCTCCTGGGCGAGTCGGCTCTTGCCCACACCCGGCTCGCCGGCGAGTGTGAAGAAGCTGCCGCGACCGGCGATCGCGCCGTCGATCCCGGCGCGAATTTCGGCCACCTCCCGGCTCCGGCCGACGAAGGTCTCTCTGCCGCGATTGGGGTCCAGGTCGGCCATTGCGCTTGGGTCCGGGCAGGAGCGACTAACTAACCGGCGCACCTTGACAAATTTCGAGCCGTGACGCTAGCTCACCATACCGCGCGCATGGAAAATAGCGGGCGCTGAGAAGCGCCACAAAACCTAAAGGAGGCGGGTATGGCCAGCAATCTGGAAACCCTAAACAACTTCCTTGATACGATAAATAAGCCGAATGATGCCGGTTGGCAGCATTATCACGACGTTGATTACCTTTTGACACTCTTCTGCGATGACAATGGAAGCTATCCTTACGTCGGCATAACGCTGCGCGGTCCTCAGTTTACAAATCTGGCGAATATACGAATATTGTTCACCCAGCTTCTCAAGACGACGTTTCCCGACATGGCTTGGACGCCAGCGAACAATCTACGAATGACTGATGGAAACACGATAGCCGTCGAGGTGGACGTAACTGGAACGCAGCAGGCCGCGTGGTTTCAGAACAAATTCAAATCGCTTCCGCTTTCCCAAATTGACCAAGATACAGTTAATCGTCTAGCTCCGAATAACAACAAAATGGACATACCTGCTTGCATGGTCTTCACTTTTGACGGGAACTATAAGATCCAACAATTGGCGATCTATATGGATCGCTACAGGATTATGGATGAACTGGCGCCGAGGGAATGGACGAGTATTCTTCTTCCAGAAAAAACACATCCCCGCGCCGGTGCTGCAGGTGCGACAGAATCTAGGCTGGCTCACGGCAGGCGGATAACGATTACCATCGAAGATTGATGCACGGCGAAGGCGTGCGTTGCTCACCGGCGGCGCGGCCAAATCTGGCAATCTGCAAGTGCTTTTTACGATCCTGAACGACCGGAGCATCGACGTGTGAACCCTTTGTCCGCTGAGGCGCTTCTGACGGCGGGTTTCGCCACCTTGCCGGACCTCATTCGCACCCATGCAGCTAAGCGTCCGGACCATCCTGCGCTGATCGAAGGCGACGCGACGCTGAGCTACGCAGCGCTCGCCGCGCTGATGGAACGCATCGACGCCGCTCTAAAGCGGGATGGCGTCACCAGCGGGGATGCGGTCGCCATCTGCGCTCGGACCTCGATCAACTATGGCGCAGCTTTCTGCGGCATTCTGGCGGCTGGCGCAGCGGTTGCGCCGCTTGCGCCGTCCTCGACGCCGGAGAGCCTGCTCATGATGCTCCCGGATTGCGGGGCCAAGGTGTTTCTCCTCGACCGGGAGACCGCGGAAATACTGAAGGGGACCGGCCATGTAGCAACGGTCAAGCGTGTCGCGCTTGACGACAGCGGGGCCGGCGAGCCTTTCTCGATGTGGATCGGTCCCGAAGGCGCGAAATCCGCTCAGGTCGCGATTGTGCCGGACCAGCCCTTTAACATCATCTATTCTTCCGGCACGACCGGCGCCCCCAAGGGCATCGTGCAGCCGCATAGTATGCGGTGGGGACAGTTCAAGCGGCTTCCCTTCCGGGACGCCGTCATGATGGTCACGACGCCGCTATATTCGAACACGACCCTCGTCGCGTTCTTGCCGACGCTGGCCTATGGAAGCACTGCCGTGCTCATGCCGAAGTTCGACGCCGGTCAGTTCCTCCGCCTTTCGGAGCTGCATCGCGCGACGCACGCGATGCTTGTTCCGGTGCAATATCGGCGGATCATGGAGCGCGCGGATTTTGGAGCGTTCGATCTCTCGAGTTATGTTCTTAAGCTCTCGACCAGCGCCCCGTTCTCCGCCGCATTGAAAGCCGACGTGCTCAAGCGCTGGCCCGGCGGGCTCGTCGAGTTTTACGGCATGACCGAGGGCGGCGCCGCGACGATGCTCGCCGCGCATCAATTCCCGATGAAGCTGCACACGGTCGGCCGGCCCATGCCGGGCAACGAGATCCGCCTGATCGACGAGGCCGGGCGCGAGGTCGATAGCGGCGCGGCCGGCGAGGTGGTTGGTCGTTCCGACATGATGATGACGGAATACCATAACTTGCCCGAGAAGACGCGCGAGGCCGAGTGGCGCGACGCAGAAGGTCAGCGCTTCATCCGCACCGGCGATATCGGGCGCTTCGACGAAGATGGCTTCCTGATCCTTTTAGACCGCAGCAAAGACGTCATCATTTCCGGCGGCTTCAACATCTATCCGTCGGACGTCGAGACAGAGCTCATGCGCCATGAGTCGGTCATTGAAGCCGCGGTCGTCGGCGTCGCCTCAGAGCGCTGGGGCGAAACTCCGGTCGCCTTCGTCGTTCTGCGAGAGGGATCCGCAACCGATGCGCCGTCGCTGAAGGATTGGGTCAATGCACGGCTCGGCAAGACCCAGCGCCTCTCCGACCTCGCTATCGTCGATGCCTTGCCGCGCAGTCCAATCGGCAAGCTGCTCAAGCGCGAATTGCGAGATCTTTATGCCAATAGGTAAGGTAACACACCGTCTCATAGCAGCATGTCCGGGATCACAGATGATTGTCTGCGTATCGATACTCGAAGGTCACATTCTTCCGATCCAGCCCAATTCGATGTGGAGGTAACGCGGGCCATCCGCCACGGCGCAACCGCACGATGATCGAGCGCACCGAAGAGCGCTTGGAGCTCTGCCCCGAGCGCATCGTTGCCCGATAGTGCCTACGGGTCGGCGGAGATGCTGGGCTGTTTGGTCGAGGAGCGGGCGAGTCCTAAAGAGCGAAAATACATTTGGCATCACTCACGATCATTTTAAACGAAACTCTTGTATTCCATGTTCGCGCCAATGTCTGCTACGGGTCCCACGCCGTTTTCACCATGCGCCGACCACTTCCGGTCTTCCCCGATAAACAGACATCTTCACAGGCCGACGGGATGTCTCAAACGTGCCATAACCGGGCTCATGCGCCGCAGCAGAGTGCCGCCATTGATCACCTCGTGGGATGGATAGCCACTCGGGCAACCCCGCTTTGCACGACAAACTCCCGCGCGGGAGCCACCAGGGTCACCGGCGGGTGAGCCCTACGCCGGCGCAGGCGCTTCAACAGGCGCTCGGCATTCAAACGAACTGCCGGCGCTGACCGTGGCCTCAACGTGCCGAAGGGATGCCGAGAACGAGCGCTCTCACCACGCGTTGAGGTTGCTGACGAGCTGCTTGTCCAGGGATAAGCTTTCCCTGCCACTGGAAAGCAAAATACGGCTTCGGCCATGGTGTCCACTCCCGGGCAGGTTCCGTTTGTGGTGCAAGAAGTGACCGACCTCGTGCGCCATGACGCCAATGAACGCTTCGCCAAAGTCGAACACACCTGGATTGCCCTGGTCGACAACCACGCATACCTTCTCATCAGGCAGATACTCCCCAGCCGCCTCATTATCCATTGCATCATAGTCGCCGACGAGAAAGCACGTGAGATCGGCGCCGCGCCTCTTGAATGGTACGATATCCTTTCGAAAAACATCCCGCGAGATTTTTGGCCCCAGGGCTTTCTGGACCGTAATCCATGTGGAATCGACCGGGGTGAAAAAGATATTCGCCTGAGCCCCGAACGTCCAGTTCAGCCTGGTGAGGAACCAGGGCACATCATCCGGGGTCCATTTCGTGGCGTTGATCACTTTGCCCGATTGATCGAGGTGCTTGAGGAATTTGAACGCGATCGTGAAGTCTTTGGGCGGCAGAATGGCGACCTCCAACCTGATGCGTGTGTTGCCGCGCATGGCTCTGAGTTCCGGAATACCGACACCTTTGGCCGAGACCTTGAGGGCGCGCGCAAGGCCCTCCGGCCGCGCGGTTGCATACAGCGCTGTACGCAGACGCAGCAACTGATCTTGGCGCTCCTGGCTTCTTTGCGCCCTAAAGCGAGTGTTGATGTATTCCTGAGCGACGCGTTCGACGTGCTCAAGGCGCACATCCTCAACCTCTAACCGATGGCGATCATACGATAGGCCAACGTCCTTGCTGTCGCGGAGGCAGACCAGGTTGAAGCCTCCCCGAGGAACGATCATGAAGCTTTGCGCAGCGTACACACCAGAATCCTGCAAGAACTGAACGAAGCTCGCCATGACATCGCTTCCGGATTGAACTACCGGAAGTGTATTATCGATCCATGCCGGGTTCAATGTCCGCTTTGGTGGCGACGTCCCCGAAACGTCGCTTGTGCTGAACGCGGAGCTCAAGGTCCAAGGTTGGAGCCGACGATGTTTGCGCGTCCGTAAGCCGACCGGGGATGCATGGGCTAGATTAGGCTTCACCGGGCGAAATTGATCAGTTCGCAAATTGACTGGCAGTGTGGCGGGCAACCGGGGCTTGCCATTTCAAATTCGGATACAGCCTTTTCGAAGCCTGTCGACCGCGCTATCATCCCAAGTTGTGGGTTGAACTCGGAGCATTCTCATGAAGTTGAGCGCGGCGGTCGCCGGCCTTTTACTCTGGTCTTCCCTTCCTGCGTTGGCACAGCAGAGCGGCGCCACTCTTTATGCTCAGCATTGCGCCCAGTGCCACGATACGGGCGACCAGCAGAGTCGTGTGCCCGGCCGCAGCGCGCTGCAGTTGATGTCGTTTGGGCATGTTCTCAGAATAATCACGTCGGGCAGCATGGCGGAAATGGCTAAAGAGCGGACCGACGACGAGCGCAAAGCCATCGCCTCCTTCGTCACCGGAAGAATCTCGAGCGATTTTCCTCCGACGGCTACAAACGAGGCCTCGGCCGACTGTGCCAAACGGCCGCTCACATTTGCTGGGGCGCTCGATGGACCGCGATGGAACGGCTGGGGCGCGGATCTCAACAATAGCCGCTTTCAACCGGAAGAGATGGCACAGTTGACGCCAGACCAGGTGCCGAGATTGCAACTGAAATGGGCGTTCGGATTTCCGGGGGTTTCCGCTGCCAACGCCCAGCCGACGGTTATCGGCGGAGTGCTGTTCGTCGGGGGCGCGGATCGCGGACTTCACGCGCTCGACGCGAAGACCGGATGCACGATCTGGACCTACTCGACGGAGGCACCGGTCCGGACCGCGGTAAGTTTTGGTCCGCTCTCCGGCACAGATCAGTTTGCGGTGTTCTTCGGCGACGTGCGCGCTAATGTCTATGCAGTGAATGCAACGACCGGCGCACTGATATGGAAGACGAAGGTGGAAGATCATGCGTCGGCCCGGGTAACGGGGACGCCGACCCTGTTTTCCGGAGTCCTCTACGTGCCGGTTTCCTCGATCGAGGAAGCGACGGGATCCCAAGCCTCCTACGAATGTTGCACATTTCGCGGCAGTGTGGTGGCACTTGATGCAGCCACTGGCGGGTTGATCTGGAAGTCGTACACGATCGCCGAAGCGCCACAACCCACCAGCAAGAATGCTCTCGGAACGCAGCTTCATGGCCCTTCCGGCGCTTCGGTCTGGTCCGCGCCAACCATCGATGTTCAGCGCCAGGCGCTCTATGTCGCGACCGGAAATTCCTATTCCAACCCGCCGGCCGACACGAGCGATGCCATTGTTGCGTTCGACCTGAAAACCGGCCGGATGCTCTGGCATCAGCAAGCAACACCCAAGGATAGCTTTGTCGTGGCCTGCTTCGGCTTTGATAAGACCAACTGTCCGGAATACCCCGGTCCGGATCACGACTTCGGCCAACCGCCGATCTTGGTGAGCTTGCGTGATGGGCACCGCGTGCTGGTCATCGGGCAGAAATCGGGCGTCGTTCACGCGTTTGACCCCGACCAGGAGGGGAAGGTCCTCTGGCAGACGCGGATAGGCAAAGGTGGGTCGTTAGGCGGGAGCGAATGGGGCTCCGCCGCAGACCAGGACCGCATCTACGTCGCGAATTCTGACGTGCGGTTTCTTCGCGACGGCACGCGGCGTCTCGATCCCGACGCCGGCGGCGGTCTCTTTGGCTTGAATCTGTCCGACGGCAAAATCACGATGCAGGTGCCGCCGGTTGCCTGTGGTGACCGAAAGCAATGTAGTCCAGCCCTATCTGCAGCTGTTACCGCAATTCCCGGTGTTGTTTTCTCCGGCGGCGTAAGCGGCTATTTGCGCGCCTACGCGACAGACAACGCGCGACTGCTTTGGGAGTTCGACACGGCGCGTGATTACGCCACGGTCAATGGCGTGCCGGCGCACGGCGGTGCCATGGATGGACCCGGCGCGGCAATCATCGACGGCATGATCTACGTAAATTCCGGCTACGCGCAATGGAGCGGCATTCCGGGCAACGTACTACTCGCGTTCGAGGTAAGCCGTCCATGAAATCGTCCCAGGCGCACAAGGAAGAAGAGCGGAGGGGCTCTGCCGCTCTGGTAGAGGTGCGGGACGGTTTTCTCGACGCGATCTAGATTTGTGAAGTCCGAGTTGGGTCAAAAGCGCCGTTTTACGAGTCAGCCGGGCGCTTCCGGTCTGCCCCTATCAACGGACATCCTCCGACCGCCCCGGCATGTCTCAAACGTGCCATTGAACGAACCCGCTCCCGCGGGAGAACGCTGGCCGGGCGGTCGGGGCATTGGGTCTAGCGCAGTAACTATTTGAACGAGCGCAGGTGACGGGCGGGCGCTCCGTCTTGAGGATCGAGGGGTCAAGC
>Ga0307312_10001986_pt1 | contig 10679 bp, 11 predicted proteins | sample ER_DNA_202_FD_194489 | JGI IMG/M metagenome (GOLD analysis project Ga0307312, IMG submission 194489) | Bulk soil microbial communities from the East River watershed near Crested Butte, Colorado, United States - ER_DNA_202 | ecosystem: Environmental > Terrestrial > Soil > Floodplain | place...
GGAATAGGCCAGCGAGTTCGATCACCCGGATCCCGCCATGGGCCGCGGCATCAGATGAGATGCAGTCGCGATCATTCTCGTTGCCGTGGCGTCCGGCCTTGTTTCGGCCTTTCCCCCGTTCAGCCTCGCCCATGGCTGGTCGATCGATGCTCTCACCGCGCTGCGTTGGGAGTTTTTCGGCGCGCGCCGTGATCCCGCCTCCACGCCGGTCGCCGTTATCGCGATCGACGAGGAGACGTATCAAACTCCGCCCTTCAAGGGGTCGCCGACGCTGACATGGACCACGGAAGTTGGCCGGGTCCTGAATGCCGTCATCGACGGCGGAGCCAAGGTCGTGGGCTTCGACATCGTATTCCCGACCTCGATTGAACAATCCGAGATTCCTTTTGGCGATGATTTGCTGGGCGGCCGAATGCGCGGCTTCGACCGGGCATTCCTGCGCTCTCTCGCGACGGGAGCTTCCGCCGGCAAGGTGGTGCTGGGCGAAGTTCTGAGCGGCGATCGATCGATCCGGCCGTCACCTGGACAGCGGATCGCGATAGGTCAGCAGAAGAATATCCGGCCGCTCAACATATATTCGGACCCCGACGAGGTGGTGCGGAGAATACCGCTGACGTTCCCGGGTGACGCAAAGCCAGTGCCCTCGATGGCGCTCGAGCTGGCATCGCGCGCACTCAACGCCGAACCAAAGGTGCACGAAGATGGAAGCGTGACGCTCGCCGGCTATCTCATTCCGGGTGCCGTGCCAAACACACTGACTCTCAATTTCGAGGGTGGCGCCAACGATGTTCACACGTTTTCGTTCGCCGATCTGCACGCCTGCGTTGAACGCAACAACACGGATTTCTTCCTTCGCGAATTCGCCGGCAAGGTAGTCATCTTCGGCGCACTTCTCGACTCGGAGGATCGAAAAATCACCTCGAAGCGTTTTGCGACCGGGCTTGATGGATCGCGAGCGCCGCGTTGCGCGCTGCCGCCGGCGCCGCCGACGACCGGGCAATTCAAACGCAGTTCGATCGCCGGTGTTTATATTCACGCGACCGCAGTCCACAATCTGATGGCCCGGGACGCAATCGTCGAACCCGGCGCTCTGCCGGCCACAATCATCGCAATCGTTTTTGCCGCGCTGGCCGGGCTCGCGGCACGCGTGTTGGCGCCGGGCGCCGCCGCACTGGTTTATTTCGGCATGGTTGCGGCCTGGACATGCTTTGCAACACTGGCATTTACCCGGTCGCTGGCGTTGCCGCTAAGCGAGCCGTTTCTCGCCGGCCTGGCTGCAATGGCTGCGATCATCGCTTACCGCCTCGTGGTTGCCGACAAGGGCGAACGATTGCTGCGCAAGAGCTTCGGGCTTTATCTGGCGCCGCAGGTGATCGACAAGATGCTGTCGTCCAACAAGCTGCCAGAACTGGGCGGCGAAACACGCGACGTCACCGTGTTCTTTTCGGACCTGGCCGGTTTTTCGTCGATCTCTGAGAAAATGACACCGGCGGAGCTGGTGAGGTTCATGAACGAGTATCTTTCTGCCATGACCGACATCATCGAAAGCAAGGGCGGCTATATCGATAAATATATCGGCGACTCGATTGTGGCGGTGTTCGGTGCGCCAGCCGACGATAGCGACCATGCGAGCAATGCGGCGCGGGCTGCGCTGGGTTGCCGTGCGCGTCTTGAGGAACTCAATCGAGGCTCTGCCGCCTTCAGGGGCTACAAAGTGGCACATCGAATGGGGCTCAATTCCGGCGAAGCGCTGGTCGGCAACATCGGCTCGCGGCGGCGCTTCAACTATTCCGTGATGAGCGATGCGGTGAACGTCGCGTCGCGGCTTGAGGGCGCCAACAAGTACTACGGCACCACGATCGCCGCATCGGAAATGACGGTCGCTCTGACGGGATCGGCATTCACATGGCGCGAACTCGATGCAATCCGGGTGCAGGGACGCTCTGGCCCGGTGAAGATCTACGAATTGCTTGCGGTGGCCGGGCAGGAGACACCGCTGCAGGTTGCGTCTGCGGCTGTCTATGCCGAGGGTCTCGCGCATTGGCGCCGCCGCGAATTCGATGCCTCGGCAAAATGCTTCGCGCGTGTCGCCGACGCCGACAAGCCATCCGCGTTGTTTCTCAGCCGGGCTAACGCATTTGTGAGCCATCCGCCTGGGCCGGATTGGGATCCGGTCACTACATTGGAGGGGAAGTAGGAAACTGCGCGGGCGCCGGCAGCCACACCGTGATGGGCGTTGGCTTTTGGTCGCCAAATTGCTAGCTTGCGCAGGCAAGCCTGAACGTAATTCAAGCTTATCCGAATCGAGAGGCGCAGTCCGATGTCCAGCTACCCCCGCCTGATGTTGCAGTTCGCCGCGGCCACAGGGATCGCTGCCATGTTGTGGGTTGCAACGCCGGCCATGGCCGCGGAGAGCGCTGCCAAAAGCAATGCACCCGCAGTCAGTAAGAAGATCGCGCCCTCCGTTACCGAGCGCCGTGCTTCTCTCAAGCGCCATGCTCCGCGGCGAGCCCGGCTCGCGGCGTCCCATTATCGCCGTGGCTATGAACGGATTAGTCCCGTCCGCAGCAATCTGGAGTGCTCCGGTGTCTGGTGCGGGCGACAATTCGTCTTGATGATCGGCATCGGTTTTTGAAAACCGCTATCTGAAGCCGTCGCGGCCGATTTTGCCAGGGTGGCTGGCCTGCGAAGGGACCCGGCATACGCCTCGCGCCTTAGCTGCGGTACCGCCTTTGTACCATCAATCCGCCACCGCCGGGCGCTAAAGCGATATCCACGTCATCGAGGATCATTGCCGTGGCTCTCCTGTTGCCAATAAGGCCAGGCTGTCGCCGTTTTAGGCGAAGACCGGTTTCTTTCGTCTTCGCGCTTCTCGCGCTCTTCATGATGGCCGTGGCGCGCGCCGAAGATGCGCCGCAGCCGCCCCAGCCTGCCGCAACACCCTCGGCACAAAAATCCGGAGCAACGGGCGAACAGGGTAGCGCTGCGGCGAATTCGCCGGCCGCCTCCGAACAGCACCGCCTGCCGCCGGATTCCACCACCAAACAAACGCTGGTGCTTCCCGGCCGCACGCTCGCCTTCACGGCCACCGCAGGGTCGATCCGCCTGTTCAACGACAAGCGGGAGCCGCAGGCCGATATTGTCTATACCGCCTATCAGCTGGATGGCGCCGAGCCGGCCACCCGTCCCGTGACTTTCTTTTTCAACGGCGGGCCGGGCGCAGCCTCGGCCTATTTGCAACTCGGCAATGCCGGACCTTGGCGGCTGACAATCAACGCAGATGCGCCGATTTCCTCCGCTTCGCCCGACCTCCAACCCAATGCGGAGACCTGGCTCGACTTTACCGATCTCGTCTTCATCGATCCGGTCGGCACCGGCTATAGCCGCTTCGTCGCCACCGGCGAGGATGTGCGCAAGCGCTTCTTTTCGATCGACGGCGACGTCAACTCGATCGCAGCGACGATCCGCCGCTGGCTGGAAAAGCACGATCGGTTGCTGTCACCCAAATTTGTCGTCGGCGAAAGCTATGGCGGCATCCGCGGCCCGAAGGTCGTTCGCGAATTGCAAACCCAGCAGGGCGTCGGGGTGAGCGGTCTCATTCTCGTCTCACCGCTGCTCGACTTCCGCGAATTTTCAGGCTCCAGCCTGCTGCAATATGTGTGGAGCCTTCCGACCATGGCGGCGGTAGCCCGTGAGGCGAAAGGCTCCATTACCCGGGCCGACGTCGCCGACGTCGAAAGCTATGCGCGGAGCGATTTCCTGGGCGACCTCATCAAAGGGCAAGCCGATGCCGAGGCCACCACACGCCTTGCCGACAGGGTGGCGCAATTGACGGGGATCGATCAGGCCGTCAGCCGCAGGCTGGCCGGGCGTTTCGATGCCTCCGAGTTTCGCCGCGAACTGGACCGGCGCAACGGCAAGGTGAGGGGACGCTACGATGCGTCGGTCTCAGGCTTCGACCCCTATCCGGACTCGAGTTCCCATCATTTCGACGATCCATCCGGCGAACCCTTGATCGCACCATTGACCAGCGCCGCGGTCGATCTCACCAAGCGCAAGCTCAATTGGAAACCGGACGGACCCTACGAGCTGCTCAGTCACGCGGTCGAGAGGTCCTGGGATTTCGGCCGCGGCCTAAATCCGCCCCAGTCGATCTCCCAACTGCGAGAGATCCTCGCCTTGGACCCAAAACTGAAGCTGCTCGTAGGCCATGGGCTGTTCGATCTCGCCACGCCGTATTTCGGCACCAAAATCCTGCTCGACCAGTTGCCGGCCTACGCTTCGCCCGAGCGCGTGAGGCTCGTGGTGTATCCGGGCGGACACATGTTCTATTTGCGCGACGCTTCGCGCCGGGCTTTCCGGGCCGAGGCCGAGGCGCTGATGAAGTGAGTGCCGGGTCAAAACAAAACCGGCGCAAACATTGAGGTTTGCGCCGGCTAACTTGTGCCAGTTAACTCAGTAGACGAGGCCGGTGCCGGGCGGTTTTTCGAGGGCTGCGGCGAGCGAGCGATACTCCTCGCTGTTGGTGCCGGCCAAAGCGGCGATCCGGTTCAGGTGGTATTGCGCCTGCTCCCGGTTGCCCTGTTCGACCTGCCACAACCCGTAATACTGCCAGGTTTTGACGTGGTTCGGGTCCGCCTTCAGCGCGCGCTCGTACCAAATCTGCGAGACCTTGTAGTCGCCGAGCTTGCGATAGGAATATCCGATCAGATTGGCGACAGCGGCGCTGTCGTCGTGACCAAGCGCCTTCAGCTGCTCGATGGCGGCGGCATAGTCGTTGCGGTCATAGATCGTGGCATAGGCGGCACGATAGCCCTTGGCAAAGGCCGCGTCCTTGGTGCTGGGGGTGACTTCGCTGGTCTTCTTCTTTGCCTTCTTGCTCGAGGAGGATGGCGGAGGCGCGTCGTTGTCGGGCGCGGCATACGCCTTGGTAACCACGGGCGCGGCGACCAGCGCCATCGAGAACATTGCCAGCGTCAAAAGCCTGATCGCGAATTTGCTCATGCATCTCTCCTGATTTCTGACCGAGCGATCCTATACCGAAGCCCGCTAATTTGAACACCCGCAGGTTCCGAACATTCCCGGGCGAACATCCTTATTTCAGAGGATTTCGGCCACCCCAGCACAATATGCAGGCCGGAACATGACGAACATGTCATCCAGATGAACGAAGTCCGTCATTGTGCTTCAGGATGGGTTCAGCGCGCGGCACCTAAGATCGTCCCATGATCGACGAGCCCGGCCATTCGACCGGCCATCTCTCGATCCCCTTTGAAAGAGGAGACGACCATGCTGAAGACAATTTCCGCTGCGTTGCTCGCAGTTTCCGTCGCTGCCGCACCCGTCATGGCGGCTGGTTCCAGCAAGACTACGCAAGCGCCGGCCGCAAAAGCGGCGCAGGTGAAGCCGAAGGCGGACGCGCAGGTGAAGCCGAACGCGCTGAACGCCAATGCGAAAATGGGCCGCCATCATGTCAAGCATGTTCGCCATCATCGCGCCCACAAGAAGGTGAGCGCGGTCAAGACGCACCAGTCTTCGAAGGCGACGATCAAGCAGGCGCCCGCCACCAAGCGCGGCTGACGCTAATCCGCGGGCGTGGCTTGACCACATTGCCCTGCCGCTCCCGGCGGATACCAGGCCCGGCCCGCGCCATTGCTTCCCCAATGGCCGCGGGCCGGCGCTGTTTTTCAACAAATATTGAGGTCTGTTCGATACCCCAGATGCTAATTCCATTTCGGCGACGGGCGGTCTAGGATTCGCCGAACCGCTTACATGCTCGGATACAGTCCGAGCGTATGCCTGGGCGGCTCCTGCGCTAGGGCAAACGACCGAAAACGAGTTGCACTTGGGGATATCGGCAACGCGCGCGGCGATCCTGATGCTGCCGATCGCGCTCACGGCCTGCGCCGGCAGCGATGAGGGCAGAAACATTGCCTATACCGACGATCGCGGCGTCGCCAGCCAGCCGTATCCCGATAATTACCGAGCCGAATTGCTGGCGTTCATGAAAACCTATCTCAATGATCCACGCGGCGTACACGATGCCGCGATGGCCGAGCCGGTGCAGCGCACCGTCGGCGGACGCTTGCGTTATGTCAGTTGCCTGCGTTTTACCCCACGCGAATCCGACGGCAATTACCACGAGCTGCGCGAACGCGCGGTTCTCTACGTCAACGGCCGGCTCGACCGCGTGGTCGAGGGCGCCAGCGATGTGTGCGCCGGCGCGGTCTATGCGCCGTTTCCGGAGTTGGGAAAGCTGACGCGCTAGCCCTTGGCCGCGCGTGCCTGCCTGTCCCGGCGACGATGGTGCCCAAGAACAATCACCCTTGATCAAGTTTGATCAAGCTTGATCTCCGCTCGATGCGGCAATCGCCGATAATAGACGGCGCCCCAAAATCGCCTCAAGCTGCTGCCGCTATCGCACCAATATCTCTCGATGCAGACTATCATAACGCTTTGATTCGCAAAGGACGGCATGAACATTGCTTAGGATAAAACCGGGACTGGCTTTGACATTCAGGAGCGTGGCAAATGAAACGCATCGTGTTTGGTCTGACCCTTGGTGTGATACTTGCTTGCATAGTCGGCAGCGTGACAGCTCGCGATCTCGACGGCCGCTACGCCAATTCACCGCTTAAATCATGGTTCGATCGCCTCGCGAGCGGCAAAGGACTTTGCTGCTCGATGGCGGATGGTGAAAGCGTCGCAGATCCGGATTGGGAGTCCAAAGACGGCCACTATCGAGTTCGCCTTGAAAACAACTGGATCGATGTTCCCGACGACGCCTTGATCACCGAACCGAACCGGGCGGGACGCACGATGGTTTGGCCGATGCGGTTCAACGGTGAAATCTCAATCCGGTGCTTCATGCCGGGCAGCATGATTTAGGCGCACGCGTCTATCGTGAAGTTCAAAATGTTCCGTCCCGCCGGGGCGGATCAGTGGGTGGCTGGCCGTTCATACTCATAAAAAATACTCGGCGATCGCATCAAAGCCGCGCCGCCAGCCGCGCACGCGATCCGGATCGAGCGGCGTAGCCTCCGACGCCATGCGGATGATCACCACTTCTGCCTCGGGATGAATGTAGATGAACTGACCGTGGATGCCGAACGCGATCAACACGCCGCGATCGCGATCGATGCGATACCATTGGCTGCGATAGCTCGCTTGCGGAAATATTTCGGACAGTTCCGAACGTGCCCAGGCGTCGGGATCGCCGCGCTGGTTGATATCGTCGATCCACGCGCCGGGCACGACCTGCCGGCCATTTGCGATGCCGCGGCGGCGGATCATTTCACCGAAGCGGGCGAGGTCGCGTGGCGCGACGCAGATGCCGCCGGCGGCGCGCATCGCACCGTAGGCGTCGACGGTGATATAGGCATCGCGCTCCGCGCCGAGCGGCTCCCAGAGATATTCGCTGAGGGTCTCGGCATAAGCTTGATCGCAGGCGCGCTCATATACCCAGCCGAGCACGTCGGTGTTGGTCGAGACGTAGTGAAACAGCTCGCCATGCTTCTGCCCGTCCGGCCTTTGCTGGGCGAGGAAGCTGCGCAGATCGATCGGCGCTTCGTCCGCCGGCAGTGGATCCCATCCCGCAGCATGACGGTAGCGTACGACATCGCCTTTGGGGTCTTCGTAGTCTTCGTTGAAGGCGATGCCGACCGCCATATCCAGGAGATGCCGGATGGTGCAGCCGGCATAGACCGACGACGCAAGTTCGGGGACGTAATCGATGACGCGGTCATCCGGGTCGAGCAGACCGCGATCGGCGAGAATTCCGCCGAGCGTTCCGCAAATCGACTTGCTCACGGAGAAGACGATGTGCGGCGTCGTGGCGTCCATGCCGTTGTCGTACCACTCGGCTGCGATCCGCCCGCGCCTGAGCACGACGAACGCGTCGGTCCGGGTGGCGCGCAGCGCCTGTCGCACGGTGGTCGGGTGGCCGTCATGGCTGGCGAAGCCGACATGTCCGATCTCTTCCAGCGACATTTCGAGGCCCGCCGCATCGCCTGAGGCCGCAATGTTGGCGGTCGGGATCAGCCGGCGGACGTTGCGAAAACCCCAGGCGCTGAAAGGCGCCTTGCGCCAGTTCGAAAGCGTCACCAGGCGGCCCGGCGCCGGCGGAAAATCGTCCATCAGATCGTCGGCGGACATTGGTCTCCCCCTTGTTTCTTGGCCGGCTAGCTGTGCGGCAAACCGATCACTTTTCAGCGAGGGGTGAACCTTGATGTAGCCTTTGGCGACCCAGCATATAGCTGCAAAGGAGGCCTCCTTTAGCGGCAAAAGAGCGATTCGTCGGGGAACAAAAACGCGCTGTTGCTCCCCGTCACAGTTAGGAACGATCCACGCTCCGGCATTGCCGCTAAGCAACCAAATTGAGGCCACGTTGTTTGATGAGGGTCACGGCGACGATGAATGGGGAAGCTCTCATGAAGAGATTTTTGCTCGGCGCAGCCGCCATTATTGCATTCGCAGCGCCAGCCTTCGCGGCGGACATCCCGCCGCGCACCTACACCAAGGCTCCGGCCTATACGGCGCCGCAAGTGGTTTACAACTGGACCGGCTTCTATATCGGCGGCCACCTCGGCGGCGCGTTCGCGGGCAACAACAGCTTGGAGGGAAGCGGCGGCCGGTTCATGGGCGGCGTGCAGGGCGGCTTCGATTACCAGTTCGCAACCAACTGGGTGGTCGGTGCCGAGGCCCAGTACAGCTGGCTCGCCAACAACAACAATGGCGTACTCTTTCCCGCTGGCACCCTTGTCACCGCAAATAACAACCAGCTTGGCTCGGTCACCGGCAGGCTCGGCTACACTTGGGGTCCGGCGCTGCTCTACGCCAAGGGCGGCTATGCCTGGCGCGACAACAACAATATCGGTGTCAGTGTCGCCGGCGTGCCGGCCGCTTTTACCACCGATGGCACCCACAAGGACGGTTTTACCGTCGGCGCCGGTCTGGAATACATGTTCGCGCCGAACTGGTCGGCCAAGGCCGAATACCAATACTACAACTTCGGCAACACCACTTTCACCGGCGGACCCGCCGAGATCGTCGGCTCCCGCTTCCGCGACGACGAGCATACCGTCAAGGTCGGCGTGAACTATCGCTTCGGCTGGGGTGGCCCGGTCGGTACGCGCTATTGACCAGGTCTGCATAGCTACGAAAAGGCCGGCTTCATGCCGGCCTTTTTTGTTGGCGTAACCATCCCGCGTTGCGCAAGAAGGCCCGCTTCGCATCGGCATTTTGCCGGCAAAAATAAAATTTCGACCGGCGCGGAACTTCGGCTCACAATCGGTTATTATGGTGGCGCCGGTTGATGGACAATGAACATGCGTGCCTTGTTGCTGGGAGTGACTTTATCCGCGATTGCGCTGCCGTGCCTTGCCAAAACGATCCTGAAATCAGAACCCCTTGTGCTTGCACCCTATGAGGTCGCCTTTGTGCAGGACGCCTCGTGTCCAGCGGGGAAGGTGCTCAAGGTCACTGGCGCGATAAGGGGGCTGCACCGCAAGAAGGCCTGTGTGACGCTCGCCGCCGAGCAGGCCTCGCTGGCGGTGGCGACGCCGTAAAGCTCATTGGTCGTCCCGAAACCTCGAGATTTACGGGTTCGCGCTTGTCCGCCGCCTCAATTCACAGTGACCGGGAAATGTGCCCTCACGAGTGCAATTGGAAATCCAGTTCGGCTTCGCGCTCGGCGTCGGCCTGGTTCTTGGCCGGATCTTCCTGGGGGTCCGGCCGGCAGGGCTTGATCTCGTAGTCGTTGTCCAGCACCGGCCGCGGCGCCGGCTTGTCGTCTTCCGTCGCCACGTCGACCACGAGGCCGCTTTGCTGGGCGTATTTCCAGACGTCGGCCTCGGTCGGATAGGCCTTGCTCAATTTGGCGTCATTACTGAACAGCGCGTAGGGCATTGAAATTCCTCCCGCAAACCACCTTAACGCGCCTGACCGGATGGGGTTTCAGCGTGGCGGGCGCCGGCACATCACACGCGAGTGAAAGCCTGGGTCGCGGCCGCCGGGCGCCATTTCCGGCTTGAATCCCTGAGTCGTAAACGAGTCCTGAATCGGGCGAAAAATATCGTGCGAGACTCCCGGGCCAGAATCGCCCGATGTTTTTGCCGCGATGAGAACGACCCTCAAAACCTCGGAGCGAGTGCACATTGCGCTCATTGTGGCGCTGCTGGCGGCGTGTGCGGCCAATCTGATGCTGGTATGGGGGTGGTCTTAGCCCGGAGGACGGGCAGCGGCAGGCCTTAAGGCTTGCGGTCGCCGGGCCGGTCAAACGAACAAAGCTGATCGCGGGGCGTTATCAGTAATGCCCCGGCGCAAGTCACCATTGACCGGTCCCATGAGCATGCAGCCTGCCGAGCACGGCTCGACAAGGCCTACCCCGCTGCAGCCCGTGATGCCAACGACCGGCAACAAACCGACGAAGGCATCCCCTAAAATAAGATCGATGAGGATGGAAGCGGTTCGCGCCGCGAAAGCCAGAATCTTGCGGCGCGATTCCCTGCGCAAGCAACGGCGAGCCCAGAGGGACGTTGGTCTTACGTCCGGGATGCGTCCGGAGGAGGGGCGGTGACATGCGTCCGGGCGAGCGGGCTTGGAACACGGGGCATGGTGCCGGTTGAGAGGATTGAACTCCCGACCTTCGGTTTACAAAACCGCTGCTCTACCGCTGAGCT